>Ga0315901_10002905_pt1 | contig 22871 bp, 22 predicted proteins | sample LakEriMetagenome_10_FD_203761 | JGI IMG/M metagenome (GOLD analysis project Ga0315901, IMG submission 203761) | Freshwater fungal communities from buoy surface, Lake Erie, Ohio, United States - Buoy 2 MA116 | ecosystem: Environmental > Aquatic > Freshwater > Lake | place: USA: Lake Erie, Ohio... | reverse complement strand
TCTACATCCATGTTGCAGTGATGTTTGCACTTCTGGTGGGCGGACTCGCCTGGGCCTTCAAGAACTTCGAAAGGCGGTTAGCGAAGTGATCATCGACTCCGCAGTCGCTATCGCACAACGGCGAGTGAACAAGCGTGGCGAGCAGTATTTCGCTGGCCGCACCAACGCCGTCATCGAGCGAAGCATCATCGCCTTCAAGTCCTCGACATGGATCGTGGTGCTCACCGGCTTCGTAGAACCCGTCCTCTTCCTCTTCGCATTCGGATACGGGATCGGAGAGTTGATCGGAACAGTCGCTCCTGGCCAAGGACCTGAAGTCACATACGCGATGTACATCGCTCCTGGTTTGTTGGCGACGAGTGCGATGAATGGGGCCATCTACGACTCGACCTGGAATGTCTTCTTCAAGATCAAGCACGGACGCCTCTATCAATCAATGCTCGCCACATCCCTGGGAACCCTCGATGTCGCCCTCGGGGAGATCATCTGGGCGCTCTTCCGCGGCTTGATCTACTCACTCGGCTTCATGGCGATCGTGACCCCGTTGGGATTGGTCACAAGTTGGTGGGCGATCGCTGCCATCCCGGCCGCGGTCATCATCGCTTTCGCATTCTCGGCTGTCGGCATGGCAATCACGTCGTACATGAAGACTTACCAACAGATGGACCTGATCAATGTCGTGCTTCTACCGATGTTCCTCTTCTCGGGTTCCTTCTACCCCATCTCTGTCTTTCCGGAGTGGATCCAAGGAGTCATCCAGGCGTTACCGCTCTGGCATGCGATTGAGTTGGTTCGAGGACTGATGTTGGGAAACATCACGGCCGGTCTCTTGACCCATGTGCTCTATTTCATGGTGATGATCTTGATCGGAACGACTCTTACGACGAGACGTTTGACCGCGCTCTTTATGAAGTGATTACTCGTTCTCCTGCTGGCGACGATCCCAGCGCTCTTCCAACGTGGCGCTCCACTTCGGCTTCTGCTTCGGACGGGTTTCCTTCACTTTCACGTCGCTCTTTCCGGAGAGATTGGAGATGACGAGAACGAGACCAACGAGGGCTAAGACGAATCCGACGATCCCGACTGGCACGGTCTGAGAGATCAATCCTCCGAGAAGCGTGGCGATGCCAGTGAAGAAGAGTGCGATCCCGGCGAACATCCGATTCTTCTTCGGCGTGCGGACCTTGCCGGAGAGTGTGGAGACCAACTTCGGGTCATCGACTGCGAGCGCAGCCTCCATCTCGGCCAGTAGGCGCTTCTCTTCGTCGGAAAGAGGCATAGCGCCAGAGTAGTCCCTCTGCCGAGGGGGCGTCATGTCGGGTTCTTCGCCCTATCTTCAGAATCCCCTGAGTCTTCCTCGGGTTCCACCAGTCGTGCCGGACGGACTGAGCCTCTTCCGAAGCGAGCAAGGGCCTGATCGACCGCAGAGACCGCCTCACGCCATCCTCTCGCCCTCGCCCCTAACTCCAATTGCTCCGGTGCGAATTCGGCTGGCATCAATCCCTCAAGCGAGATTCCGATCAATCGAATCCGATCACCAGAGAGTCGAAGCGCCAAGAAGAGTTGCTTCGCGACGGCGAAAGTCTCGACTATCCCATCGACAGGGTTTGCGATGCTCTTCGAACGAGTGATCGTCTTGAAGTCTGCAAATCTCACTTTGATGGAGATCGTGCTCGCTCTCAGACCTGCTCTCCGTAATCGGTAAGTGGCCCGTTCGGTCAAGCGCATCAACTCAGTGAGGATCTCCTCGCTCTCTTCCAAGTCATAAGCAAAAGTCTCTGCTGCAGAGATGCTCTTCTCTGATTCATCACTGATCACTTCCCGGTGATCCCTGCCCCAGGCCAGTTCGTAGATGGCACTTCCCGAGGCTTCACCAAGTGCGCGCTGCAGTGTGCCGAGCGGTGTCGTTGCGATGTCAGCCACGGTGCGAAGTCCTAGATTGAGCAATACTTCATTGGTCTTCGGTCCCACTCCCCAGATATCTCCGACTGGTAGCGGATGGAGGAACTCCAAGACCTTCTCCCCATCGACTTCGAGCATCCCGTTCGGTTTGCACTTTCCCGATGCGAGCTTTGAGATGAACTTCGTCGTCGCGATACCTACCGAACAGGTAATCCCTTGTTCGCGCTCGACTTCCTGTCGGATGCGAGCTGCGATCTCCTTGCCGTTACCGAAGAGGCGCTGGGATCCGGTGACGTCGAGGAAGGCCTCATCGAGGGAGAGTGGTTCGACTTTGGGTGTGAAGCGATGGAAGATCTCCATGATGGAATCCGAGACCTCGCTATAGCGACCATGATCGGGCGGCAAGAAGATCGCGTTCGGTGCCATCCGCTGCGCTTTCGCGACTGGCATCGCGGCACGGATCCCGAACTTCCGCGCCGGGTAGTTGGCAGAGAGCACCACACCGCGTGCACCGGCGCCGACCACGAGAGGTCTCCCCTTGTATTGCGGGTTATCTAGTTCTGCGACGGATGCGAAGAAAGCATCCATATCGACATGGAGGATCACGGGCCTCTCACTCACAGACCGCAACGCTACGCCACCTTTCGTATGCGAGTGCGAGATCCCAGGCTTTGATGGCACGTAGCGATATCCCACGTGCGCCGGTCCTTCGCGTCACTGCTCTGACCAAGAGGAGCGAACTCGAATAGAGCAGCTCCGCTGCCTCTGATTGCACATCCTCGAAGAAGGTGATGTCACTGCACCCATGGCCATCGCTAAGAGTCAAGAAGATCACGCGCTTCCCGGATCGGATCGGTGGGGTCTGTAACGCGACCTTCACGCCAGCTACCAGTACTTCAGAATTGGAGCGTAGTGATAACAACTCTGACGATTTCACTGCACCGATATGGTTGAGAAAATCTGCGTAGAACTCGATGAGATGATTCGAAACGTCCATCCCAAGATGATCGAGCTCCAACCTCACCTTCTCGCTCTTACTCAACCGTGGCAATCCGCTCTCCGTGAACTCCGCCTTGAAACCGAGGGTGAACTGGCCCGCGCTAGGTCTGCGCTCACTACCGCGTGCAAGACGATGGATATCGCCGAGGTGGAGGAGGAGATCGCGACGATTGACCTCATCGCCATAGATACTGGTGAACCCACCGAGGAGGATCAACGCCTCTGTGATTGGTTGGCTCGCACCAGAGCGATAGACGAAATCTGTTAGATCACTGTAGGGGCGGTTGGCGATGATGCTTGTGATCTCCTCTTCGCTGATCCCTTGAACTTCACTGAGGGCCAGAGAGATCGCATACTTCCTTCCATCACTCTCATCGATTCGCAACACTCGATACTCCGAATCAGAGTCGTTGACATCGAGCCCCTTGATCTCGATCCCCCACTGCCGTACCTCATCGAGGATCAATCGCTTCGGATACATCCCTGGATCATGGGTCAGAAGACCTGCGAAGAAATGCGCTGGGTGATGCGCTTTGAGCCAGGCAGATTGATAGGTAGGGAGTGCGAAAGCAGTGGCATGCGCTTTGCAGAAACCGAAGGAAGCGAAGGCGCGCAGTACCTCCCATATCTCATCGACCACTCTCCGTGGATATCCGCGAGCGAGAGCGGTGGGATAGAACCAATCACAGACTCGTTGTTGACCTTCAGGGGTGCCGAGTTCCCTTCGCCTCTCATCACCTTCTGCTAGCGATGCACCCGTCATCGTCGCGATGATTCGAATGACTTGTTCGTGGAAGACCACCACCCCTTCGGTCTCGGAGAGGATCGGCTCGAGATCGGGATGGATCATCTTCGAAGGGGCATGGCCATGTCGGGCATTGAGAAAGGGGGAGATCATGTCGCTCTTGACCGGACCGGGGCGAAAGAGCGAGATATCGATGATCAAGTCGTTGAACGATGATGGCGCGAACTTGCCGACCAATTCCCGCTGCCCCGGACTCTCGATCTGGAAGAGGCCGAGGGTCTTCGTCGATTGGATCAATTCGAAGGTCTTCACATCATCGAGTGGGATCCGATCCAGATCGACCTCATCCTCATCCACTCGCTTGATCTCGGCGATTGTGTAAGCGAGCGTCGATTGCATCCTCACACCCAGGATGTCCAGCTTCAACAAACCGATCTCCTCGACATCATCCTTGTCGAATTGGATCATCGGATAACCACTGGCATTGATCTCAAGTGGTGCCCTGGTCCTAAAAGCCTTGTCAGATAACGCCACCGCACAAGGGTGCATCGCAAGATTGCGCGGCAATGAGTCCAACCGTTCTGCCAGGCCGATTGCCATCGCGAGAAGCGAGGAGTTCGAACGCGAATGTTCCAGTGAACGCAGCTCTGGAAGTCTTGCCATCACTTCCGAGATCCTGCCGGCGCGGATATGTGGCATCGATTTCGCCAAAATCTCGATTTCAGTGGGCGAAATTGCGAGCGCCATCCCAACATCTCGGATCGCTTGTCTCGCTCGGTAACGCTCCACCATCGCGACGGTCGCGACCTGATTGCCATATCTCTCATGGACCAAGTCATAGATCTCGAGTCTTCGCGCCGACTCCACATCGATATCGATATCCGGCAACTCTCGTCGCAGTGGCGAACAGAATCGCTCCATGATCAGACCATGTTCCAGCGGATCGATCGCGCTGATTCCCAGGAGATGACAGACCAAGGAGCCGGCGCCACTGCCCCGCGCTGCGACGCGGATCCCTAACTTCCGACTCGCCTCGGCGATATCGGCGACAGTGAGGAAGTAGGACTCGAAGCCAAGGATCCGGATGACATCGAGTTCCTCGCGCATCCGTTGCAACGCGCTCTCGTATCTCGACGATGGAAGGTCCCCATAACGGCGATTGAGCCCTGCGAGATTTCGATCTTGGAAGATCTGGATCATCTCTCGCTCATCGCGCGCACCGACCATCTCCGGCTCTGGCAGATGGATCTCGCCAAGGCCGATGTCACGCTCTGGTGAGAGCATCGCGCGTTCTGCCAAGGCCCTGGTATCACGAAGCAATCTCCCACCACTGCGCTCACCTGCCATGCGAGCGATATCTCGGATCACCTCATCCATCTCACCGGTGGACTTGAAGAACGCCTCTGCATTCATCCGCTTGACGTTCTTCTCATGTAAAGGCGAGAGATGGCGTGCGGCATCGAGGACATCAGCGATCGGTGCATCCTCGCGAACGAGCATCCTGATCTCATTGCTTATGACCGCGGTAAGCCCCTCCTCCCGTGCAAAAGAGAGGGAGCGAGCAGCGAAGGCGGTCGACCGCGGGCCAAGGGAGGCAAGATGCGAGACGCATTCGACCACCTGTTCCGCGAAGAGCGATTCGAGCGATCGATGATGGCTGAGAGCGAGTTCGCGCCTTCGATTCCAGATGCTCTCTTGGAGGAAGGAGTCGGGCCCGTGAAGGAGTATCAATTCCTTGGTGAGTTCGCTCTTCTCGATCAATATCTCCTGCGTCAGGAGGGGCTTTCGCTTTTGGGTATGACTCTGGGTATCGCCGATAGCGCTACCGTGAGTGTTGATATAGGTAAGAAGTTGGACCAAAGCAGGATAACCACCGCCGGAGCGAGCAAGGAGAGTGACGCGATTCCTATCGTTCAAGAACCTCAGTGAGATACCGATGATCGGTGTTATGCCAGATCTTGAAGCAGCTTTGGCGAATCGGATCGTCCCAGCGAGAGTGTCTCGATCGGTGAGAGCGAGCGCTGGCATCCCATATCGCGTAGCCGCAGCAATCAGATCATCTGGTGATGCGGTACCGAACTTGAATGAATATCCACTGACAGCGCGAAGGTGGATGAATGGTTCATGAGACATCGCTCTGGTATTCGGATCTCGGGTCTGATTTCGAACGCGATGTAGGTCGGATTCGCCATAGGAAACCCTCGGCTAACTGCTCATCGGTGAGATCGGCGTTATCGATCCGCTCGATCTCGAATGTGGTCATCGCACCAACTGGTGCAGCCTCCACTCGCCAGAGAGCACGCGCGCCATCATCAGGGCGATAGTTCCCATCACTAGCTCGGTTCCACCAACCACCAGCTTCGCGCCATCGCGAAAGGACGGCGTAGACCCGATAGCGACGATTGCGATAGGTGAACTCAATCGGCTCGCCATCGAAGAGCGCGATTTCGGAACGAGGTATCTCTGGCATAGGTAGACTCAATCTGAAGTTGAGGGTTTTAGAACATTTGTTCTAACCCTAGAGGCGGGGCCTGACACCGTCAACCGGCCCTGCGACACGCGACCTGATGAGCGTGATTTCGTTGAAATTTCAACTAAATTCTCCTAACCTTCCTCTCAGTAAGCAGGTCAATCAGATCTGCGTCTTCGACAAGAGAACAAAACAAGAGAACGACAAAAGAAAAAGGAGATCCATGGATATCGTCCTACTCATCGGCCGCGTGCTCTTCGCGCTGCTCTTCATCAACTCAGGTATCGCCCACTTCACTCAGCGTGATGCGATGTCCGGCTATGCACAATTCAAGAAGGTGCCAGCCGCGAAGTTGATGGTCCTCCTATCCGGATTCATGATCCTGCTTGGTGGCCTCTTCGTAGCGCTCGGCATCTACGCAGATCTCGGCGCCCTTCTCCTCGCCATCTTCCTGGTACCGACCGCATTCATGATGCATAACTTCTGGACCATCCAGGACGCTCAAGCAAAGCAGGGCGAGATGATCAACTTCTTCAAGAACCTCGCACTCGCGGGCGCAGCTCTCGTGATCTTCGTCCTCGTCGCAACCGGCGCTGACTTCGGTCCTTCTGTGACGGTCGATCACTTCTTCGACATGTAACTCGCACTTCACTTCGAAAACCCCGGTGGAAAGCTCCATCGGGGTTTTCTTATGGGATAGTGCAGGCGTGGAACTGATCCTCGCGATACTCGCAGGTGGAGTGATCGGTCTCGTCCTAGGTTTCGTGGGGGCAGGCGGAGCGATGCTCGCAGTTCCTATGCTCATCTACATCTTTGGATTCACGCCACTTCAAGCCACCACCGCCGCGCTCGTAGTCGTAGGTACAGCAGCGCTCTCGGGAACGGTGCCGAAGTTCTCTCGCGGTGAGGTCCTGGTGCGAGAGGCACTGACCATCTCCGCCTTGAGCGCCACTACAAACGTAACTTTCGCCCTCCTCGCACCGCGAATCCCAGAGAAGGCGATGACCTCTGGCCTTGCGCTCGTGCTCTTGCTGGCTGCCTGGTCGATGTTGCAAAGACCGATCAGGCCAGGATCCGAACGAAGGATGCCGATCCCGATCCTCGTCATGCTCTCGCTCGGAATCGGTGTGATCACCGGTCTATTCGGAATCGGTGGTGGCTTTGTCGCCATTCCCATCTTGGTCCTCTTCTTCAATACCCCAGCGGCGAAGGCGGCAGGGACTTCCCTCCTCATCATCTTCCTCAACTCAAGCATTGCTTTCTTGGTGCGGAACGGGAGTTGGGATCAAGTCGACTGGTCATTGCCATTGATCATGGCAGTCGTCGCCATTGTGATCTCTCAAATCGGTTCACATCAAAGCTCTCGGGTATCACAAGACCTTCTCAAGCGCTCCTTCGCGGCGCTCCTGCTATCGATTGCTATCTTCACCTTGTTCGAGACTTGGATCTTGGCCGAGTAGCCGGAGCACACCTGAGATGGAAGAGATACTGAATCGCCCCGCGGTGAGGCGAGTGCGCGCTGCGATCGAGGCGAACGCGCTACCGGGCGAGATCAAGGTCTTGAGTGAGAGTGCGAAGACTGCGGTCGATGCTGCCAAAGGTCTCGGCATCGAGGTCGGACAGATCGCATCCTCTCTCGTCTTCAAACTCCCGGATGGATCACCCTTGCTCGTCATAACGTCGGGACGGCATCGAGTCGATACCGACCTGGTCGCAAGGCATCTCGGAGTGAGCGCTCTTGCGCGCGCCGATGCAGATTGGGTCAAGAGCGTCAGTGGTTTTTCGGTGGGCGGTGTCGCTCCGATTGGCTGGGAGAGCGAGGATCTCTCCGTGAGAACGAAAGTAGTCATCGACCAAGCACTCGCTGAGTACGAAGTGATCTGGGCTGCAGCAGGACATCCCCATGCAGTATTTCCGACTTCTTTCGACGAGCTTCATCGAATAACCGGTGCGACGCCACTCATCGTCGGAGATTGAGATTGAAGCCATGAGACTTGAAACTCAGGTCATCCCGCCACTGAGGTCCGCCACACGTGGGCAGCAGATCGAGGACATCCTTCTCATCCATGGCATGGGATCAGCGAGCACGGCTTGGCAAGTATTGATCCCGGAACTGCGACGCCACTTTCGCGTCATCACGGTGGATCTACCTGGACATGGAAAGACTCCCTTCATCAAAGGGACTCATATGGATCCGATTGCGCTAGCCGACATGGTCCGTACCTCGGTCGATGAGATCTCCACCGGTTATCACCTCGTCGGAAACTCACTTGGTGGATGGGTATCCCTCGAACTTGCCGCGCATCACGGGGAGAGAGTTCGTTCTTTGACGGCGCTCGCACCGGCTGGAATGTGGATCAATCCCTTCCAGCGTCGTTATCCCGCGACTGCCTTCTTGCGGATCTTTGCCAAGTCGACGCGTCTCCTCACTCCTCTCTTCCTCCACTTCGAATGGGCAAGGTCGTTGGGCTTCGCCAGCGTCAGTCCTCGTTGGCGAGATTTTTCGTATCGCCTCTGCATGGATGCAGTTCGTGCGATGACGGACTCCGATGGTTACTACCCAGCATTCGACGGCATGTTGATGAAGCGTTTTGAGAGCGAGATACCAGCGCAGATCCCGGTGACGATCATCTTCGGCGATAGTGACAACACTCTGCCAGCCCAGAGTTGCCAGGAGAGATCGCTCGCACCAGATCATGCACGCTGGGTGACCCTCGCCGAGACTGGTCATGCTCCGATGTGGGATTCCGTCCCCGAAGTGATGGCAGAGATACTGATGACTTCCGGTAGAGAGCGAATCGGATCATGAGAGAAGCGCGAGTGATCTTCTGGCGAATCAAGCGCCGACACATCCCCTGGGCGATCATGCGGATGGGGTGGGATCGCCTTCGATTACGGCGAGAGGGTGTCGACTTCTGGAAACTTCTTGGAACCGGCAGTGGTGAGACTTTCACGGTCCGAGATGCCAATCCCTATCGATGGGGCGTCATCATGGTCGGCGAGGATCTACCGAGACTCTCTCATTGGGATCGACGTGCTATCGCCTGCAAGGAGTTCTCCCTCAAGCCGATCGCCGTCAATGGCCGATGGGCGAAGCGAGATCCCTTCGAATCCATGGCGAAGGTCGACGCCAAGACATGGGATGGCAAGGTCGCAGCGATCACGCGAGCTCGCATCAAGTGGCGCCACAACCGAAAGTTCTGGCGCTCAGTCCCGCCAGTCAACATAGCGCTCCATGCATCACCAGGGTTGGAGAGTGCGATCGGAATCGGTGAGGCACCGATCGGCCTGCAGGGAACTTTCTCGCTCTGGGACTCACCCCAAGCGATTCGTGACTTCGCCTATCGCTCTCCCGCACACCAAGGCGCAATCGAAGCGACAAAGCGGATCGGATGGTATTCCGAGGAGATGTTCGCTCGCTTCGCAGTCGTCGAAGAGTCCGGAGACTGGTAGAAAGTTACTATTGGCACATGTCGATTCGACAATACGTGCCTCGCCGTCGAATCGGGCAGCAATTCACCATCTCCGAAGCGCTACCGGTCTATCTGGTCTTCGCAGTCGCTCTTCTTCTTCAAGTCTCCTATCCACTGCTCGAAGGTGAAGCGCTCCGATTGGTCACGCTCGCAGTCGTCTATTGGGGCGCAGCGGCGATGGTGCTTCACTCCTACTACTCCTTCGGACCGAAGTTCGCAGTGCGCTTCCTACTCATCACCTTCTTCTATTCGCTCATCATCGAACAGATCGGACATCGAACTGGCTGGCCATTCGGTGTCTATCAATATGACGCGTCGCTCGCTTACCAAGTCTTCGACATTCCGCTCGTAGTCCCATTCGCTTGGGTGATGATCTCCTATCCGATCATCATCGTCGCTCGTCGCGTCGCACCCCGTTGGGTCTTCCTCTACGGAGGTATCGGATTGATGGTCTGGGATTTCTTCCTCGATCCACAGATGGTCAATGCAGGCAGATGGACTTGGCAGATCGATGGCGCAACGGTGCCCTTCCAGCCGATGATCCCGCTCTCGAATGCATTCGGCTGGCTTCTGACGGGTATGGGATTGATGGCGCTCTTGCATGTCGCGCTACCGCGGGAACGTCGTAAGCGCGGTCTCTCCAATGCGATCCCGGACTTCTTCTTGCTCTGGACTGTCTTCGGCGGCGTGATCGGAAATGTCTTCTTCTTCGGCTATCCCGAGATCGGGATCTCCGTTGGAATCGTCTTCACGCTCTACCTCATTCCTTACTTCCTCGCGCAACGACTTGGTCGAAGCGACTTCTGAGGGATGAAGTAATCGGTAACGTGGAGCCATTCATCTTCCAGGTCGCGATCCTGACCCTCTGCCTTCTCGCGCTCTCCCTCACTCTGCTCAATGCACTCACCATCTGGCGCGCCAAGCTTCCACCAGAGCATTGGGCTGCTGGCGTCTCGCTGATGATCCCACTGCGCAATGAGGCACGTAATGTCTCGCCACTCGCGGATTCATTGCAGCGAAGCCTTCAGGATGAGAAAGAGCGATCGACCTGGGAAGTGATCGCAATCGATGATCAATCCTCCGATGAGACCGGCCAACTCCTCGCTCTCGCCAAAGAGAGGATCAAGGAACTGAAGGTTCTCGAAGGTCAAAATCCTCCTGCAGGCTGGCTCGGAAAACCTGCTGCACAAGAGCGGCTATTCCAAGTCTCCACAGGTCGGTACCTCGTCTTCATCGACGCTGATGTGCGGCTCGAACCCGGGGCGATCTCAGCGGCGATATCGACGATGGAAAGTAACGAGTGGGAGTGGATCTCGCCCTATCCAAGACAGGTGGCATTGACTTTCTTGGAGAGAGTGATCCAACCGCTCTTGCAATGGTCATGGTTCGCATCGGTGCCACTACGTCTTGCTGCGAAGCTTCGTCTCCCATCCATGGCGGTCGCAAATGGCCAGTTCTTCATCGTCACTAGAGAAGCGCTCTCCTCGATCGGTGGTTTCGAGTCCGTCAAGGGTGAAGTCCTAGAGGACATCGAACTCGCAAGGAGATTGTGGCAGGCAGGTTTCGCAGGTTCCGTGGTCGATGGCAGTGCTATCGCACACTGCAGGATGTATGAGTCGAGCCACGAATTGATCAATGGCTACAGCAAATCCCTCTGGCGCGCATTCGGCTCACCAGTAGGTGCCGCAGCCGCACTCCTTCTCATGGTTTCGACCTCATGGTTACCACTCATTGCTGGGATCCTGGGAGCTGCGTGGGGTTGGATCGCCTTCTTCGCCATATCACTCTCACGTCTCATCGCAGCGCTTCGTACCGCGTCTTTCTGGCAGAGCTTTCTACTCCATCCACTCAGCGTCGCTCTCCTTTTATATATGGTCATCAGATCTTTCCGATTGAAGCGCAAAGGTTCCCTGACCTGGCGAGATAGAGCGATTGTCACATGATGAGTCATCAGAGAAGAGACTCTCGACCTCTAGACATCGCGGTGATCGGTGCTGGCGTCGGTGGCTTGACCGTCGCAGCTCGCCTCGCGCACCGAGGACATCGAGTCACCATCTATGAGAAGAGTGACCGCGTCGGAGGAAAGTGTCACACCGAGTGGATCGATGGGTATGGATTCGACACTGGACCCTCGCTACTCACTCTCCCTGCTGTCTATCGCGACTTCTTCATGAAGACAGGACGTGGTGTCGACCTAGACCTCGTCGGATTGGACCCCGCATTCGATTATCACTTCGCAGATGGAAGTCGACTACAACTGCCTAACCTCTCCCGCAATCGAGCTGTCACAGCGATATCCAATGCATTTGGAGAACGAGCTGGCAAGGAGTGGGGCTTGCTTCTCGAGCGAGCAGCAAGGATGTGGCAAGCGTCGCGAACTGATTTCGTCGAGCGGGCATTGCCATCAGTTCCGCAATTGATGCGTCGAGGTAAGGTCATTAGAGACCTCTCGATTATCGCTCCCCTCACGACCTTGCGGAAATTCACAGGGAAGCGATTGAGCGATCGACGTCTTCGATACATCATCGATCGCTATGCCACCTACACCGGATCTGATCCACGGAAAGTGCCCGCGGTCTTACTCACCATCGCATTCGTAGAGGAGGCCTTTGGTGCTTGGCACATCCGTGGCGGACTTGGACGTTTGGTAGAGAAAGTTGAGGCGCGGGCGAGAGAGCGTGGAGTCACGATCGAACTTTGCTCACCCGTAACGAGGATCCTTCATGACCGAGCGAAAGTGACAGGAATCGCCCTTGAAGGCGGCCGCGAGATCAAAGTGGATGCAGTGATCTCAAATGTGGATGCCTATCGCCTTTACAACGGGATGCTGGCAATTGATGGTTCGAGGGAAGAGAAGACCGCTGGCGAACGACGAAACATCAATCGCACCACTCCCTCACTCTCTGGCTTCTCACTTCTCCTTGGCCTCAAGCCCTCGAAGCAGCGGTTGCTTCAAGCCCATCACACTGTCTTCTTCCCCGCCGACTATGACCGTGAATTCGATGAGATCTTCGAAGAGAAGGTCCCGGTCACGGATCCGACCATCTACATATGCTCACCAGATGACCCAGCGATGGTGCCGAGTGAAGGCGGCGAGAATCTCTTCGTCCTCGTCAATGCACCACGTCATCAACCTCAGGGCGGTTTCGATTGGAGTGATGAGGCCCTAGCTCGAGACTATGGCGACCGGATCATCGAGATCCTCGTCGATCGGATTGGAATTGATTTCCGTGACCGCATCGTCGTGAAGAAGTTCCGCACTCCCCTCGATATCGAGAATGACTACGGCAGCGAAGGTGGCTCCATCTATGGCCCCTCAAGCAATGGAATCCGTGCTGCTTTCCGGCGTGCACCCAATGTCTCCCGACTTGCCGGCCTCTATAACGTCGGCGGTTCGGCTCATCCAGGTGGTGGATTGCCGTTGGTCGGACTCAGTAGTGAGATCGTCGCAGATGCGATCTCAGCGCAGATCAATCGTTGAACGTATCGCGAATCGAGAGAGCTGCCCTAAGGCGATCGTCTGCAAGAGGAGCCAGAGCGCAGCAGTGATTGTCACTGCGGATGTGAGCGTGACGGCGAGAATCTCTCCACCACCGGATGCTGCATAGATCAATGCGATGACTAGAGCCACAGCAAGAAAGGATGCGCGCACCGGCCTCTCGCTCACGGTGACGACACCGATCTCACTGACGCCAAGTCCGCCGAGCCGTGCTCTGATGTACTCCTGAGTCTGAGCCATGAGCCATGCGATGACGACGACGCGATAGTCAGCACCGATCTGGATGAAGGCAAAGGCCCAGAAGGACTCTGCAAGGCGATCTGCGATGGCATCGAGCGCGGCTCCTCGTCTGCTCACATCTCCGGTCAAGAGGGCAAGAGAACCATCCACCCCATCTGCTGCCAGCGAGATCACCAATAGGAGTGCTGCGATCAGAAGAGGGACGGCTTGCTCGCTTCCTTCGTCCCGAAGAGCGACGATCAACAAGAAAGCGATGATCACACCGAATACGGTCATCGAATTCGCGGTGACCCTCAAACGTCGAAGGAGTGAGGCGACTCGAAAGGAGATCGAGAGCCACCATCGCACGATCCCTTTGATCTCTGCGCCACCGTGCACTTCGCTCCAGCGGTCGAAGAATTCCTCACGCACCATCATCGAAGTCCGATTCGCGCGGTGATTTCCATCGTGGAGTGCGCTGAGTTCATCGTATAGAAGTGAAGGCCCGGCGCACCGACTCCGATGAGGTCCGATGCGAGTTCGGAGGCGATCTCGATCCCCTCCCTACGCAAAGAGTCGGGATCATCTTGGAATCGTGAGATGCGATCGATCACTACCTTCGGCAATGGAGTGCCACCGAGTTCAACCATTCTCATCAACTGCTTGTAGTTGGTGATCGGCAAGATGCCCGCGATAAGCGGACGCTCAACACCCCTGGCAGCAAGACGATCGCGAAGTTCCTCGTACTTGCTCACATCGAAGAAGAATTGGGTGGTTGCGAACGATGCACCCAGTTCGAACTTCCGAACCAGGACATCGACATCTCGCACCGTCTCCCCTCCCGATGCGGGATGACCATCCGGGAATGCCGCGACACCGACAGTGAATCCTCGCTCGACTGCCAACTCCACGAGTTGATCAGCATGATTGAAACCATCTGATGTCTGAATCCATTCTGCACTTGGACCACCTGGTGGATCGCCACGAAGTGCAAGGATTGTGGTGATTCCACTCTCCTTGTAACGGGTGAGGATGGCATCAACTTCGCTACGAGTCGCACCCACGCAGGTCAGATGCGCCACTGTCGGAATGGATGTGCGTTCCGTGATCTCAGCAGTGATGCGAATGGTTCGATCCCTGGTACTACCACCTGCACCGTAGGTGACGCTTACGAAATCCGGGTTCTTCCCCGCTAGTAGCGAGAGCGAATCCCACAATCTCTGCTCGCCGGCCTCATCCTTCGGTGGGAAGAACTCCACCGAGAAGGTCGGCTTCGATGTAGCGCTAGAAGCCTGAAGAAGGCTGAAATCCATAGTCGGTGAGGGTACCCTCACCTTCGTGTCTTCTTCTGACGCGGCGGTGAATGCGCGCTCTCTCATCGCCACCTTTCGAAGTCAGATCGATGAAGAGATCACTTCCTTCCTTGACGATGCTGCTGCATACATCGATTCGATAGGCCCCGAACTCCTTCCGGTCTCGAGCGCCATGCGCGGCTTCCTCATCGATGGCGGAAAGCGTTTTCGCCCACTCCTTGGTGCCATCGGATCGATGGCGGTCACCGGTATCGAACCCGATCGCGCCACACTCAAAGCGGTCGCATCACTGGAGTTCCTCCATGCCTGCGCACTGATCCATGACGATGTCATGGATGGTTCAGATACTCGACGAGGCAATCCTTCGATCCATAGGCGCTTCGAGGCAATGCATCGAGAGGCACATCTCTCTGGGGATAGTGCAAAGTACGGAGAAGCGAGCGCGATCCTCCTCGGTGACCTGGCGCTGATCTGGGCCGACCTTGTCTTGCATCGATCCGGCGTAGGTTCCGATCGCCTCCTCTCAGTACTGCCGATCTACGATGAACTTCGTGTCGAGTTGATGGCAGGTCAATATCTCGATGTCCACGAGCAATCGCTTGCGACGGTCGATGCCGATCGCTCACTCAAGGTCGCCAAGTACAAGTCAGGCAAGTACTCGATCGAGCGTCCACTTCACTTCGGCGCACGTCTCTCGCATGGCAGCGACGAAGCACTCGTTGCACTCTCTCGCTACGGCATCCCTATCGGCGAGGCATTCCAACTTCGAGATGACATCCTCGGAGTCTTCGGTGACCCAGAGCAGACCGGCAAACCTGCAGGCGATGACCTCCGTGAAGGTAAGCGAACCGTGCTGATCGCTCTGGCGGTCAAAGGAAGCCATCAATCCGAGGTCTTCTCCGCATTAGGAGATCCTCATCTCGACCCAGCGAGAATTGAGCGGATTCGTGAAGCGATCATCTCAAGTGGCGCGCTGACCCGAGTCGAGGAGATGATTAGCGACCGCGCCGAGCAAGCGGAAGAGGCTCTCTCTTCGAACGCCATCGCTGAGGAAGCAAAGCCGCTCCTTCGGACCATGGCGCAGATGGCGCTCCATCGCTCCAATTGATCTATCGACGAGAGGCTCAAGAGTGAGACGAGATCGCATCCGTAAAGTCAAAGGAGCGACCGATCGCATCGTGATCGTTGGCGCCGGTCTTGCCGGTTTGAGCGCTGCACTTCGTCTCGCGGGCGAAGGTCGTGAAGTGACGATCCTGGAACGCGAATCGGTCCCTGGAGGGCGCAACGGCCTCTTGCTGAAGGATGGCTATCGATTCGACACCGGACCGACAGTACTGACCATGCCGGATCTGATCGAAGATGCCTTCAATGCAGTCGGTGAGACCACCAAGGATTGGCTGGAGTTGATGCCAGTCTCTCCGCTCTATCGCGCCTTCTATGCCGATGGATCTCAACTCGATGTCCATGCAGATACGAAGCAGATGGAAGCGGAAATTGCCAAGGTCATCGGAGGCGATGAGGCAGATGGTTATCGTCGCTACGTCGACTTTGTCACCAAGCTCTACAAGTACGAGATGAACGACTTCATCGACCGCAACATCGACACACCCTTCGACCTACTCACTCCCAATCTCGCGCGATTGGTCGCAATAGGTGGTTTCAGGCGTCTCGCACCACGAGTAAGCGACTTCCTCAAGGATCCAAGGACGCAACGCGTCTACTCCTTCCAAGCGATGTATGCCGGAGTCAGCCCGCAACAAGCTCTCGCCATCTATGCCGTGATCGCTTACATGGATTCAGTTGCTGGTGTCTTCTTCCCGAAGGGTGGCATGCACGCCCTGCCGCGCGCCCTTGCTGCCGCCGCTCAAAAGCATGGCGTCACGATCAAGTATGAGAGCAAAGTCGTCGGGATCGAGCGGAAGAACGGCAGAGCGACAGCGGCGCTCACAGCCAATGGCGAGCGCTACGAGTGTGATGCGCTGATCCTCAACCCTGATCTACCGGTGGCATGGCGTGAATTACTAGGTCATATGCCGCCACGATTGAAGAGATTGCGTTACTCACCTTCCGCAGTGACGATGTTGATCGGATCCTCAAAAAAGTATGACCATGTCGCCCATCACAACATCCACTTCGGTCACGACTGGGATGGCGTCTTCGATCAACTCATCGAGAAGCAGGAGTTGATGAGCGATCCAAGCTTCTTGGTCACCGTCCCCTCGCATGATGATCCTGAATTGGCTCCACCTGGAAAACACTCCTATTACGTCCTCTTCCCGACACCCAACCTCGATGCCGATATCGATTGGCGGACGGCGAAGAAGAGTTACCGTGAGAGCATGTTGCGCTCCTTAGAGAGCCGTGGTTATCCGGAGTTCGCAGAATCGATCGAAGTCGAAGAGATAACCACTCCATTGGAATGGGAAGCGATGGGAATGGAACGTGGCGCACCTTTCGCCAGCGCACATACCTTCTTCCAAACTGGTCCCTTCAGGCCTAGGAATATGGCGAAGGGTTACGAGAACATCGTCTTCGCGGGATCTGGAACACAACCTGGAGTCGGTGTGCCTATGGTCTTGATCTCTGGAAAGCTCGCAGCGGAGAGAATCATCTAAAGGTGTCTGCAGAGCTCACTCGCGCAGGGATCACCGATCCAGATCTCCAACGCTCCTATCTCGCCTGTCGCGATCTCAACGCCCGCCATGGCAAGACCTACTTCTTGGCGACTCGACTCTTGCCACCGGAGAAACGTCCCTATGTCCATGCCCTCTATGGCTTCGCCAGATACGCGGACGAGATCGTCGATGACCTCGCTTCCACACTGACTCCCAACGAAAAGCGTTCCTGGCTCGAAGGCTGGAGTAGTCAGATCCTCGAAGACCTTCGCTCTGGGCGATCCGATGACGAGATCGGACGGGCCCTCATCGATACCGTCAATCGTTGGTCCATACCGATCGAGTACTTCGAGGCCTTCCTCCACTCCATGGCGATGGATCTCACCGTCACGGAGTATCGCGACTACGGGGCGCTTTCGGAGTATGTCTATGGTTCCGCCGCTGTCATCGGCTTGCAGATGGTTCACGTACTTGGAGTTCGTGATGGTGCTAACTTCCAAGCGACTCTCGAAGGCGCCAAGAGTCTCGGCATCGCATTCCAACTTGCCAACTTCATCCGCGATGTGGGTGAGGACCTCGATCGTGGTCGGGTCTATCTCCCACTTGATGAACTCGCTCGCTTCGGGATCGACCGAGAGCGACTCGAGCGACGCACCGTCGATGGCGACTTCGTCGAAGCGATGCGCTATCAGATCGCACGGGTCCGCGCTCTTCAGGTCGAGGCGGATAAGACCATCCATCACCTCACACCGGAGTCGCACGGTTGTATCAAAGCCGCTAGCGAGCTCTACTGCGGTATCGTCGATGAGGTAGAGCGAATCGATTACCAGGTCTTCAACAGGCGGGCGAAGACCTCGATCATGAGAAGAGTCTCAGTCGCACTGCCCGCGTGGTGGCAGATGCGCAAACTTTGGAAGTGAACGATCCTCGCGCTCAGCTCCTGATGCCACGGCGCCCCCAGAAGACCCAGAGCGCCATGACGTTAGTGACCAAGGCGAAACCGAATCCGAGGTCCTCAATCGGTGCGTATGCGATCCGCAATCCTGTGATCACATCATCGGAGTAGATCACTATCTCGTTGTAGGTCAGCCAACCGTTGGTGATCAGCTGGAAGAAGACAACGATTGCATAGGAAGTCCAGAAGACCTTTCGAGTAAGCAGACGGGTCCGTAAGAGATAGAGGTCATTGATAATGGTGAAGACGATGGCAAGAAGCACCAGCTCGGTGTAGTTCATCGCTCCACCTCATCGCCGACGATCCACTTCTTCTTCACATTCCTCACGGCCTCAAGGGTCAATATTCCTGCCATCGGGACGACGAGGAAGAAGAGGAACTCTTCCAGCGGGATCTCGAGTGGGCCATTGATACCGAGCGTTTGTGCAGCATCGAAATCCCAATGACCACGACTGACTGCATAGAAATCCCAGATAAGGAAGATCGTGGAGACCGGGAGGATTGCAAGGAGTGCGCGCTTGATGCGAACCAAGACACGAGTCTTGAGGACGATTTCCAACCAGAAGGATCCGAAGACGGTGAAGAGGATCATGGCGAGATACCCATAGCGACCCATATCGGGATGCTAACCTTCTCGGAGAACGGGAGCCAAAAGTTGGCTGAGAGGGTCCGAAATGGGCCGACCGTAAGACCAGTCTGGTAATGCAGACTCTTGGGAGAGAAAAATGGATTCAGTTCTTTTCACTGCTTGGGGCTATGACGTAACACTCTTGGAAGGTCTTGCGGCAACCACCGCACTCGTCGCGGTCTACCTCGGGACCACTGGTAAGCGCATCATGTGGCCCTGGTGGGTGATCAGTTCCTCTCTATACGCGATCTGGTTCTATCAATACGAGTACTACGCAAGCGTTGCGACCCAGTTCATCTTCATCGCATTCGGGATCTGGGGTTGGTTCGGTTGGGGACCGCGAGGGGCCGATCCTGCAAGCATTCCCTGGCGTTATCGCGCGACCGGTCTCGGCGCATTCGCTCTTCTCTGGATCGCCTTGACTCCGTACCTGCAATCGGTCGGTGCGGTCTATATCTGGAGTGACACGCTCGGTCTTCTCGGAAGCGCCTTCGCACAGTTCGCGATGGTCAAGGAGAAGTGGGAGAACTGGGCGATTTGGTTTGTCGTCGATGTGGTCTTGACGGTGCAGTACTGGCTTGGCGGAAGTTACTTCACCGCTATCGTCTATCTCATCTTCACCGGCATCGCCCTTTTGGGTCTGATTCGTTGGTATCGACGTGCACACACTCCATCGCCTGCCCTTTAGCGAGGCGCTGTCACTCGTCGTCGAACATGCCACGAGCGTCTCGCCTCTCGTCGGTGATGTCCGGGTCATCACGATCGATGGCAGAGCAGGTGGTGGAAAGAGCACACTTGCTGAGGCGCTCTCACCGCGTATTGGAAATGCGCCCATCGTTCACATGGATGATCTCTACCGAGGATGGGATGACGCCCTAACTGCGCAACTCACGGCAACGCTGAGGGATCAGATCTTGAATCCCATCGGACTCGGCAAGACCGGTGGTTATCGCGCTTGGGATTGGCATCGTGGCGCCGTAGGCGAAGTTCGCACCATCCCCAAACATCCCTTCCTCATCTTGGAGGGAGTAGGTGCTTCGCAGCGGATCGTCAGACCCTTTGCCTCCACGATGGTCTGGATCGAGATCACACCATCCCAAGGTCTAGAGCGAGTCTTACAACGAGATAGTCTCTTCGCGACGGATCTTGAAGAGTACAGAGGTCGAATGCTCTCCTGGCAAGGTCAAGAGTTACTCCACTTTGCAGCCGAGAACACATTCGATACTGCACATCTGCGATTCGACGGCGAACTCTTCGTCTGAGTCGGGTGGCAATCACGGCTTGCAACGCTCGCACATCCTAAAATTCAACCGTGGCTGATCTCACCGGTGAAGTAATCGATGGTCGATATCAACTCACTCGGATCGTTGACGCTGGTGGCATGGCGACCATATATGCAGCCCTCGACCTGCGGCTCGACCGTGAGGTCGCCGTCAAGATCATGCATCCTCACCTGGCAAACGATGAGAACTATGTCTCTCGGTTCATCCGCGAGGCGAAGGCAGCCGCCGCTCTCTCTCATCCCAACATAGTCAGTATCCAAGATCAGGGCTGGAATCAGGGTGGGACACCGTGCGTCTTCATCGTGATGGAGCTGGTCGATGGCTCGACATTCCGGACTCACTTGGACCATCAAGGACGGATCGAGTTGGCTCCATTGCTGCAGATCATGATGCCGGTATTGAGCGCACTCTCTGCCGCACATCGACTTGGCATCGTTCATCGAGACATCAAGCCAGAGAACATTCTCATAGCGCGCGATGGCCGAGTGAAAATCGCTGACTTCGGTCTTGCCCGCGGCTCTCTCATCGGTGAGACGATGACGGCGGAATCCTCTGTGGTGCTTGGCAGCGTCTCCTATCTCGCCCCCGAACAGGTTCAGCGAGGTGTGACAGATGCCCGAAGTGATGTCTACTCGGCAGCGATCGTGATCTTTGAAGCGCTCACAGGTGAGCGTCCTTTCATGGGAGACGATCCGGTCCAGGTAGCGCTCAAACATGTCAAGGAGCGCGTTCCCCGGCTATCGCAACTACTCGTCGGGATAGATCCGGGCTTTGACGATCTGATCTATCTCGCCACGTCGAGCAATCCTGACGATCGACCTAAAGATGCCGGTGAATTCCTCGAAAAACTACGTTCAGTGACTTCGACATGGGATCCATCAGCAAAGAGCAGCGGACAGATGAGCCTAGAGTTGGACATTCCGCCGGCCGTGAAGAGCGCACTCCCACCAAAGAGAGCAGAAGAGAAGTCGTCGACCGAGCAGGTCAAAGAAGTACCTGAAGTGGTGCGAAAAGAGGATCAGGTGAGCAGACCGAAGAAGCGAAAACTCTCGAAGCGTGTGAAGCGAAATCGCACTATTGCTGCCCTCCTCCTCGTGGCGATCGTGACCGGCGTTTGGTATCTACTCATAGGACCCGGTAATCGCATCGTCGTTCCCTCGGTTGCGGGCATGAGCATCGTCAAAGCCACCAATGAACTCACTCCGTTAGGGCTCTCCGTCGAGATCGGGGAGCGAGAATTCAGCGAAGAGATCGAGGAGGGTTTCGTTCTTCGCAGCGATCCTGCCGGTGGAGGTCGAGTTGCGGAAGGTGGCACTGTCTACCTGATCGTCAGTCAAGGCAAGGAGCGCTACACCGTCCCCTCGATCGGAGGTCTGACACCGGAAGCCGCCAAGAAGTTGATCGAAGATAGCAATCTCAAGGTAGGTACGGTCAGCGAGAGATTCAGCCCTGATGTCGAGAAAGGACTGATCGTAAGTCAAGAACCTGCGGCCTCCGCTCGAGTCAAGAGAGACTCTCTCGTCAACTATGTGATCAGCAAAGGCACCGAAGAGGTCTTGGTCAAGAACTATGTCGGTGAGTCTGGAGAGCAGGCACTCAATGAACTCAATGCTGCAGGATTCGATGTCGATGTGCAGTATCAGTACTCGGAGACCGTTCCACTCGGCGCAGTGATCGTGCAAGTGCCCGCCGCTGATCAACCACTTCCGAAGGGAAGCTCGATCATTCTCACGATCTCAGAAGGAACGGAGTATGTCTTCATCCCTAATGTGCTCTCTCTCAAGGGTGGAGATGCAAAGAAGCTTCTCTCTGATCTTGGATTGATCGTGGAGACCAAGACCATCGGCAAGCGAGAGAACAAGGTAGTCACCAATGTCTCCCCCAAGGTCGGCGAGCGCGTAAAGCGCGGCAGCACCGTGACCATCACGCTGAGCTAAAACGAGATAACTCGTCCATTAGACTCGCAAGGTGCCGCGCGCTAAGAAGGTTGATGATGGAATTCTTCTGCATCCGCGCATAGGGGCACATGTCCCCACTTCAGGTGGGATGGCGAAGCGATCGATCCAATACGCCGAGACGATCGAGGCTGAGGCGATTCAAGTCTTCGCTTCGAATCCTCGTGGTTGGGCGATGCCAGATCCAGATCCAAAGGCCGATGCCGCCTTCCGTGAGAAGGCCGATGCACTCGGTATCGAGACCTACATTCACTCTCCTTTCCTGGTCAATCTCGGTTCGCCCAATCCAGCAACCTATGAGAACTCCCTCAGGTCGACTGCCTATGCACTTCGACGTGGTCGTGAGATCGGCGCACTCGGCGTGGTCGTCCATACCGGTTCCGCAGTCGATGAGACATTCGTGGAATCCGCATGGCGGCAGATAACGAAGGGGATGTTGCCGATCCTTGAGAAATTGAAAGAGGACGACCCGTGGTTCTTGCTCGAACCTACTGCCGGTCAAGGTCAGTCTCTGGTCAAGCGACTTGAGGATCTCAAGTCTTATCTCAATGCGCTCGAACATCATCCCAAGGTTGGAATCTGTCTCGATACCTGTCACGTCTTCGCTGCAGGTCATGACATCAAGAGCAAAGGCGGGATGAAGGCAACGTTGGATCTCTTGGTGGAGGTCGTAGGGATCGAGAGAGTTCAACTCGTCCATGCCAACGACTCCATGGATGTCCTGGGTTCGCTCAAGGATCGTCATCAGAACCTCGGCGATGGCGAGATCGGTGTCGATCCATTCAAGGAGATGCTCGCGCACCCAGCGATCAAGA
>Ga0315901_10002900_pt1 | contig 22897 bp, 23 predicted proteins | sample LakEriMetagenome_10_FD_203761 | JGI IMG/M metagenome (GOLD analysis project Ga0315901, IMG submission 203761) | Freshwater fungal communities from buoy surface, Lake Erie, Ohio, United States - Buoy 2 MA116 | ecosystem: Environmental > Aquatic > Freshwater > Lake | place: USA: Lake Erie, Ohio... | reverse complement strand
ATCTGCCATCTTCATGCCAGGCGATGATTCCAAAATCTACTGACATTTAGATCAAACCCTTTCACCAACTTTATGCTCAAAAACTGCCCTTCTTATTCTCCCTTTATTCTGTGCTAATTGGTAGTAGGGCGGACTCCTTGTAGAGTAATTATGTGAAAATCCATATTGCAGACCATCCGCTGATTACACACAAGCTAACGGTGCTGCGGGATGAAAAAACTGATTCACCAACCTTTAGGCGTCTAACGGAGGAGATTGTCACCCTCCTTGCATATGAGGCAATGCGTGAGGTTAAAACACAAGCAGTAACTGTTAAAACACCTGTTGCCATGGCACAAGGTGCTCACCTTACAAAACCAAAACCTGTAGTTGTACCAATACTTAGAGCAGGACTTGGCATGTTAGAGGGTTTTTCTAGATTGATACCAACTGCTGAAATTGGTTTTCTTGGCATGGTGCGGGATGAAAAGACTTTAAAGGCAACAACTTATGCAAATAGATTGCCTGAAGATTTAAAGGGTCGTCAGTGTTACATATTAGATCCAATGCTTGCCACCGGTGGCACATTGGTTTCAGCCATTGAGTTTTTAGCTGCAAAAGGTGCAACTGATATAACTGCAATTTGTATCTTGGCAGCTCCAGAAGGTATTGCAGTATTAGAAAAATCATTTGCATCAAGTGCGTTGCAGTTAAAGCTTGTAACTGGTGCGTTAGATGAGAGATTAAATGAAAAGGGCTACATAGTCCCAGGATTAGGTGATGCTGGTGATCGTTTATATGGTGTTGTTTAAATGGCAAGCACATCCCCAGGTTATGGCATCACAATCCGTGTTGATGGACCTGCCTCTGCTCAACCTGTCTCTGAGATAACCCAAGCAATCCTGGCAGCAGGGGCTTCCATTACCGCACTAGATGTTGTTGAATCAGTCTTAGATCGGGTGGTAATTGATGTTACATGTGATGCCGTTGATGCCGAACACGCAGAGGCGATTACCGCTGCATTATCAGAAAATAAAAATTTGAATGTTCGAAAGGTTTCAGATCGCACATTTTTACTTCACCTAGGTGGAAAGATAGAGATTGCATCAAAGGTTCCACTTAAAACCCGTGATGATCTATCACGTGCCTATACCCCAGGGGTGGCGCGAATTTCACAAGCAATTGCTAAGGATCCATCTGATTTAAGAAGATTAACAATTAAGCGAAATACAGTTGCAGTTGTAACTGATGGCTCTGCTGTTTTAGGCCTTGGAAATATTGGACCTGGGGCCGCACTTCCTGTGATGGAGGGGAAGGCAGCTTTGTTTAAAAGATTTGCCGATGTTGATGCCTGGCCAGTTTGCCTTGATACCCAAGATGTTGATGAGATTGTTAGAACAGTTCAAATCATCGCACCGGTTTATGGCGGCATTAACTTAGAAGATATCTCAGCTCCTCGCTGTTTTGAAATTGAGGCACGTCTTCGTGATCTTCTTGATATTCCAGTTTTTCATGATGATCAACATGGAACTGCAATTGTGGTTCTTGCCGCGTTAACAAATGCCTTAAAGCTTGTTAAAAAAGATTTGAAATCAACCAAAATTGTATTAAGCGGGGTGGGAGCGGCAGGAACAGCGGTTGCAAGATTGCTAGTTGCAAAAGGTGCTAAAAACATAATTGGCTTTGATAAGGATGGTTTAGTTTTTGAAGATAAGGGCGATGAAGATCCAATGCGTAAGTGGTTTGTAACAAACTGCTCACCTGGTTCCTTTAGAGGAGATATCCACGCGGCAATGAAAGATGCTGATGTATTTATCGGGGTAAGTGCGCCAAATGTATTAAATGAGGCTGATATTAAATCTATGGCAAAGGGTGCGATCGTATTTGCACTAGCTAATCCAGATCCTGAGATTGATCCAGCATTAGCTAGAAAACATGCTGCAGTAGTTGCCACAGGAAGAAGTGATCAGCCAAATCAAATCAACAATGTTTTGGCCTTTCCTGGCATCTTTAGAGGATTACTTGATGCTCACATTACAAAAATTACCGACAAAATGTTGGTGCTAGCAGCTGAGGCTATTGCATCTTGTGTAAGTGATCAGCAGTTAAATGCTAACTTTATTGTGCCAAGTGTTTTTGACTTAAATGTTGTGCAAAAAGTAGCAGCTGCTGTGAAAAGGTCTGTTTAAATAAATGCTTAGCTTTGCTGCCTCATTTGATGAGCAATTATCCCCAGTTGCACCATTTCTTTTTTATATAGTAGTTGCTGGAATCATCTTTGTTGAAACTGGCTTACTAATTGGCTTCTTTTTACCAGGTGATTCGCTGTTATTTAGCGCTGGATTAGTTGCAGCAGCAAGAGATGATATAAATATTGCATTCTTAATCTTTGCAATTTTTTTAGCTGCCTTTATTGGTGATCAGGTTGGTTATGTGATTGGCCGAAAGGTTGGCAGGCCATACCTTGAAAAACATAAGTCAAAGCGCATGATGCGCATGCTGGAAAAAAGTGAGCGGTTTTATGAAAGGTATGGCTGGTGGTCAGTTGTAATTGCTAGGTATATCCCATGGGTTAGAACCTTTGTGCCACCAATTGCTGGAACTGTAAAGATGAATTACTACAAGTTTTTATCTGCCAACGCACTTGGAGCATTTTTATGGGGGGTTGGAATCACTTTAGCTGGTTATTACTCTGGCTCAATTCCTTGGGTTAGGGATATCTCCTACGGCCTTGCTGCATTTTTTATCTCAGCATCTTTAATTGCAGCACTTCGTAATTACCTACGAGATAGGCGTGATTGACCATTTGCAACAACACCTAGGTAGGTGAGGGCAATACCTATAATCAAAAAAGGTGAGATTACTGTTCCTGGGGTAGGAAATGATAAATCAATAAGTAATGAGCCAATCAAAATTCCGCCAACACTAAATAAGGTGAACTCAAGCACGCCAAGATGTTGAACGATGTGGGATGAGAGCGCAATATAAATTACCCCAATTGATCCGCCTAAAAACATCCACCAAGGTGCTGTTTGAAAATTAAGAATTGAGTGATCGGTAAAGAGTGATCTGAGAAGTAATAAAAATAACAAGAAGCTTGTTCCAGTAATGAAATTTAACCAAGAGGTGGCAAAGCTTTTATTTGAGTGTGAATTAATCCGGCCATTTAAAGCCCGCTGCACCCCAACCCAACTGCCAGCAAAAAAAGCTAGCCCAAGAGCTGCTATTGAAAAATCACTCATCTCAAATCGATCCCAGGCAGAAACACCCACCGCAAAGACAGTAATAACTGCTGCAATTACTCGTCTTTTACTGATCAATGTTTTTGCACCACCACTTAGCGCTAATTTATCTACCCAAAGTGAGATACCAGTTTGGCCAGCAAGGGATGCAACTGTAAAGAGTGCAACACCTGCAATTGGCACAACATATGTTTGCATTGCAACAAAGGAGGCACCTAATGCCCCAGCAGCCAGTGTCCAAGGTGGCATTTTGCTTTCTTTAACAGCTTTAAATATCTGAACAAAGCCAGTTCTAACACCTTTTCTAAATAAGGCAATTGCAGTTACAAAAAGTAACCCGGTAGAGAATGAAACTACTGCTGCCTCAAGTGAGTCACCCATTTTTTCGGAGAGTGCGCCATTTATTCGCGATTGAATAGCGATTAAAACCCCTGAGGTAGCAGAGAGTAGCTCTAAACCAACAACTCTTTCACTCTTTTTAATATCGGCTCATTCCTTCAAGTTTTTTACACTTGAAGGTAAGAGTAGCGAAGTTACGGCAGGGAAGGGGCAGAGCCTAAGGTGATGTTATAAGTTTTAGTAGAGCTTCCAGCATCAACTACAACTGCTATTTGATCTCCTGGTGCCTTACTTCTAATTCGAACAATTGCAGTTACGGCATCATTGACCTTAAACCCATTAATACTTCTAACAATTGTGCCAACAGTTAGGCCGGCTTTATCTGCAGCACTATCTGGTGTTATGTTGTTGATTCGAAGTCCAGGTCCAGTAAAGGTAGGATCAAATGAGACTCCTAAAAATGGTTTAGTTGATTTACCAGTTGCAATCAACTCATCTGCTATCCGCTTTGCTTGATTAAAGGGGATTGAAAACCCTAGGCCAATACTGCCACTTGCCCCAAAAGCGGATCCTAAGGTAGCAATTGCAGAGTTAACACCAACTGCTCTGCCTTGAGAGTCAACTAATGGACCACCTGAGTTACCAGGATTAATCGCAGCATCGGTTTGTATTGCATCCATGAAACTTTCAGTATTACTTGATCCAGTAGTTACTGGGCGATTTAATGCAGAGACAATTCCACTAGTTACTGTTCCAGATAAGCCAAGGGGTGAACCAAAGGCAACTACCGCATCCCCAATTGCAATAGATGATGAGTCACCGATTGGAATCTCAGGAAGATTGCCTTTCTTAATTGAGATAACTGCAAGGTCATACTCAGAGTTTCTACCAACAATACTGGCTGGATAAATATCGCCATTATTTAGCTCTACCTCAATTGTTCCAGCAAGAGCTGCTGATTCAATTACATGGTTATTTGTAATCACATAAGAGGTTGATTGATTGGATCTATATATTGAACCTGATCCACTGCCACTATCAGTTGAGGAGGAAACCTTAATTGAAACTACCGAAGGTGAAACTAACTGAGCGATACTTTTTATGTTTGCGCCAGTTGCGCCAATATCAATTGGTGATCTGCCCTTAGGACAACTGCCATTGGTGGAGACAAAGAGCGCTTTAGTTTTATTATCGATGCAGGCTTTGACTACCGGTACATTATTTGGGATAGCGATTGCATATCCACCTACAGTAATTGCCCCAATAATAAAACCAATTAATAACTTCATAGCGCTACTCTTCATTTCATTCCTTTGTAGTTGTAGTGAGCCATTCAGGTAGGGTAGGTAGTTTACTTGAGATTTTTCTGAGAAATTCCTGCAGTAAACTTTAGTAATGGATCCAAATAAGGTGATCACCACAAAGCGGCTTCAGCTTCACACTGTCCTACCAGATGAGTACTTGCTCCTTCAAAAGGATCTTGCCCATCCAGATTTATGGCACAAACGCGGCTTTACGGATTCCATTAAATTCTTTGCATCCAATCCAAACCCACTTGAGTACCGCGCACCAAAAATTGCAGCTAACCCGGAGTGGGCAAAGTACCTACTGCGAGTTGCAGTATTAAGAGATAATCCAATAATTATTGCCTCTGTTGGCTTTCATGCTGCTCCAGATGCAACTGGCATGGTTGAGATTGGTTTCGGAGTTGATAAGGCCTACCAAAACTTAGGATACGGACAGGAGGTTTTAAATAGCATGTGGAGTTGGATAATTGATGACCCACAAGTTAAGACGCTTCGGTATACGGTATCTCCGGAGAATAAAGTATCTCAACATATAATTAAAAAGTTAGGATTTAAATTAGTGGGGGAACAAATAGATGAAAAAGATGGCTTGGAACAAATCTATGAATTACCTGCTGACCAATATCAATCTACTTTTTGAACCTGATCAAAGCTCATATTTCTTACTTCGCTACTAAGTAGTGAGAGAGTAATTACCACTACAGTGAGTGCTGTTAATGCGTAAAGAAAGTTTTCAATCCCAAAGAAGATTGAAAACGGTGCAGCAATCGCTAACCCGACAGGTCTTAAAATCATTGAACCCATCGCATCAAAGGATGAAACTCTAGAGAGTGAGTCTCTTGGCACTTTGCGCTGTAAAGCAGTATTCCAAAGTGTTCCCCAAAGATCTAAGGTGATACCAAATAAAAAAGCACCAAATGCAATTACTAATAGTGATTGGGGCTTTGCCATAGTAAATATATAAAAACTAAGAGTAAAGGACGAGCCTTGCAAAAAGCGCAATGGATATTTTAACTTTATCCTTAATGCAATAAAGGAGCCAACAATCAAGCCAACTGATTCTGCGGTGATAACAAATGACCATGACTTTGCCCCATTAAAATGCTCCAGAGCGATCAATGGTCCCAAGACATTTTGAGCTGCCGCCCAACACATAACCAAAAATGACCAAGAAAACACCAAAATCACAATCCACCTAAAGGACAGGAAAACTTTCCACCCGTGTTGCAAATCATCCAACATAGTATTTGTAGTATATTCTGCCCTTGGTGTTAAATGGCGAAAGGTAAAAACCAGTGCACCTGAGATAAAAAAAGATGCCGCATCAATTGCCAAGGTAAAAGCTGCACCATAAACTTCAATTAGTATTCCAGCAATGGCCGCCCCAAGAATCATCCCTGAATTTGTTAATAATTGATTTAAGGCGTTACCTTTTTGTAGCCCAGCCTCTGGAATGACCGCTGGCATTACCCCGGCAAATGCTGGCCAAAAGATTCCCCACATCAAGCCAAAAAATCCATTGGTTATTAGTAAAACCGCAATTGGCACATTGCCGGTGGCAAAGTAAAAAACTTGAATAAATAGGACAACACCAGCTGCCATGTCAGTTAGCCCCACCATTCTGGCTCTGCCGTACTTATCTGCGATTACTCCACCAAAGGGAGCCATAACTAAAAATAAAACTGTGGTCGTTCCCAAAACTAACCCAAGTAAATTTGCCGAGCCGTTAGGTAGGGCTAAAATTCCAAAGGCTAAAGCAATTGGTCCCATACCATTTCCAAAGTTAGATAAAAATCTTGCAAAAAGTAATCGCTTCACATACTTGTGGGCTAAAACCTCTTTAGTTAGCAATTGGTAAACCTGCCTTATCAGCAATTGGTCGATCAGGTAGTTTTAAGCGTGAAGCAGCGATGCTAACAACCACAAGTCCGGCAATCAAACCTGCTAACCAATACCAATGAGCATTAAAGCCTAATAATGTGCCAGCAAAGGTAGGGCCAGCAATAAGTGAGATCTGCCAGGCATTTGCTCCGGCTGCATTATATCTTCCGCGTAAATGATCTGGTGCTAACTGATTTACAACCGAAGGCAAAATGGGTGACCAGATCATCTCACCTAATGCAAATACCAATTGACACATAATCACAAAAAAAAGTGCATGGCTTTTCACCAAACCACTTAGGGCGAGAAATAACCATGCAAATGCCCAGAGCAAAACTGCAATTGACATTGCAGTTTTGCGCTTAACTAGAAGTAAGCGTTTATTTACCCAAAGTTGAAAGGTCGCAATCACAAAGGTGTTCACCGCATATGCCCAAGCTAAATCTCTTGGCTGCAGACCTGAAATTTGGGTGGAAAAAGCGGTGAAGCCAACCTCTAATTGACTATAACTAAATAAGACTGCAAACATAGCAACAAACCAAAACTTTATAAATACCTTATCTGCTAAGACATCCGCCCAACCACCAGCAATCTTTGCCCGTTCAACCCTCTCACTGGCACTTCGCTTGCCAACGTCTTTCAAGGTTAAAACAACTACTAGATAAATCAGGTAAGAGATGCCATCGCCAATAAATAAAAGCTCAAAAGTTCTCGGATTATCTAAGGTGACAACAAGGGATGAGACCAAGCCACCAATTCCTATACCTAGGTTTAACATTGCAAATTGTGCACCATATATTCGCTCGCGCATGTGTTCAGGTGTTAGCTCAGTTGAAATCGCATTTTGTGAGGGCCACATAGCAGATTGTCCAGTTGCACAAATGGTTGTTACCAGAAAAGCTTGTGGAATAGTTTTAACCTGGCTTAAGGCTGCATAGCCTGTGGCACTTACCAACAAGGAGGTGATCAATACTGGTTTTGGTCCCCATTTATCAATCAAGTTTCCAACCAATGGTGAGATTGCAAGGGATGAAAATGCACCATAACTTGCAATAAGTCCTGCAACTGCAATTGGAAATCCTCTTATATTGTGAAAATAGATAAAGGTGTAAGGAAGTACTAATCCATTGCCGAGGGCTGATAGTGCAATTCCAAGCAACATAATCCGTGCCTGCCTAGGAAGTTTTTCAATCTTTGGATTAGCCAATTTAAACAATTACCTCTTTTGAGGTGGTAATTGAATCTAGGAAGTTCATATCTGGGGTTACACCAATTCCATCTCCGGATGGGACTGTTAAATAACCATCATCCATCACAAATGGAGTTGTTATATCTTGCTTAAAGTAGCGAGCAGATGCTGATGTATCCCCTGGCAATGTGAAACCAGGAAGAGCAGCAAGAGCCAAATTAGCGGCTCTGCCAATACCGGTCTCTAGCATTCCACCGCACCAAACTGGAATCTTACTTTTAACACACAAATCATGAATCTTCACCGACTCTAAGTAGCCGCCAACTCTTCCTGGTTTTATATTGATAACAGTTGTAGCTTTTAGGGCTAATGCATCTTGGGCAGATTGCAAAGAGATAATTGATTCATCAAGGCAGATAGGTGTCTTAACCTCTTTAGCAAGGAGTGCGTGTCCCAAAATGTCATGCTCATCCAATGGTTGTTCAATTAGTAACAAATTGAATTCATCCAGCTGAGATAGGTGTTTGCCATCATCTCTTGAATAAGCCTGGTTTGCATCAACTTGTAATGGAATCTCTGGCCAGATCTTTCGAATGGTTTTAACCGCTTCTATGTCCCAACCTGGTTCAATCTTTAACTTAATTCTTCGATACCCTGCATCCACATAGGATTTAACCTCTTCAACTAGAGCATCTAGGTTATTTGCAATTCCAACAGATACACCACATTCAACCTTACTTTTTGTGGCGCCAAGGTATACAGCAAGTGATCTTTTCTCATCTCTTAATTGAGCATCCAAAATTGCTGTTTCAAGGGAGGCCTTTGCCATCTGTCCACCTAAGAAGGGTTTTAATATAGTGGCAACCTCTTCTGCTTTAAAATTCCCAAACTTATTTAATGCGGGAAGTAAAAACCTTTTAATTAGATCAATGCAGGCGTATGTGTACTCAGGTGAGTAGAGCGGTTCAGACATTGCCACACACTCAGCCCATCCAGTTGTGCCATTCTCATTTACCACCTTAACCATTAAAACTTGACGTGAGGTTTGGGTACCGAATGAGGTTCTAAATGGCCGCACTAGCGGTAGTTGAATAATTCTTAGCTCAGTCTCTTTTATTCTCATATTCGCACAACATATTCATTATTTGTTGAAAAGCCAACTACTTTCCCATTTTTCTCAAAAGCAGCCAGGAATTGATCCCTTACCTGCCTACGCCATTTCATGCTCTCACTTTGATTCTTAGATCGAATCGCAACAATATCCTCTGGAATTTCAATCAAAATATCACCAGGTTTTGGATGAGTAATTAGCTCTCTAGCCTTTGGTTCATCTATATCTGTGCTCCATGAAACCATCAAACGATCTGATTCGTCCCCAGCATTTAACGCATCTGGCATCGCTCCATAAAAATTGGGATAGTAGGCAGAGATATCAACTCCAAGCTTTACTATATTTAATTTTGCATTTCGTCTTACCAATGGATCAAAGGTCCAAGTGATTTCCTTATAATTATTCTTTTTTGCCCAATGCCATTGACCGATCTTTAGCAGGTATCCAACTCCGAGATCTCGATACTTATCCAAGACAGCGGTCATATGCGAATGTAAATGCAATCCGCCGGTTGTTGCCGGAAAAGCAAAAGCTGCACCAACGCACTCATTACTAATAAATGCTCCGGATAGATAAGCACCGCTGTAAACCATCGCTTGCAATAAGTTTGGGGTTATCTCTGTGCCAGCATCCATCGCCCAGGTATGATCAAAAACTGCACGGCCCATTGATTGATCTTCGATCGTTAAGAGCGGGCGGATTTTAATTTCTAAACTCACCCAGCAATCTTAAAGCAATAAATTGATATGCCCAATAAAGTTAGATTTATTGCTAAAGATGCCGCTGGCAATGATCCTAATTTGGGGTTGGCCGTGAATCATTTAGATTGCAGTCGCGAAAATGGCGAAAGGCCTTCCCAGATATTCATTTTGCAGTTGAAGAGATTATTGCTGAAGGAAATACTGTTGTTACCAGATGACATTTAACTGGAACACATAAAGATGAAGATCTCGGCCAAGCTGCTACCGGTAACAACGTTGCAGTTGATGGTGTAAGTATTGATCGAATTGAAAATGGACTGGTGGTCTCAGGATTTGATGCTTGGGATTCACTTGGGTTTCGTGAGCAAATAAAAATGTTTTCGAATGAAAAATTTAAAAATAAATAAGTATCTGCCCAAAGAAAAATATATATACAGCAAGAAAGCTTGTAGGGAATGCTTTAAGTCTCTCAAATCCAAACCCCGAAAGTAAAACCTACAATTAATTCTTTCTAAGTCTCTAAAATTGTAGGTGTCCGATCTGACAGCTCTATCATATTTTGAATAACCATAATTAATAAAACTTTTATCTAAATCTAAATAATTCTTGTAAACGTATCTAATTGAAATATTGTTTGTTAGAATTTTCCAAACCCTATTTCTATTATTTAAACTATACCGAACCTCCCCTTTACTTGGAACCATAATCGGAATATTCTTAATTAATTCAAAACATATAGCCAGTTGAATCCAATTTGTACCTACGAATTTTTTTAAATCCAAGGATTTTATTCGCTGTACTGGTAACACTAAACCAGAGATTCCACCAAAAAATTCCGAATTCAATTTTAATTCATCTAATCGGTAAGATTTATTTTTCTCTAAATCTTTAAAAAATTGTTCCTGGCCAACTAAATTTTGAAAATTATTTTCATACAGATTCTGATTACAAATTATTAAATGATCAGATTTTAAATTATCGATGACTGATATAAGTGATCTTATTAAATCTTCTGAAATTAAATCATCGTCTGACATCAATAATAGATAAGAAGATTTTGTATTATTAATTATGTTCAAAACATTCAAATCATATCCAAGGTTTTTATCATTTATAATTATTCTTAAATTTGACTCATTTTTCAATTGCATCAGATAAGTGACCGTATCTTCCTTCGTTCCATTACTGGAAATAAGAACTTCAACTTCTCTTTGAAGATTACTTGAAATAATAAATTGCATTATTTTTGAAACAAGAGCCATAACTTCGTTGTCTCTATTGAATGTGGGAATTCCAATCGTGAGTTTCATGGTCGAATAACAATCAATTAAGTATTAACTTTAAAGGCTGTGATACATTGCATCCATGCAATCCCATATTCATAATGAAATTCTAAAGTCACTCGATGATGGAATCAAGCAGCTTGTTGATTCGAAATTAAACGTATCTGGAGATACAAATTTTGATAAAATTGAAACGGATTCATTTGGTGAGCTTATAGACAAACTGGTTATCGTACATATTAGATACTGGCATCTCGAAGATGCCATGAGTGATAAAAATATTTCAGATACGGAACTTGCGACTCTTCGTCGAAAATCAGAGTCATTGTTCAAAAGCAAAAGACCGATGTTAGTAAATGCGTTAGACAAATACCTAGTAAATTTGATTTCGGGCGAAGAAGTATTAATTCCTGAAAATTTAAAATTGTACAAAGGTTGGGATTCTTGACTTATATCGTTTTCAGACATGAGAATGCTTTTGGAAATACCTGCGAACAGATAATTAATCTAGCCATTTTGCTCAAGAAAGAAAATTTAAATCCAGAAATGGTTTCAATTGCGGTAGAACATAGTTGGCAAAAAGATCTAGTTGATTTGATTGATGAAAGCGGTAAATTTAATGTTTTAGTGCTGGGAGATCGGCTTCATGAATCGTTCCAGACTGGCTGGGCGAATTTACCTGAACTTATTAAAGATCCAATTTTGCCGTCATACTATTCAAATTCCAAAAATAAATCATACAAAGCGGGATGGGAATGGATTGATCCATCATATTTACCCATATTAAAAAAACTTAATGGAAAGGAATTCGATGTAGTAATTCAATTTAGAGTAAAGGATTCCTGGACTTGGCGAGGCGAAACAGGAAATACCGACCTTAGTAGATATGTTAATCAAGATAATTTTATTGAACTTATCAGGCAATTATGCGAATTAGGTTTTCGTGTAGCAAGGATCGGGCATGGGTCTAACGAAAAAATCTTAGAACATCTAAATTTCATTGATACAACTCTTATAAAAGAATTCACTTTAAAAGATCAATTGCAACTAATTTCTAACGCTAGGTTATTTATATCTACGGATAGTTCTATATGGCCCCTTGGCCCCGCGCTTGGAACACCTACGATTATTTCAAATGTAACATCCGTTTTTGAATTCTTTGAACCTTTGCCTTTTTTTCACTTTAGAAAATTCTACCTACCTCATGGAAAATTGATTGCGAGAAAGAGCCATATTAAAGTAATAAAACCATATATATTTAATTGGATTGGGCCCCATAACCATTATATTTTAAAGCCTGTGAGTCTTTTTCTTGGTGTAATTAAAATCAAAGATAATTCTGTAAAAGATTTGCTGCCCAAAATTAAAGAGGTTTTAATTTAACTTTCTGAGATATATTCAGTTGTTTTAATTAGTCCTGTATGTAAATCTGTAAAGGCTTTTTTATTCTGCGAACTTTTTATGATGGGGTATTCTAAAATATCAGGTCTTATCTTTTCTTGCAAATTCCACGAAATCATCAAAGGTTGCTTTAAAATAGATTCTAATTCTTTTATATATTCCCCCAGAGAGTAAATTTTCATTGGTTCAATTTGAATTTCTGAAAATTTTAATCCTCCGTAATTTTTGTAGTTTTCATCGACAATTTGTTCCAATATCTCTATTACATCGTCTAGGTATATCGGAGCAATAATTTGTTTAGGGGATCCAAGTTTTGTTTCTATATTATTGGACAAATTTTTCAGTAAATTGGGGAGAAGTTTTGGTCGCCAATCTCCAGGGCCGTATACATCGGAGAGATAAACCTTGGTTATAGAGAGATTGAATGTTTCGGCAAAATAGTTAACAATTGGATTCTGTGATTTGAGAATAGCTGCGTAAAGATTTATAGAAGTTGAATTTGGCACTTCGACTAATTCCCAATAGCTTCCAACAATAATTAGTTTACTTTTGTTTTTTCTGCAAACCTCTAGCGTCTTAGTCAAGTCAGTCATGTAAGTATTTATAATATGCTCTATATCAAGGTAGGAATGATCTGAAATACTGTAACCTGCTAAATACACAATTTTTGTATTTTCATCTAAATTTAATTCATTTAAGCTTTCGATATCGCTTAGATACGGGATTTTTTGATTTGTTAAATAATTAATTTTATTTATGTGTTTTTTTGTGTTTCTAATTACAGTTATAACTTGTTTATTTATCCTGATTTTCTTGATGAAATTATACCCAATATAGCCACTACCACCGACCACAACAATTTTTTCCATTTATGCCTTTTGCTCCTCTTGTAATCTCTTTGCAATCTGTGCAGTTTCCTACACTTCTTGCATTAACTTCAAAAGCCCCGATCTATTCTATTAATTTAGTTAAGTAGTCAAAGTAATCTTCATCAGGTCGAATATTTGTATGAATGTAGAATTGTTCTAGAAAGACATCTTTATAAAATGATAGGCCTGAAACAAACTTTACAGATTTACACATTTGACTTAATTTAACGCCATGAATTGCTAAATCATATACCACGCGAGAAGCATTTACATAGTCAATAGGCGATAAGTTCGACGAGGTTCCAAGTGAAGTGCAATTAATTAAAACATCACACTTAGTATGCCGTTTATCCCAATTATTCAAAGACTTTGATATGACCGTATGGCTATATCCGTATTGTGTTAAAGCTTTTGCAAACGTTTTACCCATTGATCCGTTCCCGAGCACTATAACATGATCGTTTTTTAATAAAGTTGAAATAATTTCTAAAACCCCTTTTATATCGGTATTGAAACCGCTCAACCTTCCATCAAATATTTTTACGGTATTGCATGAGTTATAAAAATCTACATCCTGGGATGCAACTTGCAAGTATTTAATAACTTGCTGCTTGAACGGCATAGAAATGTTTAAACCAGAATATTTAGTTATCAACAAGTGTTTAAGCAATTCATCGACATTATCTGCCTTAAGTGGAATATACTCAGCATCAATTTTATAATATTGAAAAAATTTAGAATAATAATGTTTCCCTGTCTTGCCTGGACTGGATGCAATGCTTCCAAAATAAATAGTCATTGGTTTAAAATTTCATAGTGCAGAATACCTAATGTCCAGCATAGATTTGAAAAAGGTTCTTTATGGAGTGGAGCCATATTCCAAAAGATCAAGGGAACTAATTGTTTTATCTTATGAATATTAAGCCCAAGACTACCTGCAAAAGACTCCAATGTGCGAACTAATTCATCACTATGGCTTATAGATGGCAGATTAAATATTACTTTTCCGTTTTCGTAATTAAAATAAAATTTTCCTTTTTTAATGTCTTGGTAATTTACATAAATTCCACCTAACATTTTTGCAAAGTCGTAGTATAAATCGCCTATTGAATTAAGGCCAGAAAAATCATATCTCCAGTCAATCAGAGTGAATTGTTCAATTTTTTCGTCATAGATAATATTGTCGAACTGTAAATCCCCATGGATGAAAGAAGGTTGATTTTTGTTTATTAAAAAATCCCAGTTTATATTTTCGAAATAGTGTTGCCATGGTTGGACATCAAATCCATTTATACTTTTTGGATTATAGCTATCAAATGATTTTTTTTCACCAAGTAAATCAATTCTAGACAAAGTCTTGTTCTTGTAAAATTGATGTAGATTACCTTGAATGTTCAAATCTATGGGCGTCCATAATTTGTTTTGCAGCCAATCGAGCAGGGTGAGAAAATTTCTAGGGTTAACGCGATCATAGAAGGGGGTTCCTGGAGCTTTCGAGTAGGATAAAAAATTATTTAGCACCTTATTATTCCTTGGGAACACCTCTGGCTTAATTCTTGGTTTTTCAAGTTTAAGTCTCGGTATGGCAGGATCAAGCCACCATTTGATAACTTTATCGTCTAGTTGATACGTATACTCGCCAGTTTTAGAGAAATCGAAATCTCCAGCTTTAGAAATTTCTTCTTCGTATGCTTCAGAATTTCCTAAGTCTTTCCAATTATCTGTTATATAGACTAATGAATTATCCGGGATAATCGATACAAATTCATTCGAATCTGACGCTCTTAATCTAGAAAAAAACACTTCTTTGTTGCTAATTTTCATCACTCCTGTGAAAGCATAGTTGCCGCATGATCCAGTTGATTTAAAAAACTGTTTTTGAATTCTTTCTCCTATGATATTAAATGACAAATAATGGTGAGCTTTATTTTTATCAATTTTACTCACTAAAAATATATCTTCTAAGAACTCCTCGAATAAAAAATTGATTTTATCGTATACTCCGTCACATGGAAAATACCAAAATGAATTTTTAAGTAATTCATAAGCGAATAAAAGCGAATATTTAGTTCCGCTTACGCTAGACGACCAATCGTCTACGTAAATATAAATGAATTCACGGTCTGGAAATGCTAGTGTTAAAAAATCTCTGACTTGTTCAGATTTATAGCCTAGCAGAATACCAATTTGATAATTGCTAGGTATTTTTTTAATAATATTATAAATAATTGGCTGCCCTAAATACGGCAGTAGTGATTTATTTATATCTGAATTGATCCTATGAAGTCGTAATCCTTGACCTGCTGTTGAAATTACAACATCAATTTCCATGTTCGCTTTCGATTTTTCCATTGCCTCTTGATGCGTCATCTTGCAATCGGATTACATCGTCTAACTCCTTTGTGCTGGCTTCAATAAAGATCAAATCCGTAGTAGCAATAACTCTATGAATTTGTCCTGGCTTTACGTCTATTACATCTCCTGGCTTAATTTGAATATTTTTTAAAGTTTTAAGCGCCTCTTCAACTATAAGGGATTGTTTTGAACTAGCCAAGAACTCATCGCAATTAAAGAACTCGCTTCTAATTTGCAATATCCCTGTTCCACTTAAAACATAGTTAGTTTCGAACTTGTATTGATGAACTTGCAAGCTAGATCGGAAACCTTTTTTAAAAATTATGCGTTTCAACGCATATGGTGTGCGAATTCCATCCGCAATCCATAACTCATTTCCCCAGGGTTTTGTTACAATTTTAGGATTTTGAATTTGCATAAAACTCCTTTTATTTGGTAAACACATCGTTTTTAACTGCTACATTTTACCTTACTTTGCACTATTCCGTGTATCATGTTTTTATGCCGCATTCCATTAGTAATGTAGTTTTTGATGTTGATGGAGTTTTAACAGATGGTACTTTTTACTATTCGATTGATGGGAAAGTCTTAAAGCGTTTTGGCAGCCATGATGCACAAGCAATTAACAAGTGTTTAACTTTTTTCAATTTGCAACTAATTTCTGCGGATAAGAGAGGGTTTGAGATAAGCAAATTACGTGCAGAACATTTAGGCTTACCAATAACCTATGTCCCAGAAGATTTAAGAAGTGATTGGATATTAGGGCATTTTGTTCGCGAAGAAACTGCGTTGGTAGTTGATAGTTTCACAGACATTCCTTCATTAATGAGTGTGGCTAGAAGCTTTGCGCCAATAAATGCTCATCCTGAACTGATTAATAGGGTGAGTGATGTTTTAAAAGCCTCTGGCGGTGGTGGTGCAGTGGCCGAAGTTTTGGATATTTTGCTTTATGAAAAACTCAAAAAGCATTTATGGGAAATTTAATGAGTAATCTAAAAAAAATACAGAATTTAATCTTACGTAGAATTACGTTGTTGGGTGCTGGACCAATGTCAAAGTTTAGTGTAGATGCAATTATTGAATTATCTAATTATTACAATTTACCAATAGCCATGATCCCTAGTAGAAGACAAATCGAGTGTAGAAAGCTGGGGGGAGGCTATGTGGAAAATTGGTCTACTGAAGAATTTGTACAGTATGTTAGATTAAATGATAAAAAAGGAAATGTTTTATTGTCTCGCGACCACTGCGGACCATGGCAGTTAGAGAAATTAAACAAAAATGGATCGCATAATTCGCTTGAGGAGGAAATGAATTTAGTAAAAATCTCAATACAAGCCGACATTTCATCTGGATTTGATTTAATACATCTAGATCCTAGCTTAGGGTTCAAATTTGGATTAAGTAAAACTGAAGTTCGTGAGATTGTTTATGATCTAATTGTATTTTGTGAATCTATAAAAACTTCCGAAATTTTATATGAGATCGGAACAGAGGAGCAAGTATATTCCTCTTCAGAAGATGTTGAATCTGAGTTGAAAGTTATTTTAAGTGACTTAGAGCGTATGGGTTTGCCTAAACCTATTTTTTATGTTCATCAAACTGGTACAAAAGTTGTAGAAAGGAGAAACGTTGGGAATTTTGATAATCCACTGGATTCGAAGGGTTATTTGCCGGCGAGCTTCAATCTACCTAGGGTTACTAGACTATGTGAAGTTAATGGGGTTTGGCTGAAAGAGCATAATGCGGATTATCTGTCTGATGATGCTATTAAATGGCACCCAAGGTTTGGAATACATGCGGCAAACGTCGCGCCAGAATTTGGCTATATAGAAACTAAAACTCTTTTAGATTTAGCAAACATGACTTCTTCTTATGACTTGATTGAAACTATGGTAGAAAAAGTAACCTCATCAGGTAGGTGGCGAAAGTGGATGCTAGAGAATAGTACCGCTGATACATTTGAGAAAGTTTTAATAGCTGGACATTATCATTTTTCTGAAAATTGGCATACCGACTGGAGATCAGAGCTGCGTACAAGATTGAAAAAAATTAATGTTAATTTGGATGACCACATCTACCAAGAAGTTAAAAACTCTATTAATCGCTACTTAATAGGCTTTGGTTATGCATCTTAAAAATAAATACTTAGCAATAATTCTAAATAGAAATTTAGGAAAGGAATGTGACGCTCTACGTGAAGCACTGCTGAGTAAAGGGGTGTCTGATGTGATAATTGTAGATTCGAGCACTGACCCGTCTTTAGAAAGCCAATTTGTTACGATAGGTTGTATTGACAATTCAGCTAGAGAACATGGGTACAGAATAAATAGAGGCTTTAATTTAGGCTTAAATCATGCAGTTAATAATCATAAATTTGACTGGGTCTTCTGCTTACCGGTTGACACACAAATAATTGAATTAGACTTAGATTCATTTGATCTGGACTCTGAACGGTATCCAAAAATTGTCGCTTATACATTACCAGAAAGTAACAATCCGTATTTACCTTTAATAAAAAATAATATTGGCCTAGTGTGGAATATACTTGAAGGTCCTATTTTGTTGAATTACAAGTTAGTGTCTAAGTATAAAAGGGAAAATAGTGTTGTACTGTTTGATGAAAATAATTTTAGAGCTTTTTTGTCTTACAAAGAGTTAGCTTTTAGAGTTTACTCTGCAAATTTCGCTATTGGCATATACAATAAATTCTTAGTGGCCGAGAGAGAAGAATTATTGTTAACATTCTCAGAACTTATGAAGACAGAAGATTTCTCACTGAATAAGCAGCTTTTGATTCGCGAAGGAGGGGAATGGCTCTTCAAAAAATATGGAATTTTTGACAGATGGGCTTTTGAAACTATTGTTAGATTGTTGCATGATGAATTTGTGATTTGCAATCCAAAATACTCAGAGATTAAATTATGAAATATTCGCTGTGTCAATGAAACCAATTAAGCGAATTCGTTGTGTATTGTGTGAATCCAAATTCTTAAAGAGTTATAGAAAGTTGATTAAATTCCCAATTTATATGGGGGTTACAGAACTACCGTTAGATTCTGATATTTTTATGGATCAAGAATGGGCTATATGTGAGAATTGTTCGTGTCTTCAATTAAATAATTTGGTTCCTTTAGAAATTCTTTATTCAGTTAATCATTCTGTTGAAGCTGTGGGCAAAATTTGGCAGACACACCACGAAGAATTCGCAAAAACAATCGTGAGGGAATCACCTGTAAGCATTTGTGAGATAGGTGGTTCACATGGATATCTGGCTAGAATAATCACCCATAAGTTGCCTGAGGTCAAATATTTGATGATTGAACCATCGCCAACCTTTCATAATGAGCGAATAGAAATAGTGAAAGGGTTTTTCGAAGATCATTCTGAGAGAGTTTTAGGCTTTGATTCCATTATTCACTCGCATGTGTTAGAGCATCTATACGAACCTTTAAAATTTATGACTGAACTAAATAAGAATATGACTCAATCCGCAAGTGTTCATATGTCTATCCCCAATATCAATGCATTGCTATTAAAGTTTGGTTCCAATGCATTGAACTTCGAACATACCTATTCTCTAACCCCTGAAAATTTAAGTTTTATGGCGGGTAAAACAGGCTTCAAAATCGTTAATGTCGAATATTACATTGACCATAGTTTCTTCGTCACTTTGAAAAAAGCAGAAAAAAATCAATTTCAAATAGAAGAAATAAAAGTTAAAAATGAAATTAGTATAAGAAATTTTGATTTGCTGTGGAATGGACTAAGTGAATTCGTAGAACGGGCTAAATCTAGAATTAACAATGGATCAGGGGTACCAGTTTATATTTTTGGCGCTCACGTTTTTTCACAGAGTTTATTTCATTTGGGATTAAGCCAATGTAGTATCGAAGGTGTATTAGATAATGCTACAGCAAAAATAGGTAAACGTTTGTATGGAACACCTTATAAAGTTTTTCACCCAGAGGTTATTCTTAACTTAAGAAAAGCTATAGTGATTCTCAAGGCAGCTAGTTATCAAAGTGAGATTAAAAAACAGTTATTGGCGCTGAATAGCAGTGTTGAGATAATCGAATAACATTACTTAGCACGAATGATTAATTATCAAGAATTTAGCATTTGAAATAATTTGTAAGTTTTAATCACAAAGTTATTCTCATCATTGAAACAGTGCTAGTGCGTCCTAGGATTAGGTGTTTGTGCGCCCGCAGGGATTCGAACCCCGAACCTTCTGATCCGTAGTCAGATGCTCTATCCGTTGAGCTACGGGCGCAAAGTATTAAGCGATCGGAAGTCTAGCGATTTATCAAGACCTACCCAAACTTATTAACTGCTTCCAATCCACCACTTTTACTCGTGGTTTTCCAGCGATTTCACCTGAAATGACCTCTGAGGCATTTATTTTTTCCCAAGCATTTTGATCAATTACCTCATGCCCTGATTTTAATAATGCGGTTATTCCTTCACTTGTCTTTGGTTCTTTCAAATTATCAATAATCAAATCAACTACATCAGTTGAATCACTTTTATTTGTCCCAATTACCCCTGTTGGTCCGCGCTTTGCCCAACCCACTGCATAAACATTATATTCGACATGTCCTGCAATATTGCTTACCCGGCCACTTTCAATGGTTATACCAGGATATCCAACTGAGTCATAACCAATAGCTGTAATAACTAATCCAGTTTTAATTGAAAATGTATCATTGGCAGAAACCGCTTTGCCGTTTTCGACTTTATTCTTCTGAAACACAATCTCTTCAACTTTGCCATCACCCTTAATCTCAATTGGAGTAGATAAAAACTTTATCTCTAGTTTTCTTGCAACTCCTTTTTTCTCATGCTCTGCTATGGCTTTCATTGCCTCAATGTTGCTCCTTAAATCTTTCTCAACCTCATCCATCTCTTCAATATGCTTTATCGCCTCTTCAATTTGTTTTGAATCAATATAGACATCTGTATTTTCAAGTTTTGGAAGATCTCGAAGTTCGGGGGTGGTAAAGGCGGCGTGCTCTGGACCACGCCTACCGCAAATAATTACGGTCCGAATATTGCTTTGCTTCAATTTTACTAGCGCATGCTCTGCCACATCTGTTTGGTCAAGCTCAGTTGGATCAATCGCTAGAATCCGTGCTACATCCATTGCCACATTTCCCGCACCAATTACTACAGCCGTATCACAAGATAGATCCACCTCAACGTCAACAAAATCAAGGTGGGCGTTATACCAAGGAACAAATTCGGCAGCAGATAGTGAGTTTTTTAACTCCTCCCCTGGAATTCCTAGTTTTCGCCCCTGAGAGGCGCCAGTAGCAAGAACTACAACATCATATTGATCCCTTAAATCCTTTAGTGAAACATCTTTACCCAACTCAACATTGGCAAATAACCTAAAGTTTGGCTCTTTAGCGATCTTCTCAAAAACCCTAGAAACTGTTTTTATCTTTGGATGATCTGGCGCAACACCACTCCTAACTAAACCCCAAGGAGTAGGCAAACGTTCAATCATGTCGATTGCAAATGAAAGACCGACCCTTTGAGCTTTTTGAAAAGCTTGAGCCGTAAAATAACCTGCTGGGCCTGCCCCGATAATTACGATTTTATAAATTTTTGGCCTTGATTCGATATTCATAATCTGCATTTTACCACTATAAGGCTTCTTGAAGTCAGAAAATTACATATGTACAAAGAGTTACAGGCTTCCTATATGATTTTAAAAAATTTACTAAATCGTTTTTTACACCTCTCAACTATTAATATCCTCATATAACGATAATAACCGTGAGAGCTACCATTGATAAACATTCCATACAGCAAATTATTTGTAAAGATATATCCACGAAATGATTTAAGACTAAATAAGATTTTTATCAAGAGCAATGTCGGTATCTCACAAAAAAATCTTATCAATGCCATTCGAAACAATCGTGATGTAAAAATCAAATTCAAGTATGAGATGTATCTGTGACCTCTATCAATTCTATAAATCTCATTAATTGATTTTATTGATTCTAGTGATAATCGAATTGAGTTACTTTTTAAAATTGATGCTGAAAATCCAAGTCTATCGCCAGGTAACTGGCTATCTATCAAGTAAGTTTTCGCAATATTGAATGATGGCGTTTTCAGCTTGTTTGTAGTTATCCAATTGCTGTCAGCCACTATTTCTCCATAATTGCGATTAGATTTAATAACTGTATCCATTACTTGGAAGGGCCATCCATTTAATCCTATATGGGAATAAGCATCAAAATGCCTGAACATTTCAAATTTTGGAATTAAATAATATCCGTTTGTAATTCTAATGCTAGGACCGAATGGGTTTTCTGGTCCTACAAATCTTAATCCAGTTGTGAAGTCAGAATTAAACCAATATTTGAAATCTTTTGGACACATAATAACGGCTCCGATTGGTATCACAACAGGAACTAATAAATTCCCTTTAAATTTGATTAATCGCGAAATTGCTTTAGATATCGGTACGAAGGCATGAGCCTCCGGGAAATGAGATAGTGGAACCATTATCTGTTTATCTCTAAAGATTTCTGTAACTTCTAAATGTAAATTCATAATTCGCACAAACTCATCTAAATTTCCAGGAACAAGACAGTGATCATCATTAGCAAAAAGCAGAATCTGTTTTGAGTTTGCAACTAAAGGACTCCTGCTAGCTTTCTGCCAATCCTTAAAATATTCGAGTCGTTTATTTACGATTGTTGTTTTGTATGGTAGGTTCGAGATAAATTCCCGTGAAAGCTTTTCGCCCCAAAGAGTTGTTTCATCGAATTCTAAGTAAAATTCCGCTGTCTTTATTGGTAAAGATTTTATTGAATTAAGTGTAGACAAAAAAATATCTACGCGATTTCTTTCTGCGAACTTTTCCGTATCTGTATGAACAATCCTTCGCTTTTCAGTGATAATTGAAGTGAAAACTAGATGCAGTCCTGAATCATCTTTGTACGTAGACTTTGAATTTACAAAACTGGATTGAGTATATTTCATGTGGAGCCAGTATGGTACTTGAAGTCAAGTTAATTCAACTAATCTATGTTCAACTCATCGAAGAAATACAAATAATTTGTCCGAGCCCTTCCGGTTACAACCTGCAGCATGTAGCTAAATTCTTGAAGATTTAGTCGCGGAGACGAGAGGATTTGAACCTCCGAAACCCTTTAGGGGTTAACCTCATTAGCAGTGAGGCGCACTAGACCGGGCTATGCGACGTCTCCAACACCTA
>Ga0315901_10002898_pt1 | contig 22904 bp, 10 predicted proteins | sample LakEriMetagenome_10_FD_203761 | JGI IMG/M metagenome (GOLD analysis project Ga0315901, IMG submission 203761) | Freshwater fungal communities from buoy surface, Lake Erie, Ohio, United States - Buoy 2 MA116 | ecosystem: Environmental > Aquatic > Freshwater > Lake | place: USA: Lake Erie, Ohio... | reverse complement strand
ATCAAGCCAATAGTGCATATGATCAAGCCAATGCCGCTTACTTACAAGCCAATAGTGCATATGATCAAGCCAATGCAGCATATGATGATGCAAATACTCGCGTTCTAAAGGCTGGCGATACGATGACGGGCAACTTAAATGTTGCTGCGACGATCATCTCTCAAAATATTGTTCCTAATTTAGATGTCACCTACGATCTTGGTACTCCTACAAAACGTTTCCGCGATCTTTATTTGTCAGGAACTACATTGTTCCTCGGCAACACTCAAGTCAGCACAACTGTTGATGATGAAATTGCAATTTCAAGTTTAACAGCAAACACAATTAATCTTGCTGGCTATAACGTTCAAACTTGGATTAACGATACAACTGAACGCGCAAATCTAAAAGTCAAGACAATTGAAGGTGAATTACTTTCAGTGTCGACTTCAAACACTAGTAATATTGTTGTTGCAAATATTACAATTCGCCAAGGAAATACAACACACACTGGTGTTGTTCAGTTAAGCGATAATGTTAATAATACAAGCATAACTCTTGCTGCAACAGCAAACACTGTTAATGTAGCATTTGAACAGGCTAAATTAGCGCGCAGTGAAGTTTTTGATCTTACTGGATTATTTACAGATTTAAACACGTTTGTTCTTAATGCATTGGTACCAACTGTAGATCTTGCTGCAAATACGGTTCGTATTTCTGCAAATGGTGGTTCAACATTAAGTAAGCAACAACTTAATTTTACAAACACTGCAGATGTGATTGTATCTGTTGGTGCAGGAGCAGGTGCTGCTTCTGGTAATGCGAATGTTGGATTTACATTAGGAACAACTGGTGTTGTTGCAGGAACTTACGGTAATGCTTCTAATGTTGCGTCAGTAACTGTTGATTCAAAAGGTCGTATTACTGGTGTTTCAAATATTTCAATTGCACCATCAGGTCCTGCGTATGATCAAGCCAATGCTGCTTATGAAGCAGCAAATACAAAACTACCAATTGCTGGCGGAACTATTACTGGAGACTTAATAGTTTCTGGCAATCTTGCTGTTCTTGGCGACAGTACAACATTAAACGTCACAACATTATCTGTTGAAGATAATGAAATTATTCTCAATTCAAATGTTACTGGTGCACCATCTCTTGATGCATTGATTACAGTCAATCGCGGTGCGAATGCAAATGTTGCACTTCGTTGGAATGAAACTTCTGACAAGTGGGAATGGACTGATGATGGCGTAACATATACAGCATTCTCTTCAATTTCTGGTTCTGGCGCACAGGGTGCTGCTGGCGCTCAAGGTGCACAAGGCGTTCAAGGTGCAGCAGGAGCACAAGGCGAGCAAGGCGAACAAGGTGCTACTGGCGCGCAAGGTGTTCAAGGCGCAACAGGTGCAGCAGGAGCACAAGGTGAACAAGGTGCTATTGGTGCACAAGGCGTTCAAGGCGTACAAGGTGCACAAGGTATTCAAGGTGCACAAGGTGTTGCAGGAACCGATACTGTTCCTATTCAAGTTGCAAATACAGCGGTTGGTGAGAGAAGAACGTTAGATTTTAGAAGCGCAAATACTTCTAATTTAACAATTTCTGGTACTGATGATCCAACCAATAATAAAGTCATTCTTATCTTTGATAATCCTAAACTTGGCGGCAGTGGCATTTCTGCTTACGGTAACACTGAACTTTATATTTCAGATACACCACCAGGTTCAGCAAATTCAAATACTGCTCTCTGGTGGAGAGCAAATACTGGTAAATTCTACATCTACTACAATGATGGTGATAGTGTACAGTGGGTTTCACTCACACCATCCCCAGTTGTAAATACATCAAGCAATTTATTCTTTAGTGACGCGAATACTGCTGCTTCAATTGCTACAGCAAATACTTTGTATCAAGAAAAGGCAAATCGTGCTGGCGATACGTTTACAGGTAATGTATCAGTACTGCAAAATGGAACTAAATTAAACGTAAGCAGCAGATTGATTGAATCTAATAATGATTTAACAATTAATGCTACACAATACAAAGTAAACAATATTACAATTTCTGCAAACACAGGATCAACCTCTACTGTCGCACAAACTGTTGTTGACATACTACCAACAAGCGAATACCGCACAGTCAAATATTTAATTCAAATTAAGAGCGGCGCTTCTTATCAAGCAACTGAAATTCTTTTATTGCATAATGGAACAACAGTTTACATGACAGAATATGCTACAGTTACTACTGGTTCTTACTTGGGTTCTTTTGGCGCTGATATAAATTCAGGTCAAATGAGACTTCTATTTGATCCAGTATTCGCTGTTAATACCCTAAATATTTCAAGAACCAAAGTACCAGTGTGATCATAGATGTCAATACCAAATTTTCCTGATTCACCAGTAGTTAACCAACAGTTTACAGTTGGGGATGTAGTCTATGTGTGGAATGGTGCAACTTGGGATCAACTTGTATCAGCAGTCACAGGTCCGCAAGGTTTAGCTGGAGCACAAGGCGAGCAAGGCGCACAAGGTCAAAAAGGTCAAAAAGGCGACTTTGGTGAACAAGGTTATCAGGGCGTTCAGGGTACACAAGGTGCACAAGGTGTTCAAGGCGCTCAAGGTTCACAAGGACAACAAGGTGAACAAGGCTTCCAAGGTTTCCAAGGTGAGCAAGGTTTCCAAGGCGTACAAGGTGCAACTGGAGATAAAGGCGATAAAGGCGAAACTGGCGGTACAGGTTTAGCTGGCGATCAAGGACCTCAGGGTGAAGCAGGATTCCAAGGTGCACAGGGTGTTCAAGGTTCAACTGGCGCACAAGGTATACAAGGTCATCAAGGTGTACAAGGTGCTGTCGGTGCGCAAGGTAATCAAGGCATTCAAGGTGCTGTCGGTGCGCAAGGTGAGCAGGGCTCACAAGGTTTCCAAGGGGTTCAGGGCGATCAAGGTTATCAAGGCGAACAAGGTTTCCAAGGCGTACAAGGAGACCAAGGCGAACAAGGATCACAAGGTTTCCAAGGTATACAGGGCGCACAAGGCGTTCAAGGTCAACAAGGTGCACAAGGTCGTCAAGGTGAACAAGGATCACAGGGTCATCAAGGCGAACAAGGCGCACAAGGTTTTCAAGGTCGCGATGGTAACTTTGGCGGCGCATCTTTTGAATATTCCTTCTCAGACAATATAACTGCTTCTGACCCAGGAGCAGGTTATCTAAAATTCAACAATTCTCAATTAAGTTTAGCAAATACGCTTTACATTGACGATGTTGATACTGAAAATAATGATATTCAAAGTTTTTTAAGAACAATTGATGATTCAACATCAACGCTAAAAGGTCATTTTAAAGTATCTGAACGTGGTGCTACGTCTGAATTTGCTATTTACACGATTTCTTCTCTTACGGAAAATTCAGGATACTTTACTGTTAATGCGGCGTATGTTGAAGGTTCCGTATCGACATTTGGTAACAATACACAAGTTATTATCACATTTGCTCGTACTGGCGATATTGGTGATCAAGGTCCACAAGGTATTCAAGGCGCTCAGGGTTTCCAGGGCGCTCAAGGTCGTCAAGGTGAACAAGGTCGTCAAGGTGAACAAGGTTTCCAAGGCGTTCAAGGAGAGCAAGGACGTCAAGGTGAGCAGGGTGTACAGGGTGAACAAGGTTTCCAAGGTGTACAAGGCGCTCAAGGCAGACAGGGACAGCAAGGCGTTCAAGGTAATCAAGGTCGTCAAGGTGAACAGGGACGTCAAGGTGAGCAGGGTCATCAAGGTTTCCAAGGCGAGCAAGGTTCTCAAGGTTATCAAGGTGAACAAGGTCGTCAGGGCGCACAAGGTGCACAGGGCGTTCAAGGTCACCAAGGCGTTCAAGGTGCACAAGGTGCTCAAGGAGCACAAGGTTTCCAAGGTGAACAGGGTTTCCAAGGTGTACAAGGATCTGTAGGTTCTAAAGGTGAAGTTGGCGACTTTGGTGGCGCGACTTTCGACTATTTCTATCAAACAGGCACATCAAATACTGATCCTGGTATCGCAAATGTAGCATTTAATAATTCAAATCTTTCTACTGCTACGTTCATGTACATTGACACCATCGATGCTGATGGTGCAAACTCTTACAACTATTTGCAAACAATTGACGATTCAACATCAGTAATCAAAGGTCACTTTAAAGCTGCAAATGTTGCAAACACCAATGAATATGTCTACTATTCTATTAATGGTTCACATGCTCATCAAAATGGTTACTTTGCTGTACCAGTTGCATTGCTACAATCAACACTTGTAGGAACAGCATTCGCATCAAACACTGAATTGTATATTACATTTGTTCGCACTGGCGATCAAGGCGATAAAGGTTCACAAGGTTTCCAAGGTGTACAAGGTGAACAAGGTTTCCAAGGGGTACAGGGTGAACAAGGCGTTCAGGGCGAGCAAGGCTTCCAGGGCGTTCAAGGGCAACAAGGTTTCCAAGGTGTACAGGGTGCACAAGGTGTACAGGGTCAACAAGGTTTCCAAGGTGTACAGGGTGCTCAAGGGCGTCAAGGTGAACAAGGCGTGCAGGGCGCGCAAGGTGTTCAGGGCGAACAAGGTTTCCAAGGTCATCAAGGTGATCAAGGAAATCAAGGCTTCCAAGGTGTACAGGGTGCACAGGGACGTCAAGGTGAGCAAGGTTCCCAGGGTCGTCAAGGTGAGCAGGGTTTCCAAGGACGACAGGGTGAACAAGGCGTACAGGGTGAGCAAGGTGTTCAAGGCGCTCAAGGTTTGCAAGGTTTCCAAGGTGAACAGGGTCGACAGGGCGCTCAAGGTGAACAAGGTTTCCAGGGACGTCAAGGTGCACAAGGTGTACAGGGTTCACAAGGTTTCCAAGGCATTCAAGGCGCACAAGGTGTTCAAGGGCATCAGGGGCGTCAGGGTGAACAAGGTTTCCAAGGACCACAAGGTGAACAGGGAGTGCAGGGTGCACAAGGTTTACAAGGTCTTGTAGGTGAGCAAGGAGCACAAGGCTTCCAAGGCGTACAGGGAGCACAGGGTGCACAAGGACGTCAGGGTGAGCAAGGTTTCCAAGGACGCCAAGGCGCTCAAGGTGAGCAAGGAGCACAAGGTGTACAAGGTTCGCAAGGTTATCAAGGTCGCGACGGCAACTTTGGTGGCGCCACATTTGATTACACCTATAGCAGCAGCACTGCAAATACTGATCCAGGAAGTGGCTTCTTAAGATTTAATAATGCAGATCTAACCGCAGTCAATAAACTTTATATTGACAATCTTGATGACAATACATCAAACGTTTATAACTTCCTTATTACAATTGATGATTCAACATCATTAATTAAAGGACATTTTAGAGTTACAAGTAAGTTTGATTCAAACAACTATATTCTCTACACAATTTCTTCTCTTGCTGTACAAAACAATTATTTTGAAGTAGATTGTAGTTATGTTTCGGGAGCAGATTCATCGTTCAGTAACAATGATGATGTATTAATTACATTTGCTCGCACTGGCGATCGTGGCGATGTAGGTGCACAAGGTGCGCAAGGTGTTCAAGGTCATCAGGGACGTCAAGGCGAACAAGGCTTCCAAGGTGTGCAAGGCACGCAAGGTTCACAAGGCTTCCAAGGCGTACAGGGTGAACAGGGTGTGCAGGGTGCACAGGGTCGTCAAGGTGAACAAGGTTTCCAAGGAACACAAGGCGATCAAGGTTTCCAAGGTCATCAGGGTGAGCAGGGCTATCAAGGTGAACAAGGTTTTGCTGGCGTTCAAGGCGAGCAAGGCGCTCAAGGTTTCCAAGGAGTTCAAGGTTATCAAGGTCATCAAGGTGAACAGGGCTTCCAAGGTGTACAAGGATCTCAAGGTACACAAGGCGAACAAGGTTTCCAAGGAACACAAGGTGAACAGGGTTTCCAAGGTGTTCAAGGTCATCAAGGCGTTCAAGGACGTCAGGGTGAACAAGGCGCTCAAGGTTTCCAAGGCGAACAGGGTGTACAAGGTTCACAAGGACGTCAGGGGTCACAAGGTCAACAAGGCGCGCAAGGATTCCAAGGTGAACAAGGTGCCCAAGGATTCCAAGGTGTTCAAGGATCACAGGGTCATCAAGGACACCAAGGTGAACAAGGATACCAAGGATTCCAAGGAGAGCAAGGCGCTCAAGGTTTCCAAGGTGAGCAGGGTTATCAAGGCGCACAAGGTGTTCAAGGTGCACAGGGTCGCCAAGGTGAACAAGGATTCCAAGGTCATCAAGGCGATCAAGGATTCCAGGGACATCAAGGTGAACAAGGTTCACAAGGTTTCCAAGGCGTTCAAGGACAACAAGGTGTTCAAGGTGTTCAAGGTCATCAGGGTCGCCAAGGTGAACAAGGTTCACAAGGTTTCCAAGGTGAACAGGGTTATCAAGGCGCTCAAGGCGTTCAAGGTCATCAGGGACGTCAAGGTGAACAGGGCGTTCAAGGCGAGCAGGGTGTTCAAGGCGCTCAAGGCGTTCAAGGTCATCAAGGTGTACAGGGTAATCAAGGTATTCAAGGTGCACAAGGACGTCAAGGTGAACAAGGTGTTCAGGGTGAACAGGGCTTCCAAGGTATTCAAGGGGCACAAGGTGTACAAGGAGCTCAGGGTGTACAAGGAGCACAAGGCGTTCAAGGTCATCAGGGATACCAAGGCGAACAGGGCTTCCAAGGCTTCCAAGGCGAACAGGGCTTCCAAGGCGTTCAAGGTCATCAGGGATACCAAGGCGAACAGGGCTTCCAAGGTGTACAAGGTAATCAAGGTCTTGTAGGACAGAAAGGTGAAATCGGTGAATTTGGTGGAGCATCGTTTGAATACATCTTCTTGTCAAACACTGCAAACACTGATCCAGGTATTGCTAATCTAAAATTTGATTCCGCAGACATTTCAACTGCAACAAGATTGTATATTGATTTTGTTGACAGTAACAGCGCAAATGTATTCAACTATCTACAAACGATTGACGATTCAACTTCGACAATCAAAGGTAGTTTTAAAATTGCCAACACTGCAAACGTAAACGAATTTGCTTTCTTTAGCATCAATGGTACACATGCTCATGTTGCCGATTACTTCTCCGTTCCTGTTGCACACACTAGTGGCGTAACAAGTTTCACTGATCTAACGAATGTAACGATTTCTTTCGTTCGTACTGGTGATCGTGGCGATAAAGGCGAACAAGGTTTCCAAGGACACCAAGGTTTCCAAGGTGAACAAGGATTCCAAGGTGAACAAGGTTTCCAAGGGCATCAAGGTGAGCAAGGATTCCAGGGCGTACAAGGTTCACAAGGTTTCCAAGGCGTTCAAGGAACGATTGGTGCACAAGGTGAGCAAGGAGCACAAGGCTTCCAAGGTCATCAGGGTGAGCAAGGATTCCAAGGGCGTCAAGGCGAACAGGGCTTCCAAGGTGTACAAGGATCACAAGGGCGTCAGGGTGAACAAGGTCATCAGGGCGAACAAGGATTCCAAGGTGTACAAGGTGAGCAAGGCTTCCAGGGCGTACAAGGCGCTCAAGGTCATCAAGGCGAACAAGGATTCCAAGGTGAGCAAGGAGCACAAGGCTTCCAAGGCGTACAAGGTGCTCAAGGGCGTCAAGGAGAGCAAGGCGCTCAAGGCTTCCAAGGTGTACAAGGTACTGTTGGTGCTCAAGGCGCTCAAGGTATTCAAGGATCTCAGGGACACCAAGGCGCTCAAGGTGTACAAGGTTCTCAAGGACGTCAAGGCTATCAAGGCGAACAGGGCGTTCAAGGCGAAGTTGGTGCACAAGGTGAGCAGGGCTTCCAAGGCTTCCAAGGATTCCAAGGTGAGCAAGGTTTCCAAGGCGTGCAAGGCACTGTTGGCGCTCAAGGTGAGCAGGGTTCCCAGGGCTTCCAAGGCGTACAGGGTGAAGTTGGACCAGTTGCTGGACAGAATACACAAATTGTATTCAATAATCAAGACAACCCAGCTGGTTCTGCTAACTTAACATTTGATCTTGCATCAAATACATTTACGACACGCAATGCTCAATTTAATAATAATGTAAGTGTATCTGGACTATTAACAACAAGAAATATTGTTCCTGAGTCAAATGTTACCTACGATATCGGTACAAGCACCAATCGTTTCCGTGACATTTATTTGAGCAACAACTCAATCTTCCTTGGCAATGCTATAATTAGTAGTGTTGATGGTAATGTCTCAACAAACGGTATTATTGCGAATACGGTTTTCATTGGTCAAAATAATGCAAACCTCGAAGCATTAATTGGTCAGACTTACGATCAAGCCAATGCTGCATATGCTGAAGCAAATCTAAAACTTAACATTGCTGGTGGTACGATTACAGGTAGCCTTGTTGTTCAAGGTAATCTTGAAATACTTGGCAACAGCACGACACTTAATGTTGAGACGTTGCTTGTTGAAGACAATGAAATCATCCTCAACTCAAATGCAACTGGTGCACCATCGCTTAATGCAAGTGTAACAGTTAATCGTGGGGATCAACCAGACACCTTCTTGCGCTGGAATGAAAATACAGACAAGTGGGGTTGGTCAGACAATGGCACAACGTTCTACTCATTTGATGATGTTCGAACACAAGCTGGTGGTGCTTATGACCAAGCAAATACTGCAACAACTGCTGCTGGTAATGCATATGGTCAAGCCAATGCTGCATATCTACAAGCCAATAATGCGTACGATAAAGCCAATGCACCAATTACGATTAAAGAAGTTTATGCAGGCAACAATACTGTTGTTAATACATTTAGCAACATCAATACGATTCAGTTCGACGCTGATTCGGGAATGGCTGTTGTTGATGAAAGTTCTAACACCGTCACTATTCAACTTAATAGTACGTTCAAGAACTGGCAAGTAAATGGCGTCAATCAACTTGTTGCTTCTGGTCTCGATACTGTCAATTTAATTTCTGGTGATAATATTCTTATCAGCGGAAATGGTAATTCAGTACCACAAAGTGTAACGTTCAGTGTACCACTAGCAAATACGACAAACACTCAAGTATTGTTTAACAACAATGGTGTGTTTGGTGGTGATGCAGACTTGACGTTTAACACCGCAAGCAATATGTTGTCAACGAATAAACTTGCTGCTGCAAATGTTCAGTATAAGAATACAACTGGAGTAATTGTTGCCTATCAATATTATAACGATTCAGAAAATAGCATTGATACAGTGTTTATCTAATTATGGCAAGATCTTCGCAAATAAAAAGTGACGGCACGTTAAATGTTTTTAGTTCACTTGATGAAGTTACTCAATCGACAATCAGTGAAAGCAAAACATATTTGCGCGCTGCCGAGTTTGATGAAGTGACAATTAGTCCATTGACGAACGGTTTAGCGCAAAGAAAAACAAATGATGGTCGAATTTTAGTTGCAAATATTTTTAATGAAATTAATATTGTAACGCGAGGATTGACATTACAATTAGATGCTGAAGAAAATGCAAGTTATCCAAACTCTGGATCAACTTGGTTTGACATAAGTGCTGGAACTGCAAATGACGTAACATTATATAATAGTCCAACATTTACAAATAGTTCGCCAAGGTATTTTACATTTAATGGGTCAAATCAATATGGGACGAGCAGTGGAAGAGTTCTTGGCGCGAATAACTATACGAAACAAGTTTGGTTTTATTTAAACGCTTATAATGATAATAATTTAATCAGCGGTACGAGTGGACATTTTTTATATTTCGGAACTTCGACAAATAAAGTTTATTCAGGGCATACAAATTTTGGCAATTTTATGGCATATGGTTCTACAGCAACATTTGATTTAAACAAGTGGTATAATGTAGCATTAACGTTTGATGTTGCAGTTGGTTTTACATTATATGTAAATGGTACTCAAGATAGCACATATTCTTGGACTACTGCATTACCAGGAGATGGTTCCACAAATATAGCCTGTTTTAGCGCTGGTGGTAATTTATTAAATGGTAGAATGTCGCAAGCACTTACTTATGATGTAACATTAACTGCAGATGAAATTAAACAAAATTATGATCTAACTAAAACTCGATATGGGTTTTAGAGTAAAATAAATATTAGATAACCAATTGGGTAAAATTTAAAAAATGGCAAAATTACAAGGCAATACACGAATTTATGGTAATGTAACCGTAGATACAACAGTCATTGCCCAAACATTAAATGCGAATACAGTATTTGTGGATGGCACAAACGTGCAGGCTCGCCTCACAAATACAGAAAGCCGAGCAAACAGCGCATTAAACGATTCTGTCTTTAAAAATGTAGCCAACACAACTGCCTCTATTTCACCTTCTTCAAATAACGATACACTTAAAATCGTTGGCGATCCAGGTGGCGTTTCTATTGTTACAGTTTCTGGCAATACAGTAAGTATTTTTACACCAACTGTTGGTGGTGCTCAAGGTGTACAGGGTGAACAAGGCGCGCAAGGATACCAAGGTGAGCAAGGCTTCCAGGGTCATCAAGGCGAGCAGGGAGCACAAGGTTTTCAAGGCGTACAGGGCGAGCAAGGTCATCAGGGGCGTCAAGGTTCTCAAGGTGTGCAGGGTGAACAAGGTTCACAGGGTTTCCAAGGTCATCAAGGTGAACAGGGCGTACAAGGCTCACAAGGTCATCAAGGTGAGCAAGGGTTCCAAGGACACCAAGGTGAACAAGGTCATCAGGGACATCAAGGTGAGCAAGGGTTCCAAGGACACCAAGGTGAACAAGGCGTACAAGGTGCTCAAGGCGCACAAGGTTTCCAAGGTCATCAAGGCGAGCAAGGGTTCCAAGGTGTGCAAGGCGCTCAAGGACACCAGGGCGCTCAGGGTTCTCAGGGTTTCCAAGGCGTACAGGGTGAACAAGGTTCACAAGGCTTCCAAGGACACCAAGGCGAACAAGGCGTTCAAGGTTCACAGGGTCAACAAGGTGCACAAGGTTCACAAGGTTTCCAGGGTGTACAAGGTCATCAGGGTCATCAGGGTGAACAAGGCTTCCAAGGCGTACAGGGTGAACAAGGATCTCAAGGCTTTCAAGGCGTACAGGGTGAACAAGGATCTCAAGGCTTTCAAGGTGTTCAAGGAAATCAAGGTGTACAAGGTACAACTGGCGCCAAAGGTGAAACTGGTGAATTTGGCGGTGCATCTTTTGAATATGAATTCAGAGTCGAAACTAACGATCCAGTTAATCTTGGAAATGGATTAGTACAGTTTAATGTAAATCCATTTAATACAGCAAACACATTATACATTAGTTTCCTTGATCAAAATTCAGCGAATGTATTCAACTTCTTGCAAACGATTGATGATTCAACGTCAACAATCAAGGGCACGTTTAAGATTGCTAACACAGCAAACGTTAGTGAGTTTGCATTCTTCAGTATTAATGGATTACACACTAATGATCTAGATCACTTCAATGTTCCAGTTGCTTGGACAAGTGGTATATCAAACCTAGCAAATACAACTGCGGTAACACTTTCGTTTGTGCGTACTGGTGATCGCGGCGACAAGGGTGAGCAGGGTTATCAAGGTATACAAGGTGCTGTTGGTGCACAAGGTGAGCAGGGAGCACAGGGCTTCCAGGGTGTTCAAGGAGAGCAAGGCGCTCAAGGTTTCCAAGGAGTTCAAGGTCATCAAGGTCATCAAGGTGAACAGGGCTTCCAGGGTGTTCAAGGTGAACAGGGCGCACAAGGTTATCAAGGTGTTCAAGGCACTATTGGTGCGCAAGGCGAGCAAGGTGCTCAAGGTCGTCAAGGCGAACAAGGTTCACAAGGTCATCAAGGTTTCCAAGGCGAGCAAGGTCATCAGGGACATCAAGGCGATCAAGGTTTCCAAGGTGAACAAGGACACCAAGGATTCCAAGGCGAACAGGGAGCACAAGGTTTCCAAGGCGTTCAAGGAGCACAAGGACGTCAAGGTGATCAGGGTCATCAAGGTTATCAAGGCGAGCAAGGTCATCAAGGGCATCAAGGCGATCAAGGTTTCCAAGGTGAGCAAGGCTTCCAGGGTCATCAAGGTCATCAAGGTGAGCAGGGTTTCCAAGGTGAGCAAGGAGCACAAGGTCATCAGGGACGTCAAGGTGAACAGGGCGTTCAAGGTGCGCAAGGACTCCAAGGATTCCAGGGTGAACAAGGACGTCAAGGCGCACAAGGTGCACAGGGTGCACAAGGTGTGCAGGGTGAACAAGGTTTCCAAGGACACCAAGGTGAACAAGGCATTCAAGGTTCACAAGGTCAGCAAGGTGCTCAAGGCGTTCAAGGTCATCAAGGTGTACAAGGACCACAGGGCGAACAGGGTGTACAAGGTGCACAAGGTGTGCAAGGCGATCAAGGTCATCAGGGACACCAAGGTCAACAAGGTTCACAAGGCGTACAAGGTGACGTAGGTGCACAGGGTTCTGTTGGCGCTCAAGGTTCACAAGGTGTGCAGGGCGATCAAGGTGTACAAGGTGAAGTAGGTGCTCAAGGTGCTCAGGGCGTTCAAGGTGCACAAGGTCGTGATGGTAACTTTGGTGGCGCAACTTTTGATTATACTTTTGATACTAACACAAATGCAACAGATCCTGGAACTGGACGTTTAAAATTAAACAATAGTGTACTTGCGCTTGCAACACAACTTTATATTGATAATTTAGATGACGGTTCAACTGACATTCAAAATTTCTTAACAACAATCGACGATTCAACATCGACGATCAAGGGTCACTTTAGAATTTCAGCAAAGTTTGATTCTACAAGTTTTGCATTTTATACCATATCTGCTCTTACAAATAATTCAGGTTACTTCACCGCTAACTGTGCTTATCTTTCTGGTAGCGGTTGGTCTCCAAATAATAATGATGATGTTATAATCACGTTTGCGCGAACTGGTGACGTTGGTGACACTGGTCCACAAGGTGTTCAAGGTGCGACTGGCGCACAAGGTGCTGTCGGTGCTCAGGGTGAACAAGGTGCTGTTGGTGCTCAGGGCGATCAAGGCGTACAGGGTGCTGTTGGTGCACAAGGTGAGCAGGGAGCACAGGGTGTGCAAGGCGCTCAAGGTGCTGTCGGTGCGCAGGGTGAACAAGGTTATCAAGGACATCAAGGTTCTCAAGGCGTTCAAGGTGCACAAGGCGCACAAGGCGCTGTTGGTGCGCAGGGTGAACAAGGATTCCAGGGCGTACAGGGTGCACAAGGCGCACAAGGAGCTGTCGGTGCACAAGGTACAGAAGGCGCACAAGGCTCAACAGGCGATAAAGGTGGATTGCGTTATACGTTCAATACAACGGTAACGATGGCGGATCCAGGAACTGGATTAATTCGTTATAATAATTCAGCAATTGGTAGTGTAACAAAAGTAGCCATCAGCGATCTAGATGTCACATCAACAGACTTTAGCGCATATCTCTTAACTGCTGATGATTCAACAAATGCTGTTAAGGGCTACTTGATTATTAAATCAAATAATCCTAGCGATCCTACTTCAACAATATTCCAAATCAATAGTCTTGTTGATAATGTTGGATGGGTTGAATATGATGTAACGTATGTTTCTGGCGCACGTCCATCAAGCGGTGAAGGTCTCGTAATTGAATTTGCACGATCAGGCGATAAGGGCGCTGTTGGTGCTCAAGGTGCTGTTGGTTCTCAGGGCGCTCAAGGCGTTCAAGGTGCTCAAGGTGCTGTTGGTTCTCAGGGCGCTCAAGGTGTGCAAGGCGCTCAAGGTTCTGTTGGTTCTCAGGGTGCTCAAGGCGTTCAGGGCGCACAAGGTTCTCAAGGCGTACAAGGTTCTCAAGGTCAACAAGGTGCCGTCGGTGCTCAAGGTACTCAAGGCGTACAAGGTGCTCAAGGTGCTGTTGGTTCTCAGGGCGCTCAAGGTGAACAAGGCGTTCAAGGTTCTGTTGGCGCACAAGGTGCACAAGGTTCTCAAGGTATACAAGGTGCACAGGGTGTGCAAGGCGCTAAAGGTGAGATTCCTACAGGTGCTGTGATCTACACAAGTGGTGCAACAGCACCAGTGTCGCCAGCAGAGGGTGATGAATGGTTTGATACTGACCTTGGATTGCTATTCAAATATATCAACGACGGCGACAGCACTCAATGGGTAGAAGTTGGTCCTGCTGGCTCAGGCGGCGGTGGCGGTGGCGGCGGTGCACAAGGTGCTCAAGGATTCCAAGGCGTACAAGGCGCGCCTGGTTCTGCTGCAGCAGCAATTGCTGTAGCAAGAAATTCTTTTGTTGGTGATGGTAATACAAATTCGTTTACTTTGGCAACTGCACCACTTAATGAAGATCAAGTGCTTGTATTCGTTAACAATGTATTCCAACGTAACAGCGCATACAATGTAAGTTCTACGACTCTATCGTTTGATGTGGCGCCAGATACAAATGACGTAATTGATGCTTATCATATTACTGGTACTGCTGGCGCTCAAGGTGCAACTGGTGCAACTGGCGCAAAGGGCGAACAAGGATTCCAAGGTGTACAAGGTGCATCAGGTGGTCCACAAGGTGCTCAAGGATTCCAAGGTGTTCAGGGTACTGCTGGCGCTCAGGGTTCTCAGGGTGTTCAAGGCGCAGCAGGAACAGGCACAAAGGGAGATAAGGGGGACTCTGGTTCAGCAGCAATTTCTGTAACAAGAAATTCATTCCTTGCAAATGGCGTTGCTGTTGACTTTACACTTACAACGACACCATTTAATGAAGATCACGCTCTTGTCTTTGTTGATCGCGTTCTTCAAAGAAATAACGAATATAACGTATCTTCAACAACACTCACTTTTGATGGCGCACCAGATGCAAATGCAAACGTTGACGTATTTGTAATCGCTGGAACTGCTGGTCCACAAGGTCCTGCTGGCGCGCAAGGTGTACAAGGTGCCACAGGTGCTGGTGCTGAGGTTCTCCATCCTTTCTTACTCATGGGTGCTTAAATGCCATTTACATACAAAGTATTAGGACAAGCTGCTCCAAACGCAGCATCAACTTCGAATGTGTATACGGTTCCTGCCGCAACACAGGCTGTTATTTCTTCCATTGTAATTACAAATCGAAATAACAATGCAAATGCAACGTACAGATTAGCAGTTCAACCTGCTGGTGCTGCTCTTGCAAATCAACATTACATTGCTTTTGATGCACCAATTAATGCACTTGACTCAATTGCATTAACACTTGGTGTGACAATGGGCAACACAGACGTATTGTCTGTCTATTCAGCAAATGCAAATATTTCCTTCAGCGTATTTGGTTCAGAGATTACCTAATAAACATGGGCATTAAGTTATATTCAATTCAGGGTATTTCTGCGATGAGTGCGAACGGCGCTGTTCGTTATGCACTCACAAATCCAAGTACAAATCGAAATCCGAATTGGAATTTTACTCCACCAGGTAAAACAGTAATTCTCACTTTTAAACAGTCTGGTTTATGGGTTGCGCCTGAAGGTGTGACTGAAGTTGAATACCTTGTCGTTGCTGGTGGTGGCGGTGGTGCATCTAGAAATGGAGCAGGTGGTGGTGGTGCTGGTGGATTTAGAATAGGATCTTCATATCCAGTGACTGCTGGAAACACTTATACAATTACGATTGGTTCTGGTGGAGCAGGTGGAGGCGATGACACTGCGCCATATAATGGCGCAAATGGAACTAGTTCAGTTTTTGATACAATCACTTCTGCTGGCGGTGGTGGTGGTGGTTTGGGTGCTGGATTTAATGGTGGTTCAGGTGGTGGTGGTGGAAGAAATTCACCAAATGCTGGCGGATCAGGAAATATACCATCGGTAAGTCCATCACAAGGAAATAATGGTGGAAGTGGTTTTGGTGGCGGAGGCGGCGGTGGTGGTTCAGGCGCTGCTGGTAATGCTGGAAGCCCAAGCACTGGTAATGGTGGTGATGGTGGCACTGGTGCTGCATCTTCAATAACAGGCACGTCAGTGACTTATGCTGGCGGTGGTGGCGGATCTGGTATAGATAGTCCGGGAACTGGTGCAGGCGGCGCAGGAGGAACAGGTGGCGGTGGTGCAGGAGCATCAACAAGTAGTGGAACTGGACCATCAGGAACAGCTGGAGAAACTAACACTGGTGGCGGCGGTGGTGGTGGTGGTTATAATTTTTCAGCAAATATCACTGGTGGCACTGGCGGCTCTGGTATCGTCATCCTCAAATATACAATGCCAGCAACAGGTGTACAAGTATTCAATTCCACAGCAGAATGGATTTGCCCAACTGGTGTGACGTCTGTTGACTATCTTGTTGTTGCTGGTGGTGGAGGAGGAGGATCTCGATATGGTGGTGGCGGTGGAGCAGGTGGATTTAGAACTGGAACTGGATTTGCAGTAACTGCTGGCCAGACCTATACAATCACTGTTGGTGCTGGTGGTAGTGGTGGTGCGCAGGGCGGTTATAATGTTGGTTCTGATGGTAATGACTCTGTTTTTAGCACTATCACTAGCACAAGAGGTGGTAAAGGTGGAGCAGGCACACCTGCTGTGTCTGCTGGAAATGGTGGTTCTGGTGGTGGTTCTGGATTGTCAGGCACAAGTGGTGGAACTGGTAACACTCCAAGCACATCGCCAAGTCAAGGAAATAATGGCGGAAATTGCCCAACAGTAAATCCAAATACTGGAGTTGGTGGCGGGGGAGGTGCAGGTGCAGCTGGAGAAAATGGAAATACAGACGGTGCAGGTCATGGTGGTGATGGTGGTAATGGCACTGCATCATCTATAACAGGAACATCAGTCACATATGCTGGTGGCGGCGGCGGAGGTGGATATCGAATTAGTGGAACGGGTGGTACTGGCGGCGCAGGCGGCGGCGGCAACGCAGGACCATCATCCAATTCAAATGGATCTGCTGGTAGCCCTAATACTGGTGGCGGCGGTGGTGGTGCCTCTTGGGACGATAATGCTGGCGATTCGAATAGTGCAGGCGGCAACGGCGGTTCAGGTATCGTTATTCTAAAACTTAATGCGTAATTGAGGTGATTTAAATGCAAGCAAAAATTTATCGTTTTTATGGAATTGATACGGCAATGGATCTTCTTCGCCCAGGAGCAAAATGGGAGTGGACAGGTGGCGTAGGTTTTACTCGTTGGGATGATCCACGACCACAACCAACAAAAGAAGAAGTTGAAGAAACACTAGAAAAAATCAAGGCTTTTGAAGATTCAATACATACTATTTGGACAGATGAACAATTAGCAGAAATTGTGGGGCAATTTGATTCACAACAAACTTAAAGGATGATACTGTGAAAACATATAATATTTTTCCAACGACAGTTGGCATTGTTGAACTTGAACGAGAATTTACTAAAAAAGAAATTGATACATTTACAAAATTAGAACGTAGACCAAACGAGGGAAATCAAACAAGTAAAAATTATAACGTTTTAGAACTAAAGGAATTTAAAAAGTTAAAAGAATTTGTGACGACTTCTGTAAATAATTATTTTCAAACGATACATCAACCAAAAGAAGATTTAAAGTTGTATGTAACGCAGTCTTGGATTAATTATACAGGTAAAGGTCAATTTCATCATAAGCATGCTCATCCAAATTCTTTTATTTCTGGCGTTTTATATTTGAATGCTGATATAACAAAAGACAGAATTTATTTTTATAATGATGGTTATAAAATGATTGATGTTGAAGCGAAAGAATGGAATGTTTCAAATTCTAAATCATGGTGGTTTGAAGTTGGAATAGGAAAACTTGTAATGTTTCCTTCTTCACTTACACATATGGTTCAGACGGTAGATCATGAAGAGACAAGAATTAGTTTATCCTTTAATACTTTTTTGAAAGGAAAACTTGGTGTTACTGATTCGTTAACAGAGTTAATCTTAGGAGATTAAAATAAAATGGCACATTTTGCACAGCTAGATGAAAATAATGTAGTGACACAAGTTATTGTTGTTGCGAACACAGACACAGCAGATGCAAATGGTGTGGAAAAAGAGCACATCGGAGCAGCATTTTGCGAACGTCTTTTAGGCGGTACTTGGAAACAAACATCATACAATGGAAATTTCCGTAAACGTTATGCTGGTGTTGGTTACACATATAATGTTGAATTAGATGCATTCGTTCCACCAAAACCCTACTCTTCTTGGGTATTAGATAATGATACTGCAACTTGGATTGCACCCGTATCAAAACCAGATGATGGTAAATTATACCGCTGGGATGAACCAACGTTGAGTTGGGTTGAAATTGAAGAACCAGTTTAACTTTTAAAAATAAATACATTTACCTAAACACAGAGTTAAATAATGGCAATTAATTTCCCAAATTCACCAGTAGATAACGATTCATATACCTATAATAATCGAACGTGGGTATACAATGCTGCATCTGGTGCATGGGTCGCTCAAGGTGCGCAGGGTGCTCAAGGCGTTCAAGGTGCAACTGGAGCGCAAGGCGCGCAGGGCATTCAAGGCGCTGCTGGCACTAATGGTGCGCAAGGTGAGCAAGGTGCTACTGGTGCTCAAGGTGTTCAGGGCGCACAAGGTTCTGTTGGTTCTCAGGGTGCACAAGGCGTTCAAGGCGCGCAGGGTGTTCAGGGCGCACAAGGTTCTGTTGGTTCTCAGGGCGCACAAGGCATTCAAGGTGCTCAAGGCGCTGTTGGTGCACAGGGCGCTGTTGGTTCACAAGGCGCTCAAGGTGTTCAAGGTGCTCAAGGCGCTGTTGGTGCACAGGGCGCTGTTGGTTCACAAGGCGCTCAAGGTGTTCAAGGTTCTGTCGGCGCTCAAGGCGCACAAGGTGAAAAAGGTCAAAAAGGGGATACAGGCGCACAAGGCGTACAAGGAGCGACTGGAGATAAAGGTGAAACTGGCGCGCAGGGTGTGCAAGGTTCAGCAGGTGCTACTGGTGCTCAAGGCGCAACAGGTTCTCAGGGCGTACAAGGAGCGACTGGAGATAAAGGTGAAACTGGCGCACAGGGTGCGCAGGGCGTTCAAGGTTCAACAGGTACAAAGGGTGACGTTGGCGAATTCGGTGGTGCGTCGTTTGAATACGAATTTAGAATTCAAACAGATGATCCTGCAACACTAGGTTCTGGTCATTTACAATTTAATGCCAATCCATTTAATACTGCAAATACGTTGTATATTAGTTTCAATGATTCAACAAGCGCAAACATTTATAACTTTATTCAAACAATTGATGATTCCACATCAACAATTAAAGGTACGTTTAAATTAGCAAACACTGCAAATGTAAACGAATTTGCCTTCTTCAGTATTAACGGCAATCACATTCACGACGACGATCACTTCAATGTTCCAGTTGCATGGAATACTGGTGTAACAAACTTTGCAAATACAACTGCTGTTGTCATTTCTTTGGTTCGTACTGGTGACGCTGGTGATAAAGGTGCACAAGGTTTTCAAGGCGTTCAAGGTGCAGCAGGCACTGCAGGATCACAAGGCGCTCAAGGTTTTCAAGGCGTACAGGGTACAAATGGCGTTGATGGTGCTCAAGGCGCGACTGGCGCTCAAGGAGCACAAGGTGAGAAAGGTCAAAAAGGAGACAATGGAGCACAAGGCGTTCAAGGCGATGCTGGAGCGAAAGGTGAAACTGGCGCACAAGGTGCTGTTGGCGCTCAAGGAGCACAAGGGGTTCAGGGTGCACAAGGTCTTGTTGGTGCACAGGGTGCCGTCGGCGCACAGGGTTCTCAGGGCGTTCAAGGCGCTGAAGGTGCCGCTGGTGCTCAAGGTGCTGTAGGTGCTCAAGGTGCGATTGGTGCACAGGGTGCGCAAGGTGTCGTTGGTGCACAAGGTGAACAAGGTGCTGTGGGTGCTCAAGGCGCAACAGGTTCTCAAGGTGTGCAAGGTGCGGCAGGTTCCGCTGGCGCACAAGGTGCTCAGGGTGTACAAGGCGCGACAGGCGCTCAAGGCGCAGCAGGTGCTGCTGGTGCTCAAGGTGAACAAGGTGCTGCTGGTGCTCAGGGCGCTGCTGGCGCTCAAGGCGCAGCAGGTGCTGCTGGTGCACAAGGCGCTCAGGGCGTTCAAGGTGCGACAGGTTCTGCTGGTGCACAAGGCGCTCAAGGCGTTCAAGGTGCAACTGGCTCTGCTGGTGCTCAAGGTGCACAGGGTGCACAGGGTGCTCAAGGTGTACAGGGCGCAGAAGGAACAGCAGGTGCACAGGGTGCACAAGGCGCGCAAGGTGTTCAAGGTGCTGCTGGTACTCAAGGTGCTGTAGGTGCTCAAGGTGCACAAGGGGTTCAGGGCGCGACAGGTTCTGCTGGTGCTCAAGGCGCTCAAGGCGTTCAAGGTGCTCAAGGCGCTGTTGGCGCACAAGGCGCTGTTGGTGCACAAGGTGAACAAGGTGCTGTAGGTGCTCAAGGTGCGACTGGCTTTGCTGGCGCTCAAGGCGCTCAAGGTGTACAAGGCGCTCAAGGTGCTGTAGGTGCACAGGGTGCTGCTGGCTCTAATGGAGCCCAAGGTGAACAAGGTGCTGCTGGCGCTCAAGGTGCACAAGGCGTTCAAGGTGCTGAAGGTGCTCAGGGCGTACAAGGTGCAACTGGCGTAGGTGTACAGGGTGCTCAAGGTGTTCAAGGTGCTTCTGGTGGTGGCGGTAGTGGTTGGACAGTTAAAACGGCAAACTACACCGCAGTCAACAATGATCAAATTATTGCAGACACTTCTGGCGGAGCATTTACAATTACGCTTCCAGCAACACCATCAACAGGCAATTATATTAAAATTGCAGATGGCGCTGGGGATTGGTCAGTAAATAATCTTACGGTCGCAAGAAATGGCTCAACTATTGAAGGTGTTGCCGATGATGTAATTCTTGACATTGAAAACGTTTCTGTTGAATTTATTTACGATGGATCAACTTGGCAAGTTACTGCAACCACTGGTGCAACTGGTGCTCAAGGTCCGCAAGGCGTACAAGGTGCTGCTGGTGTAGGATCTAACATTATAGATCAAGTTAGTTCTGCTACAATTCATTATCCTGTTTTCACAACGTCAACTTCTGGCACGTTGACGCCAAATGTTGCAACTAGTAAATTGCAATTCCAACCATCAATTGGTGAATTGAGCGCGAATATATTTGCCTCTAATTCTTATGTTCATTATGCGGCTAATCCGACAATTTCAGGAAGTGCACTAACATTAGATCTTCGATTGGCGAATTTCTTTTATGTGACGTTAAATAGTGATATTGTAACATTAACAGTAAACAATGTTGAACTAACTAACAACGTCAGTTCCTTTGCGGTGTTGTTTACTGCAGATGGAACTACAAGAACAGTTAATTGGCCAGGAAGTTTTAATTGGCCAAACGATACGGCGCCAACTATAACAGCAACAAACGGTAGAAAAGATTTATTCTTCTTCTTTACTCATGATGGCGGAACAAATTGGTATGCTCTTATTTCAGGACAAAATCTATAATGAGTAACTATGCAATTGTAGAAAATAATGAGATCGTCGGAGTTTACTGGAATCTTCCAACAAACTGGAAAAATATCAGTAATTTTTTCGCGCTTCAAGATAAAGAAGAGCATAAGGATTTTTTGAAAACGCTCGGCTGGTATAAAGTTCAAAAAGTTACACCAACGTATGATCCAACTCGTCAAAAACTTGAAGGTTCTAGACATTGGTATGACGCTACAACCGACACAGTTTATGAAGAAGATCTTGTTGTAGATGTTGAGCAGGTATTTCCTGAACACTCATCATTTTTAACAGAAGAAGAAATAGAGCAACAAAGACTTGCAAATCTTGCGACTCGCTGGGCAGAAGTCCGCATTGAAAGAGATAAAAAAATGCAAGAGTTTGAGTGGCGTTATGTCAGATACGAACGTCAAGTTCGCTTAAATATAACACCAACAGACAATATTAATGATCTAGATAATTATATGCAAACCCTTGCAGATATCACGCAACAATCAGATCCATATAACATTGTTTGGCCAAACTTTTAAAGATGATGAATAAAAATGATTTTAAATAATTGGTTACTCAGTATACAAAAAACCGACAATGCCGTTATACCAACTAGTCTTTATACTTTTGGTTTAAATAATGTCGGTCAACTTGGTTATGGAACAACCATAGATTCTCAATCGCCTGTAAAGGTTGGTCTAGAATCTTGGAAAAAAATATCATCAGGATTGAGTCATACTGTCGGCTTATTATCAAACAATCGTCTTTATGCTTGGGGATTAAATACTTCTGGTCAATTAGGTGATGGAACAACATTAAGTAAATCTTCCCCTGTTGTAATTGGAACTGGCACTTGGAATGACGTTTCTGCTGGCGCTTTTCACACTGCTGCTATTGCTGCAAATAATAAACTTTTTACATGGGGCAACAATCAACAAAGTCAATTAGGTGATGGTACAATAATTAGTAGATCATCGCCAGTAATAATTGGCGATTCAAGTTGGAGCGCAGTTAGTGCAGGTTGGTCACACACCGCAGCAGTTTTAGCAAATGGATCAATGTTTGCATGGGGTCTTGCGATGCATTTTGGTGAAGATCAATTTGTTCGCGGTTCCAATTATAATTCTCCTGTTGCAATTCAATCAACAGAATTTTTTACGCAAGTTTCTGCTGGCGCAGCAAACTTATTAGGTTTAGACGCTAGTGGTAGAATTTGGTCCTCTGGTCCTATTGGCACACCAGGAAATTACTGGAATGAAATTGCAATTGGATCCGATCACGTTCTTGCTCTTAGATCTGATGGTTCATTATTTGCGTGGGGCGACAACGCATTTGGTCAACTTGGAGATACTACCTTATTTAAACGTTCTGCACCTGTAAAAATTGGTCCATCAAGTTGGGCTGCAATTGGTGCAGCAGGAAATACTTCTTATGCAATTCGTGGTGATGGTAGTTTGTTTGCATGGGGTAACGCAACGGGTGGTGAAATTGGCGACAGCACTGTTGTAAGAAGTATATTTGATGATGCGCAAGGATCCTACTCTTGGATTAAAATAGAAGGTGGTG
>Ga0315901_10002897_pt1 | contig 22910 bp, 40 predicted proteins | sample LakEriMetagenome_10_FD_203761 | JGI IMG/M metagenome (GOLD analysis project Ga0315901, IMG submission 203761) | Freshwater fungal communities from buoy surface, Lake Erie, Ohio, United States - Buoy 2 MA116 | ecosystem: Environmental > Aquatic > Freshwater > Lake | place: USA: Lake Erie, Ohio... | reverse complement strand
TAAGCATTTCATCAGCATCTAGTTGGAAAATATAATCACCACCACAATAATCATTTAATTTATTCTTCCAGTCTGCAAAATTATTATCGAAATCAAATGATCTCCATGTTTGAACATTAGGCAGTTTATTAAATTCTAATAGAAAGTTGAGGACTCTTTCATCTCCATTTTTACTATCATATAAAATGACAATCTCATCATTAATTCTTTTGTTCTTAATTAAGAATGGGACCAATCGCATTATTTCCTCATATTCATTACATACTGTGATTGCAAAACTAATTTTCATTTTTTTCTCTTGTGAATATTTTAAATTCTTTACCTGTTTTAGTGTCTTTAAAGACGATATTTGTGTTTGTTTGATTTGTAAGTGTGAAACTAATCTTAGCATCATTACCACTGTAATATTCTCTCGTTGATGCAAATACATGTGGTTCATTATCATCAAACTGAAAACACCATTCGCAGTGTTTGAATGTACCATTATTGGGGGTAATAAATAAACTACTGCTTGATGGAGGCGATAATCTTAGTATTGGGTCTAGAGTTGTAGATTTATTTTTTTTAGACTTAGCCATTTTATTTAATTTTATTTAGTTTAGGTAAAATAATTTCTTTTTGCTTCGGTTGCTCAACAACATATGGTTTAATGATTTCTTGAAATCTATCCTTCATTTTATTTAACGTAAACTTATTAAGATTATCTTCTCTTAATATTTCAGACTTAAGCAAAAACTTATCATAATCTTTTTGTACCAATTTAAGCACTTCAGCAAACTCATTATAATTTGCTGTAAACCATTTAGATCCCTTTATAATAAAATTATCGATAGCGCTGTCATCAACTTCTGTTAACTTTCCACCAATCATAATTGCTTTATCCATTGGTAAGAAATCTTTATGTCCAGACCAATTAGATGCAATCACAGGCTTACCAGTCATCGTGAATTCTAATAATGGTCTTCCAAATCCTTCACCCTTTGTTAAAGAAACCATTGCTTTTATTTTTGGATGATTATATAATTCATTCATCTCAGAATTTGATAACTCACCAAATAACAAATAAACCGTTGGTGGGGTTTTTATATCGTTAACAACATCTTTTATCTTTTTACTTAATTCTTCTCTTTGTTTAATTGAGAAAGTTGCTGCAGATGTTTTCAAAACAAGAGCTGGTTTGTTTTCGTAGTTAGAAAACGCTTGACAAAAAGATCTGATTAACATACCAACATCTTTTCTGTCCTGCCCGATATTTCCTTTTAACCAATGCCCAACAAATAAAAACGCAAAGTCTTCTTTAATATCTAAATCTATTCCATTGTATTGATTATTAAAAATTTTATCATCAACACCTTCGAATAGAACTGAAACAGGTTTAACAATTCTGTGTTGTGTAATTAGTTTACCAGTATTTTTTTCATTCTCATTGTAAACTGTTGATAATAAAACATTTGCAGAAAATTCAGATGTTGTGATTATTAAATCCATTTTATTACAACCATCAATCCATTCTTTAGGAGCAACAGTTGTTTCAATACCAGCTGTTATTCCTATGTTAAATTTACCAACTCTTTGAAATTCATTTGGGACTGTTACCTGAACATAAACATCTGGCGTTCCAGCTAGTGATGTTACTATATTTGATTCAATCCACTTATGAAATAGATTATCATTTTCTAATGCTGTTAATGGTGTTGACCCCCAACCACAGCTATCTATTTTTATATCAAACAAATCCATTTGATACAATGCTTCTAATAAATCTCTTGAGTGGGAACCATATCCACTTCTAGTTTTTACTGGTCCTCTAAATAATAAAAACGGTTTACTCATACAATTTTATATAAATCAAATCTTTTTCTTGGGGTCCAATTATTAAACACTTCTTCGATACCCTCAATCATTTTATCACACATTATTTTATTAGATAGGTTACTCAACATGAATTCCCTACCCTTCAAACCAATTTGTTTTCTTTTCTTCTTGGTAAATGAATACATTTTACCAATAGCTGTTGCCACTTCTTCATCATTTACACGATCATCAAAGATGTATGGTGTTGGGACAGATCCATTTAAATTAATCGCTGCTGGCCAAATAGGGATAACCCATTCACCATGTTTAGTTGCCCCATGAATTCTTCTGTTGTGTAATGTCCCAAAAGAAATATAACTATTTTCATCATAACCAAACCCCATTTGATCTTGTAAACCACCAGTAACATTCGCAATGATCGGCGTACCAGCCATCAATGATTCGGCAGTCGTTAACCCAAACCCTTCGTTATTTGCAATATTGATTGTACAATCAACAAGATTATAAATTTCATTTAATTTATCTTGCTCGAGTTTAAGCCCGGTAAACTTAACATCGTATGGGCAAACTGCTTCAATTACCGCCGGTAGGTCAGTACCATTCTCATCAACAGCGGCAGTATGCATTAATAACAAACACCTATCTGCTTTTTCTTTTGGTAAACTATCACAGAAAAGTTTGAAAGAATAAATTACATCTGATGGTTGTTTTCTTCTTATGTTCCTATTATTATAGAATAAAATAAAATCATATTCTTTTTCACCATAAACAATTTTCTTTACATCATCAGACACTTTATCCAAAGGTTTGAAAGTTTCTGGATTAATCCCGTGAGGAACATATTTTATCTGCCAATCCTCTAGTGGCTTCCATGTAGAACCATTCTCCATTTTACCAACCCTGTGAACAATACCATATGTTTGTTTAGATATACAGCCTAACCAATCACAACTTTCATAATAATTTCTATTGTATTTTGGATCTGGTAAATCATCCCATATATGATAAAATAATATTGGTACCTGTTGTCTAATTTCATGTTCATTTTCATAAAGCCACTGCCAATAATGTGGGTCTGTGAAATGAAGAATCGCATCTGGCTCTTCGTCGGCAATCAGTTTTCTTAAAATGCCAATATCACCATAACCGTTGTAAGGGATAACCTTTAGGTTTGCATCTAATACTCCAGTCCTTTTTCTAATATCGTCATTGATATCAACAATTTTACCAATCTCTGGATGTTTGATTGCTGCACCTAATTGTACCCAATCATATTTGTGAACTGTACCTAAGACAATTTCTTTTGACATTGTAGCAATTCCACTTGTCATCCTTAAATCATCTGACAATAATAATATTTTCTTTTTTTTCATTAATTAAAACTTTGATCCAGTATGCGCCAATCCGCTATGATTATTAATCTTTTCTCTAAACTCTTCATTTTTGTTATAAAGGTCCATAGTTCTATTAACCAGCTTTTGAAAATTCATGGAACCATCAATTGTGGTAATTTTGAATTTTTTGTAAACGTCTTCCAATACCGTTACACTTGTAAGTTTTGTGTTTGTTTTCATTTTAAATATTTATTTATTTATATATATACTGATAACCAATAAAAATATCGGACTTTTAAAAAATTATGTCCGATATTTTATTATAATTCCTTTTTCTCAATCATCTCTCGAAGCTGAATTGCCACTTGTACAATTTGCTCTTGCGCCTGCTCTTGCAATTGTTGATTAGCTTGTTCCGTCTGAGTTGTTTGTGAAGTTGTTGTTTGAGTCGTTTCAGTGTTCTTTTTTTTGCAACCGCATCCCATGTGAATATCTTTTTAAATAAATAGTTTATTACTGCTAATTTTGAATAATATAAATTTTTTTTTCATAAAAACAAAGTCTAAACTGGATTATATTTCGTACCCAGGTAAAGATTCGCTTGGTCACCTTCTTTAAAACTTTCACAAGTCCCAGAAGGAAACTCAAAAACGTGGTCAGCAGCCCCATGATAACGCTTACAGTTATCCCCAGAGCAGGGTTGGCAATCTCTATGGATTTTATTTATTCGTCCATTTAGAACAAAAACAATATCCAGTGGAATTAAACAATCTTTCATCCAGAAAGTATGATTACCTCTCTTTAATTTAAATCCCATACAACCATCTAAACTATCTCTACCTTGCATACCTCTTTGAATGTCTTCAGGGGAAGACATCAGTTCAACAGGGAATTTTTGACCATTTACACTTAGTTGCATAATAATAAATACTTTGTTTGTTTTTTTGGTTTTTTTTACTTATTATTGAATAAAACTTCTGAATATGGATTTAACAGCAGAAATAGTAAATTACAATAAAGTAAAGGATATTGTCCTAAACAAACTAGTGGAAGAAGAATTACTAGATGAATCTGACGCAGAAGAGTTTCGCGAAAGATGCCAAGTACTTGTTTACAAAGGAAAATGGTTTAATAAATGGTTTGACAAGAATGTTAAAGCCGAACAACCGGATGCTGACGCCAATAGTTATTATATCCGCATGATAGAACTAAAAGAGCGTGAAGACGACGTTGATAAACTTTTAAGAAGAACAACAGGAAATTATGACGAATAAAGAACCAAAATATTTAACAGACTTCTTTGTATATAAAAAGAAATTTCACTGGTTTTTATTACCAACAATTGTTTTTTTTTACAGAGAAGATGTTTTTTTTGAAACAGGAATCACATCACCAGCGATTGGAATATCATTTCGTTGGTTAATATTTTTTGCAGGTATACAAATTCAAAAAAACATTTATTACACAAATGGAAAATAAGGACACAAGCATTAGACTTATTATTGGTGCGGCTATAATCATAGTCTTAACAATTATTGCAATCCGCAAACCAAATGATATAATTGCACCACAGCCCCATTATGTTTGTAAAGAAGATTCATTACATAAAGTAATTGATTCTTTACAAACCGAAATCTTTTATTTGGAGGACGGATTTGACGATAAAGAACATCGTTATGAGAACGTGATAAGCGAATATGAAATTGGGTTATCTTATTTAAAAGATTATCATCCAGACGCGTATAAAGATTTCCATAGAATAATTGGAATGAAAGAGAGATACACCCGTGAGTTGGATAGGGAAAATAAAAAAAGACTGAAAAGTAATTATTAATAATGAATACTTTATGGTCCTTTGGTGATAGTTTTTCCACCCCATACGGCGAAAAGCCATATAATGCGGCTGAGCAATACATCGAATACAAAGGTTATGAACCAAAAATTTTCACTAATATTGTTGCGGAAAAATTAGAAATGGAATGTGTTATAAATGCTAAAGGTGGTTTAGATAACTATTCCATTTTGGAGAACGTTTGTAACATAGCTGATAAAGTAAAAGATGGTGATATTATCATAATTGGTTGGTCGCATATTAATAGATTTAGAATAGTGAGAAAAAATGGTGAATGGTTATCAATACTCCCATTTTTAAGATTGGGTAAGTTTGAACAGATGAATATGGATTTACTTGATATGCTTGCGGTGAATAGATTAGATTTTGAAAAAAATTATACTGAAGAAGTTAATTCATGGATTAAATTAATTAATAGATCTTTTTCAAAAAACATTGTAATTCATTGGTCTGCATTTTACAAATCAAAAATCAATGCGATGAGATTCAGAAATATTACAACCATTAGAATGGAAACAAGAAATTCTGTGGATGATGGGCACTACGGTGAGATGGGTCATATTGAGTTGTCTAATGTATTTTTGAATTTAATATATAAAAAAAATATAAGTAATTTATTATGAATAATATAGATAAACAATACCAACAACTCTTACAAGATATTCTTGATAATGGAATAGTAAAAAAAGATAGAACAGGTACCGGCACTCTTTCAGTGTTTGGTAGGCAAATTCGTCATAAAATGAGTGAAGGGTTTCCATTACTCACAACAAAGAAGATGGCCTGGAACGTAATGATTGCCGAACTTCTATGGTTTCTTCGTGGAGATACTAATATCAAGTTCTTATTAGATTATGATTGTCACATTTGGGATGGTGATGCGTATAAGAATTATACTAAAAAAATTGAAGATGTTATTGATGGTTACAAATCTGGTGACATTATGGGTATGCAACCACATATGGAAAAATGGTATAGTGATTCAGATAAACTCACACCACTAACAAAGGAAGAATTTATTCATAACATCAAAACCGATGATGAGTTTGCAGAACAATGGGGTGAGTTAGGACCAATCTATGGTAAACAATGGAGAAGTTGGGGTGAAAGAAAACACGACTCAATTAGTAACGAATACTTCATTGGGATAGACCAAATCACAAACCTAATCAACGAACTCAAAACAAATCCCGATAGTAGAAGATTAATGGTATCTGCTTGGAATGTAGGTGAATTAGACCAAATGGTTTTGCCACCTTGTCATTATGGATTTCAGGTTTATACGAGAGAACTGAATAGGGAAGAAAGAGTGGATTTATACATTAAAAAGTATGGAAATATTGGCATGGGATTCGAAACATATCAACATACAATACCAACCCGAGCAATCTCTTTAATGTGGAATCAACGTTCGATTGATACCTTTTTAGGGTTACCATTTAACATTGCATCTTATGGATTACTATTGGAGATTATTGCAAAGGAAGTGAATATGGTTCCCGATGAATTGATTGGTAATTTAGGAGATGTTCATTTATACAAAAACCATATTGAACAAGCAAAGGAACAGATATTAAGAACCCCATATGAATTACCAACAGTTCAAATAACAGAAAGAAATTGGTACTTGCATGAAGCTGTTAAAAAACATCTTGGTGAAAAGACTCTTGACGAAAAATTAAAAAGTTATAGACCTGATTGTTTTGAGTTAATAAACTACCAGTCTCATGTCAAAATTAAAGCGCCACTATCAAATTAAAATGAAAAAACAAACTCAGAAGATTTATAAAGAATGGAAAGATGCAACTTGGTTAGAGATCTGGGAAGGTATTAGAGATAATTTCACCTTCGGATTTATTGGTGCTACACTAGTGGTCTTTATCGCAACCAGGACAGATGTTGCGGTATTGACTGGCTATTTAACCTATTATTTTTTTATGGGTAAGATTGTTAACAGACCAAAATATGTTACCGATCTTGGTAAATTAATAGTATTTCCAATCCCATCCGCACTAGGTGCATTTACTGGTTATAAATTATCATATTATTTATTAACTTTATTATGACAATCCATATACCCATAACAGATCTGGAACCAAGAGTTAGAAAATTATACCTGGAAGATAAATTAATTGGCGGGTTATCAATTGATTATGCCCCAAACGCATTAGTTAGTTGGTATGATGGTAAAGAAGTTATTGTGTTTAACTTCGATAGGATTTGTAAAATGGATAATCGTTATTCCGGATATCAGATACATAAAAATAAAACAGAAATTATAATTGAAATAACAGGACTATGAATCTAAGTGAAGAAAACAAAAAAAATCTTAAGAATGAGCTTTTAAAACTCAAACTAAAGAATACTAATACCCCACAAGAGAAACACAGGATACAAACCCTACAACAAATATTGTTTGGGGATCAATAATTTATCTACCCTGACCCCTGTATTTCTTAGGTTTTTGGTCCTTTGGCCCATAACCTTTTCTTGCTTTACCTGATCTTTTTTTACCGAAGCTGATTTTTTTTGATTCAGCACCACCTTTTCCTTTAGCCATAAAATTTTCTTTAATATTTTATAATTATCAAGAATTTTGTTTATATTTGTTTTAAAATAATAAATCACAAAATCGATGAAAAAAGTAATTTTATCTCAACGCATCCAATATTACGAAATCGAACCATTTAAAGACTATTGTCTGGTTAGTGACAGGGAAGACAACATCATCCACCAAGATCTAGATCTTAAATTGGATAATATAGATTTTTTCTATCCAGAGGTCGCTGTGACGGAATTGGTTGGAGATGAAGAGGTTGTCAAAACTGTGCGGAAAATTCTAAAGAGTAAGTTCAATATAAAATTACCCAATAAAAATGAACTTAAGAAAAAGAATACAAAGTATCTTTATAGTGATAAGCCTGAAGGTGAAATGATGAGATTAGACCATTGGTCAGATAAAAACCGTACATTTTACACCACAAAAGAAAGACATTTACTAAAACATTTTGGAAGACCACTTAGTTCAGTAGGAACGGAAATACGAGAAAGAAGCTTAACCGTTGATGACGAAACATTGTCTGTTAGACTCTATATTCATAAAAAATATAGAACAGTTAACTCCAAATTTTTTAAAAAAACTAGAAGGGCTATCGGGTTCAAAATAAATTTTAGAACCGGAAATATCATAAGTTATGAGGGTGGCGAAAGGCCAAAAATGAGACAAAATAATTTCGAGCATTTGGAAACCGTTATCAAATCCTTTTTCGGATACACCAACGGTTGTCTAATAAATCAATTTGCTGAAGATAATGGTGAACACCATCCGTTAAATAAACAAGCTAGAATCATCTTTGATGACCAAGTGTTTATTAAATCATTATCACACACATTGTTGTCCAAATTTCCACACAACAAAAACATTATATTAAATGAAGAACGTTCTATTGTTAAGAAGGTTTTATCAATGACAATGGAGACATTTGTTTCCATGAATAAAATTGGGGTCCCTAATGATTATGAACACCTACTTAAAGTACTGTATCCAACAAAAGTGTTCTTAAAGAAAAACGACAACAAGTTAGTCGCATCAGTTTTGGATAGGTTAGGTATTAAGTCTAAAAGCACAATAAAACTACTGCATCAAATACCCCATATTAATATCGGTAGATTATTGTTGCTAGCAAAATATTTTGGTTATCAGAACCTACATAAGTATATTCATAACATCAATAAGAATTTTTTTATTCTACCCTCGGATAGAGATGAAACTAGTTTTTATGGTATTGACTTGTACCATCAAATGCAAAAAAAATTTGAATATGATATTAAAGACTCCGAAAGAAAGTGTTTATTAAAGCTACTAAATGAATTCTTGAATGAGTTAGATAATTCTAATGACGATGAAAAAGATAAAATGCCCTTAAATAATGTAGTTAGGAATCAAAATGTAGTCAGGAATCAACTTGCGACGTTTAACGACCATTTGAATATTTTAATTAAAATAAGAAATCATATACCTGACACAGAAATGCGTGCATCAACTCTTAAAGAGTTTCATAATGAACATTTAGAGTTTTCAAAATTAGATAGGGCTATTAAGAAAGGCTATAGTATTGAGTATCGTTTTGATAACAAACTACTAAAACATGTTGAAGAACCAATTTATTTTAAAGATGAATTTGGTGAACTACTCCAAACTTATTACCCAGTAATTTTAAAAATTGATTCTGAGTATACTGAAGAAGGTTCCCATATGCATCATTGTGTGGCCTCTTATGCGGATAAAGAACGTTCAATTATTGTCTCATTGAGAGAGGGTGATCAAAGAGCCCATGAAAGAGTAACTTGTGAATTTAACGTTGCTGACAAGTCTTGTATTCAATCAAAATATTTTTGTAATGCCACCCCACCAGAAAGGTTTGAGTTCGCATTAGAAAAATTAAAACATAGAATAAAAATCTTTAAAGGTTCAATTAAATCTATTTCAAAAGAAAAAATCCCGCTAGTCATTAATGGTGTGACAATAGAAGCAAAAGAAGAATCCTTATTCGAAAATATTTTCGGAGATTTTTAGGGTTTATTAATTGATAATTTCCATCTATATTTTAGAAAACTATTATGTAGATGGAAATTTTATATTATTACCAACAAGAAAAATATGAAAAAACTAAAAATTTAAAGAACGAATGCAAGTTAAAATTATCTAGTGATGATAATTTTATAAATTATATTGCTGAGTACGATATTGAATATATGCGATTTGGTCGAATAAACTTTGTAAAATATGAACACGCTTTAAGTTACAATATCAAAAACGGGGACTTTTCTGTTATCTATAGAATTATAAACAAAAAAGAGAATACTTACAATTTATACAAAACCCACACAAATATAAAGAAAAACAACTTTGAGTTGTTATTGGATTTAACCCATAGTGGATTTTACTCTGGCCAAAAGAGGTATAATTTCTGGGGTGTAAAATATAAAAAAGCGTGTATTGATATCTTAAAACTAATCGCGAAAGAATTAGATTATACATTTAAAGAACAAGAAAAGGATCACGTTATTAATCCATTATACGATATGTTGTTAGAACACCATCTAACAACAAAAAAAATAAAATGGCACAACAATGTGTATAATGATATTTGTCAAATTTATCCAAAAAAGAAATGGTTAAAATTAAATGACAATAAGTTTTTACCAGCCGCTTTGGATAGTATGGGAATAAAATCCAGATTATTAATTGGCGCGCTATCTAATGTAGATAAAAAAGTAAACATGAGATCCTTAAAGTTCTTATGTGGTTTATTTGGAAACAATTATGTTGATTATTTCCACGAAATAAACTGGCTGCCGCTGGTCTGTGATCCAATGATCAAAACAAAAAAATATGTTTGTGAAGATGAGTCGGAAAAGAGAGCAATATTAAAATCTTTACAAACATATAGTGAAGTTGATAATGTTTTAAATGATGGGCCACTAACTCTAATTTCTCAAATATATTCATTGAAAGATTTTTTAAATCAAAAGGGGTTATCATTAAAAGTTAAATCAAAATCATTTAATGATCTAGTTGCTCTAAAAGATCTTTGGGAATCACATAAAAAACACTTTAGATTAGGTTATAAAGTCATGCATACACTTCCAGAACAAATGATTTTAGATGTTCAAGCACCGATACAAATCGGTGACAAAATATATCAACCAAAATTTATTCTAACTGAAGATGAATACAGAATAGAAGGTATGATCATGAAGAACTGTATGGGTAAACAATTTGGTGTTGGTGGTTTATATATACACATGTCCCTATCAATCGGTAAAAAAAGAATTAATTTACAATATAGACGCGGGTCATTAAACCAATCTAAGGGCAAAGCAAACACAAATACACCCAAAGAGTTTAAAGAAGCTATTGAAATACTAAATCAAAGAATGATAAATTACAAAGAGATTTCACCTAAAAGAACTTCTTATGCGTTTATAAATAATTGATAATCAATCAGTTAAAAAAATTACAAATTTTTTTTTGGAATATTTAAAATTAAAATATAATTTAGTGGTCTCAAAACAATTTACTATGGGACTAAAATATGACCAAAGAACTTTAAATCGGGTTCTAAAACACATCAAAGAAAGAAGATCTAATCTTGAGATCAGCAAATGGGGGTTTAAAAAAGAAAGTAAACGATATCTCTCTCTTGGAGACAAAGAGAATTTCGCAAGAACTGCCCGTGTCGCAGAATGCATCACATTCACTATTGATGAGATGGATGCCTTTTATAGTGAACTCCAGGAATTGTTTTCTGGTAAAACAAATTTGAAAAAGAAAGAAATTAATAAGGTATAATTTTTTTCTTTGATTAAAAACTCTTATATTGTTTATTATGCAAGAGAAAGAATCAAAAACAAATAGACATTTTTGGATTAGCATGGTGAAATCGATTATTAGAATCGGTGCCTGTTACTTCCTATTTCAAGAACAATTTGGTAATGCCGCGATTTCATTTGCATTAGCCGAAGTATTAGGAATTGCTGAAGAAATATTTTAATTATGAACTTTTACTTACTAAACGCATTCGTAAAAAAAATAAAAACCGCTCTCAAGGTTGGTAGTAAAAAACCGCCATATAAAACATTTTACGATCTGGAGTTCAATCATCTAACCGATCGTTATATGTTTGGTGTAACATCGCGAATTCATTTTGATAATGGGTTTGGTGCGTCTGTTGTTTCGCATTCATATTCCTATGGTGGTAATAAAGGGCTATACGAACTGGCTGTATTGTTTGATGATGAGATTCATTATGATAATCCAGTTGCTATGGGTGATGTTAAAGGTTATTTAAAACCTGAAGACGTAACAGAATTACTAATACAAATACAAAAATTATGAAAACCGAAACCATGATAAGATTTTATGCGGTAATTCTTTTATTATCGCTAATAACTCTCACAGTAAAATATTTTAATTTAAAAAAAGACTTTGATGTTTACCAAAAAGAAACTTTAGGTATTCCTGGTGGTGATATCAAAAAAGCGGAACTAATCGATTCATTACAAAGTGAATTGTTCGTTCAACAAACAATTGTTATGAGGCATGAGATTGCTTTAGAAATGCTAAAAGAAGAAAATCCAAAAGCAGCTGAGGCTTATGAATTAATTCTAACCACAAAAACAGAATAATATGAATCAAGGGCACGATATTGATTTAAGTAAAACAGGTTCGTTTGGTGATTTTGTAAATGGTGGTATTATTTCTGTAAACGTAAAAACAAGTACTGTTGTTAAGTTGCATGAAGTTTTTACCGTGGTTTCAGAAGATGGGCCAGTAGATCTAAGAATAACTATTAGCGCCGACTTTAATGAAATCCCTCAAAAATATCACGAGGTGTTTTTAAACATGCTAACATCAAAGTACCTAAATAAAGTAAACTTTGGTACTAATCCCTTTTCAGAATGCAAACCAGTTGTTAAAAGAAAGTGGTGGCAGTTCTGGAAGACACAATATTTCACAAAATAAAACCACTATATATGCTTTACATCGGTATTATAATGACATTCACCTCGTTGTGGATTGCATATGAAATCTGGAGGGCACCATTAATGGAAGAAACAGATGATGGTAAACTCGTAACTAAAAGACCAACAAGAAAATTAAGTGACTTATGGCGGAAGGAATCTTAAAGTTTGATTTAAATGATCCTGATGATAGAATGGCACATTTACGTGCTGTTAAATCATTAGACTTAGCATTGGCGATTTGGTCAATAGTACATAACACAAAAAAACAATTAGAGTGGGGTATGGAGGGAAAAGAAATGGATAAGTACGATGCTTTAGAAATGGTTTATGAGAAGATTTGCGAAATCTTAGATGAAAACAACATTAAAATAGATGAATTAATTAACTAAAATATTTATAATTATGATAGAATTCTTTAAAAAAAACCAGAAAAATGTAACTATGGGTGCAGCGATTGTTCTGTTACTCATCTGCTATTTCCAACAAAAGGAATTGGCTAAACTAAGAAAAGAAGTTCATAGTGTTAACGAAATAAAAGTTGACAAAGAGACAACTGATTCATTGATAAATAATTTAAACTTAAAATAAACTATGGCAAACGTTAAAGATCATTTGGTAGACATGTTAAGAAAATCAGCCGAAGCTGAAAAAGCAAAGGCTCTTCTTTCATTGGAGTTGTTATCAAATCATGCGGCTGGCATTGGTGATCATTCTACCGGAGATTATTATAAAAATGCTGAAGAGGCATTGCAGCTTCTTGTTGATGCTGACGACAAACTTAAGGCACTTAATAAGTATTTTTCCAAAAACGATGAAGGATGATCACGATTAGTGAGACAGCACTTAAACATTTAAAAGAAATTATGAAAGAAGAGGGTATTAGCAATGATACCCATTTTCTTAGAGTTGGTGTAAAGGGTGGTGGTTGTAGTGGATTATCATATGTAATGGATTTTGATGACATAAAAACAGAACATGATGAACTGGTGGAAGCCGGTGACGATTTAAAAGTTTTGATTGATAAAAAATCTCTTTTATATCTTATTGGTACAGAATTACAATTTTCAACCGGATTAAATGGTAAAGGATTTGAATGGGTAAATCCAAACGCATCTAGAACCTGTGGATGTGGTGAAAGTTTTTCTATGTAATGAAAAATTATGGAATAACATTTTTAGCATTTGGTGAGGAACATATAAATGAGTTTAACACAACTGTTCATAATCTACTTGAATTAAATCCTAGTTTAGATATTTTTGTTGTTACGGATAACCAAAGTTTAATCGAGAACAAAAATATACACATAAGAGAGATTAATGAAATTTTTAATTATAATCTAAAACGAAAATCATTTGAGTTTGCATTTGAACATCATAGTATTGTTGTCTTTATGGATACCGATGTTATTATTAACAAACACATTGATTTAGATTATATAGAATCCATAGAAGAGGGTATGGAGGTTAGGTGGAAGTCGGATCGTACAAATTATATGGGTAAGGAAATAACCGTAAACGAGATTAGTCAAACGGAATATGGGAAAACGATTAATGATAATAACCTGGAGTTTATAAATGAGTTCATAATGATTTTAAGAATAGACAAAGTTAGTGAAAGAAAAAAATTTGTTGATTATTGGGGCCATTTAAATCAGAAAACATATGACTATCAGCCACATAATGGACAAAAAGGGGCTCTGGAGGGACTAATAATTTATTCGGTGTGTAATAAAATTGGTTTGGGTGTGAGAAAAATTAGGAATAATTTTTTTAATAACATTTATAATGTTGGTACATTAAATCAATATAGGAAAACAAAAGTAAACAAAACTATACTTTAATTTTTTCATTTCAATTTTTTTTTCTTATATTAAAGTATGATGTTTTTAATTACTTATATACTTTTTATAACAATACTATTTTATATTGTTGGTTATAAAAAAATATGGGATAGGATTCGTATGTTTTCTGATAAAACATATTGGACCGACTATAATATAATAGAGTTTTCCGCTTGGATGGCTAAGGCTATTATCATAGTTCCTGGGTTAATATTTGGTATTGAGCTATGGTATTTTCACTTTTTAACACTCACCACTTCTTCCTTATTAATCTGGGCGAGCATGAAAAAATCATTACCAACTTTAATTATCTTCAATACCATTTGGATAATCATATCTTTAACAATAATTGTTAGAAACATTTTTTAATTTAAAACATATTATATGAAAATAAAAAACGACTTTGTAGTTGGTGAGGTTAAACAAATAAGACCACAAATATTCGCAGCTTCAATCAAAGACAACTACCAAAGAACAATGTTGTTCTGTAGATACCAAGAGTATTATGAATCACCATATGTAGAAATACGGGGTAAATTTTTTACTTGGGAAAAATACATGTCAGTATATAGGAACAGATGGAAGAAAAACCTATTTACATATCCTGAAGATTGGAGTGGGTTTAACATCCCGTCAAACATCGTTGAAAAAGCGATGAACACATTTTCAAAAGATAAGGGGCCATATGATGAAATCATGAGTGATATCTGGTATCATTGTGAAAACTATCCCCTCAAATATAACAAGCCAAGAACTAAATGGTATTTAATTGGCGCAGATAGTTTTAAGTCGAGTACAATGAATCACGAAATCGCCCATGGATTATATTATACCAGTAAACACTATAAAATAAACTGTGATAATTTGATATCAAATATTAAGCCAGCCCATTATGATAAACTTAGAAAGAAGATAATTAAAATGGGTTATATAGATGATAAAAAGATAATTGATGATGAAATTCAAGCATTTATGTCTACAGGATTATACAATGGATTAGATACCATTGAATTGGGTAGGTATGAAAAGGATTTTATCAACAATTTTAAAAAGTTTAATAAATGATTTCTTAGAATATTACAATTTTCGTGATATATATGTAATGTAAAATTACATATCAATGCAAGAAGAATTTGTCCCTTATCATCAACATCTTTTAATGAAGATTTGGATTCAAAACCCACCTAAAGAAGTTGAAGTTTTAAATAAATGGTTTGTTGATTTAGTTCACAAAGTTAAAATGGAAGTAGTTGGCGGACCAACCAGCGTTTATGTTGACTATCCCGGAAATGAAGGATTAACTGGAACAGTAACATTAGCTACATCACACGCGTCAATCCATATTTGGGATCATTATAACCCAGCAATGGCTCAATTTGATATCTATTCATGTAAGTGTTTTGCTTTAGAAGATGTAATAGAACAGTTTGAACCTTGGGGTGTTTTGAAATATGAATGGGTTATGATTGACAGAAATGAGTCACCTAAAGTGACATCTGAAGGATTTTGGAATCCACAACTGAAATATATTGATGAAAATTCATAAAAAATTTTTGAATATTCATGAAATCCATATAATTTCGTGGCTACTTAAGGATATCTTTTGGACATTGAAGTGGACCTGGATGGCGACGATTATGGTTTTACCAACAGCATTACTGGCTATCTATATTTTTATAACGGATAAAGAATCTAGAAACTCAAATCTAGTTCTTTTGTCTTGGTTGTTTATGAATATCTTTTGGATGTTACATGAGCTACAAAATTTACCATATTGGCCTGTTCAAGTCTTCATGTTCTTAGGTATTTTAACTACATTTAGTTTAATACTTAATAGAAGAAAAAATGAAAGTAATTTTCCTTGATCACGATGGTGTGATTTGTTTATCAACGGAATGGGGCGGTAGGTTTAAAAAACAAAGAGAGGCCGGAAGAAAGCTATCACAATCTGTCGCATCATTACCAGTAATGTCTCGTTTTGATAATTTTAATAAAAAAGCCATAAATGTTTTAAATTCTATTTTAGAAGAAACCGGTGCTGAGATTGTTGTTAGTTCGGATTGGAAGAGATGGGCTAACGTTGAGGAAATGGGTGAGTATTATGAATCACAAGGTATTATAAAAAAACCAATAGCCTTTACACCAAATTTGGGACAATGTACTTGGTATATAGAAGCTTATCCCGCTGGTTTTATGTGGTCACGTGAATGGGACATGGAACAAACACGATCAATCGAGATTAAACAATACTTAATTGATTACCCCGAAATCACTCATTGGGTTTCTATTGATGATTTGAAAATGGGTAAAACTGGCTTACATTATAGTGTACCATATGAGCACGAATGGGGGTTGGATAATTTTGTTGAAACACCACGAGGTACTGAAGGTATCAAACAAAGTGGAATTAAAGAAAAGATTTTAAAATTCTTAATATAAAAAAACATGGAACATTTAATTGTTATTTCGGTCATCGTTTTAATATTAACCCCAATCTGTTATTTGTGGGTTAAAGGTATTGATTACATGCATAAGAACCATCCCGATTACAAAGGTGAAGATTTGTTCGGCGAATAAGATATTATTGCTTACCAAACTTGTGTTTTGGTAATATTTATTAGTTATGAAAATTGTATTTAATGAAAGTCAAATAACAAGACTTAAGAAACGTCTATATAAAGAGAATCTTAATGAGGATCTTTTAGATGATCTCATTGCTAAGGGTTCAACAATATTTAAAAAGGGTGTTGACGCCGCTAAAGAATTTATATCTGGATTAGATATCGATGTTGAGAAAAAAGAAACAGATGAACCCACTAAAGCCGATTTTGTTGGTGATAATGTAGATACATTCTTCGAGATATTAGAAAGTATTGATGGGCCAATTGTGCAACAAAAATATGGCTCTATGGTGCGTCAACAAGCTGTTGAGGCCGTTCAAATAGCGTTACAAATTCTTGGTTATGAGTTACCTAGATTCGGTACTGATGGTTTATTTGGTCCAGAAACAGCGGCGGCTGTAAACAAATACAAAATGGATAATAATATCCAAGATACCAATGATGCCACAAATAATTTACAAGAATCAACAATGATTCCGCCGATACCGATACAGTCTGGTAAAAGCTATAGATGGAACGAACAAAGAGCAAAAGGGCCACATAAAGGAATTGATATAGGAGCTCCAGTTGGTACACCAATTAAATCGATAGCCGATGGAAAGGTTATCGGTGCAGGTCCGCTCGATCCCGATTGTGGTGACGGAATATCAATACAACATGCGGATGGGTTTATAAGTAGTTATTGTCATTTATCTGGAATTAAAGTTAGCAATGGTCAAACGGTTAGTCAAGGTGATATTATCGGGCTAACTGGTGGTGCTGTTGGGGCACCAGGATCTGGTAATTCAAAGGGTCCGCATTTACATTTAACATTAAAAAAAGATGGTCAAAGAGTAAATCCTCTTGAGTATTTTGGATCATCTATTGGAACATTTTATGATAGTGGTTCGGGGGAATCCGTGATTGGTGGGGCAGTTATTACAGTTGATATGGTTAAAAAGCTAATTGAGGATTTAAAATTTGAGGAAATAACTTCTGAAGATTTGAAGAAATATGTCGATCTAGCTGTAACAAGTGGTGGTGGTCCCGATTTTACCGATGTTGATCTAACCGATCCAGAACAAAAAGAGATTTATAAAAAAATATGTGATAATTTTATTAGAACAAGAAATGCGAACTCAGAAGTTACCGGAGATATGATGGCAGATGCTGCTGAGAGGGTGTTTGTGAAATATGGAAAATATGTACCACCAGAATTGGCGTTAGCGCAATTAGCATTAGAGGGTGGACTCAAGAAAGATCCAAATGCTAGACCAATTAAAACTAAAAATCCATTCAATGTTGGAAATACAGATAAGCCATATAGAGATAATCCGCAACCTAGTTTCGAAGCTGGTGTAAATCTTTACTATGATCTTATTGCTAGAAGATATCTTGTTAAAGGTAAAACCGCGAATGATTTAGTAAATGATTTTAGAAATGATATAGGAAGTCATTATGCGACAGCTGGGGCATACGAACAAGGCGTAAAAAGTTTAATTAGAGATGTTAAAAGAATAAACTCTTCATTGTATGCAACATTAAATGAAAGTTTGTTGCTTGAAGCTGATAAGAGACAAGCAATTAAAAATGCTATTGGTCTTAATGATGCGTGGGCAGATGAATTCCATAGAATGAGTGATAAACTTTCTGTTTGGATCGCCAGCACATTTATTGATAAGTTAGTTTCTGATCACACCAGAGTCGGTAATAGCATCTCCGTCATTGTCCCTCAAGGTGAAGACGCTAGAACTTATATCATCAATGCTCTTAATACGGGGGAACCTAATTTAGAGAATTTTTGGGATGGTTTATATAAAGCCAGATACGAATATATAATGCACTGGATTCGTGCACCAAGAAGAGAACAATTAAACATTCGTGATTTAACTTTTGATCAAGCATACGCCCAAGCAGAAGAATGGCATGATAACTTGCAAATAAGAAAAGACGCCAATTATCAAGAAACTGGTGACGTCTTTATTGATTATAGAAACTCAGATGGTGTTGGTTACTATTGGGTTAATTTACACAAGTCATATTGTTCTCAAGAGCAAGAAAGAATGGGTCACTGCGGAAGAGCTAGTTCAGGTAGTGAACTGATTTCTTTAAGAAAAATAAATGAATTTGGTGAGGGTGAATCATATTTAACTCTTGATTATAGACCAGGTGGTGTGATCGGTGATTTTCATAGACACGGGAACAAGAAACCGACAAATAGATTCCATAGACAAATTGTTGATTTACTAATCAATACAACATATCCTGTCACATCTTTAACAAAACAAGGTGTGCACAGATATGAAGACAATTTTCATTTAAGTGATTTATCACCAGCAGATCTTAGAAGAGTTTATGACGCTAACCCAGCGTTAAAATATGATCTTAATAACCAAGATAATTGGCCGGAAATTATTAACGCAATTTTATCTGGTGAGCTTGATTTTGATAGATTAGGACCGGATGTGAAACTTGATCTTTTAAGAACATCCAAAACAACAAATAAAGAAAACGAATTTAAATCTAAATTTACAAGAGAAACCTTAGCTCAATTAGTTAAATCTGTTGACAATTTAGACAGAAATCAAATAACAACATTAGTATTGGGATTTGCTGGAGAGTTGAACTCGATGTTCAAAGAAAAATTCGATGAGTTATACCAAAGAGATCGCGCAGGATCAGCTGGTAGTGAAGCAAAAGAATTCTTTACCGATCATCTTAGAGCAATATCACAGGACATGTTCCATGTGTATGAAAATTTCTGTGATTATATTGATTACGTATTTAATAAACTTAGTGAGTCGGATAGAATCGAGGTTTCAGCTTCCAAAGGAATTAAAAGAACGTTGTTCTCTTGTACAAATTCGGTTCCATTTTTAGCTCGTTATGTTGACCATACTAGAATTGATATGAACGGTAACATTTCTGTCAAAACTGAACAAAATTTATGGGGTTTAGTGAATAAAGATGGTAATGTAATTATAATGCCACATTACTTAGCTGTTGCCCCTAACCCAATAGACAGAGGAAAGACATATATGGTTAAACATCAGGATGGTAACTTCTATAAAGTGGATATCAATAATGATTTGGCGATGACCAAATTAGAAAGAAAACGTTAATTACTTCCAAGTTTTCTAGGTAAAACAATATAGCCGCCTGGATGAATTTCAATTCCATTTTGATATTCGAAAGTTCCGTTTTCACCAGAGATATACCAATTGTAATTCTTTTGGGATATATAAACGCCTAAACACCCTAAAAATGTGTTTAAACGGTCTTTAGTAGTTCTCGTGTCCCAACCACCGTTATTCAAATATATGATATTTGTTGGTTCTATGATAAGGATATCGGTATTATGGTATTTAACGCCAATTTTAAAATCATCAATTCTTCTTATAACTGTTTCGTAACCTATTTTTTTGGAGTCTCTATTCCCCAACTCTTCATCAAGTTGATCAAAATCAACATATCTACAAGCAAGGTGTGCTCTACCTTCATTTAGTGGTAGTTTACCAACCCTGGACTCAAGCATATCGTACTGAGCTTCTGTTAAAACAATTTTTATTCCCATAATAGTATAAATATCTACATTTTTTTTTGTTTTTTAAAACCTTTTTCTTAATTTTGGTATTAGAAACTTTATTATGAAAAATGGGAACAAATTATTACAGGATTCCAACCGCAGAAGAGATGGAATCACGAAAAAATCGTCTTGAAAATGATATTCGAAAAATGTCAATCTCACCAAGTGATATTGAACGCGGGTTTCAAGTTCCAATTGACGACCAATGGAATTCAGAATCACCTTGGGAAACGTTTATTAATGGAACAAATATTCATTTGGGTAAAAGAAGTAGTGGATGGAAATTTTGTTGGAACTTCCACAAGAACAAGTATTATTCAAATAAAGAAGAATTGCTTGATTTCATTAGATCAGGTAGAGTTATTGATGAATATGGTGAAGAACAAAATATAAACGAATTCATTTTAATGGCTTTGAATTGGGGTGGACCAGATGGTTTGGTTGTTAATGAAGAGTACCGTAGTAAGGAAAGATTAAAAGGCCACGGGTCTTTTTGGTTAGATAATGAGAAGTATGATGATTTAATAATCGATGGACTTCGAGTAAGTACCTCAATAGATTTTTGTTAATGATAAAGTTTGATAACAATATTAAAGTTTGGATAACATCCGATACTCACTACTCACATAAAAACATATGTCGTGGTGTAACTAAGTGGCGTTTGCCTAATGGTGATGTTCCAGAAGCACAGACCAGACCATTTGATACAATAGAAAAAATGAATGCAACCATTGTTAATAACATAAACAGTTGTGTTGGTCAAGATGATGTGTTAATCCACTTAGGTGACTGGTCATTTGGTGGGTTTGAAAATATTGAAGAATTTTATAACAGATTGATTTGCAAGAATATACACTTGATATTAGGTAATCATGATCATCATATTGATAGAAATCGTGATGATATCAGAAAGTTATTTAAAAGTGTAAGTTGGTTTGATCAATTTGAGTATATGGGTGAAACAATTGAATGTTGTCATTATCCAATATCCAGTTGGAATGGTTTGCGTAAAGGTAGGGTTCATTTACATGGGCATTGCCATTTACCACATAATCAAAAGATTAGTAATGGTAGAAGAATGGATATAGGTATGGATGGTAATCCAGACTTCGAACCATACAATCTACATGAGGTAATTAAGTTACTAAAGAAAAAGGAAATTGGTAGTGAAATGGGCCCGATAGATCATCACACAGATGATATCACAGGAATTGTTGGGTAAAATTTTTTTATTTCAAAAAAAACATTTATATTAGTTTATGAAAACACTTATCAGTTCCTTTATTCATAAAATAAAAATCTTTTTCAAAGATATTTGGCTAGGGTTTAAAATAGCTGAAGAAAATAGAAATAAATCTCAATGGGGTAAATTCTAAAACAATTAAAATATGAATATCAAACAAGCACTTAAAAAGAAAAATAAACTCGTCGGAATGATTAGCGAAGAGTTTAATAAAGCATCACAATATAATGTTGTTGATGAAGGTAATGCTCGTCCGTACTCAGCTACCGAAGCAATTGGCAAATGGATGGAATTAACAAATGAATTGATTGTTTTGAAAACACAAATTCATAAAGCAAACTTACCAGTTTATGACAAGATTTTTGAATTATCAGAACTTAAGAATCAAGTTAAGCATCTGAGATCACTTAACTGTACTTCGGGTAAAGTTAGTGGTGGAAGATGGGGCGAAGGTGAGCCGGTGATGAAACACGCTGAAATAAATGTGGTGGAAAAGGATAAGATTGTTAAAAATCTTGAGGCAAGAATTGAAACGATTCAAGATGAGTTAGATCAATGGAATCACAATACATTGATTAATTAAAATATTGGTTGGGGGAAAAGCGATAATTAACTAAATCAAGACGAATAGCTTCATGCTATTTGCTACAATCTATTCAGTCTGATGTTTTGATATCGTTAATGTATTCAAAAATTAAGATTCAAAAAGCGGGTCAACAGTTAGCAATTAAAACTTAAAAATCTTTTTAGATTTTTTTAATTTGAACTTTGAACTCAACCATCCTTAACTCACAAAAACAAAAAAAATGAAAGAATTATTTAAAAAAGTTTTCTCACAAAAAACAGCAAGTCCAATCTTTGTTGGGTTTGGAACATTTGCAATTGTAACATTTATTATATTCCCAGGCTTAACAGCCGCCAATACCATTCTTAATATATTATCTGCTATATTAGGTTTGTTTACAATCATATTTGTTTATTACTATATTAGTATGGATAAATTTGTAAATAAACTTATGAATATTGAGCCAGGTGAAACTGAATTAGACTATATTAATCCTAATGACTTGAAACCAAAGAAGAAAAGAAATCCAAAGCAATTTGATGGTA
>Ga0315901_10002889_pt1 | contig 22978 bp, 25 predicted proteins | sample LakEriMetagenome_10_FD_203761 | JGI IMG/M metagenome (GOLD analysis project Ga0315901, IMG submission 203761) | Freshwater fungal communities from buoy surface, Lake Erie, Ohio, United States - Buoy 2 MA116 | ecosystem: Environmental > Aquatic > Freshwater > Lake | place: USA: Lake Erie, Ohio... | reverse complement strand
TATTTGTTGTGGGTAAACATGAGGTTAAAGCTATTAGCGGGCAGGTTAGATATTAGGTTAGAGCCAGAACCTAACCTAGACCATCGCCATACTACCGTTATATGCTGCAACGTTTGACCAGTTACCTAGATCCGCGATTTGGGGTTCCTGTAGCTGGAAACGCAGCAGTTGGAGCCGCTTGTCCATAGACTCGATCACAGGTCCAACCCTCAAGTACCCAATTTTTACCGCGGGCACCTTTTGAGGACTGAGACGGAGCCTCAAGGCTCAATAAAGTATAAACTCTGCGTTTTGGGTTTAATTCCAGAAGTCCATAACTATAATCAACAGGAATTCCCGATAACCCGATATCTTGCAAGACGCTATCTATAACTAATTTTGGATTGGTTGAATCAAGATTAGGTCTGTCCGCTTCCTCGCCCACAAACTTCAACAACCACATATAACCTTGGGTATGCAAGTCCGGAGACGATGCCCCAGCACCAGGGAAAAAACGAATAACTAGGCGACAAAGTCGATTTACGCCCGAGAATGAAAACGGAGAGCCAAAGATGCCAGCCATTCAACCACACCCTTTACAAAGATTTGCCGAACAATGTCACTCTCAGACAAATGTCGTGACCGGTCAAGCAAAAATAGAGCCAAAATAACAATCCCTAAACCATCGCCATACCGCCATTGACATGCAGGGTTTGGCCGGTCACATAGCCCGCCGCATCGCTGGCTAAATATAATGCCGCTGCCGCAATGTCATCCGGCGAGCCCATCCGGCCCAGCGGAATCTTGGCGTTGATTTTTTCTTTTTGTTCATCCGTCAGCACCTCGGTCATCGGGGTTGCGATAAATCCCGGGGCGATGACGTTGACGGTGATGTTGCGGCTGGCGACTTCTTGGGCCAGCGCCTTGCTAAAGCCGATCAAGCCCGCTTTGGAGGCGCAATAATTCGCCTGCCCCGGATTGCCGGTTGTGCCCACGACCGAGCCAATGGAAATGATTCGCCCGGTGCGATTTTTCATCATCCCGCGCAAAGCGGCGCGGACCAATTTAAAGGTGCTGGTAAGGTTAATGTCGATAACGCTTTGCCAATCTTCGTCCTTCATCCGCATCAACAGACCATCGCGCGTCACCCCCGCATTGGCCACCAAAATATCGATTTTGCCCAATTGCTTTTCGGTATCGCTGACCAGCGCGTCAATCGCCGCGCTATCGGTCAAATTGGCAGCCAACACATGGGCCCGCTCGCCCAGTTCTTTGGCCAAATTTTGCAGCACCTCGGCCCGGGTGCCGGTGAGCATGACGGTCGCACCTGCCGCATAAAGTTGTTTTGCAATGGCCCCACCGATTCCGCCTGTTGCGCCGGTTATGAGGGCCGTTTTGTTATCCAATTTCATATTCTGCTCCATTAGCTTTTAGCTTTTAGCTGTTAGCCCAGTTATTACACCACATAATGATTCCTAAAACCTAACAGCTAACAGCTAAAAGCTTTTTAAAAATGACTCGATATCCGCCGGGCCTTCGATATTGACGATTTGCAAATCCGGCTCGATCCGGCGCACCAGGCCGGTCAACACCTTGCCCGCACCGATTTCCACAACCGTGGTGACACCTTGGGCTTTCAGGAATTGGATCGACTCGCGCCAGCGGACCATGTTGGTCATCTGCTCGACCAAAAGCTTGCGCAAATTATTCGGATCTTGTTCGGCCTTGGCCGTGACGTTGGCCACGACCGGCAAAGTCGGCATACCCAAGGTGATGTTGACCAATGCATGTTGCATGGCATCGGCCGCAGGCGCCATTAATGGCGAATGGGATGGCACCGATACCGGCAATAACAATCCACGCTTGGCGCCATGCTCTTTGGCGATGGGCAAGGCACGCTCGACAGCGATTTTATGGCCGCTGATCACTACCTGTTCGCCAGAATTGTCGTTGGCCGCCACACAGATTTCGGCCTTACCTTGGCTGGCCAGCTTGGCGATTTCTTGCGCCTTCGCCAAATTTACACCCAATAATGCAGCCATAGCGCCGATGCCGTTGGGCACGGCTTTTTGCATCGCTTGGCCGCGCAATTTCAATAGCTTAGCAGTATCGGTTAAACCAATACATTTTACCGCGCACAAGGCGGAGTATTCGCCCAAGGAATGCCCAGCCACATATTTGGCCAGCTGGCTGATTTTTTTGCCCGCATCTTTTTCCAATACCCGCAACAACGCCATGCTGACAGCCATCAAGGCGGGCTGGGCGTTTTCGGTCAGGGTCAAATCTTCGATCGGCCCGCTAAAGATGATTTTCGATAGGTTTTGTTTTAAAGCCTCGTCCACCTCGGCGAAAACGTCGCGGGCGGTGGGCGATGCGTCGTAAATCGCCTGCCCCATGGCGACCGCCTGCGAGCCTTGGCCCGGAAACACGAATGCGTACATGTCGTTAACCCCTTGTTGTTACGGCATGGATAGTCGATCCAATGCCCGCCGTAAAGTGAAAGATAGCTCTAGTGGCTGATTAAGCCTCTGAAATTTGGCTATTGCAGCAAACGGTTTAACCGGCTATAAACCCAGCCTACTCCTTGCCGTCCGGGTTACCGGCCGGCTAGTTGGTGGCGGCTGGATGGTCCAGAAGCCTTATCAATGAACAGCCATAGGGAGATACACATGGCGTTTTATGAAACCGTGTTCCTGGCGCGGCCGGACATCGCTCCTGCCCAAGTGGAACAACTAAGCAATCAATTTGGCGACATCTTGGCCAAAAACGGCGGCAAAATCGTATCCCGCGAGTATTGGGGTTTGCGCAATCTTGCCTATCGCATGAACAAAAACCGCAAAGCGCATTATATGATGCTCAATATCGAGGCCCCCGGCCCCGCTTTGATCGAGCTCGAGCGCAACTTGCGCATCAACGAAGACGTGATGCGTTATATGTCGATCAACGTCGATGAGCTGGAAAAAGGCCCATCCGCCGTGATGCGCAGCAAATCCAACGAAGGCCGCGACGACGACGCCAATTTTGGCTTTGACGACGCCACCGCTTAATTTTGGGAGCATGTTATGAACGCTTATACGAATTCTTCTTCCCGTTCGCACAGCGGCAGCAGCCGTGGTGGCGAACGTGGCGGTGACCGTGGCGAACGCGGCGGTGCCGCTGGCGCCGCAGGTGCCCGCCGGCCATTTTTCCGCCGTCGCAAAACTTGCCCGTTTTCGGGCGAGAACGCGCCGAAAATCGACTACAAGGATATCCGCTTGTTGTCGCGTTTCATTTCCGAGCGGGGCAAAATCGTGCCCAGCCGGATTTCGGCCGTCAGCCCCAAGGCGCAGCGTCAATTGGCCCAGGCCATCAAACGCGCCCGCTATTTGGGTCTGTTGCCTTATGCGCAAATCTAACGCATTGACCGCAAACTGGCATTGACCGTGGCAATTTCTCGCACCACCGCTTGGTTACCGCTATCGCTCGCTGGCATTACCAGCGCCGCATTGCTGTGGCTGGGCACGATTAATCCGACGCTGGCGATCAGCATCGGTAATTTCGTGCATGTGCCGCTATTTATGGCGGCCTTGGCGGCGGGGCATATCGGCGCATTATTCGCATCGATCGCGGGGGTTGGCACCTTGCTGTTGTTACCATTCATCCAGGGCGAAGCATTAAATAGCGGCTTGCCTTTGGTGTTTTTGGTGATGGTGGGATTGCCTGGCTTGGTATTGGGATATTTCGCGTTATTATCCCGCACCGATGCCCGGGGCCATATCGATTGGTATCCGTTGGGCATGATTTTGGCCTGGTTAACGGTGGGCATGTTGGCTGTATACACCACCCTCACCTTTGCGGCATTGCAAAGCGGCGGGGAATGGATCGCCAATCTGCAAGCCGAAATCGTCACCATGATCAGCCAGCATATGCCGCCCGAGAATGCTTTGCCGATCGAAGATCTGCAAGCGATCGTTGCCGACATCCTGCCCTATATTCCGGGTGCGGTGATGGCGTTTATGCTGCTCAGCATGGTCGTGAATGCGATCATCGCGCAATGGCTGTTGTTCAAATCCGGCAATGCCAAGCGCCCGCTGCCGAAAATGTCGGAACTGGCCTTGCCAAAAGCGACGGCCCCGGCTGTGGCGGTGTTGGGCTTGTTGGCGGCATTTTTACCGGCGGAAACGGCTTGGTATTTTTGGTCGTTGAATGCGTTGGTGCTGTTAACAGTGCCGTTGCTGTTGGCCGGTTTGGCGGTGATCCACGCCTCGCTGGAGCGCAAGCCGATGGGCGGTTTGTGGTTGGTCGTGGTTTATGCGGCTTTGGTGTTTAGCCCGCTTTTGGCCTTTTTGCCGCTGCTATTGCTGGCGCTGTTGGGTCTGGCGGAACAATGGCTGGGTTGGCGCGAAAAAGCGCTGGCGCAGCCGACTTAATTTTTATCGGAGGACATTATGCAAATTATTCTTTTGGAACGTATTCAAGGTTTGGGCCAGATGGGCGACGAAGTCAAAGTCGCGCCCGGCTATGCCCGCAACTTCCTGTTGCCACGCAAAAAAGCTTTGCGCGCCAACGCCACCAACCGCAACCATTTCCAAGCGCAACGCGCCCAATTGGAAGCGGATAATTTGAAGAAAAAAGGCGATGCCGAGCATGTCGCCGGTAAATTGAACGGGCTGAGCGTTATTCTGACCCGTCAGGCGGGCGAAGCGGGCCAATTATTCGGCTCGGTCACCGCGCGCGATATCGCCGCTGCCGTTACTGCAGCTGGCTTTACCGTGCAGCGCGAGCAAATTCATATCGAGCAAAGCATCAAGATCATCGGCGTTTATCCGATTGCTGTGCAACTTCACCCCGAAGTGCGCGCCAGCATCACCGCCAACGTCGCGCGTAGCGAGGAAGAAGCCAACAACCAAGCCGCTGCCGTAGCCGCTGGTCGCGCTTTGGGCGCTATGCCCCCCGCCAGCCAAGAAGATGGCGACAGCACGCCCACGGGCAATGAATACCGCGCCAAGCGCGGTGGTGGCGGCAAAAAAGGCAAGCCACGCAAGGACGGAGCCGAGGAATCGGCCGATAGCGCCCCTGTGGCCGAGGCTGAAACTGCCGCTTAACAAAATTTCAAAATGTTTCATGGGAAACATTTTGTATCTTAATTACTCCCCCGCAAAATTGCTTTGCGGGGGAGTTTTTTTATCCCATGGCTTGTGGATAGCGACACGTTGAAACGCGCTCGCGCAGCGCATGAAAATACCCTATAGTTTTTATCGACCCATTTTTAAATTGACCGAAATGCCATGGCCGAAACCCTCTCCCGCGACGTTGTTGCCGCTTTCCCGAAATCCGGGGCTTTGGCGGCCAATGCCAAAAATACCGGCACGGATGGCATCGCTTATCGCAGTATGCCGCACAATATCGAAGCCGAACAAGGCTTGCTGGGCGCGGTTTTAATAAACAACAACGCCTTTGAAAAATTTTCCGATTTTCTTTTGCCCGAGCATTTTTACGATCCGCTGCATCAGCGTCTGTATGACGCGATGCGCAAATTGATCGATCGCGGCCAATTGGCCAACCCCGTAACGCTGAAACCGTTTTTCGAACAAGACGCCGATTTGCAGCAATTGGGCGGACAGCAATATCTGGCCCGTCTGGCGGCTTCGATTAGCAGCATTATCAACGTCTTCGATTACGGGCGGCTGATCCATGATTTATACTTGCGCCGCCAGCTGATCGCCGTGGGCGAATCCGTGGTACTGGATGCTTACGATCCCAAAATCGACGCCAGCGCCATGGACCAATTGGAAGCATGCGAACAAAAACTGTTCGAGCTGGCAAATTCTGGCCGCTCGGAGGGCGGGTTCCAACCCTTTAGCACGGCATTGACCAGCGCCCTCAAAACTGCCGAGACGGCGCAAAAAAGCGATTCCAAAATTTCCGGCGTGCCGACCCATTTTATCGATCTCGATAAAAAACTGGGCGGCATGCATAATTCGGATCTGATTATTTTGGCCGGACGCCCCTCGATGGGTAAAACGGCGCTGGCGACCAATATCGCGTTCAATGTCGCTCGCCATTTCGCCAAGGAGAACCTCAAGGCCCCGCGCGACAAACAAAAAACCGTGGCGTTTTTTTCGCTGGAGATGTCGGCCGAACAATTGGCGAACCGGATCATCGCCGAGGAATCGGGCATATCATCCGAGCAAATTCGCCGTGGCGCCATTTCCCGCGACGAATTTTCCCGCGTGGTCGAAGCCGCGAACGAGTTATCCACCCTGCCCTTTTTCATCGACGAGACCCCAGCCATGTCCACAAGCGCCCTGCGCACCCGCGCGCGGCGCTTGGCACGGCAGAGCAATTTGGGCCTGATCGTAGTCGATTATTTGCAATTAATGACCATGCCCGGCGGGTTCAGCAAGGGTGATAACCGCGTACAGGAAATTTCCGAAATCTCCCGCAGCCTCAAGGCAGTGGCCAAGGAATTGCACATCCCGGTGATCGCACTGTCGCAGTTGTCGCGCCAGGTCGAGATGCGCGAAGATAAGCGCCCGCAATTATCCGATTTGCGCGAATCAGGTTCGATCGAACAGGACGCCGATGTGGTCATGTTCGTTTACCGCGAAGCGTATTATGCCGAACGGGCCGAGCCACGTTTTGCCAAGCCGGATGAGAGCCAGGACGATTTTTACGCCCGCGCCGCCAAGTGGAATATGGAGTTCGAGAAAATCAAAAACCGCGCCGAAGTGATTATCGGCAAGCAGCGTCACGGCCCGATCGGTTCGATCGACATGCATTTCCATCCCGCAACCACAAAGTTTTCCAACTATGCCCACACCGATTCCGAAGACCCGCATTACTAGCCCGGTTGGCGCCGTGGTCAATTCTGGCCCCGTGTTAACCGTGGATCTTTTGCGCATCAAGGCCAATTACCGTTATCTGCACGCCATGCTGGCCCCGACCACAAGCGTTGCCGGTGTGGTCAAAGCCGATGCCTATGGCCTGGGGATGGAGGCCGTGGGCAAAGCGTTGCATCAAGCTGGCTGCCGCGAGTTTTTCGTCGCCTGGCCCGAAGAAGGGGTCGATTTGCGCCCGCATTTGCCGGATTGCCCGATTTATGTTTTGCACGGCGCGATGCCCGGCTCGGCGGCAGATTTGCATGCGCATAATTTGATACCCGTTTGCAACCATCTGGGCCAAGTCGCGGAATGGGCCAATTATGCGCGCAGCATTGGCAAAAAACTGCCGGTGGTCTTGCACGTCGATTCGGGATTGAACCGTTTGGGCATGCCGTTCCAAGAGGTTGAAAAACTGGCGGCGCAACCGGATTTGTTAAACGGTTTGGAACTGCGTTTGATTATGAGCCATTTGGCCATCCCCGCTTTGGCCAATCATCCCATGAACCAAAGCCAGCTGGCGGATTTTAAATCCGCGCTCGCGTTGCTGCCCAAAACCCGCGCTTCGTTGGCCGCGTCCAGCGGCTCTTTTCTGGGTGGGGAATACCGCTTCGATCTGGCCCGGATCGGCAGTTCGATTTACGGCATGAATCCCTTGCCGAACAAACCGAATCCGATGCAGGCGGTGACGAAATTGGAATTTCCGATCTTGCAACTCCAAGAAGTGCCGGTGGGGAAAACCATCGGTTATGGCTGTACGTTCAAGACCGAACGCGTGACGCGTGTGGCCACGCTGGGCGGTGGTTTTTCGGATGGGTATATGCGCAGCCTGTCCAATTCCGGCACCATTTGGCTGGGCGATTACCGCGCGCCGGTGATCGGCCGGGTTTCGATGGATTTGATTACCATCGATGTGACGGATATTCCAGCACACTTGGTGCAGCCCGGGGAGATGGTGGCTATTTTGCATGATTTGTATACCGTCAACCACCTGGCGGGCGAGGCCAAAACACGTACCACGGAAATCCTGTGCGGGCTGGGGCGGAAACCCAAACGGCAATATGTGGGTTAAAATTACCGATGCCCCCTTTGCGCGCCTGGCGCGGGCTGCTATAAACGGGCCATGCAATATCCTATTCATATCCTGACAACAGTCGGCCAAACCTTGCTGCATTTTCTGGCGGCGACCGGCCGCTTGGCCACCTTTACCGGGCGCGCCTTGCGCGCTTGTTTTGTGGGGCCATTTTATCCGCGGCTGATTTTGCGGCAGATTGTCGATATCGGTTATTACTCCCTGCCAGTTGTGGGCTTGACCTGTGCATTTTCCGGCATGGTGCTGGCTTTGCAATCCTATACCGGCTTTGCCCGTTTTTCGGCCGAGGGTGCGGTTGCAACCGTGGTCGTATTGTCCATGACCCGCGAATTGGCCCCTGTATTCGCTGGTCTGATGGTGGCGGGCCGTATTGGTGCTGCGATGGCGGCGGAAATCGGCACCATGCGCGTCACCGAACAAATCGATGCGCTGACGACGTTATCGACCGATCCGATGCGCTATCTTGTAGCGCCAAGGTTGATCGCTGGGGTCACTATGTTACCGTTATTGGTGATCGTTGGCGATATCGTGGGCGTATTCGGCGGCTATATTATCGGCGTTTACAAATTGGGCTTTAACCCGGCGACGTATTTGAAGAACACCTTCGATTTCCTGGAGTTCCAGGATGTGTTTTCAGGGTTGGTCAAGGCAGCAGCGTTTGGGTTCATTATCACCTTGATGGGCTGTTACCAAGGCTATAATTCCAAGGGCGGGGCGCAGGGCGTGGGCGCGGCTACGACTAACGCTGTTGTATCCGCCAGCATCTTGATCCTGATTTTCAATTACCTGATCACCGAAATGTTCTTTGCGCGGTAGGCATGACCAACACACCCAAGATTCAAATTCGCGGCTTGTATAAATCCTTTGGCGCAAAACGCGTTTTGCAGGGCGTCGATCTGGATATCGGCGCGCGCGAATCGCTAGTCATCATCGGCGGCTCGGGCAGTGGTAAATCCGTCTTGATTAAATGCGTTCTGGGCTTGGTTTCACCCGATGCAGGCAGCATCAGAATCGACGGCATCGAGACCATCGGGATGCCCCACTCCGAGCGGCAGGAATTGATGCATAAATTCGGCATGCTGTTCCAGGGCGCTGCCTTGTTCGATTCCTTGCCGGTATGGGAAAACGTCGCTTTTGGCCTGATCCAAGGCCGGGGGATGGAGCGGGCTTTGGCAAAAACAACCGCCATCCAAAAACTGGCCCAGGTAGGTTTAAGCGAGTCGACAGGCAATTTATACCCGGCCGAGTTATCGGGTGGTATGCAAAAGCGCGTGTCCCTGGCCCGCGCGATTGCCGCCAATCCCGAAATTATCTTTTTTGATGAGCCGACGACGGGCCTTGATCCGATTATGGCGGATGTGATCAATAATTTGATTACCAAATGCGTCAAGGAATTGGGTGCCACCGCCCTCTCTATCACGCATGATATGGCCAGCGTACGCAAAATCGCCGACCGCGTCGCGATGCTATACGAGGGTAAAATCATCTGGGCGTGCGATGTGAAGAAAATCGAGAATTCGGGCAACGCCTATGTCGACCAATTCATCCATGGCCGCGCCGAAGGCCCGATCCAGATGGCGGTTAAGGTGGCTTAGTTACGGCCTGAGTAACCGCCGGTAATCGCGGGCACCGTGGATGATACGCTCGATTCGCACCTGATTCGGTTGCAGTGTGTAGAAAATGAGATAATTGCCAAAAAGCAGGGAGCGTATAGCAACCCCCAGTTCAGCGCGGGCAATACCAGATTCTGGCTGCAGTTCGAGCATAAGACAACGCTCGCGCAACTGGCGAATAAAATCAAGCGCTTTGCTTGGATTATCCGTGGCGATGTAATCCGCAATTGCCGCTAAATCTTGCTCGGCCAGAGGCGAGAAAAAAAGCTGCATCCCAACGCGCCTTAGGAAAAACGCTTTTCCAGCGCCGCAAATACCTCGGCGGCGGGAATACCCGGGCCGCTGTTTTGCCCGGCCATGATATCCGCTTGCAACATTTTCAACCGACTAGCTGCTAATTGATCGTATTCGCGCAACAACAATAATGCGTCGCTGATGACAGCCTCGCGCGATGAATATTGCCCATTGGCAACCTTCTCGTCGATCAGGGTCAAAACATCCGGGGGCAATGATACATCGTTAGCCATAGGCATTCTCCTTATTAAAATTAACATCTAATCATGCAATTGCCTAGTAGTTATTGGTGATTTACCCCAACCGTAAGTCGTTTGACCATCCTGCCTTCGCCAGGGCTTCGGCAAAGCTTGCATATGCCAACTCCCCCCTTGCGGGGGAGTCAAAACCGCAAAGCGGTTTTGGTGGGGGGCAGATTGAATCTACTACATCCCCCTCCCCAAACGACCACGCTGTCGCTTAGTCGTTTGACCCTCCCGCTGGGGGAGGGTATAAGTGGGGCATGGCCCGCGATAAATCCAGTTTTGTTTGCCAATCCTGCGGCAGCTCTTTCCCGAAATGGATGGGCAAGTGCGAGGGTTGTGGCGCTTGGAACAGCCTGGTCGAGGAATCGGCCCCCGCCAAAACCAGCCCCCTATCCCGCAAATTAAAAGGCGGCAAGGCGATTGAATTCGCCACCCTGTTAGGCGAAGACAAAGAATACGCCCGCGCCCAATCAGGGCTGCACGAATTTGACCGCGTTTGCGGCGGCGGTTTGGTGCCCGGTTCGGTCATCCTCATCGGCGGCGATCCGGGCATCGGCAAATCCACGCTGTTATTGCAAATCATGGCGCGATTGGCACAATTCACCACTACCGCCTATATCTCGGGCGAAGAATCGATGGAGCAAATCCGCCTACGCGCGCGCCGTTTGGGCGTACAAAACGCGCCGGTGCAATTGGCCGCCGCCACCAATGTCGCCGAAATTATCGCCAGTATTGACCGGGCCGATGGCCCGCGCGTGGTTGTGGTCGATTCGGTGCAGACATTATACCTGGAAGCAATCGAATCATCGCCGGGCACGGTATCCCAAGTCCGCGCCGCCGCGCATGAATTGATCCGCGTTGCCAAAGCGCGCGGCTTCGTTTTATTCCTGGTTGGCCACGTCACCAAGGAAGGCACCATCGCCGGCCCCCGCGTGTTGGAACACATGGTGGATACGGTCTTGTATTTCGAGGGCGAGCGCGGCCATCATTTCCGGATCCTGCGCACGGTGAAAAATCGTTTTGGCGCGACGGATGAAATCGGCGTGTTTCAGATGACCGAACAAGGCTTGGCCGAAGTGCCCAACCCATCGGCGTTGTTTTTATCCGAACGGCGCGGCGATGTTTCCGGCAGCGCGGTGTTTGCAGGCATGGAAGGCACGCGGCCAGTGTTGGTGGAAATCCAGGCGCTGGTCAATCCAACCAATTTCGGCACACCCCGCCGCACCGTGATCGGGTGGGATAGTGGTCGTCTGTCGATGATCGCCGCCGTGTTGGAATCGCGCTGCGGCATTCCGTTATCAGGCTATGATATTTATCTGAATATCGCGGGCGGCATTCGCATTTCCGAACCCGCCGCCGATTTAGCGGTAGCGGCAGCACTAACATCGGCTTTGACGGGCGTTGCCATCGATGCGGAAACCGTTTTATTCGGCGAAATCGGCCTGTCGGCGGAAATCCGCAGCGTCACGCAAATCGATCAACGCCTGCGCGAGGCCAGCAAATTAGGTTTTAAATCCGCCATGCTGCCCAAACCATTGCCAGGCCGTAGTTATCCTGCCCTGGGCATACGCACAAATCCGATTGAAAATGTCAGCGAATTGTTGCACAAACTTGGCCTGGGCCAAGACCGGCCTAAACGCGCAGTAACGACCAAGGCCGCCGGATAACATGATGCAATTTACATATGTCGATGGGCTGATTTTCGCCGCCATTTTTTTATCGGGCATGATTGGTGCTTGGCGTGGCCTGGTCAAGGAATTATTGTCGATGGCAGGTTGGGCCGCTGCCAGCTTCGCCTTGGTTTATGGTTTCGATCCCCTACAACCCGTTACCCGCGATTTCATCAAAAACCCTGCTTTGGCCGATATGCTGACGGGTACGATCCTGTTTGCGGGCACGTTGATTGTCGTCTCTTTTATTACGCATTACCTGGCCAAATGGGTCAAAGGCAGCGCCTTTGGCGGCGCCGACCGTTCGTTGGGCTTTATTTTTGGATTTCTGCGCGGCGCCTTGATCGTGGTGATGGTATTCTTTGTTTTTGCCGCCGCCATGCCCGAGCCCGAGGAATATCCCGAGCCGTTGCGGGACGCCAAAAGCCTACCTTATTTACAGGCAGGCAATACCTGGTTGGCAGACATGCTGCAAAAGCATAGGGGCGATGCTTCCGGCAGCTTGGAACAGACATTGAAAGATGATACAAACGCCACAGATCAAGACGAGGGGATCGACCCCCCCGGACCATAGGCGATTAACATTAGGGTAAGGGCCACGCTCCATGCAGCAAGATTTTACCACCAATCCCTGGGACGACGACAAACTCCGCGAAGAATGCGGAGTTTTTGGCATTTTTAACCATGCCGATGCCGCTGCCCACACCGCTTTGGGCCTGCATGCGCTTCAGCACCGTGGCCAAGAAGCGGCCGGTATCGTCAGCTGCGATCAAGGCAAATTCCATACCCATCGCGAAATGGGCCATGTCGGCGATATTTTCGGCACCACCAAAAGCATCGAGGCCCTGCCCGGCCACAGTGCCATCGGCCACGTCCGTTATGCCACAACCGGCGATGTCGTGATCCGCAACGTTCAGCCGCTATATGCGGAACTGGATTTTGGCACCATCGCCCTGGCCCATAACGGCAATTTGACCAATGCGGTGACATTAAAGGCGGATTTGGTCAAACGCGGCTGTATTTTTCAATCCACCACTGATACCGAAGTTATCATCCACTTGATCGCGCTTTCCAACAAGGCCAGCATTTTCGACCGCATCGTCGATGCGTGCAGCCAAGTGCAAGGCGCTTATTCCCTCGCCATCTTGACGCGCGAGGCGGTGATCGGCGTACGCGACCCCAACGGGGTGCGGCCGATGGTTTTAGGCAAGTTGGATGGCGCGCATATTATTGCATCCGAAACCGTGGCTTTGGACATTATCGGCGCCGAGTTTGTGCGCGACGTCAAGCCGGGTGAAATGGTCGTTATCAGCAAATCCGGGGTGCAAAGTTTCCAGCCCTTTGCCAAAACCCCATCGCGGTTTTGCATTTTCGAGTATATTTATTTTGCCCGCCCCGATTCCACCATCGACGGTAAAAACGTCTACAACGCCCGCCGCGCTATTGGTGCTATCTTGGCCAAAGAAACCGGGGTCGAGGCGGATTTGGTGGTGCCCGTGCCCGATTCCGGCGTACCCGCCGCCATCGGCTATGCGGCGGAATCGAAAATTCCCTATGAATTGGGCATCATCCGCAATCACTATATCGGCCGTACATTCATCGAACCGACCGACCGCATCCGCCATCTGGGCGTCAAATTGAAGCACAACGCCGATCGTCATCGTTTGGCGGGCAAGCGGGTTATTTTGATCGATGATTCGATCGTGCGCGGCACCACATCGAAAAAAATCGTCGAGATGGTAAGGGCCGCCGGTGCCGCCGAAGTTCACATGCGCATCGCCTCGCCGCCTACGAATAATCCATGCTTTTACGGTATCGCCACGCCAGAGAAAAAAGACCTGCTGGCCGCCAACCATGATATCGAAGCGATGCGGCAGATGATCAAAGCCGACTCCCTGGCCTTTATCAGCATTGATGGTTTGTACCGCGCGATGGGAGAAGCCAAGCGCAACGCGGATATGCCGCAATTCTGCGATGCTTGCTTTACCGGCGAATACGCCATACCCCTCACCGACGAGGATGAGGCCAAACAACCCAAATCCCAGCTGCCGCTGTTGGCGGAGATTGCGTAATGAAAATCCTCGAAAATCGTATCGCCGTTATCACCGGCGCGTCGCGCGGCATCGGCCGGGCCGTAGCCGTTGCTTACGCACAAGCTGGTGCAAGATTGATATTGCTGGGCCGCGATGTGGCGGCACTGGAAGAAACCGATGATTTGGTGCAAGCAGCCGAGGGCGAAGCCACATTGGTCCCCTGCGATTTCGGCAAGCCGGATGTATTGGATGCCTTGGCGCCCGAGATGGCCAAAAAATTCGGCCGGGTAGATATTTTTGTCGGCAATGCCGCAACCTTAGGCACACTGAGTCCGCTAGCGGATATCAAGCCGCGCGATTTCGTCAACGTCATGACGGTGAATTGCCATGCCCATTGGCGGTTGTTGCGCGCGTTGCATGGCGGGCTGTTGGCTAGCCCGGCCGGACGGGTGATTTTCACCACCAGCGGCGTTACCCAATTCAATCCCGCCTATTGGGGCGCATATACCATATCTAAATCCGCGTTGGAGGCGATGGCGCTCACCTATGCGGCAGAGGTGAAAAACACCAAAATCCGTTGCAACCTGATCGATCCGGGCGTGGTGCGCACTCAGTTACGCGCGGCTGCTTTTCCGGGTGAAAATCCCGATACCCTCCCCTTACCTGAAACCGTGGCCGACCTATATGTCAATCTGGCCAGTGCCCAATGCGCCCAGAACGGCGAACGGGTGTGCGCGGCCGATCGGGCGCAAGCTGCTTAATTCTATCGCGGTAGACGGATGTATTTAATTGCTATTAAAATGCTGATGGGGGACCGGTTAAAGTATTTTTCCCTCATTTTCGGCATCGCGTTTGCCACATTGTTGATCGCCCAGCAGGCGTCTATTTTCTCGGGCCTCACCTACAATACCGGCAGCAGCGTGCGCGACACGGTTGGCCCGCATAATTTATGGGTCATGGACGCCGAAGTGCAATTATCCGAAGATAACAAGCCCCTGCCCGATACCGCCCTGGACCGCGTGCGCAGTGTCGAGGGGGTGGAATGGGCAGTGCCATTATTGCGCATGCGCTTGAATTGCCGCCTGCCGGACGGCAAAACCATTACCTGTTTGCTGATTGGTATCGACGACGCCACGCTGATCGGCGGCCCAGCCAGTATTGTCGGGGGCAATCTGGCCGATTTGCGCATCGATCAAGCTATCATGATTGATAAAAATGAATTGAACCGCACCATGGCTATGAAGCCCAAGGCCGATGGCACGCCACGCGAATTAAAAATCGGCGACACGATTGAAATCAACGATAACCAAGCCGTGATTACCGGCATGTTCGCCAGCAACCGCCGCTTTTTTTGGGAACCGCCAGTATACACCACCTATCAACGTGCGCTGGCGTATGCGCCAAAAACGCGCAAGATGATGACCTATGTCCTGGCCAAAACCAAACCAGGCGAAGATATCGCCGCAATCCAAGAGCGCATCAAGAAAACCACCGGCTTCAAGGCTTTGACCAACGATCAATTCATCGCCCTAACCAAGGACTATGTCCTGACCAATACGGGAATTTTAATCAATTTCTCGATTTCGATGGCGCTTGGTTTTATCATCGGCATTTTAGTGTGTGGTCAGATTTTGTATAATTTCACCCTCGACAATATCCGCTATTTCGCCACGCTCAAGGCCTTGGGCGCAACCAATTGGATGCTGTTCCGCGTTGTGGCGACTCAGGTCGCCGTGGTGGGATCGATTGGCTATAGCATTGGCCTGGGCTTGGCGGCGTTTTTTGGCTGGTCAATGCGCGGTACCAGGCTGGCATTTTACATGACGCCCGACATTCCATTAAAGGCGGCTATGGCAATTGGGATTATTTGCTTATTCGCCGGCTTCCTGAGCCTGTTAAAAGTATGGCGGCAAGAACCTGGAATCGTGTTCAAATGATCGACAAAACCCTAGCCATCACCTGCGATCATTTGCGCAAATATTATGGCCGGGGCGAAACCCGCGTTGCCGCCTTGCGTGATATTACGCTGGATGTGTATGCGGGTGAGTTGCTGATGCTGGTCGGCCCTTCGGGTTGCGGCAAGACCACGTTGATTTCGATTTTGGCGGGTATTTTGGACCGGGATGAAGGTGTATGCAGCGTATTAGGCCAAGATTTCAAGGCTATGAGCAACGCGCAAAAAACTGTTTTCCGGGGCAAAAATATCGGCTTTGTGTTCCAATCGTTTAATTTATTGCCTGCACTTAGTGCGGCAGAAAATGTCGCCGTGCCCTTGTTATTACAGGGAACCAGTACCAAGATCGCCATCGACCGCGCGCGCGCTGTGCTGGAAAAAGTGGAATTGGGTCATCGCTGGCAAAGCCTGCCCAGCCAGTTATCGGGCGGACAGCAGCAGCGCGTGGCCATTGCCCGTGCCCTGGTACATAATCCAAAAATCATCGTTTGCGACGAACCGACCAGTGCGCTGGACAACGTCACAGGGCAAAAAGTGATGCAGTTGCTTAAGGACACGGCCATGGCCGAAGGCCGCACCCTTATCATCGTTACCCATGACAGCCGTATTTTTCGTTATGCCGACCGCATCGCCCAATTGGACGATGGCCAGGTCATAAAAGTTACCAATGATTATCACGACATCAGCCACTAAGGATTTGCTATGATCAGAAAATATTTGTTGCCACTTATCGCCCTGGGCGGTTTGATTTTCGCCGGCAATTTCGTCCTGGGGCAAAAGCGCGATGTGCCCAAGGCCCCCGTGGAAATGGGCGAACCCGCCCCGGCCCCGTTCGCGGGCACTATCGCCGGTACGGGCATTATTGAACCCAGCTCTGAGAATATTGAAATCGCCTCACCCATCGGCGCTATCGTCCAAGAAGTGCGGGTCAAGGTCGGGCAACAAGTAGCAGCCGGTGATGTGCTGTTCGTTTTGGATGAGCGGGAAATGAAAGCGGATGTGCAAATCCGCCGCGCGGCGTTGGATGTGGCGCGAGCCAATTTGTTAGACGCGCAGCAAAAATTCAATCGCTGGAAACAATTGACCGACAAAAAGGTCGTCAGCATCGAAGAATTCAAATCCCGCGAATACGCCGCTCAGTTGGCCAAAGCCAGCTTGGAAAAAGCGGAAGCGGAATTGATGGCGGCGGAAACCAATTTGTCTATTCGCAGCGTGCGCGCGCCGATCGCGGGCGAGATATTGAAATTGGACGTGCGTCCGGGCGAATTCGCCCCGGCTCAGGTTGCGCAGAAACCTTTGATCATCATGGGCAGCACCGAAACATTGTATATTCGTGTTGATATCGACGAGAACGACGCGTGGCGGATCAAACCCAACACCAAAGCGCGGGCGAATTTGCGCGGCAACCGCGATATCGCCGCCGATTTGTCGTTCGTGCGCATCGAGCCTTATGTGGTCCCCAAACGCTCGCTTACCGGCGAGAGCACCGAACGCGTGGACACGCGGGTGTTACAAATATTATACTCCTTCCCGCGTAGCGCCTTGCAGGCTTATGTGGGCCAGTTGGTCGATGTGCATATATCGCCGGAATAGATCCAAAATTTGGCAGTCAGCAGACAAGTTTACCAAAAATTAATCATTTCGAATCACAATTTTGTGATGCGAACCTGTTTTTCCCAATCTCGAAATCATTCCGCCAATAGTCGCGCGGGTTTTGCCATCGGCACTATTTTGCTGGCGGTCGTATTGATTGCCGCCATCGTGAGTGCCATTGCGCTTGCTAGCCGTGATAGCGTTGGCTCGGGAGAGCGCGAAAAAAGCCGCCTATTACAGGCACTGACTACCCAACAAATAGTCGACATGAATGTCAAAGCGGCCAGTCTTCTGTCCACTGGTAATGGGCCAACGGTCAATACTGCGGATCTTATTGGGGCAGGATATCTAGACTCCCCCCGCTTTCGCGATATGCGGATTATCGCGAATCCAGGCACTCTCTATTCTTCCGGGTTTTCTAACAATGTAGCATCCGGTGACATCCTGTATTTTAATTTGGGAAGCAGCTATAGGCAGTCTTATTTGGTGCTGTATGGGTTGCGGGATGATTCGTGTAACCAAATCAATTCCGGGACATATGACCAAGCCAGGTCTGAAATACTGAAAACTGCTACTTTTATGGCGGTACCGAACTTGATGGGTCAGTTTGGATTAATTCGCTCCACCGATGGCGACATTTTTCCCGATGATGGCCAGTACAGGTATAGTTACTTTGGAGAAGTGCGCGGACCCTCGCTCACCGGTGGCAACATGGCTACGCGGCCGCCAACTGAAATTCCACTAATGCCAGACAAGCCAATATGTTTTAAGCACAACGATGGAAACGGCGGCACGTTCAATATGATGATACAATGGTCTTTGAATTAATACGAGGCCGTCCACCACAAGCGGGCGGCCACAACCACCAATAGCGCTGCGAATAATTTTTGTAGGATTTTTGGCTCGATACTAATGGCCAATTTAGCGCCCAGCCATACGCCCAAAAACATGGTAAGCGCGATCACTGCGCCATATTGCAAATGCGTATTGTCAATCTTGCCCGCCTGATAATATTGCCAGACACCCAATATGCCAACCGGGAACAATAACGCCACAAGCGATGTGGCGCTGGCGGCGGATTGGGAGAATCCCAGCACCAAGGCCATGTAGGGCACCAAAATAATCCCGCCGCCGATGCCAAATAAGCCCGAGGCCACGCCCGCCAGAACCCCACCCAAAATTAACATAGCATAGGTCATGTTTGCCCTTTATGTTTTCCAAGAATTCGCTAGGTTTGGGGTATGAAAACATCCCCCAGCCTGTGGCAGATATTATGCGACGCCCGATTTTTCCCCTATTATTGTACCCAGTTTTTACGGGTACTGAACGATAATTTATTCAAAAACGCGCTGGTGATGATTTTCACCTTTAAAATCGGCGCCGATGCAGGATACGACACCGCCACATTGCTGAGTTTGCAGGCGGCGATTTTTATCCTGCCCTTTTTTCTATTTTCTACCTTAGCCGGGCAATTGGCCGATAAATACAATAAGTCCCTGATCGCCCGGCGCGTGAAAATGCTGGAAATCGTTCTGGCCGCGATTGGCGGCGGCGCCCTAATATTTAACCATGTGGAGATTTTGCTGGCGGTGCTGTTCGGTTTTGGCCTGCTTGCCGCTTTTTTCGGGCCGGTAAAATATTCCATCATTCCGGATTTGATCGACCGGCGCGATTTATTGGCCGGTAACAGCCTGGTCGAAGCGGGCACGTTATTGGGCGTTTTATTGGGCACTATCGCCGGCGGGCTGATCCCCTCCCTGCCCTATGGCGAATATTTTGCCGCCGCACTGGTTTTGGCGGTGGCGGTGATCGGCTATTGGTCATCGACCCGCATGCCGGATTTGCCGCCCTATACCCCGCATTTGAAAATCAGTTACAGCATTTTGGCCGATACTTGGCGTTTGATCGCGGCCACAAAAAAATATCCGGCCGTATGGCGGGCGATTTTGTGCATCTCGTGGTTTTGGTTTATAGGCGCTGCTTATGTCACGTATCTGCCAACACTGGCCAAAGAAGAATTGGGCGCCAACCAAGAAGTAGTCACGGTATTTTATGTCTTGTTTTCCATCGGTATCGCCATCGGCTCCATTTTATGTCATCGGGTTTTACGCGGCGCGATTAGCATCCGTCTGGTGGCGGTTTCAGCCGCGGCTCTATCCCTTGCCAGCTTGCATTTTTGGTGGGGCAGCCATAATTTCCCCATGCCCGCCGAATTGATCGGCATTCGCGCGTTTTTGGGCTATTGGCAGGGCTGGGCCTTGATGTTCGATATGCTGGCCCTGGCCATTGCGGGCGGTATGTATATTGTGCCGCTATACACGGTGTTGCAGCACAAAAGCCCGGATGACAGCCGGGCGCGGATGATCGCCGCCAACAATATCCTGAACGCCATTTTTATGGTGGCAACCGCGGCTTTGAGCCTGTGGCTGATTCAAATGGCCATTCCTGTCTCGGCGGTGCTGGGCGTTTATGGCATTGTCAATTTGGGCGTGGCCGCATGGGTTAAACTGCGGTGGAAAACGGCGGATATTTAAGGCTTGCTTTGCGCCCCACAGCTGGCTATAACCCACTGCTTATCTGTTGTTTAAGGTGACGCGGGCCAGTCGTGAGCGCGCCAAAGGTTTTGCAGGAAGCAAAACCGTCTTGGAATGCGCGAGCGGAAGATTTAAAAGAGGCAGCGGTTATTTTGTTTCGGTGACGCGGGGTGGAGCAGCCTGCCCCAGCTTTTGTCAGTAGACAAAAGCGAATTTTTAGAGAGCTACCAGGCTGATTTATAATGGTAGCGAACGGTGACGCGGGGTGGAGCAGCCTGGTAGCTCGTTAGGCTCATAACCTAAAGGTCGCAAGTTCAAATCTTGCCCCCGCAACCAATCACACCAAAATAAACTTCGCTAAAGCCGCCCCGAGGGGCTTAAAGCGCGGTTTTTGCGTTTCAAAAACCCCATATTCTGCGGCTTTTGCGCGATACCTGTTCCCAAACCTCTGCACAGACTCCCCCTCATTTTTGACCTTTTAGGGGTATTTGGGGGCATTGCGCTCAAAACCTCACGGCTTTTTCAAAACGACGGTCAGGTTGTCATGTGCTTGATTATCAAGGCTTTGAATGTCCAAGTATTTTCTGGTTTTTCTGGGTTCGAATGCTTCCCCATTTTTTTTACTCAAGCCTTGATTTGACAGCAGTATATTGTCTGCGACTGATTGGTATTAAATGCCCTTGTTTTGTGAGAATCTTTCTATCCGATGCTTTGCCAATAATTTTTTCAACATGTGCTTTATTAACCCAATAAGAACGATGGGTTTGCAATCCATCGTATAAATCTTTTAGTTCATCGATGGCATTCTGAAGATTATAGAGCTGTAAGGTTTCGCCTTGGGTGGTAACAATTCGCAGATAATGTAGCTCTGACATAAGATAAATAATATCACGTCCTAGCGCATGCGGTATCAGGGATAATATATAGGGATTGATCTTCTTCTCATGCTCAGGTCCAATTTTTTTATTCTCGATAATGATTGGACTTTGAAAGTTGAGCTGTAATATTCTGGGGGCGTTAATGGCTATCCAGGTTAGTGTAACCGGCCCTATAATGCCGCCCGCATCTTCAAGAATAAGCGGTAATGCGTCTTCAAGCGTTTGAATTCTACCCCAGTCATCCAGTCCAACAACATAATCTATACCAAGGCCTACAGGTATAAAGATAAGGGACGCTATAAAACCAGCCATCCCCGTTTTAAACCAAGGATTAAGATGATCAAAAAGTCTTATATTCTGTAAAAATCTATGCGTGATAATTAGAAGCGGTATTAGAATACTGATTTGCACGGCCCAAAAGAGAAGGCTCGTGAAAATACTCTGCCCCGCCAAAGACTCGGGCTCCAACATAGTAAAAAGCAGAATCAGAAAGACGCTGACCCAGAAAAAATAGCGCTGCGATGATACATATCCAAAGTTCATGACTCTATTGTACATAGAATATATGTGGAGAAAATGACCATTCGTGCAATTTACTGACCGTTCATGCACAAACCGTTGCCTTTCGTGCATCAGCATTAGGTTTATAAAATATCCAGCCTATAAATTACACGTGTCGAAACCGACATGTAACCAAACCAACCTTAAGTCAAGGAGACTAAAATGAAGCTTAAACTTGCTGGCGCTTTGATGGTAGCCACTATTTTATCTGCTGGAGTGCCTGCATGGGCCAACGACAGCATGAGCAATGAAGGGAAGTTTTTTGGCAAATTATATGGCGGCACGAGCATGCTGGGGGATCAGAGCATCTCACAAACCGGTGTCGCTGCCGCCGGGGCAACCAGTGATGCATCATTTGATGTGGGCATGGTCGCAGGCGGAGCAGTAGGATATTATTTTACCGATAATATTTCTGCCGAGCTTGCTTGGGATTATCGTAGCAATAGCCTTGATAAAGCAAATTTTTCGGATGGAACGAACTTTAAGGACGGCGACTTTGCCTCGAATATCTTTTTCGTGAACGGTTATTATCATTTGGATCCTGTTATGAACAGTAAATTTCGTCCTTATTTTGGGGCAGGTCTTGGGTATGTTCAAGAGATTGATTTCGATCTGAAGAATGCTAGTGGGGTTGAAACATCCTATTCACAAGACGGAGAAATAGCCTATCAGCTTATGGCGGGAACGTCTTACGGCCTTACCGAAAACTGGGACTTAACGGCTGATGTTCGCTATATGCGCGCTGATAGCATCAATTTAAAAAGAGAAACCGGGGGCACAGCTGAATTGCGTAACGTAGATTACGATCCAGTGTCTTTAACCGTGGGCGTTGTTTACAAGTTTTAACAGCCGCTCGTTAAACATCCAGAAGCGAGGCATTTATTGTAGTGCCTCGCTTTTTTCTTTTCATTACACATCTTGAGCAGTATTAAAAAGTTACAATAGTGGGATCTCATACGCCCCCAATAATCTAAAAAATACCTGCCCATTGTCGTTTTGTTGTTTTCCTACCCTACCACATACCAGTCATTTGAGAGTTTTTTGTTGGACTATTGGCTCCAGCAAAGTCTGTGTGCGACACGGGAGGAAAACCGATGTATAACAATGGATTAGATCAACAAATCGTGGAGCCGCCCCATCAGGAGATGAATGAGCTGAAGGCGTTGTAGCAGAGCTATTTCAACGAACCTGTGCACAAATTCAACAAGGTCACGCTGGTGAACAGGTTGGCCTATTCGACCAGCACAACGTGCTGTTTGTGTCCGTCACGCAGAATTTCAATACTACAAGCTCAATGGGGCGGTTGTCCTGTTCATCTTGCGCCGACGCTGGAATTTGACGAACGCCATCTGGCATGGCCTACACAACCAAACCCAGCCCACACCAATTACACCACAGATCCCCGCCTGGCGGGGACGATGGTTTTACGGGCGGCATTACCGCCGCGCAAAACCTATCGGTTCAAATCTTGCCCCCGCAACCAATTTTGGCTTATGCTTTCACGGCTTGTGCGTGCCCAAGAATTTTGGCTCTCGCCCTACCTGCATCGCTCAAATTTTTCTCATCTCCAAGCCATTGTTGCGTTCTTTCCAACCAAGCATAGAGACCGTAATCCTGGAAATCAGTATGTCCACCCTGCCAGTTGCTTTGGATGCCTGGATAAGCCCCCAG
>Ga0315901_10002885_pt1 | contig 22988 bp, 21 predicted proteins | sample LakEriMetagenome_10_FD_203761 | JGI IMG/M metagenome (GOLD analysis project Ga0315901, IMG submission 203761) | Freshwater fungal communities from buoy surface, Lake Erie, Ohio, United States - Buoy 2 MA116 | ecosystem: Environmental > Aquatic > Freshwater > Lake | place: USA: Lake Erie, Ohio... | reverse complement strand
CAAGAGTGTCCACGGTCAAGCAAAACGGAATGTGGAAGGAGAATCAACTATCGTACCTTTTAAGGGAAAGGTAAAGTTCGTCGTGGATGGACTTACGGATGGATTACGGTCAGCACTATCCTACGCAGGTGCACGGAATCTTGAAGAGTTTATCCCAGAATATGTGGTCGTCACCAACGCAGGTATGGCGGAGGCAAAACCACACTTACTATAACCGGAGGAAATATGAGAAAGATTTCTATTATCTCATTTATGTTGGTTGCAGTACTTGGGTTTAAATCAGTAAAAGTAATATATGTACCAAATGGAAGTGTAATGTCGGAACCCACACCAATTGAGCAGTTTATGGCACGTATTGCGGCAATTGAAACGCCGGGTGGTGGGTACCACACAGTAAATAAATATGGAATGATGGGACGGTATCAGTTTAGTCCTACAACTATAGAAGTAGTAGGTATCAGAGCAACCAGACAACAGTTTTTACGGAATCGGGAGTTACAGGACACCGCAATGGTTCGTCTTATGGAGTTGAACGAACAGGAATTGTCTGGATATATTGAACGGTATGACGGTCGTACTGTTAAAGGAGTAAAGGTCACCCGTGCCGGAATTCTTGCAGGAGCACATTTTGCTGGTGCAAGTGGTGTTAAACAATTTTTAACAAATGACAATCATACGGGAACGGTAGATGGATTTGGTACATCTCTCCGTAAGTATATGTCTTATTTCAGTAATTTTAATTTACCCCCAATTAGAGGATAAAATGTTAGTATTTTTGGTAATATTATTGTCAGTTCTTTCTGGTGCGTTAGGATATGGATGTTGGAACCTACTAAAGAAAAATGAAGAACTAGAACAGGCAATAAATATGTTTTATGCTCGTACCAATGCAACGGTACGATATATGAGATTCCTTGATGAACGTCAAATGTTTGAAAAGGATGACGAAGTAGGAGAAGTATTCAAATTATTAGTTGAAACCGTAGATAAACTTTACGGTTTTGTTACGGAGATTCGTGATGGTGACACAACAGAGGAAGAAAAACAATAAAGTTTATTTTACAGAAGAGACTGAACAAGCTATTATTAAATACAACAAGTCGCTTGATGCAGACGAACGAGAGCAATTATTTAGAGAAAAAATATACGGACCTATTGATAAATTAGCAGAAAATGTTATCAATCGGTTTAAATTTCCATATATGGAGGGTACCTTCGATGAGGTCAAAGCGCAGGTAGTCTCCTTTCTTGTTATCAATCTTCATAAATTTACAGAAGATAAGGGTAAGGCGTTCTCGTACTTCAGCGTAATTGCAAAAAATTATCTTATACTACACAATAATAACTCGTACAAAGAAGAAAAGCGTGTATTATATTTTTCGGACCAAACAGAAGATTCATTTACTTTAGAAGAAATGTTAATTGTGGAGCCGGAAACACGGGATTCTACGGTAGACATGCGAGAATTTTTAAAGTTGTTGGTTGAGTACTGGGAGTTTAATCTTGAACGATTTTTTAAAAAGAAACGCGACCGTGAAATAGCAGCAGCAATAATAAAATTACTAGAAAGAATTGACAATATTGATAATTTCAACAAAAAAGCCCTGTATTTAATGGTTCGGGAAATGACTAATTATAAAACTGCCCATATCACAAAAGTTATCAACAAGATGCGTCCCCAAATTTTGAAGATGCTCGGAGAATTCAGACGGTACGGACATTTATCAGACCCTACAATGTATTTCCAGTATAAAAAATAAATCCTATCTATTTATAGTATAGGATTTTAGGAGGTATTATGGATATCAATTCCGAACTGTACGATGGGAAGAGTCTGGCCGACATTTTCTCAGAAATACACAAAAATACAGATAGTAAACGAGCACAAATCAACTCGTTTATAATGAAAATGGTCCAACTCATCCGTACTCCAGAAGACGCGGCTGTGATTGGACCTATTGTGCAAGGATTCTTGGAAGTGAACGTCAAAAACGACGAACACTTGGTCCGTGTTGCTCAAATTGCACAGCGTATAGTGTCAGTTGGTGTTAAATCTAACACTTCAATAGATGGATTGTTATCTGAATCAGAAAAAGAGGCATTACTGAGAGATATTAAAGTAGAAATTGAAGACCTCCAAGAAGAAGTAAAAGACTTAGACGATGTATTTGCGGAGAAATAAGTGACAATTACTGCATATGGGTTTGATATAAACCAAATAGGTACATCAGATTACTCAAGAGTCGCAACACGGCAACCTACTGGTACAAAAACTGGATTAGTAGTAGATATTATTGTTAATAATCAGCACGAGGAATACAATAAAGTCACTGGCGAAAACTATGGATACGCAAAAATAAAAATTTTACCATATGATGAAGGAAGTGGTAATATTGCACTAAATTGGATTCCCCCAAAAGATTTAAATATACTACAACTACCATTAATAGGAGAAGAAGTAGTTGTAGAGTTCTTAGGTGATGGACTAGTGTACTCTAGACCATTTAATAGACAACATAGTATAGGCAGTAATATATCACCTATAACAACTGCAGCATTTAGTTACGACCCAAATAAACAAAATACACCAGAAACAGATGCAGAATTAGAATTGGCTGGTGTTAGAAGAATTGATGATTCATTGCCCACAAAAAGTAGTAAGTTTATACCGAGAGTACAGCCAGTTAGTCCCGAAGAAGGTGATTTAATTATCCAAGGTAGATTTGGAAATGTAATAAGATTTGGTTCTAGTAGATTTATAGATGGTAACTCGTATCCATCACCCAACATACTTTTATCGGTTGGGATATCATCGGATTTGTCCACGCCAACTTCAACAGGAACAGAAACCACGCCCCAATCGCTGGTGTATGAAGATGTTGTAACAAACGCAGCAAGTATTTGGTTAGTGACCGACCAACTAGTACCGTTTCAACCCGCAACACTGAGAACACAAGCATCCAATAAAGCACATTTGAGAGACTCTCAGATAACACGAGGTAAGTATTATTACCAAGGTCCGCAGGTATTTATTGATTCCGACAGAGTGGTGATTAATAGTAAAAAGTCAGAAGTACAATTATTTGCCAAATCTGAGATAAATTTAAGTGCATTAGAAACGATTACTATTGCGTCAGAACGGTCTGTAAGTATATCGTCAAACGTAGACATCAAATTAAACGCATTACAGGAATCGTTTATTCGGGCAGAAACAAATATTGGTATAGTGGCCACAAAAGGCGATATATCAATTAATGCATTAAATGGAAATAACGTAATTTCAGGAAAACGGATATTTATAGGTTCGGCAGGTGACCCCACAGAACCAATCGTGTTGGGTGGTAGTCTGTCTTTATTTTTACAACAGTTGTTAGCAGTACTACAATTATTACCAACAGTTTATGTGCCGCAACCAAGTCCAACGGCAGTAGCAGCAGCAACTCAGATAACAACAACGTTGAGTCAATTATTTGCAGATGTAAGTAGGTTACAAGCAGCGTCATTTAATAGTACCAGTAATTTTACTGCTAAAGTAAATCAATCTACTGAACAAAATAACCTATGAAAATACCTACAAATTTATTACCTATAAATACAAATCAAATAAATCAACTTACCGGGGAAATAGAGAATACGATATCTACAGTTAGTTCTATAAATACCGACCGTATAGACAGCTTTAAAAATAGATTATCAACTTCAGTACCCTCAATATCCGCAGTAACCGCAAGTTTTACAAATTTATCCAGTGACCTTAAACAAAAATACGCTGAATTGGAAATAGCGCTACCAGATAGATTATTTCAGGGAACAGATGAACAGATACAGGCTAAATTACAACAGGCAGTAAATATATATGTAAATGGCCTACCACCCATCCCAGAAATTCCTACGGTTAGTTCTCTTTTACCTACGTTACCTAGGTTAGCCGTACCAAGATTATCATACGGACAAATAAAAGATTTTATAGAACGTAAAAAAGAAGAAATTAGGAGAGTACGACAAGAAGCATTTATAAAGTCACAGGAAGCTTTATTAGAAGAAACTAAAAATGCGTTTGCTTTTAGAGACAACACCAGAAGTGTGACGACAAAGTTGTCTACAATAATAAGAAAAGCACAAACATAGAGAGGATTATATGGACAAAGCATTATTCAAGGCATATATTAGAGAGTTAGTGAAAGAAATGGTAGAAGAAGAGGTAGGTAAAGTCTTACCGAAACTTTTACAAGAGGCGGTAGGCGAAATCAAGTCTCTACAAGAGACAACAAATACACCTCAGCCAATTAAATCAAAGTTTTCACGGTCACAATTAGCAGAACTGATGGGACTTGAACGACATGGTGATACTATAACTGCAACAACAAAAAACGTAGTTATGCCTACACCACCGGGGATAACAGAAGACAATCCTGCATTACAAGCCATAAATAAAGACTATTCTCAAATGATGAAAAAGATGGGATTGTCTAAATAAAAATGCCTGTATTTTCTAAGAAGTTTATCGGTGTTACTTTACCAATAAGACTGGGACAAACTGGAATGTTTGAACAGTCGTTGACTGTTATTGAACAAACTAGGTCAAATGTTAAGAATTTAATTTTAACTAAAAAGGGTGAAAGATTACCACCATCACAAAATCTTGGATGTGATATATGGAAAATAATTTTTGAACCACTAACACCAGAAATTTTTGAACAGGCCAGAAATAGTGTTGTGGAAGCATTTAGAGAATTTTTACCATATTTGGAATTGGTAGATTTTAATGTAGAACAACAACTACCAGATGAAAATCTAATTAGTATACAAATCGTTTACAGATTTTTAAATAATCCTAATGTAATTGATTCCGTAATAATTACGAATATAAATAATTTAGGGACTCAGTTGACTACGTTAGAGTCATCAGGTTCAATAACTACGCGACAAAAAAACGTAAGAGGTAGTGTCAGAGGAGTGGCACCAATGCCACCGAGTAGTTTAGGGTAATAAATTTAATTGGAGTAATAGATGTCATCAACCCAACCGATAAATACACAACCACAACCAAATGTACGGCAAATAAATTACATTGCCAAAACATTTACCGATTTTAGACAAAATCTTATAGAATTTACGAAATCATATTATCCAAATACCTATGCAGATTTTAATGAATCATCACCAGGTATGATGTTTATTGAAATGGCTGCGTATGTCGGTGATGTGCTGTCATTTTATATTGATAATCAATACAAAGAAAATTTACTCGCTTACGCAGAACAACCAGAAAATATCATAACCATTTCCCAGTTTCTAGGATACAAGCCAAAACTTACATCTCCCGCAACTACCATAGCAACTATATATCAACGTGTTCCTTCAATAATTACAACATCGGGTACATATATTCCTGATACCAAATATTTGTTAAAGATTCGTGCAGGAAGTACGTTTTCCTCTGACTCTCCATCGGTAATATTTAAATTAGTAGAAGATTTGGATTTTACAAAACTTACGAGTTCAGAATATATTATATCTCAAACTGACGGTGGTGGTAATGTTACAGAATTCGTGGTAAGTAAACAAGCACAGTTGGTTGCTAGCTTACCAAAAACTCTAACATTCAGTTTTGGAACGGCACAAAGGTTTAACACTATAGTATTACCAGATGAAAACGTAATAGGTGTTGACAGTGTAACAGATAGTAATGGTAATAAGTGGTATGAAGTTGATTATCTTGCACAAGATGTTGTAATGGACGATGCGGCAGTTGTTTCAAATAATGAAAGTGGTGAACTACCATCTGCACGTTTACGTCTGAAGAAAGTGCCAAGACGATTTGTCACTAGAATAACTAGAGATTTTAAGGTAGAGTTAATGTTTGGGTCTGGAACTGGCAACGAAGCTGAAGTTGATGAAATACTTGATTCAAGACAAATTGCTAATTCTCAATACGGTAATGTTACACAAAACATACTAGGAAATGTTGCAGTAAATAATGTGAACTTCTTAAATTCTAACGCATATGGAATTGCGCCGGCAAATACTACACTAACAGTAAACTACTCTGTCGGTGGCGGAATTGAAAGTAACGTACCATCAAATAGAATTAATAAGGTAAATAATATAATAACATATAATGATACGTCGGCATATGCAGCAAGTGAACTCGGTGCGTTTGATACGGCGTTGTCAAGTATATCAGTAATAAATAATTTTCCGGCCCTCGGTGGTTCAGACAGCGAACCATTAGACGAAATAAAACAAAATGCACTTGCATATTTTAATGCACAAAATCGTGTAGTTACAGTAGAAGATTATGCTGTACGTACTTACGCATTACCCGCAAAATATGGAAGAGTATCAAAAGCCTACGCAGTTAGAGATGAACAAATAAGCGTAATTCAATCAATCAATAATCCGTTATATGTTAACAATCCAGTCAGACCAAACGCAATAAACATATACACTCTTGGATATGATACCACTGGAAAATTAACAACATTAAATACTATAACAAAAAATAATTTAGCAAAGTACCTAGAACAATATAGAATGTTAACAGATGACATTAATATACTAGATGCATTTATAATTAACATCGGTGTAAATTTTAATGTTGCCGTACTACCCAATTATAACATTTATGAAGTACTAACAAGATGTATAGGAACAATATCTGATTTTTTCAATATTCAAAAGTGGAATATTGGTCAACCTATAATATTGTCTGATTTAACTGCAAAAATAAACATGGTAGACGGTGTACGTATTGTAAGAAACTTAGAAATATTTAACAAGTACCAATTTAAAGATGGCGCAAACTATCAAAATTATAGGTATTCAATACAAGATGCAACCGTAGATGGTGTTATTTACCCAAGTCTTGACCCAAGTATTTTTGAGTTAAAATATCCACAAACTGATATAATAGGAAACGCATCCCAATGAAAAAATTTCTTACGGCGAGTAAAGACGCTACTATATACAGGGCATATCCTAATAGTAATGCGGGGTTGGATGAAATACTAGAGATAGGTAAACTAATAAATGCAAATGTAAATGTTACCAGTTCAACTGCATATGCAAGTGGGTCCGCACGGTCGTTACTATATTTTGATTTACCAACAACAGCAAGTGTTTCACCAACAGCAAATTATTTTTTGAATTTACGTATAGCAAATGCGTCAAACGTAATAAGAAACCAAGAAGTATTGGTGTATCCGGTATCTCGTTCTTGGGTAGAAGGTAGTGGATATCTATATCAAAATGCAAGAAACGTTGAAGATGGAGTGTCTTGGGTAAGATTGAATGGATTTACATCCTGGAGTAATGCCGGTGGAGACTTAATAACCAGTTCTGTTTCGGGTAGTATATCATTGAGTACATACCCACTACCAGACTTACGTATTGATGTAACTAATATAGTTAGGCCGTATGTTAGTCAATCAATCCAAAATACATTCTATGGATTGGCGGTTCAGTTCCCCCGAGCGGACGAAACCAGTTCAATTAATCAAGGAAATATTAAAGTATTTTCAACACAAACGCACACAATATATCAACCTACACTAGAAATATCTTGGGATAATCAAACATTCAATACAGGAAGTCTATCTGGATTATCTTCGTTAGATGTTAAAATCGTTCCAAGTAACTTAAAGGAAGCTTATACAAAAGGAGATGTATCCAGAGTATCTCTTGTAGTTCGTGACCAATTTCCATTGAAATCATTTGATAGTACTCTCAGATACAAAAATAAATATTATTTACCAACATCATCATATTATTCTATTGTAGATACACAAAGTAATACAACAATTGTTGGATTTGATGATGCGTCAAAAATAAATACGGACACCAACGGTTCTTATATAGTACTGGATACCAATTCACTATATACGGGCAGATACTATACATTGTTGTTCAAGGTAATATTAGGAGACTACACGAGAGTAATAAGTACGGACACCTTATTTAAGGTTAATTAACTATGACAGATGAAATAATAGTAGTAAGTATAGAAAATCCGGATATACAAAGTGTGTCGGAAAAAACTGAGATTAGTTATACAATTTCTAATTTAGATATACTCAATCTACTTGGGTCGCAATCAAACGCAATACAAGTAGCAAACTCAAGTACATTTCAAGTAATTACAATAGCAGATGACGGGACGGAAACTACTACAGGTACCTCATACTACACTCCATTATATACAGAAAAAATTAAGTATGATGAGTGGCTGAACACAGTTAATAAAAATTTTAACGAACTTACATAATGGCAAATCAAAATAATTATAAAACTGACATAACCGAAGCCCAACAAAGTTTCATAAGATTTTCCGTATCCAGAATAGTAGAGACTCCTCAGGATGCGTTAATAGATATGGAAGTTCCGGCAGAATTTCCAAATAACTTATTGAATGCTACTGTTGAACTTGGGTTGTATAGTTTGGTTGATAATACACTAATTTTTTATAGAAATTTAAATAATATAGAACCATCTACATTTGTCACCAAGACATTACAATATGAAGATGGTTCTCAAAGAAAATTTGTTATAATTGATTTTACAAAATTTCGTGACGATACGTTTCCTATAGGTACATTTTCATTAACACTATCCTTCTTAGTTAATGAATTGGGTTCCGCTGAAGAACCAGTTTTAAAAGTAAGTAGAATTTCTCCATCACGCACGGAAGTAGAATTACTTATAACTGATACAGCACAGAAACAAAAAATGCTTAATTTAGTCACTCCAAAAATTACAGATGATTGGATTGATAAAGTTTTAAAGCAAATATTTAATCAACCAATTGAGGACGAATTACCACCAACAAGTCCTGCAAAAATTGATACAGAGTCAATACAATCCACATTAGGTACAACGGCTGTAAACTTGATAAATAAATATGGATTTGATGTTGATGAAAATGAACGACCCGGAGTATACACCGTTGCACAAACCGTACTAGACATTGCATATCCATTAGCAGTGGAAAAGGTGACGGAGTATTTACAGGAGGGAAACACGTTTATAGACAAAGAAACGCTACTATCTATCGTAAACGATGCACTAGACCAAGGGTTTGACGATGTATATTACGAAGCAGAAACCACACCAGAAAAATACAGATATAATATCATATGAGTGTATATAATATTCGAGAAAAGTTCGTATATAATCTTACTACCAGTAGTATAGACTACGTAAGAAACTATAACTTTAATACGGCCACAGTTACCAACATTCCTATGTTGTTGACAAATTTGGATGATACACTAGCTATGACTGTTGATATGACTACTACAGATAGTTGGTTACGTATTGTAGACCCACAAACAAATAAAGATTTACGATATCCAAGTGGTAACGTAGTTTTACAGCCATCTTCTAGTCAATTGGTATATGTTAAGTTGGATTTACCACCTGACATAGAATCACGACCTGAAACTGTAATATATCCATCAATAACATTTAATTTAACTTCGGGTAGTAGACTAATTGTGGTACCAGAAACAACACAAGGTAAACCACAGAATATAATAATAGCTCCGACAGATATTAATTTAAATATTGGTGAAACACAAGTGGTAACTATAAAAACATACGATGTAACAGGAAATGAAGAAGATGGTGGTCAAGTAGAGTGGAAAATAGAAAACATGAGTATTGCTCAACTAACATACGAAAGCACAAATGTAGATAGTTTAGATAGACGTAGAGTGAGAGGAATATCACCAGGTACAACACGGATTTTATATGACGCAAATGGAAAAACAGCACAAACTACAGTTACGGTTAGTACAACAATAACTCCTGGTAAAACACCGTCTAATATAGGTTCATGTGGTAAACAGTGTACAACGGACGAAGATTGCTCTGGCGAATGTAGTTATTGTGCAGGTGGAGTATGTAGTGATGGTAAAACTGGACTTTAATGAGACGTAAATATGAGTCATAGAATATTCGTAAATCAACTGAATGAAAGTTACAGAGCAATAACCCAAAATGCAAAAGGATTTGAATACGGGTTAGGAACTACTTCTACATTGAGTCCATCAGAACAACAGGAACTCAAAGTAGCAGAATTATATTACACTGCTGCAGATTTACGAGAAAAGAAAAGAAAGTTACAAATAGTACTGGATAGTTTCACTGACCCACGGTTTTTTGGTGACGGCGCTGTTAAAATTGACAAAGTTGAGAAATATATAAATGATTTACAACTGGAAGCCCAACGAATTGTAGCAAACAACAATTTTGAAAATTTAACAACTGCTGGTGTAGTTGGTGCCGCAGGGTTTGGTGCAACTGGGGCCGTAGCATTTAATTCTTCTTTAAACTTTGCAATAACTTCCGGTGGCACGACGGCCGCAGGTGGTGGTGGATTACTCTCATTCACAACGTCTGCAGCAGCAAAACTTATAGCAAGATACGCAGGACTTGCAGCAGTCGTCCTTGCAGGAATAAAACTTGCTGCACAACGTAGACAAGAAGGTAGAGAAGATAATGCTGCGCCATGGAAGATGACTCGTGCAGATTTTCCTAATATTACTGCACAAGCAATTCAAAATTCACCAACACGTCGGTCAATAGAACGTTTATACGATTCTAGAAACGAGATTGACCTTGCAACGAAAAGTAAACAGGTACCCACACAACAAGCAATTGCACTACTTGTCCGTGAATGCTTAGCAGATGCACTATTTTGTACATCTAATCCAAATGGAACTGCAACAACACCATCAAGTCATCCTGGTCCTGGAGGCAATGGTAATGCTGAAAAATGGATAAGTAAGGATGCACTTGCAAGACATTTTCCATTTACATTTGTTAACACGGGCGCAGATTTAAACGAACGTACATATGTTAATGCAGTTATATATCTTCAAAATTATATTACACTTATTGATAACGCATTAGAATTACAAGATTCATCCCTTTCAAGAACACCTGACCTAGAAACAGCAACAATAACTGTACCACTACGAGTTTCTCTGTCAACCGCAACCGTTGGTCTGTTTGATGCAATTAAGACTACGGCAAGAAATGTAATAGAAGAAAAAGTATTGACATTTTTTGATGAAACAAGAGAATTTAAAACAATATTGAACTTTGGTGATGATAGACAATATGTAGCACAATCTTGGAGAATAAGTCCCTCGGATGAAACAAAAAACAAAGTACAATTTAAATTATTAACTAGTTTAGAAACCACCATAGGTATAAATTCTCCTGCATACATCAGTAGAGAAGTAGCAAAATCTGTTATAGATACAGTTGAATTCCAGTTAGGTCCAGAACAAGACAATACATTATACTTACGGCCGATGGCCGCACCGAACAAATTTGGTACCACTGGAGCAAGTGTTAATAATGCAACGCTAACAAATTTACAACTATTAACTGGATTCCAAGGAGAACTGTCTAATAGTGTAATAACATACGAAGATAAAGTATTCCGTAAATGGTTAACAGCAGATTTCAAATCATCGGAACTTAATATAGATTTTTCTGACTATAAAAATTTCGTTAGTTTTGGGTCGGCACTAAAACGATTAGAAACATTCTCACAAAAATTAATAAAAATACAAGAACTAGATATACTTTCTAGCGGAAGTACAACAAGTGAAAATACAGGCGCATCACTTAAAGCTTTAGAAAAAGAAAATATCATTAGAAATTTTGACCCGTATGAGCAATTTTTGTACTTTGAGTCTGGGTCAGCAATTGCATATTCTGGTAGTGCTTACTACTCCGATGAAGGAACAGAATATAATGCAACAGGGTCTTGGCCAAAAGATGCAAACAATAAACCATATAGTCCATCACATCCCGTGGTGTCTAATTCGTGGTATCCGATACAATCTGCTATAGCAGAACGATATGATGAATTTAATCCGAATAAACTGTCGTCACAGTTACCTATCTATCTTCAAGAAGATACGGACTCACAAGAATTTATAGATTTGGTTGAAATGGTGGGTCACGTATTTGATAATATAAAAGTATACATAGACCAGTTCCCAAATATATATTCTACAAATCCATCGCCAACAGATGAATTGACGATGGACCAAGTATATGAAGTTGCAAAATCGTTTGGATTGAACTTACCAAACGCATATGGATTGGATAGATTACAGCAGTTTGTATTAGCATCGTCTGATGGTGATGGACGTTCTATGGTTGCCGAGACATGGAAACGTTTCTTACATAGTATGATTTTCTTGAATAAGATAAAGGGGTCAAAAAGTTCAACTGATACAATATTGAATCTATACGGTATAAATTCGCCAATCTTACAGGTAAAAGAAACTTCTTATGCAGATGCCGGTAACTATATACAATCCGATGAACTTACTTACGGACTTCAATTTAGTTCGTCTTTAAATAATCATATCAGACTTCCATTTGTTTCTTCATCAATTACTGCATCAACCATACAGATGCGATTTATTCCCACAACACGGAAAAGTAGTTCAATTGCAGTAGGAGACACACGATGGGCAATTGATATAGTACCGCACCCTTCCGCATCCAGTAGAACATATTATTTGACAAGCTCCATAAATAATATCTTTGGAGTAAATACCGCCAACAAGTTGGAATATGGTAGAATCCACGTAGTAAGTGGGTCAAATAGAACTATAGTAGCAACCAGTAGTTATTTTCCACTGTTTAGTGATGATTATACTAACATAATGTTACGAAGTCAGTCGGGTGATTTGACTATAGTACAGACTGATGGTGACCAGATTCTTTTTGAAGAATCTATGTCGGTAAATTTATCATCTCAGTGGAATTCAACCCAATTTTTATACATAGGCGGTGGCCCGGCATCAAGTTCAATTAATGCTGTAGCTCCAAGAAGTTCATGGACCGCAGGCGCGTTAAACACAAGCATAGCGTTCTTTTCAAGCAGTATTGATGGAAATGCTGGTACAAGATGGGACACCAATCAGTTCCAATCCGCAGGACTTATATATTCTGTAAATTTTAATCAGCAATTAACATTAGTTTCATTTACAATGGATACTACGGGCACACCGAATGACTATCCAGGAACATTTAGTATATCTTCTTCTTTGGATGGAACAACGTGGACACCGATAGATGTAATTTCTGGGTCAACAATTACAAGTTATAGTTTTGCAAGTCCAACATTAGCTTCACAACTACGGTTACGTATTGTTAACCCCAGAACCGGAAATTACTGGTCAATACACGAATTTAATGTTAGTGCAAGTATTTCCGCTAGTTCAATTAAACTTAGTGATTTTGATGGTATAGTAGACGAAGTACAAGTTTGGGGAGAAAATATATCAAGTGAAAATTTCTTACAACGAGTATACGACCCGGCTGCTTATTACGGAGCAACGTATACATCCTCATATAATAATCTTTATGTAAATTTATCCTTTAGTCAGCCATACTCATCAATAACACAGTCAGCATATAATGAAAGTCCATACAGTAATATTTCTATAGTTTCAAATCTGCCAGCAACAGGATTTTTAACATCGTCGTATCGTAGACTAAGCAGAACTATTAAGCAGTTTACTCCACTGGTAGGTACCACTATCTACACCGACAAAAAGGTACACGTTGCACCACCTCCGACGTTTGACTATAGATTCGTAGACACAAGTGGGTCTAAATTATTACATAAAGCATTTAGTATCAAATCAAATAATGAAAAGATATATACACAAGGTAAAAATGTAGTATCGTTTGCAGTATCTCCTACTGACTTTATAAATCAAACTATTATGAGGTCTATGGGTACTATTGATATAAATAATATAATCGGGAGTCCACGTTATATTGAAAATACGCAATATACTAATTTGAATGAAATAAATTACAAGTTTAAAGAGTATTTCAATAAAACGGTAAATCCAAATCAATATATAAGATTTTTCCAAAACTTAATACAATCGCCGACGGAGATAGCAAAGGCATCGGTCCCGGCAAGAACCAAACTAATAGAAGGTATCGTAATTGAATCTCCTATCATCAATAGAAATAAAACTTATTTACTTCGTTCCACTAAAGTAGATGGAACAGAAACAAAAGAATTAGCATCATACATTTCGGGCTCTGGTTCAATTGATATGGGGGCATACCCGTTCAGTGTAACATATGATATAGCAGCACAGAGAACGGTAACGTCTGATACATTACCATTATCTGGTACGCTGGACATGACCGGGGAAATCCGAGTTATACCAAGTACTAAATCCTCTTTACTGCCATCACATCGTCGGGTATTACAATACCTTAACACTTCATCAATGTTAGTAAACGACGGAGGGTTAGTAACTTCTTCAATATTTAACGAAGGTAGCAGTTTCAATTATTTGGAAGCCCCGAGACTTTATGCAAAACCATTAGAGCACTTAAATTCGCCATATCCAAGAAACGCATTCGTTGGAATACCAAGTTCGGGGTCCATCCCCGCAAGAATACCAAGCGAAGATAATACACTAGGACCATTGTATGTTATTCCACCACGGGCAGATTTCTCAGATGTTGGGACAACAACATACTTTCACAAGAGTAATGGAATTTATTCGTATGATATTTATACATTATATAAAACACCATACTTGGTAAAACTGGATACAGAACTATCATCTACGATTGACAGACTGTATGCAAAAATTACGTTACTGGACCCAGCAACTTTACCGGAGATTGCAAGACAAACCAGTACTATTTCTACAACCACGTACTTAGCAAACTCATCAGTTATCGGTACAATTAATATAGCAAATATTGCGTCTATATTAGGTATTACTGGTCCGGCTGGACTTAGAATACGGTTGTACAGAGACGCAACATCAGTTTCACAAGATTCAGGTAGAAGTTTCGCACAGGCCCCCGCAATAAATTCTGGTGTACTGTTTGATGCTGAATTAGACGGAATATCCGATGTGTTCCCATACACACTAATACAAACTATAAATTCAACGGTTTACTATGTAATAGATAATATCACGGGAACGGATATAAATACCCAAGTTCAAATACATTACTTTGCGTACGAACCTGCTAATTCAATACCATTAGGATATTTACCTCGTCATTATAAATTTAGTAGAGAAAATAACATAGGGTTAAAACGGAAGAATTACCTAGGCACAAAAGGTACTGACGAAATACCACCACCTGGATGTCCGTGGTCACCGTGTCCTCCGTTTAAGGTGGGTCCGTCTGGAGAATACACAATGAGAGCAACGGATACCAATAACAACATACCATCTACGGAAAATATTACGTTTGGTGGTGGCGGATTTTTGGGAATAGAATAATAAGTTGACGTAAACTTAAAATACTTTATACTTATAGTAGATGTACTTTACTCAGGAGATTAACAAATATGGGATATCTAGATAAATCCACAATCACGGTGGACGCTATTTTAACTAACCGTGGCCGTGAGCTACTTGCAAAAGGAACTGGAACTGGTAATTTTGAAATTACAAAATTTTCTGTAGCTGACGATGAAGTAGATTACGGTCTTTATAATACTGCGCATCCATTGGGTTCTAATTATTATGGGGCTATTATTGAAAATATGCCTGTATTAGAAGCAACTCCCGATGATACGCAAATTATGAGATACAAACTAGTAACGGTATCAGGAACCGATGCAGAAGGCACCGTGGTAATTCCACAAATTACAGGAATAGGGTATACATCACAAACTTTATACTATGCACCAGTAAGTGGTCAGCAAAAAGAATTGACAATTAGACCCGTAACAACATACGTAACCGGTGGTACGGGAACAGCCGAATCACTCGGTTACACTCTTACATTAGCAGACGCAAGTCTAGCAACAGTAGAAATAGTTACTCCATTAGCAGGTAAGTCTGTAGCAGGAGTAGTACCTGTAAATAACAGAGGTTCTATTGTTGCGTTAGGAACTGTATTCAAGTTGACATCAAAACAAAAGACTGGAACCACATCTGTTACAGTATATGGTGGCGCAACTGGTGCAGTATATAATTTTACACTATCAACTGTAGCTTAACTTCTAGGAATAACTTATGGCATACAAAATATTTACAGATTTTGAAGATGGTGATATATCGGAACTGACCGGAACGGAAGTTACTACAGGATTGTGGTCAAACGATACGGGAAGTTTATCCACCGTATTCAGTTCAAGCGTACAGATTGCAAACTCCGGCGAATATTATTACGATTTATATAACGGGTCAAATATAGCCACATCAGATATTCAATTCTCTGTTGCTTATGGTCATGTTGACGGCGGTGGTTCTCCACCATTATCTACACTAAATACATCAACATTGCCAACACAAGTTGTGTATGCACAATATAGAAATATATTGTTGGCAAAGGGAGTTGAAAAGTTTACATTTGGTACAGCAGAATCGGATGATATTTATGTAATTAATTTTCAACGTTCACGTTTAAAGCAGGCGTTAGACCCAGGTAATTGGCAGTTGGGATTGTCTGGTTCAAACGGTATTAGTACTTTCATTGATGATAGTGGATTAACAACCGCAGTGGTAGGTAACTTAGTTGCAAACAATGTGTATAATGTAAAATCAGGCTCATTAAATGTAACAAATACAGCATCAAATACGGTCTTCGGATTGGTATTCCCTGACTACGGAGTAATTGTATTAAACCCATCGGCAATAAGTTCTTCCGTAGGATTCAGTGGTTCTGTTGATTCACCTAATATGAGAAGTGGAACAAATTCACCGTTTGCACCTTATACTGGGTCAGCAGTTAGTACATATCAATATCAACATGAAGGTTTGGTACGGTCTATTTCTGGGTCAATGCGGGTAGGAAGTACATTCGTTGCTCGTTCAGCAGAAACAATCACATCTACTAACTACTTCGTCAGAGTAAAAAATACAGAATATAACTATTCAAACAATCCAACATATTACACAGGCTCAAATCCACAGCAAGTATTGGAACCATTTAGAGCAAAGCCAGTAACATACATAACTACAATTGGATTGTATAATGATGAAAATGAATTGTTGGCGGTAGCAAAGCTCAGTAGACCAATTCAAAAAAGCACAGATAAGGAAGCATTGATTCGCGTACGACTAGATTACTAAACCGTTAACAAAGGTGGAAATATATGACAAACCTTGTTACGGCATTTAAGTCGTTAGGACCAAATGAATATACCATAACAGAATTTCCTGCATATTCATCATTTAGATACACGTACATATCTGGGTCCAATAGTAATTCTAATGACGTACAAATTACATATGGCGTAGAATACGCAGGTAGTCTTAATGTTCGTGTTGAAAATTCAACGTATGAATGGTATGATTCGGTTATGCAAACGTTTTATTCTGCATTACCTTATACACAATATGGAATTAATTCCTCTTCATACCAACCCAGCGGGTCAGTGTTTATTGTCAGTGTTACACAAGATGTGTACGGAGAAGAAATTAAACCAGGTACATTGTCTATTTCGGTCGGGGCGTCCTCGTCATATGATGACGGTAAAGGAAATCTAATCATATCCCAATCAGGAACAGGCTCAACGATAGGTAGTATTTTTTACGATAAAGGAATAGCACTACTCAGACCCACAGAAAGTATAGTGAGTGGTGGTTTAACTAGAAACGGTATATGTATAGTTAGTGGAACCAATGTAGCAGTTAATTTTACATCATCAGTAAGATTATATGAACATTCTATTAAAGTTAAAATAAATCCAGCAGAATTTAATTTTTCTTTATATAATCCGACAGTAGAAAACACACCTTATACCGGGTCAACAAAAACACCGTTACAACAAATGGTAACACGTAGTATGTATCCACAAGATACAACTTATTTAGCACCATATATAACCGGAATAGGGTTATATAATGAACGTAACGAATTATTAGCAGTAGCAAAGGTTTCAAACCCAATTCAACGTACATTTGATAGTACGCAAACATTTATAATCAAATTTGATACCTAATGGTGGAGAATTAACATGGGATTGAAAGAAATATATGAAGCTGCCACAACACCAAACGGTACACTGAAAAAAATCGGTGACCAAGCATCTGGTACTGGAAATGTGTATGGTGTAGACTTCATGGACGGTGGCCCTCGTCCAACACCAACTAGCCAAGACCTATTTCAAGAAGAGTTTAAAAAGTATGCAGCAGGAGCAAATAAAAGTAGTGGTGCAAACCACACAGTACCAACTTCATATTCGCCATCCAGATGGAAAGATAAGGCACTGAAAATTGCATTTGAAAATGATGGTCCTACATCATTACCAAACGGGTATTACAATACTACAAGATTTCGTGTAGCAAGAGCAGGAGACACCACTGCCAACATACACAACTACATACCTGCAGCAAATTATGATGCAAGTTCAACCGGCGGATATATAAATAAATTTAGTGATGCAAGAAGTAGAAAAAACGCACGTCCAACTAGTCTATAAATAAAATAAAGAGGTTATTATGAAGCCACGTTCGGCTAAAAATAAAGGTAAACGGTTACAAAATGCAGTACGAGACATGATTTTAGAAAACTTCACACAGTTGGAACCAGATGATGTGGTTTCAACGCTGATGGGTGACAGTGGGACAGATATCAAGTTGTCACCTGCGGCGCGTAAGGTATTTCCCTACTCTCCAGAATGTAAGAACCAAGAAAAGATGAACATCTGGGCTTCTCTGGAACAAGCAGAAGGGAATACGAAAGACGGAACGACTCCCGTTCTTTTCTTTAAGAGAAATAATACACCAGTGTACGCGGTTATTCCCGCAGAACACTTCTTCCAATTGGTCAATAAAAAGACCGTTGAATAAAAAGAAAAACTTGACAACTTGACGAAGAGGGGTTAGATTCTATATTATGAATCTAATCTCTCTTTTGTCGCAAATATTAGGTGATTTTAAACAGTTTGGGAATGGTGAACACTATTTCCAATGTCCTTTCTGTCATAATCACAAGAGAAAATTTGCTATTAATATATTGAAGAATATGTTCCATTGTTGGCATTGTGGAGCCAAGGGACGTTCTTTAATAACACTATTTAAGAGACTGGATGTATCTCCGTCGCAGATGAAGGAACTGCGGTCACTCCTTTCCGATGACCAAGTACGGAATTATGTAGAAACTGCAGATGAAGTGACGGACTTGTATCTCCCGCCGGGATTCAAACCGTTATGGATTCCGACCAAGAGTATCCATTATAATCACGCTATTAGATACTTGAAGAATAGAGGAATCACGGGATATGACATTATTCGGTATCAGATGGGATATACGGTAGAAGGTCCATACGCCAATCGTATTATCATTCCGTCTTACGATGCGAACAACAAGTTGAACTATTTCATCGCCCGTAGTTTTTATGAAGATGGAATGAAATACAAAAATCCACCAGTCTCAAAGAACGTGGTGATGTTTGAGAATCAAATCAACTGGAAGATGCCGTTGGTTCTTTGTGAAGGGGTGTTTGATGCTATCGCCATTCGTCGGAACGCCGTACCCATTTTGGGTAAATTCATACCCAAAAAGTTGTTGAAGCAGATGGTCAAGAACAATGTCAAAGAAGTCTATGTTGTACTGGATAATGATGCACGAACTGAAGCAATGGAAATGGAACGTCAGTTGACCTCACACGGTATGCATGTGAAGTTGGTCAATCTTGACAAGAAAGACCCATCGGAGTTAGGTTTCAATGAAACGTGGAAGTGTATAGAAACAGGAGAATCCACTTCCCTTAAAGGCTATATCAGCGAAAGGTTACAACTTATATGAAGATTGAAGTCCCATTTAAGAAGTTACGAAAAATAGAACATACCGCAGATATCCACATCAGATTGTTTAAGCGTCACGACGAATATCGGGAAGCGTTTAATACATTCTACGAACAACTCCGTCAGAAAGATTTAACTGACGGGGTGATTGTCGTTGCAGGTGACATCCTCCACGCCAAGACCGATATGAGTCCAGAGATGGTGGAACTTGCGTCCGAGTTCCTCCGTAATCTTGCGGACATCGCTCCTACGTTCGTCATCGCAGGTAACCACGACCTCAATCTGTCCAATATGAACCGATTGGATAGTTTGACACCAATTATCAAGAATCTGAATCATCCCAATCTCCACTACTTCAAGCATTCTGGCATTTACGAAGTTGCTGATGTAGACTTTGCAGTGTTTTCTATCTTGGATGACCGTGAACAATGGCCCGATGTCCAAGACTGTCGGAAGAACGCACGAAAGATTGCATTATACCACGGACCAGTCCACGGCGCACAGACTGATATCAAGTACGTCATTACCAATCGTCACGTAAGTGTTGACACGTTTGCGGGATACGATATCGTATTACTCGGTGACATCCACAAGTATCAGATTCTCCAAGAAAGTAATCCCGTCATCGTCTATTCCTCATCACTTATTCAACAGAACCACGGAGAAACCCTACGGAATCACGGATGGTGTTCGTGGAATGTGGACGATTGTACGCATGTGTTCAATGAACTACCAAACGCATACGGATATTATACCCTTGAACTGGAAGAAGGGAAGATTGCGTTTCCAACGGATATGCCGAAGAATGTCAGACTTCGGTTGTTCACAGGGAACGCCGATACGTCACTTATTAAGAAAACCACCGCAGCACTACGGAAACGGTATAACATTATTGATTTGAGTATCAACAAGAACCGATTCAACCAAAATAAGATGACCGATAGAAAGGTCAATCATATTACCACAGACGTAACAAACGTCAATACGCAAAATACGCTGATTCAAGATTGGATTCAACGGAATCACGAAACCGTTGATGACGAGTTGATGAAGAAGATTATCAATGTCAACACGATGTTGAACGCACAAGTCAGTCACGACGACCAGTCACGGAATATCCACTGGCGTCCGTTGAAGTTCACGTTCTCCAATATGTTCTCGTATGGTGAGAATAACGAGATTGACTTTGAACATATGCACGGTATCCACGGCATCTTTGCCCAAAACGCAACTGGGAAGAGTTCGTCTATGGATGCGCTTATCTTCTGTCTCTACGATAAGACGCCACGTGCGTTCCGTGGTGACCATATTATGAACAATCGTCGGGACCAGTTTGAGTGTGAACTGAAGTTTGAAATCAACCAAGAGATTTACTATATTCGTCGGATGGGTACTCGTAGAAAGACGGGTGATGTCAAGGTAGACGTATCGTTCTGGAAGGAACATTCGGACGGTACCCATACTTCATTAAATGGTGAAGACCGTCGTGATACCAATGCCAACATCCGTAACTATGTCGGTAGTTACGAGGATTTCGTACTGACCACGTTGAGTAGTCAGACGGCAAACGCGTTATTCATTGACAAGTCACATTCCGAACGGAAGGACTTACTTATCCAGTTTATGGGATTAAACATCTTTGATAAGTTGTTTGATTCTGCAAATGAGGAAAGTAAGGAACTCACTGGTGCTTTGAAGAAGTTCAAGAAGATGGATTTCGGTCAACTGCTGTCCGATACTCAGACCAAGTTGGATACGACCAAGGTAGACCATTATAACTTGGAAGAAAAGATTAAAGAGTATAAGGAAGAACGAGATATTCTTGATGCTAAGTTAAAGGAACAACAAGACCAAAAACGTCCACTTCCTAATATTGAATTGGATATGGATAAGTTACAAGAAGCATTGGTGGATGTCAATAATCTGATTGGGATGTATAAAACTCGTAAATCGGAAGAAGAAAATAGACTTCAATCAATACAAAATATTATTAGAGAAAAGACAGAAGAATTAGTAGACGCAAATCTTCCAGAACTGCGTCACTCGGTTGAAGAGTACAACAGACTTTCTACTTTATTTAACAAGGGTGGTAGTGCATTAAAGTTGACTACCTCAAAAGTCACTGAAAAAGAAAAGTTCAAGACTAAACTGGAAAGTTACAAGTATAATCCAGATTGTAATGTCTGCGTAGAAAACAACAAGTCAATTATTGAAGATATGGAGACAGTTACCCACGAATTGATTAACTTGTGGGAACTTCAATCCAAGCAAAACGATGCGGTCAACGAAATCAAACAACAAATGGAACCGTTGGTTGATAAGGTTAACCTGTGTGCATACTATGAAAAGTTACAGAACGAAATTCAACAATTTCAAAAGAAAGCAAGTGGAATAGAACTGGAAATCCAGAAGTTGATTACCAGTATTGAAAAGTGCGACCGCAATCGGGAACAGATTGAGAAGGATATTGAATTACATAAGGTCAATGAAGAAAGTATCAAACATAATCTCATTATAGAGGGACGGATTCAGGGCGTCCTTAAAGATATTGCGGTCAACAAAAAGGAAGTTGATAAGTTAGAGAAGGCACTTCGGGAACTTCACGGTGAAATCAAGGTGTTGGAGGCAACCAAGACTGATATTATGAATCAAATCAAGGAAGCCGAAGAACTTGAAGATACCTATGAAGCCTACAAGTATTATATGGAAGCGGTATGTCGTGATGGTATTCCGTATGAGTTGATGTCCCGCGCCATTCCTGCAATTGAGTCAGAAATCAATAATATCTTGACCCAAATCGTAGAGTTTACTATTTCTCTTGAAGTGGACGGAAAGAACATCGTCGGTAAGTTGAACTACGACCACGAACGTATTTGGCCGTTGGAGAACTCATCGGGCATGGAACGGTTCATCAGTAGTCTCGCCATTCGAGTGGCTTTGTTGAACGCGTCCAACCTCCCGAAGCCGAACTTTATGATTATTGACGAAGGATTGGGGGTTTTGGACGCAGAAAACCTCAGTTCTATGGGTACGATGATGGGTATCCTGAAATCGCAGTTTGATTTTATCGTCCTTATCAGCCATTTAGACACGGCTCGGGATATGGTGGACAAGGTAATTGAAATCAAACGGGAGGACGGATTCTCGTATATTAACGTCTAACTCAACTATTTATATTGAGTTAGGACTTCAAACGAGAGT
>Ga0315901_10002883_pt1 | contig 22997 bp, 13 predicted proteins | sample LakEriMetagenome_10_FD_203761 | JGI IMG/M metagenome (GOLD analysis project Ga0315901, IMG submission 203761) | Freshwater fungal communities from buoy surface, Lake Erie, Ohio, United States - Buoy 2 MA116 | ecosystem: Environmental > Aquatic > Freshwater > Lake | place: USA: Lake Erie, Ohio... | reverse complement strand
AAGGGGTTCAATAGGCATAGGTCGATCTGCCCTGTCATGGCATTGGGGCCGTTCACAGCCGTACCGATCCCTTTGCTCAGGTTGATGTCCTTGATCCAGGTGCCGGGTATCAACGTGAGGCCCGAAGAGGTCGAAAGGCCACGAACGAAAGGAATGTTCTCCACGCTGATCTGCGCGTACTTGCCATCGAGCCCCAGCATGCGGATGGTCTTTGTTCCGGACACCGCATCACTGTAGCTGACATCCACGGTGGCATTGGTCTCGAAGCTCTCACTGAGATCGCAACACGCAGCACGCTTGAGCTCCTTCTGTCCGATGGTCTCTGTGGCGTTCACGGTGCGCGTGCTGAGCTGTGTACCGCTTACGCGCTCCACTACTTCAACCGGCCCCATGTCCACGGCCCAGCGAAGCGGTATCTTCAAGGGCGCCTTGGGCGGTTCCTTCAGCAGGAGGGTATCGGTCCTGTACCCTACGAAAGAGGTGACCAACCGTGCAGGCCAGCGTGGGGGCAACTGAATAGTGAATCCACCATCGTAACCTGCAGTGGTACCGATGGTTGTGCCCGACCAGTACACATTGGCGCCAACGAGGGCCTCGTTGCTCCCTTCGGCCAGCACCAGGCCGGAAATGGTGGTCTGCCCATTGAGCGATGGGATGGACAGAGCGGCAAGAAGAAGTAATGCTATACGGAAGTACATGGGTCCGATCAAGGGTACGATGGAAGTACATGGGGAGCACGACTTGCTCCAGCGCGCATGGCGCCCAGGACGGACCTCTAAATACGGTACACCCCGAACAGTTGTCGTCGTTCGGAAGATGGCAGCGGAGGTGATCGGTGATCGGTGTCCCTTCTGCATTCTTCTCGGGGCAAGAACAGGGACACCGGGCCATGCAGCCCGGCATACATGACAGGAGCGCACAATACCATGGTACGACCCAGTTGCAACTGCGGCTGATCGACCACCACCTGACCGAAAGTGCAGCACTCGGCACGCCATGCGGGGATGCTAGGCATCTCCTCCATACCACACTCGGCGAAGGAGGTGCCCAATGTGTACACACTGAAGCCCCCTTTCAGGCAGGTCATCCGCGACAGGGACAAGCCGCTGGTCCCCAACAGCAACAACGCTGTCACGGCCAACACCATCCATCTACCTGATCGCAAGAATGCCAGCATTTCAAAGCAAAGGTAGTCCTTGTGCCGAACGCCTGTCAGGACCAAGAGCGCCTGCACATTGGGAACCCAAGGCCCTCGGAGCCGCGTAACTTTGCACCATGTTGCAGCCCACCAAGCGTCCCCCAGTATCCGTCTATGCTGAAATGACCCCGAACCCTGCCACCATGCGGTTCGTCAGTAGCCGCCTCCTAGTCCAGGATGGCCGTCTGCTCGAGTTCAGGACACCGGAGGAGACCGAGAACGTTTCACCACTGGCCGAAAAGGTGTTCAACCTGCCCTTCGTCACAGGCGTGTTCATCAGCAGCAACTTCATCTCGGTAACTCGGAACAATTCGGTGACCTGGGACCTGGTGCAGCTGGAACTTCGCGAGTATATCCAGGAGTTCCTCAACACCGATGGTCGGGTTGTGTACGAGGATGCACCTGCGCAAGCCTTGGCCGATGCGAACGAACGCGCCAGCACGCATGCGGATGCCAAAAACCCCGAGGAAGAGAAGATCATTCGGGTACTGGAGGAGTACACCCGGCCCGCAGTGGAAGGGGATGGTGGACACATTGCCTTCCGGTCGTTCGAGGAAGGTGTTGTCACGGTATCGCTGCGAGGCTCGTGCAGTGGCTGTCCCAGCAGCATGGTAACGCTGAAACAAGGCATAGAGAACCTGCTGAAGCACGAGGTCCCGGGTGTGCGCGAAGTGGTGGCCGAGGAGCTTTGATCGTGGCCGCTGCCAAGAGAATCCGAAAGGGCCTTATGCGATCCGGCCACTGCACGCATCTTCTGTACAAACACACGAACATGCGACACACACGGATCATTCTGGCAACAGCGCTCCTGGGGGGAGCCCTGCACGCCAGCGCCCAGAACGTGGGCGAGATACAAGGCAAGGTCCTGGATGAGAACGGAGCACCGCTCTTCATGGCGAACGTGGTGACCGAGCGAGGTGAAGCCCTCATCGGCGCCACCACCGACGAACGGGGGCATTTCGTGCTGAAGCCCCTGGTACCAGGCACCTACACGGTGCGCATATCCTATGTAGGCATGGCAACGGCGGAGATCACAGGCATACAAGTGAACCCGGACAAGATCACCTTCCTGAAGGACGAACGCCTGCGACCCAACACAACGATGGTGGAGTTCGAAGTTGTTGCACGCCGGTGGGAGCAGCCCTTGATCGACCCTGAGGAGCCCAGCAAGATCACCATACTGGCCGCACAGTTCGAAGGCAGTCCGTTACGCAAGAACCCGGTGGCCTTGATCGCTGTGAGCTCACCTGACATCTACAAGGCCCCGAACAGCGATGAGCTCTACTTCCGCGGATCACGCTCCGACGCCATGGCCTACTTCGTGGACGGGGTGAAGGTGACCGGGCAGTTGAAGGGCGTGCCGCCCACTTCCATCGCGAGCTTCACCATTTACACGGGAGGCCTTCCAGCGCGCTATGGCGATGTCACCGGAGGTGCGGTCGCCATTGAGACCAAGAGCTACTTCGACCTGTACATGCAGCAGCAGGCCGGTGTGAGATAGTCCAGCAGCCATGTTCCTGCGCCGAAAGCCCTCCTCCGTGCGAACGGACGAAGAACTGGTGACCATCCTGCGGGATGGCCACCAGTCGGCGTTGGGCGAGCTTTGGGACCGCTACGCCCAGTTACTGTTCGGTGTATGCATGAAGTACCTAAAGGACACCGAGCGGAGCAAGGACCTCGTGACGGAGCTGTTCACCGACCTCCCTGCACTGTTAGGTAAACACGCTGTGGAACGCTTCAGGCCTTGGGTGCACACCGTCATGCGCAATCGCTGCCTGCTCTTGCTGCGTGGCGAACGTCGCACCGATCACGTGGACGAACAGGCATTGACTGACCAGGCACAGTCTGATGATGATGCCTTATTACGAGAACGCTCATTGGTACAGCTCGAACAGGCCATCGAACAGCTCAACCCCGACCAACGCAGTTGCATCCGGTATTTCCACTTGGAACGTCATAGCTACCAACGCACGGCCGAACTGACCGGACTTTCTCTGGAACAAGTGCGCAGCCACCTGCAGAACGGACGGCGCAACCTCCGTCTCATCCTCCTCCACCATGCCCACCAGAACGACCATTGATCCCTTCACCTCACCCGAGGCTCCAACAGCTGCACAGCTGATCGCCTACGTGGAAGGAAAGCTCTCCCCGGCAGAACAACACCGGGTGGAACTGGCCATGGAGGCAGATCCCTTGGTACGCGATGCGGTGGAAGGACTGCACATGCCTGGAGCGCTGAAAGCCGCGACCGACCTGGAACACGCACGGCCTGCTGGTGGCGCCAGCTCGCGATGGGCGCGTTGGGCAGGTGGAGGCCTGGTCCTTGTGGCGACAGTGGCTGTATTCCTGTCGCAAGTGGATAACAGGCACTCCGCCGAGGCCCCATCATCGGACCTGGCGACAACAACCAAGTCTCCGACCGAAGTACCGGTGGTCGATATGGTGGATCAACCATTGGAAGAAGCCGAGATCGCAGAAGCGATCGAACTGCCATTAACACAGCAGATCGGTCGTATCGAAGAACAGCAGGAACGCACAGAGGTCTCTGTAGTACGCGATGCACCGATCGACCGATTGGAGGAACGAGGCACACGCATCACCCCAACAGGACCAACGCCTAACGTGAGCACTACTCGTGCCACCCGGACTTCCGTTCAACTGCTCTACCTGCATGACCTCAAGTTGGTGCACCCGAAAGAACTGTATGCCCGGGACCCGTTCATGGAGACAGGCAACAACAGCGTTGATGCACGCTACAGTGATCGCGGACAGCAGCAGACCGATCGGAGCGCCATCCGGAACATGACCTACACGACCTTCATGGATGAGGCCTTGGGCCGCTTTGCGAATAACGACAATCGGGGCTGTCTGGATGACCTGCGATTCCTGCTGGACCAATACCCCGATGATGTGAACGCCTATTTCTACGCGGGCCTGTGCAGCTACAATCTTGGGCTATACAAGCGGGCCCGTCATTTCCTGCACCAGGCGGCCATTCATCAAGTGGATGTGTTCAATGAGGAAGCCACCTGGTACCATGCGCTCACGCTGCAACGACTGGGAGAACAGGAGGCAGCGACCGAAGCTTTCTCACGGATAGCGGCCGGAGGCGGCTTCTACGCTGAAAGGGCGCACGAACTGGGTGGGCTGAAATGACGAACGGGCCGAAGGCTTGCGCCCCGACCCGTCCGTCCCCCTTGGTCCCTACCCTAACTGCCTCGTCAGAGCCCAAGCACCTTGAACTCGGTACGCCGGTTCTGTTGGTGCTCGTCCTCACTGCATTTCTCACACACGCACTGGGTCACGGGCTTGCTTTCGCCATAGCCCTTGCCAATGATGCGTTCCCGTGATATCCCTTTCGATACGATGTAGTCCACTGCGCTCTTGGCCCGCTTGTCGGAGAGCGTTCGGTTGTAGGCATCCTTACCACGGCAATCGGTATGTGAGCTCAGCTCGATACGTACCGTGGGATTGTCCATCAGCGTGGCCAACAGCTTGTCCAGTTCCACCGCGGCATCAGCTCGGATGTCCCACTTGTTGTAGTCGTAGAAGATGTTGTCCAACCGTACCACCTGGTTCACCTTCAGCGGGAAGAGCTTGAAGTCGTTCCGGATGAGGGCGTTGGGGTTGCCTTGGGTGCTCACCTTCACGCTCTGCTTGAAGAAGCCTTCCTTCTCGACCACGATCCGGTAGTCCTGGCCCGTTTGCAGAGGGAATTGGTAGCGCCCGGTGGCATCCGTGGTGATGCGCGCCAGCTCAACACCGGCGCCATCAGTTAGCACTACCGAAGCATCGGCCATCGGTTCATTGGTCTCACCGTGGTAGATGATGCCTTCAGCGAGGTAGTCGTACTTCTCCAGCTCGATCACGATGTTCTCCAGCGGGTCCACGTCGGTGACCACGGTCATTTCTCGCTGGTAGTAACCATTGGCCACGGCTGAGAGCAGGTAGCGTTGGTGGTGCTCAGCCTCCATGCGGAACCGTCCTCCAGGCTCGGTTTCCAGTTTGTAGCGGTCCACGAACCCACCCTGGCCGTTCTTCAGGACGATGTTGGCATTCTCGACGGGCTTACGCGTGGCCTTGTCGATGACCAAACCTGCGAGATAGATCATCTGGGGGCGCACCGTGCAACCATAGACATCATCGCTGCCCTTTCCACCCGGACGATCGCTCGCAAAGAAACCGGTGGTATCGTTGACGAGCAACAGACCGTGATCATTGTAGCGCGTGTTCATGGGATAGCCCAGATTGAACACTGTGCCCGGCCCGGCCACGGTCAGCCTTGATCGGAAGATATCGAATCCGCCCAGACCGACATGCCCACTACTGGCGAAGTACAGGGTGCTATCGCGTCCCACGTAAGGATACATCTCGTTACCCGGTGTGTTCACCTTCGGACCGAGGTTCTGCGGAACTCCCCACTGGTTGCCCAGATTGTCGCAGAACCAGATGTCGGTACCACCTTCCCCTCCAGGCCGGTCGCTTACGAAGTAGAGGCGGCGCCCGTCGTGGGTCACGTACGGGTGACCGAGGTTGTATTGCGCATCATTGTGGTCGAACGGCACCAGATTGCCCCACTCGGGCTGCCCGAACTCGCCCGTGATCACATCGGTGAAGTAAATGCCCATTGTCAATTCTCCACGCTCATTCTTGGACAATACACCGTAATAGTCGTTGTTCCGGGTAAAATACAGGCGCTTGGCCAGCGAATCATAGGCAACGGTACCATCGTGGTAGCGGCTGTTCAACTCCTTGCGCATCACCATCGGCTCCTCGGCGGTCTCCCCCTTGAGCAATGCGCTATACAGGTTCAAATAGGGCTCCTGGTCCCAGGCATAGCTACGTGTGCCTCCCACGCCTTCGCCTCGGGCGCTGGAGAACAGCAACAGGTCGTTCATAACGGACATGCCCAGATCGGCCTTGGGCGAATTGATCGGCACTGTCCTTACAACAGCACTTACGCTATCCCGCATCAAGCGATCGAACAGGCCGGGATTGCTCACATACGCCTTGGCGCGTGCATCATCCGGGCGTTGCGAGAGGTAGTTGTCATACCACTCCAATGCAACAGGATAGTTCCCGTTCGCCCGGAGCAGGTCGGCATAGGCCAGCATGTCATCGGGCGTCTGGGCACCGGTGGCCATCAGCTTGGTGTAGGTCTGCTCGGCCTCCTTGGAACGGTCCAACTTTCGGTAGGCAAGGGCCAGTCGACGGAGGTCCTGCGGTGTGGCCTTGCCTTTGGCACTGAGGTCCTCATAAATGGAGGCCACTTTCCCATAGTCGAACACCTCGCTATAGCGATCGGCCATGCGGGTCTTGAGCCTCTGGGCCTGAGCGGCCATGGTGCCCATCAGGGCAACAACGAGCAACAACGTTGCCGGTACGCGTTGCAGCGGGTTCTTCTTGGCGTGCATCATTGATCAGAAGTAGCGCGGTGAACGAACGCCTTTCACTTTGTTGCCGAACTCGAACCCGACCATGATCTCGTGCGATCCGCCGCTGTAGTTGTTCAGTATCGACAACGGGTAGTCGTAGGCGTAACCGATGGAGAGGTCGTTGGTAATGAGGTACTGGGCCAGTACTCCCACGGCATCCTCGTAGCGGTACATGGCCCCCAACCAGAACTTCTCATAGAACAGGAAGTTGGCACTGAGGTCGAAGCTGAGCGGAGCACCCTCCACGGCCTTCAGCAGGAAGGTGGGCTTGAACTTATGGTAGGTGCCCATGTCGAACACATACCCACCGCTCAGGAAGAAGTGCGCGCGCTGGCCGGGCTCCGAGATGAACGAGAGCGAATCGGTCTCAAAGAACTGCGTGCGCAACATCTTCGGCGTACTGATGCCGATGTAGTAGCGGTCGCTGTAGTACATCACCCCGAAACCGAACTGCGGATCGAGCTTGGAATTGACGTCCTGTTGGAACACCTGATCACCTGCCTGCTGGGGATTGAGGCTCTGGTAGTTCCCCTGCAACAGGTTCAGACCACCCTTCAGACCGAAGGAGAGCTTCGCATCGCCCAAGAAGATCCGATAGGCCACATCGGCCATGAAGGAGTACTGGGTGATGGGGCCATGGCTGTCGCGGAAGAGACTGCCACCGAGGGCAAGGCTCTCATGCCAGACCGGGCTGTGGATGGTGAGCGTCTGCGTGGTGGGCGCTCCCTCGAAGCCCACCCACTGATGCCGGCTGAGTCCCTTCAAGCTCACGCGATCGGAGCTTCCCGCGTAGGCCGGGTTGAGCGCCAGCATGTTGAACATGTACTGGGTGAACTGAGGGTCCTGCTGGGCCACGAGCGCAGTGCCCATGCAAAGGGCGAACGCCGTGCCCATCCATCGTTTGGCCGTCCGTTGCATCGGCGTGTAGTGTTGCGTGCTATTGGTGCTCATCGGCGCAGATAGATGAAGCCGGTGTAGGCATCGCTGCCGTCACCGAGGTCAAGGACGTAGTAATACGTGGACTCGGGCAATGTCTCACCGTACATGGTGCCGAACTGGCTTGTGCCGTCCCACTGGTTCGTGTAAGGGCTTGCCTCGTAGACCTTGTTGCCCCAACGATTGAATATCGTAATGCGGTTATTGGGGTAGGTCTCTATGTTGGTGATCACCAGCAGGTCGTTCACGCCATCGCCGTTCGGCGAGAAGGCATCGGGGACCTTCACCGTGACACAATCCTTGATGTGCACCATCATGGTATCAGCCGTTGGTCCACATGGCGATCCGGCCGGGAATGGACCGTTGTTCACGCTCCAGATGAATGCATAGTGCGTTTCCGGCAGCTGGATCAACTGGAAGCCGTCCACATCGCTATCGGCATTGCCTGGTTGGGCGATACTCGCATTGCCACCCGGTGGGTTCAACACCGTCCAAACCCCTGACGCCGTGGAGAACACCGCCTCGGCATTGAGCTGGGTGGAACCGATGTCCTGACAGAACTCTTGGTCGGGACCAGCATTGGCAGCTGGCACCGTGCTATCGTACACGGTCAGGCTGACCACATCGTTCGTACTTCCACAGGGCCCATTGTCAATGGTCCACTGGAATCGGTTCTCACCGATGCCAAGGCCAGTGATCACCGTGAAGGGGTTTGATGGCTCGGCGATGGTGCCCGTGCCGCTCAACAGGGTCCAGAGGCCCACGCCAGGCGCCACCGGCGAACTGGCGAACATGGTCACTGTTCCTGTTACCGGAGAACAGAAATCCTGATCAGGGCCGGCGAGTGCCGTGGCGCCGCCATTGTCGAACACATTGATGTTGACCTGGTCGGTGGTGACCGGACCGCACGGACCGTTGTCCACCTGCCATTGTAGGGTCACACTGCCCACTCCAAGGCCACTTAGCGTGGCCGTGGGGCTGTTGGGGTCGCTCAAGGTTCCAGTGCCGCTCACGAACACCCAGGTACCCACGGCCGGGAAAGTGACAGCACTTCCCTGCAGGGTGACACTGCTTGTCGGCGTGCAGATCTGCTGTTCCGGACCAGCGTTGGCAACCGGTTGATTCGCATCGTACAATGTGATCACCACCTCATTCTCCGTATCGCCGCATGGTCCGTTCGTGATGGTCCAGCGGAACACGTTGGTACCGATGGAGAGACCGGATACCGTGGTGGAAGGATCATTGGCATCAGCGAAGGTGCCCGTTCCAGTTATCACCGTCCAGAATCCACTTGCGGGGAACACCACCGCATTACCGGCCAGTGTTGCGCTCGTGGTCGGCGTACAAAGCTCCTGGTCGGGACCTGCGTCGGCCGCTTCGCTCTCACCATCGAAGATGAATACGCTGATCACATCACTGCTGGTACCGCAGGCGCCATTGTCGATCGTCCACTGGAAATCGTGCTGTCCAACGCCGAGATCGAACACCGCCGTGTTCGGGTCAGTGGGATCCACCAATGTTCCGGTACCGCTCAATGAGGTCCAGAGGCCCGTAGCAGGGAAGGTCGGGTCGTTGGCGACCAGCACGGCATTGTTGGTCGGCGTGCACCAGCTGATGTCATTGCCGGCAGTTGCAGGCGTGGCCTCGCCATCATACACGAACACACGCACCGTGTCCTGGCTGGGCGGACCGAATCCGCAGTTGCCATTGTAAATGGTCCAGATGAACTCGTTGATACCTATCGCGAGATCGGTGATCTGCGTGTTGGCATCGTTCGGGCTCGCGATAGTGCCCGATCCGTTCAGCAACGTCCAGGTTCCAACGCCCGGGATCTCCGGAGAGTTGCCCTCCATGAAGGTCTCCGTGGTGGGCGTACAAAGCTGTTGATCGGGCCCGGCATCGGCCAGCGGTGCGTTCGGGTTGTACACCCGCACGGTCACCGTATCGGTGAGGATACCATTGTTCGGGCAGGGGGCCCAATCGAGGGTCCATACGAAGGTGTTCACCCCTTGCGATAGTCCCGTTACGATGGTGTTAGGGTTGTTCGGCTCAGCGAACACACCGGTACCGGCGATCACCGACCAGGTGCCCACACCAGGAGCAATGGGTTGTTCGCCTTGCAACTGCACTTGGGTGACCGGCAGGCACGACTCCAGGTCCGGACCAGCGATGGCGGGTGATGTGCTATCGCTATACAGGGTGATCGTCACAAGGTCGAAGGTCGGAGTGGTCTCACAAGCGCCGTTGTCAACCTCCCACTGGAACACGTTCACGCCGGTGGCCAGGCCTTCGATCAATGTGGCCGGGTCGTTGGCGTCCACCGGAGTACCCGCGCCGCTGATGAGGGTCCAGGTGCCTTGTGCCGGGAAGATCACCGTGCTGCCGGCCATGAACACACTGTCCTGAGGCATGCACAGCTCCTGGTCGAGACCAGCATTCGCGATCGGATTGCTCGGGTCGAAGACGAAGATGCTCACTTCATCATCCGTTGTCACACATGCACCACCGGTCAGCGTCCAGCGGAAGATATTCTCTCCGATGGTGAGGCCGCTCACCGTAGTGGTGGGGCTGAAGGGATCGGCGATCACTCCGGTGCCTTGCGCCAGGGTCCACACACCAATGGCCACGCCCACCGGCGGATTGCCGGTCAAGGTTGCGGTATCATCCGGAGAGCAGAGCTCCTGATCGGCACCTGCGTTCGCAGGCGGCGCATCCGCATCGAACAGGACAATGGTCATTTGATCGCTGGTGAGGCTGTTGGCACAAGCATCACCATTATCCACGGCCCATTCGAACACGTTCGTACCCACACCCAGGTCGGTGATGGTGGTGGCCGGATCGTTCGGGTCGGTGATGGTGCCTTGGCCTGTGATCAAGGTCCAGGTGCCCACCGCCGGTAAGGTGATGCTGCTACCGGCCATGATGGCGCTGGTGACCGGGGTACAGATCTCCTGGTCCGCGCCAGCATCGGCGTCAGGGTTGTTCACGTCGAATACGAAGATGCTCACTACGTCGGTGGTCTGAGGGTTGGCGCACACACCATTGTTCACCACCCACTGGAAGATGTTCTCACCAATACCCAGACCCGATATCGCGGTCGCGGGGTCGTTGGGGTTCGCAATGGTACCAGAGCCGTTCACCAGCGTCCACGTGCCCGTGGCCGGGAAGACCACCGCACTTCCGGCCATGGTGATGCTGGCGTCGTTGCTGCAGAGTTCCTGATCGGGACCGGCATCCGCCAGCGGGTTGTTCTCATCAAAGAGCGTGATCACCATCTCATCCGTGGTCACTCCTTCGGGGCAGGCACCGTTGCTCACCGTCCATCGCACCACGATCACACCCACGCCGAGACCGGTGATGGTGGTGTTCGGATCGTTGGGGTCGGTGATGGTACCCGTGCCGCTTTGAATGCTCCATGTGCCCACGGCAGGGAACACGACCGGACTTCCACTGAGCTGGGCCGCGGTATTGGGCGTGCACTGCTGTTGATCCGCCCCAGCATTGGCTACGGGAAGGTTCGCGTCATACACACGGATGTTCACTTGATCGGTGGTCACCCCGTTCGCGCAGGGACCGTTGTCCACGGTCCATTCGAACACGCTTTCACCAATGCTGAGGTCGAACACGACGGTGTTCGGGTCGTTCGGATCAGCGATCGTACCCGTGCCGCTCACCAACGTCCAGGTGCCGACCGCCGGGAAGGTCACAGCGCTGCCTTGCAGATTGGTGGTAACGATGTTCGGTGTACACAGTTCCTGGTCCGCACCGGCTGCCGCATCGGCATTGTTCCCGTCGAACACGAAGATGCTCACCACATCAATGCTTCCGCTGTTCTCGCAGGGGCCGTTATCGATGGTCCAGAGGAACGTGTTCTCACCCACACCCAGATCGGTGATAACCGAGTTCGGGTCGTTGGGGTCAACAATGGTACCCTGACCGCTCAGCAAGGTCCATGTACCGAAGGCCGGGAAGGTCGGGGCCACACCCTGCATGGTGGTGCTCAGCTGCGGCGTGCACAGTTGCTGGTCGGCACCGGCATCTGCTGGCGGGTTGTTCAGATCGAAGATGAAGATGCTGATCTGGTCGCTGGTGCCATCGTTCGCACACGGTCCGTTGCTTACGGTCCACTCGAAGATGTTCTCTCCCACACCAAGGTCGGTCACGGTCGTTGTGGCGCTTGTGGGGTCGGTGATCACACCTGTACCGCTCACCAGGGTCCAAAGACCAGTGGAAGGGAAGGTCACCGCGCTGCCGAACAGCGTGGCCACCGTGTTCGGGGTGCATTGCTGCAGGTCCTGTCCGGCATTGGCCACCGCATTATCGGCATCGAAGAGCAGGATCGTCACCTCGTCGGTGGTCTCCGCACCACATGGTCCGTTGTCCACGGTCCACTTGAAGATATTGGCACCAACGCTGAGATCGCTCACCGAGGTGTTCGGATCGTTCGCATTGGCGAAGACACCACTACCACTTGCCACGGTCCATGTTCCAATGGCCGGGGAGATCACGGCACTGCCTTGCAGCGTTGTACTGGTCTGCGGCGTGCACAGCTCCTGATCGGCGCCGGCATCCGCATCCAGGTTGTTCGCATCATATACACGGATCACCACGTTGTCGGTGGTCTCGCTTCCAGCGCAGGGGCCATTGTTGATCATCCACTGGAACTCGTGGGTACCCACGGGCAGACCGGTAACCGTGGCATTGGGATCGCTTGGGTCGGTAATGGTGCCGAAGCCGCTCACCTGGAACCACATGCCCTCGGCGGGGAATGTCGGTGCGTTGGCCGCCAACGTCGCCTCACTGTCCGGTGTGCAGAGGTCCTGGTCAGGCCCTGCAGCGGCGGGCTCCTGGTCCTCGTCGAACACGAAGATGCTTACTAGATCATCGGTCTGTGAATTGGCACAGGGGCCGTTGCTCACGATCCAGCGGAACACGTTCTCACCAATGGCCAGGCCAGTAACCGTACTGGCCGGGTTTGTGGGGTCCGTGATGGTTCCCGTACCGCTGACCAGGCTCCAGGTTCCGGTGGCAGGTATGGTGAGGCTACTACCTTGAAGTGTGGTGCTGGTATTGGGCGTGCAGAGCTGCTGGTCCACACCCGCATTGGCCACCGGGTTCAACGCATCGAACACACGGATCACCACCTGGTCCGAAGTGCTACCACAAGGACCGTTCACGATGGTCCAGGCGAAGATGTTGACGCCGACCGGCAGGTTATTGAGCGCGGTGTTCGGATTGTTCGGCTGCGCAATGCTGCCACCACCAGCGATCAAGGTCCACAGGCCAATGCTCGGGACGGTGGGTGTATTACCGGCCATCGACACGGACGAAGTGGGCGTACACACATCCTGGTCGGGACCGGCATTGGCGGCCGCTGCGGTATTGTCGTACACGAACACGCTGACCAGGTCCGTGGTGATGGCGTTCGGACAGGCACCATTGTTCACCTGCCATTGGAACACGTTCTCCCCTACCGCCAATCCGTTCACCACCGTAGTAGGTCCGGTCGGGTTGGCGATACTACCGCTACCACTGACCAGGGTCCATTGACCCACAGCGGGCAGGATGAGAGCGCTGCCGTTCAGCGTGGCGCTGGAGGAAGGCGTGCAGAGCTGCAGGTCATTCCCCGCATTCGCCACCGGATTGTTCGGGTCGTACACGAGTATGGTTACCACATCGCTGGTGATACCGCACGCACCATTATCGATGCTCCAACGCAGCACGTTCACACCGATGCTCAGTCCACTTACGCTTGTGGTGGGGCTGGCCGCATTGGCGAAGGTGGCGGTACCGCTCACCACGCTCCAGCTGCCAGTGGCCACTCCAACGGGAGCATTGCCTGCCAGCGTGGTCGCAGTAGCCGTTCCGCAAAGCGATTGGTCAGGACCTGCCTCCGCCGCTTGTGCATTGCCGTCGGCAAGCGTAATGGTCATGGAACTGCTGGTGATCGGGTTCGGGCAGGCTCCATTGTTCACGGTCCACACGAACGTGCTCACACCCACACCGATGCCGGTGATCGCCGTGCTCGGATCATTGGGAGAAACGATGGTGGCCACAGGACCTGATGCCTGGGTCCAAGTGCCTTGCGCTGGGAAGGTCACCGCACTACCCTGCATGGTGGTGCTGGTCACCGGCGTGCAGAAGCTCTGCGCCGGGCCGGCATTGGCAGCTGGGTTGTTCGGATCGTAGATGAAGATGCTCATCTGGTCGGTGGTGATCCCCGTGCAGGGGCCATTGTCCACCGTCCATTGGAAAATGTTCTGGCCAATTCCCAAGCCGGTCACCGTGGTGTTCGGACTTGCGGGATCGGTGATCACACCCGTGCCGCTAACGAGGGTCCATGAACCCGTGGCAGGCACAGTGATGGAACTGCCGGCCAACGTAGTACTACCGCTGGTGGAGCAAATGGATTGATCCGGACCCGCATTGGCGATGGGATTGGATAAATCATATACCTGAATGCGCACCACATCACTGGTCACACCGCCGGGGCAGGGACCATTGCTCACGGTCCACTGGAACTCGTGAATACCCACAGGAAGGTTGCTGATCTGCGTGGTGGGACTGTTCGGGGTGACGATCGTACCGCTACCACTTACAATGGTCCAAGTTCCCGTTGCGGGGAAGGTGACCGCACTAGCGGCCATGAACACAGAATTGGGCGCTACCGGTACGCAGATGCTTTGGTCCGGGCCGGCGTTCGCGATCGAGTTGCTCGGATCGAAATTGAACAGCGTCACTTCATCACTGCTACTGCCACAAGGACCGTTGATCACCGTCCAACGAAGCACGGTTGCCCCGGTACCAAGACCGTTCACCGAGGTTGTTGGGTTGTTCGGGTTGGCGATGTTGGCCGTTCCGCTCAACACGGTCCACGTTCCCTGAGCAGGGGCCGTCACGGTGCTGCCGGCCAAGGTGGCACTCGAGGCTCCGCAGAGCAGCTGGTCCGGTCCGGCGTTCGCACTGGCGCTCGCTGCATCAAAAATGGTCACTGTCACCGTGCTCGTGGTGATCGCCCCGGGGCAAGGACCGTTGGAGATGCTCCACTGATAAACGTTGGCTCCAAGACCGACACCCGTGACCGTGGCCGTTGGGCTGTTGATGTTCGAGAAGGTACCCGAGCCGCTAACCACGGACCAAGTACCCACCGCAGGGCTCACCGCCGCGTTGGCCGCGAGGGTAACGCTGGTCACTGGCGAACATAGGTTCACGTTGCTTCCTGCTTGTGCCGCCGGAGCGTTCCTATCGAACACACGTATGGTGACCTCATCGAAGGATGTGGGCGGAACACAGGGACCATTGTTCACCGTCCAGCGCAACACGTAGGTACCTACGCCCAAGTTGCTCACGCCCGTGGTCGGGCTGGCGGGGTTGGCGATCACGGCACCAGCAGGACCCGATTGAATGGTCCATGTACCGGTGGCCGGCAACGCAACAGCGGAACCGGCCATGATGGTACTGGCTGCACCGGTCGATGTTGTACAAAGCTCTTGATCAGGACCAGCAGCAGCGGCGTCCAACGTTGAGCTGAAGCGAGTGATCACCACTTGGCTCGTGGTGATGCCGTTTGCGCAGGGGCTGTTGTTCACGGTCCATTGGAACACGTTGTTGCCGATGGAGAGCCCGGTCACAGAAGTGGTGGGGCTGTTGGCATTGGCGAACGTACCCGTACCGCTGATCACCGTCCAGGCACCCGTGGCAGGTGCAATTGGAGTTGAACCAGCAAGCGTGGTCCCGGGAGAACAGACTTGCTGGGCAGGACCCGCGTTGGCAGGGGGACTGTTCGGATCGAACACAGTGATCACCACATCATCCGTAGTGGTGGAAGGGATGCAGGGGCCGTTGTTGATCGTCCACCGTAGCGTGTTCACACCAGGACTGAGACCACTGACCGCAGTGCTGGGGCTGTTGGCGTTGGCGAAGGTGCCCGAACCGGTGACCACGGACCATATACCTGAGGCCGGTACAATGGCGGCATTGGCGGAAAGTGTGGCCGAAGTGACCGGTGCGCAAAGTTGCTGATCCACCCCGGCATTGGCAGGTGCTTGCGTATTGGTGAACACACGGATGGTCACCGTGGAGCTCGTAGGCGCTCCGCAAGGACCGTTGTTGATGGTCCATCGCAACACGTTGTTTCCAGCGGACAGACCGCTGACCGTTGTGTTCGGAGCGTTGGCGTTGGCAAAGGTGCCGGTACCGCTCACTACGGTCCAGCTACCCACTGCCGGAGCCACGGCGGTGTTTGCGGCAAGCGTGGTGGACGTGGACGGCAAACAGAGCTCCTGCAATGGGCCGGCGTTAGCTGCCGCCTGAGCGGGGTTGAACGCTGTGATCACCACATCATCACTGGTGGTGCCGCAGGTCTGATAGTTCACCGTCCAGCGGAAGGTATTGATTCCGGTCCCAAGGCCCGATACGGTCGTTACGGGATCATTGGGGTTGGCGAAGGTCCCGCCCCCGTTCACTACGGTCCAAGTACCCTGCACTTGGGAGAAAGGCAGTACACCCGCCAAGGTCGCTGTCGTGCCGCACACGCTCTGGTCCGGACCAGCATTCGCCGGCGTGAACGGCGGGGTCACCTGTATGGCGAAACCGAAATTATTCAAACCGACCAACGGGCAGGCATTGTCCTGGACGTTCACCGAGAACAGGTTTTGTCCAATATCCGCAACCGTTGGGGTCCAACAGAAGGTTCCCACTGGGCGTGGCCCTCCAGAAACGGTGAACGATGCCGCAGGGATGCCGTTGTTCCAAGACATCGTCACCAGTTGTGCCGCATCTGCATCAGTACTGTTGACCGTGAAGCAGAAGGACTGGCCGGCGCATACTTCGAAGGTGTTCAGGTCGGCTCCGTTGACCCCGCTCACGGTGGGCAGGTTATTGCTGCAGGCAATAATGGCGAACTGCACATCACGTATGTACTCACCGATCTGCACACCATTCCTCCATTCCCTCACGCGAACGGTGACAACGGCGAATTGCTGGATGCTCGGGGTGAAGGTGATTGTACCGGTCACCGGGTTGATCTGCACCGCGTTCGCACCGCCGCTGGTCACTACAGGCTGCAGGAACGAGTAACCGGCATTGTAGGGGATCAATGCACCGTTGGTGCTAAGGGCCGGAGCCAGTGCGAAGCTGAGCGAGTCACCATCGATGTCATTGAATCCATGGTTGTAGCTCACCGGCTGTCCCACACAGGCGAACGGAGTGGGGTCATTGAGATAGCGTGGCGAATTGTTGCACGCTGGCAACGTATTGTTCAAGCGCGCATAGAGGTACAGGTCGCGAGATCCCGGGTTGTTCAGCGACGTGATGGCATTGTTGCGGCAGCACAGTGTCCAATCAATGATCCAGTCGGTGCCACATCCGGCAAAGGCGCTCAAATTCACAACGGCACTGTAGCGATAACGCTCAATGCCGTAGACTCCTGAAGTGCTCGTGCAACGGTCCGCAGCACCGAAGCACAACGGGGTCACCACATCCACGCCATCAAGACCGAAGCAAGGGTTCAGCGTGGCATTGCATTGTGTGCTCCTCAACCTGAACTGACGGCCGTTATTACAATTCGTGGGCGCTGCCACACCGTTGCAGTCCCGGTAGAAGTTCAGCCGTACCCGATATAGGTTGGGGCCGATACATTCATAAGTAAGCTCGCCGCCCATGGCGTGCGTGGCCCGGGCCTCACCCTGCCAGAGCAGCAGGGCCGCCAGCACGGGCAGCAGGTAACGAAGGGGGGCGATCACTGCGGCACCCGCAAAGCGGACCGCGTTCCAGAGGCGTCGTTTTTCAACCATGTACCGACCAGTATGTGAGCACATGTCTTCGTGTTCATTCCCATCGTCCGCCAAGGAAGATTCCTTGCAGGGCCCTCCTATTGTCAAAGACCTCATCTCGCCTCGGGGGTATAAGGCAGGGTACGAACAGAAAGAACACAGAACAGGTGCCGGGCAAACCTAGACCGAGCCTAAAGGCAACGATCGCCCCACTGGATCACACTTGTTAACATGATAATGTGGGCCGTAGCGTGAAAAGCCGAATGTCGCTACAACGACCCCGAGCAGGAACAGGTCGAACGAAACGCCCAAGTCATCGAAGAATAAAGGCATTCCGTCGCAAACCCGATCACGCCGTGTATTGGTCGCTCATGCGCAGCCATCAACCTGCGGAACACGAGATCTGAACGTGCTGAACGGATGCCACGCAAACCACATCCATCGCCTCCATGCCCAATCCTCGCTCGACACGCGATCGCACGAGCGAGCTCGATACCCTGTCATTTGGAACGCGGTGTCGAACGCGACACCGTCCTTGGGGCAGGCGTGGTTGGCCGCGGCGCAGGACGCGACGGACCCTCCCGGCGGACCGCAGTGCGTTGAACGGAGGGGCCCGGTGCAGGGGTGCGGCTGTTGGTGGCGCGGGAAACACTTCGAACACCAGTGCTTGTCGTGCGTGTCCCACCCATGTTCTTGGCAGTGGTCACCAATGGCTCCATGGACTTCGGAAAGGGCGTCGCGCTCACCTGCATCGGAGCATCGGACGCACAGTTCACCATCTTGGAAATGCGATTGACACCGATGTGACCGAATGCCGTGTAGGTATTGCACGCCGCATCCATCACCGTCACGGTCACCAGACCTCCGGGCCCTTGCTCCGCCCGCAGATCGGTGTATGGCGGAACACCACCTACCGCATGCCAGCTCACCGTGCCCCTGGTAAGGACCACCGACTGGTACATCACCGGAACTGGCAACACGTTCATCTCATTCGTCTCGCAATACATGTCCACCACTTCCGCATCGGTGATGTACAGCACCACGAACAGGTCACGCGCCGAAGTGATCACAGAGGCGCACAACAATGGCAACAGGATCAAGTAACGCATGGCATACGTTTTTCAAGGTGAAGATAGTTCATCGAACACCCGAATAGCAAACCGCTTGCAGCGACGATGGCGATCCCATGATCGCCGGTCCGCTCATTATATTGGGTGCTCGGTCAAGATGGCATCTGGACTTGTGCGATCACCTCCCGAACGAACACCACAATACATGGCACCCCATTTCTTCCGCTATCTCCTGATCTCCGTCCTGTTCGCCAGCACGATACCGATCAACGCACAGTTCGTTGCCACCGTGCAAATGACAGAGCATGTGGAGGGCATTTGCGACAGCACCCAGGTATTTCACTTGTGGAACACCTTCGACGGGCAAAAACAAGCAACCTGCACTGTGAGCGATGCAGCCATACAAGCGCGGCTGAACAGTGGCGTGACCTATTTGAAGGACAATCCGAAGTTCAAGCTGCCGAAAGGTGCATCGGTGTCCACATGGGTGAACTGTGAAGGTGCGCTGGTGAAGGTTAAAATGGAGTCAAAGAACGCCGCCTTCAACGAACAGGTGGAGGCCGTGTTCCGCGATCTCGGTGAATGGACGGCGGGCCGCACCGGCGGCAAGAACGTGGACAGCGTAAGGCTTTGGGGCATCACCATCTACAAAGGCTACATCTTGCTGCAATGAGCACCGTCGAGCGTGACGTGTGATCATGGAAGAACTCGAACAGGGCCCCCTCAATGGTCAATGACCACCATGAACGATGGGCGGAGCGATCGGCCCACTACCCACCGAACACGCGCCGCAGTAGATCACTGGTGCGGGCCATGGGATCCTTGCGGATGCGTGCCTCCTCTTCCGCGACCAGCACAAAGAGGCCCTCGATGGCCTTCTGTGTAACGTAACCGTCCAGGTCGGTATCCACCGCTTTTTGGCCCGTGAAGGCACCGGCCTTGTTGTAAGCGGATGTCAAGGGCGTCCAGTAACTGGTCAGGGCCACTTTGCTGGTGGCGCGCTCCACAATGGGGCGGAATCTTGCCATCAGTGATGCCGTGGTCTTCTCGCGCAGGTAGTTGGTGGCTGCCTGGTCGCCGCCCTTCAGGATCGCAAAGCCATCGCTCACGCTCATGCCAAGGATGGCATCACGCAGGACCGGCAAGGCCTCCTTGGCCGCTTCTTCAGCCGCGCGGTTCATGGTGAGTTCGAACTCCTGCACCTGGGCGGTCATGCCCATACCGGTCAGCGTGCTTTTCACCTTCTGTGCTTCGGCCGGGAACGGGATGCGGATGCGATCGTCCTTCCAAAAGCCATCGAGCGCGGAACCCTTGCTCACGGACTGCTCCGCTCCCTTCCCCAAGGCCTCCTTCAGCCCGGCGATGACCTCATCGTTGGTGAGGCCGCCCGGCTTGGCGGTGACCTTGCCTGCAGCGTCCTTGATGGACCGGGGTAGCTGTGCTGAACAGGAGGTGGCGATGCCGAGCATCAAAAGGAGAAGGAAGAACAGCTGTTTCATGGGAAGGAATGAGGTAGGCGAGCGCGGACAAATAACGTGCCTTGATCGCGGGAACGATACCGGAAGCGTACAATCGAAAGCAGCGGGTCCACTATCAGCGCACCGGCCGGAAAAAGGTGATGGCACCCTTCTTCACATCGGCCATGACCAGTTCATATTGACTCACCTTGCGTCCCGAGCGACCGAAGTTCTGATGTGCGATGATGTAGTGGCCTTGCTCCAACACCTTGATCACTATCGCGGTGTGCGGCCCCATGGCTACTTGCTCCATGGATCGCTCTGTCCGTCGTTCGATCATGACCTGATCGAACTGCACGATATCACCGCGCATCACAGGTTCCGTATGCCAGTCCACGGCATTCCCGAAGCCATAGCCTCCATCCCACTTTGCACCGGCCTTGTTCAAAGCGAACTGCGCCAGGTCCCAGCACTCACCCCGCCCGATCTTCTTGATCATGGATGCTTCCGCGAAGGGGGTGCCGACACCCTTGCTGAGCTCTTCGACACCTTGACGCTCATCCAGACCGGCTGGGTGAAGGACTTCCCCATCCTGCTCTATGGGAAGGACTATTGGCAGCCGATGCTGGAGCAGATCGACCGCATGATAGCCGAGGGCACCATCGGGCGCGAGGAACTGAAGTTCGTTTACGTGGCCGACAGCATGGACGAGGCGACGGAACTGCTGCAGGACCAGCTGGTGGAGATGTGGCAGGAGGCTCACGATCGCAAGGATGCCCCGAAATGGTGGTTCCTGGAGGGCCAACTGAACGCTCGCGGTGCAGTGCGATAGCGAGGATCGGCGACTGTGGTTAGCGCTACTTTTACGATTCATCGCACCCCCCATCATGAAGCACCTCTTCCTTGGCCTCGCGCTACTGACCACCGTGCAGGCGAACGCCCAGAACGTATACACGGCCACCTACACCGCCGGCGACATCCAGTCGGACATCACCTTCACGGCCCTTCCGGGAAGTTCCTCGTGCCCGGCGCAGCTCACGGTGAACGTGCCGACCGGAGAGACCATCGACTCCGCGGTGGTGAGCTATACCTACTTCAGCTCGCTGGCCGGCTTCGGCAGCCCGGCCATGCAACGCAGCCAGATCCGCTGCATCACCACGGGCCAGGCGGAGACCCAGCTCGCCCTCGCGGTGAACCCCGGCCTTACCACGGCGAACTACCTGCGCACACTCACCATCGCGAACGGGCTCTCCACCGGGCCCGTCACCTTCGAGATGCATGCCGGCAACACCGGCCTGCTCGGAGGGCCCTGCACCAGCCTGCACACCATCAACAACAACACCTGGACCATCGCCGTGCATACATCCGGCGGAACTACCGGGCTCGCATCGATCGCCACGGACGGAATGGACCTTTGGCTGGACGGCATGGATGGATTGCGCGCGGAGGGCCTGTCGAACGACCCGGCCACCGTGCGGGTCCATGATGCCATGGGACGCCTGATCATGGAACGCGCGGTGCTTCCGGTAAACGGCTCCCTCCGGCTGTCCCTTCCGGAAGGCCTGCCTGGCGTGTTGATGGTGACCGTTGACCAGAACGGCGCCCGTGTGGAACGCCGCCTCGCACGCCTCTAGAGGCCGATCGGCGTCCGGTCACACGAGCTAACAGAGCCTTAACGCAAGATCAAGGACCCCTTCATGTGGGGCCTGACCTTTGCGGCGCCGCGGGGAAGAAGTCCGCGTTGAACGCCATGCAGAAGCTCATTAACCTGATCGCAACCTTGCTCCTGGCCACCACGGCCTTCGGCTAAAAAGCCACCATCACGGACAACGTGACCGCGAAGGAGAATGGCAGCAAGAGGACGCAAGGGATTACCATACCGAAAAAACGGAAGCAGAAGCAGATCGGTATGCGTTGAGCTGTATTACAACCCCAACAACACCTCCCCCGGATCCTTGCCTCCGAACACCAACTTGTTCGGGTCCTCGATCATCTCCTTCACCTTGTACAGGAAGCTCACGCTCTCCTTCCCGTCAATGATGCGGTGATCGTAACTGAGCGCCACGTACATGATGGGGCGGATCACCACTTGACCATTCACGGCCACGGGACGCTCCACGATGTTGTGCATGCCGAGGATGGCGCTCTGCGGTGGGTTCAGGATCGGTGTGCTGAGCATGCTGCCGAACACGCCACCGTTGGTGATGGTGAAGGTGCCGCCGGTCATCTCGTCGATGCTCAGTTTGCCGTCGCGGGCCTTGATGGCGAGCTCCTTGATCTTCGCTTCGATCTCGGCCAGCGTCATGCGCTCCGCATTGCGCACGACCGGCACCATCAGGCCCTTCGGGCTGCTAACGGCGATGCCGATATCCGCATAATCGAAGGTGATGATCTCCTCCCCGCTGATCTGTCCACCCACGTTGGGGTAGAGGCGCAGTGCCTCGGTCACGGCCTTGGTGAAGAAGCTCATGAAGCCGAGGTTCACGCCCTTCTGTTCCTTGAACTTGTCCTTGTACTTGTCGCGCAGGGCCATCACGGCGCTCATGTCCACCTCGTTGAAGGTGGTGAGCATGGCGGTCTGGTTCTTCACGCTCACCAGGCGCTCAGCCACCTTCTTGCGCAGGGTGGTCATCTTGGCGCGGCTGTCGTTACGCGTGCCGCCCCAGCCGTTCATCAGCTTGTCGTTGGCATCCACACCACCAGCGATGTAAGCCTCCACATCGCTCTTGGTGATGCGGCCATTGGGGCCGCTGCCTTTCACTTTGCTGGCGTCCACCCCTTTCTCATCCAGCATGGCCTTGGCCACCGGCGTAGCGTGCGCAGCGGATGTCGCCGGAGCTGGAGCGGCAGCAGGTGTTGGCGCAGCGGCAGGTGCCTTTTTCTCTTCCTTCACCGCCTTCTCCTCCTTCACTTTTTTCTCGGCCTTCACGCTGGTGTCGATGCGGGCCACCACATCACCCACGTTCACGGTGGCATCGGCCTCGGCGAGCAGTTCCACTTTGCCTTCGGCCTCAGCGCTCAGCTCCAGTGTGGCCTTGTCGCTATCGATCTCGGCGAGCACTTGGTCCTTCTCCACCACATCGCCGCTCTTCACGAGCCATTGCGCGATGCGTACTTCACTGATGCTC
>Ga0315901_10002882_pt1 | contig 22997 bp, 25 predicted proteins | sample LakEriMetagenome_10_FD_203761 | JGI IMG/M metagenome (GOLD analysis project Ga0315901, IMG submission 203761) | Freshwater fungal communities from buoy surface, Lake Erie, Ohio, United States - Buoy 2 MA116 | ecosystem: Environmental > Aquatic > Freshwater > Lake | place: USA: Lake Erie, Ohio... | reverse complement strand
CCGGTACAGAAAGGGTGATGTTGTTCGGGCTGTAACCGAAGTATGCAGTGCCCGGAACAGACTGGGCCTGGGCCGGCACGGCAACGGTCGCCAGGCAGGAAGCAATGGCTCCGGCCAGTAGCGCCTTCATGCTGCGTGCTTGAACAGTTGTCACAACAAGCCCCTTGTCAAAAGTTGAACCCCGCACAGTCGGCTGCGCTCAGTCCGTCGAATTCTTGTGCGACCACTCGAAAACCGATCTCAAAATGGATCGGCTTTCCCCTCGCCCTGCATTTAACGCCTTTGGTAGCTAAACGGGCAACAAGAATCTGATTTCAACGCGTTTAAAGGCGTCCCAAAGCAGGACGATGCGGGTGGCAGGCTAGCCATATAGTTCGGAAATGAAAGGCTTTTCGGATGCTTTTCGGTGTCAAAAAGATCCATATCGGAACGACAATGGTTGTTAAGGATTGGGGCTAACAAACGGCCTTAACACGCATTCACGATATATCTTACGAGTGGCGACTCGTCGGGAGAGGCCAATCTGCAACTCAGATGATTCGTGGTGAGGCAGGGACAAGAACTAGTCAATTATACGTAAGTACCAGTATCAAAAGATAACTCACGTAAGTCAGCTGTCCGATGCGCAAAGGGCGGCCCTTGCGGACCGCCCTTCGCTTTCCCGGGGATGTTGGCCAGGTGTTACTGGTCGATGTTTCGCCTGAAGGTCTCTGGCAGGAACATCAGTCCGACTACTACTGTCGCCGTGGCGATAACGATGGGGTACCACAGGCCGTAGTAGATGTCCCCGGTTGCCGCGACCATGGCGAAGGCGGTGGTGGGCAGGAACCCGCCAAACCAGCCATTGCCGATGTGATAAGGCAGGCTCATCGCAGTATAGCGGATGCGGGTGGGAAACAGTTCCACCAGCAGCGCCGCGATCGGACCGTAGACGGCGGTCACCAGCAGAACGAGGTAAGTCAGGATTGCGATCACCAGCGGCTTGTTGATCGCCGCCGGATCGGCCTTGGCGGGATAGCCTGCCGCAGTCAGCGCCGCTTTCACCTCCTGCTGGAAGGCGGCGATGGCGGCCTTGCGCTCATCCCCGGTCACCTTGGCCGGATCGGGCGCAGTGAAGGTCGTGCCGCCAACCTTGATCTGCGCCACCGTCCCGGCTGGCGCTTCGACCTGAGCATAGCTGATCCCGCCTTTGGCCAGGAACGACTTGGCAATGTCACAGCTCTTGCTGTCGAACCTGTTCTTACCAACCGGGTCGAACTGGAGCGAGCAATCGGCATCGTTGGCGATCACGGTGACCGGGGCCGTGGCCTGCGCACGGGCCAGGGCCGGGTTGGCGGCTTGGGTCAGAGCCTGGAAGGCAGGGAAATAGGTCAGCGCTGCCAGGGCACAGCCCGCCAGGATGATCGGCTTGCGCCCGATCCGGTCGGACAGCCAGCCGAACAGGATGAAGAACGGCGTGCCGATAGCCAGCGCAATGGCGATCAGGATGTTGGTGGTCGCGCCATCGACCATCAGGGTCTTTTCCAAGAAGAACAGCGCGTAGAACTGGCCCGTGTACCAGACCACCGCCTGCCCGGCGACTGCGCCCAACAGCGCAATCAGCGCAAACCGGGCGTTCTTCCATTGGCCGAAGGCTTCCGCGATCGGGGCCTTCGAACTGGTGCCTTCTTCCTTCATCTTCTGGAAGACCGGGCTTTCCTGCAACTGCATGCGGATCCACAGCGAAATACCGAGCAGCACAACCGAGATCAGGAACGGCACGCGCCAGCCCCAGTCCTTGAAGGCTTCCTCGCCAATCAGTGTGCGGGTGCCGATCACCACCAGTAGTGCGGCGAACAGGCCCAGCGTGGCCGTGGTCTGGATGAAACTGGTATAGAGACCGCGCTTGTTGTTGGGCGCGTGCTCCGCAACATAGGTGGCTGCACCGCCATATTCACCGCCCAGCGCCAGCCCCTGCAGCAGCCGCAGTACCACCAGCATGATCGGCGCGGCGACGCCAATGCTGGCGTAGGTCGGCAAAATCCCCACCGTGAAGGTGGCAAAGCCCATCAGGCCCATGGTGACCAGGAACGTGTACTTGCGCCCGACCAGGTCGCCCAGCCGCCCGAACACCAGCGCGCCGAACGGGCGAACCGCAAAGCCTGCGGCAAAAGCACCCAGGGCAAAGATGAATCCGGTCGTCTCGTTCACGCCCGAAAAGAACTGGGCGGAAATGACCGTCGCCAGCAGGCCGTACAGGTAGAAATCGTACCATTCGAAAACCGTGCCGAGCGACGAGGCGAGGATGACTTTCTTTTCGCCCCCGGTGGCCTCGTGATGCTTGGGTAGGGCGTCGATTTGCGAAGCCATCCTTTGTCTCCCCCGTGTTTCCCGGACAATGCGCCGTTATTCCTGACGCGCCCTTTTGGGCCGATGCTGACCCCGCTACCCCGTTCAGTATCCTCCGTCGACCCGGACCAGCGTGCCGGTGGTATAGGAACTGGCCGGACTGGCCAGCATCAGCGCGGCGGTAACGATTTCCTCCGGTCGACCCGGCCGGCCGAGCGCCACTGGCTGTTTTTCGCGCTTCTCGGCGTCCCATGCCTCGGCAATATCAGTCAGGAACGGGCCGGGGACGATGCAGTTGACCCGCACTTTCGGGGCATATTCGCGGGCCAGTGAGACGGTCATGGCGTTTATCGCCGCCTTGGCGCCGCTGTAGGGCACGACGCCTGGCGCGGCGTGGAGCGAAGCGGTGGAGCTGACGTTGATGACGCAACCGCCGCCGGCCTCGCTCATGCGGTGAGCCACCTGGCTAGCGAGCCGGAACGGACCCTTGAAATTGAGATTAAGTACGGAATCAAATAGGCTTTCTGGCATTTCATGACTGGCGCAGGGGGGGCTCATCCCGGCATTGTTGACCAGCACGTCGATCCGGCCGAATTCGGCATAAACCGCCTCGACCAGTGCGTCGCAATCGGCCCAGCGCCCGGCGTGCATGGCAAAGGACAGGGCGCGGCGGCCCAGCGCGCGGCATTCCTCGGCCACCTTTTCGCAGTTTTCCAGCTTGCGGCTGGCGATCACTACGTCCGCTCCGCGCTCCGCAAACGCCTTAACCATCCGGTAGCCAAGGCCGCGGCTGCCACCGGTAACCACCACCACCTGGCCAGTGAAATCGAACAGCGGGTCCATCATCGCAAATGCTCCTAAAGTGTCTGGCCGTCATCGATGGTGTAGACACTGCCGGTAACGAACCGAGACAGGTCGCTGCACAGATAGAGCAGCGGCACGTCCATCGCCGGAATGTCGCACCAGCGCCGGCGGGGGAAGCTCTTGAGCAGCACATCACCCATGTCGCTTTCCATCAGTTCACCCGTGATCTCGGTCGGGAAGTAGCCGGGTTCGATCACGTTGACGTTGATGCCCTTGCGGGCCCATTCGCGGGCCATCAGCTTGGCCATCTGCGTTACCCCGGCCTTGGTCGCGGAATAGGGGGTGGAACCCGAGAAGGCCTTGCGCGAGGTGATTGATCCGATGATCACTACCCGGCCGTTCTCCCGTTCCGCGCTGCCAGCAGCGATCAGGCGCCGTGCGCCTTCGCGCACCGTCAAGAACGGCCCGCGCAGGTTGGTGGCTACCACCCGGTCGAACGAATCCATCTCGACCCTGACCGAAAGCTGGTCATCGGCGGTGCCCGCATTGGCGATGATAGTGTCGACCGTGCCAAAGGCGGCTTCGGCCGCATCATAGGCGGCGATGGTCGCGGCTTCGTCCGCCACATCGAGCGAGACGGCCAGTGCCTTGCCCCCGGCGGCGCGGATTTCGGCCTCGAGCGCGGCCAGCCGGTCGGCCCGGCGTGCGCCCATCACGACCGCCGCCCCGGCCGCGGCCAACAGACGGGAGAAGTGCGCGCCAAAGCCGGACGAGGCACCGGTCACCAGGGCGACACGGCCGGAAAGATCGAATTGTGGGACGGTCGTCATGCCGCAGGCTCCTCTGTTTGCCGAGGTGATAGCCACAGCCGATCGGCCTTGTCGACATTGGAGACCATCCGACCGCAGCCTGGACAGACGTGCAGCCGGACTTGCCGAGCGACGCGCAGTGCTGCAACGGGGCAAGCATGGACAACATTCGAATTGAAAGCGCAGGCGGCATCACAACGGTGACCCTGATGCGCCCTGCATCGCTCAACGCGATCACGCCCGACATGCATGACGAGCTGGAAGCGGCCTTCAACGCCTTTGCCGCCGATCCAGCCCAGAAAATCTGCGTCATCACCGGCGAGGGGCGGGGCTTCTGCGCCGGGTCCGATCTCAAGGCCGTGGCCGCTGGCGGACACCGGCCCTATCCGGCCCACGGCTATGCCGGCCTGATCGAGCGGTTCGATTGTCCCAAGCCGTTCATCGCTGCGGTCAATGGCGTGGCGATGGGCGGCGGCTTCGAACTGGCGCTGGCCTGCGACATCATCATCGCTGCCGAAAGCGCCAGCTTTGCCTTGCCCGAACCGCTGGTCGGGGCCGTGGCGCTCGGTGGCGGACTGCACCGCCTGCCGCGCCAGATCGGCATGAAGCAGGCCCTGGGCCTGATCCTGACCGGCAAGCGCGTTTCGGCAGCCGAGGGCCTGCTCCTGGGCTTCATCAACGAGGTCGTGCCCGATGTCGACCTTGCCGCGGCCACCCAGCGCTGGTGCGCCGAGATCCTGCGCTGCTCGCCCATGGCGATCCGCGCATCCAAGGAAACTGTCGTCCGCGGGCTGGAGGAACCTGGCCTCGCCGCTGCCATGGCCGCGCAGGCCGATTATCCCGCCTTTGCCGCCTGGCGCACCAGCGCCGATGCCAGCGAAGGTCCGCTTGCCTTTGCCGAAAAGCGCCCGCCCCGCTGGCAGGGCCGCCCCCATTCTGACAAGGACCAGCAATGACCATCCTGACTTTCAAGGGCTTTGGCGGGGTTCGGCTTGAGGCTGAAGCCATGGGGGATGAAAATGATCCTGCCATTCTGCTGGTTCACGGCGCCGCCCAGACCCGCGGGGAATGGCACACGGTGGCAGATGCCCTGGTCCAGGCCGGGCGGCGGGTGATTGCGCTCGACCTGCGCGGGCATGGTGGCAGCGAGTGGCCAGAAAGCGGTCGCTACGATCTGGAAGCCCATGTCGAGGATCTGCGCGCGGTGCTGGCCCAGCTTGGCACCCGGCCCGTGGTCATCGCCGCCACGCTGGGCGGCTGGATCGCCACTGCTGCACTGGCGACGGATGCGGCGAATCTGGCTGCCGGGCTGGTGCTGGTCGACATGCCGGCGCGGCGCGATCCCGGTCTGGCCGAGGCCATTGCCGAGCGACTGGCAGCCCAGCGCGGTCATGACCAGAAGCTTTGGGATGAGCGGGTGCTCGGGCAGACCGACCTCGACAATATTGAGACGCGCCTGGCCGAATCCGCGCCCCGGCTCAATCTGCCGACCCTGGTGGTGCGCGGTGGGCTGTCATGGATCGAACGCTCGCCGGCCAGCGCCGCTTTCGACGCAGCCTTGCCGAATGCTGAAAGCGTGGAAGTGGCTGATGCCGACCTGCTGGTGGTGACGGACCGGACCGAAGCCTTCCTGAGCCATCTGCTCGATTTCCTGGAGCGCAAGCAGCCGCGCGCTGCACATGAATTCCGCGCCGGGTCCGATGCCCGCACGCTGCGCGATGCGATGGGCTGCTTTGCCACCGGCATCACCATTATCACCTCGCGCGATGCCAGCGGCACGCCGATCGGCCTCACCGCCAACAGCTTTACCTCGCTCTCGCTCGATCCCCCGCTGCTGCTGGTCTGCGTGGCCAACACCGCCGGGTCCGCGCCGGTGCTGCGCGAAGCCGATCATTTTGCGGTCAACCTGCTCCAGGTCAGCCAGCAGGCCACATCCAACCGGTTTGCCGGTAAGGGCGAGGATCGCTTCGCCGCCACGGCCTGGACCCCGGGCGAAACCGGGATGCCGCTGATCGACGGCGCGCTAGGCTCGTTCGAGTGCAAGCGCCACGCGATCCATGATGGTGGCGATCACTTCATCCTGGTGGGTGAAGTGGTGCGGGCCCAGTTCGAACCGCGCCGGGATCCGCTGCTCTACTTCCGCGGCAAATACAGACGGCTGCACTTCGCCTAGGGCCAGCCGAAGCCGATCTCCGTCTCGCCGGTTGTCTCTCCATCCGGACTGAACCGGCGCTCAATGATCCGGCCCCCGCCTTCGGCGTCGACCAGCACCACAGTAGAGCACCGCGTGCCGTAGACCGGATTGCGGATAAACACGGGGCTGAACGGGGTTTCCGGGCCTTCGCTGTCGGGTTCGGCGGGGAGCTGGGTTTCGTCGGCCAATGCGGCAAACAGCGCGGCGGGATCGCTATCGCCATGTTCCAGCCAATGTCCGACCGCGCCGGCCAGTCTTTGGGTCTTGGGCCAGGGGCGGTCGAACTGGCCGTTTGAGACCCCATGCAGCCCGGGCGCGAGCGGCAGGCTCACCGGCGTGGGCTGGTTGGTCAGATGGTTGGCCCCGGCGGGGCCGATGCGCAGCAGGTGAAAGGGATTGAGGGCGTGGCCGGCAGGATCGGGCGCTCCGGCGAGCCAATCCATGACCAGCCCCCCGCGTGAGGCCAGGCCCGGCCGCGGAAAGCCGGGCAGGCGGAAATTGGTGACCAGGGCAAAGCGCCCAGCCGCGTTCACGCCTAGCCAGGTCCCGCCTGCTTCCAGGTCCCGCCCGGCCATGGTGCCATCGGCCCAGCGGTGGAGCGGCGCGGTTGGCCGTTCGTGGAACTCGTCACGATTGGCGGCGACCACCAGTCGCCAGCGCGGGTGCGCAGCCCAGGCAAGCGCGGCAACACACATGGCTCAGTCCTGCTGGCGGGTCAGTTCGGCGCGGATCGCCGCGCCGTCCTGATCGAGCAGTGGCGGCGGGCGGCGTTCTGGCTGCGGCATGGCTCCGAACCGAATCGGTGCGCTGATTTCGTGGTAAGCGCCCTCGCTGGGGTGCTGGCGCTGTTTGAAAAATCCGGTCGCGGCGAGGTGCGGATCGTCCAGCATGGCACCGATATCGCGCACGGGCTGCGCGGGGATCTGCGCGGCATGGCAGCGGGCGATCAGTTCGTCCGTGGTCAGGCGCGGGGTCAGCTCGGCCATGCGGTGATACATGGCCGCCATATTGGCGACCCGGGCCGGTCCGCCCTCGAACCGCGGATCGTTGAGGAAGTCCGGATCATCCAGCAAGGCGAAGATCCGGTCCCACGAGTCATAAGTATAGGCGACAATCGAGACATGGCCATCGGCAGTGGGGAAGGGCTGGCGATCCGGATCGAGCTGACGCTGGTAACCGGCCGGCCCGGTTGGCGGGTCAAAAGTCATTCCGCCCAGGTGTTCGCTCAGCATGAAGCTTGAGAAGGCTTCGAGCATGGGCACTTCCACGTTCTGGCCTGCGCCAGTGCGCTGGCGGTGAAACAGGGCGGCTAGCGCGGCATAGGCCGCGTGCAGCCCCGCGACTTTGTCCGCAATCAGCGATGGCAGATAGCGCGGCGTGGGATTGCCATCGACGCGCGGCAGCAGGGTGGCGGCGCCGCTGGCGGCCTGGATCACGTCGTCATAGGCCTGAAGATCGGCATAGGGTCCGTCCTGCCCGAAGCCGACACAGTGGATATAGACGATATCCGGCTTGATTGTGCGGACCGCCGCATAGTCCAGACCCAGCCGGTCAAGTGCCTTGCCCCGGACATTGACGACGAACACGTCCGCCTCGGCCAGCAGCGCCTGCATCACGCCCGCATCATCGGTGCTTTTCAGGTCCAGCGCGATTGAGCGCTTGCCGTGATTGAAGCCGAAAAATGCGGGGGACATGCCCGGTGTGACGGGACCCTTGGCGGCCCAGCGCAAGGCGTCGCCGCTACCCGGCGCTTCCACCTTGATCACTTCCGCCCCCAGATCGGCCAGGATCTGCGTGCAATAGGGGCCGAACACCACCGTGGTCAGATCGACCACCTTGATGCCTTGCAACATGGCTGGAGCAGAACACGGTTCAGACATCTAGATCAGTCCCTTGGCGCGCAGGCTGACATGGCCCTGCCGGCCGACAATCACATGATCGTGGACAACGATCCCGAGCAGCCGCCCGGCCTCGGCAATGCGGTTGGTCAGTTGAATATCGGCCCGGCTCGGCTCGGGCGAACCGGAAGGATGGTTGTGAACCAGGATCAGCGCGGCTGCGCCCAGATCGAGCGCCCGCTTGACCACGGTGCGTGGGTGGATCGCTGCCTCGTCCAGCCCGCCCTCGGTCTCCAGATGATCAAGAATCAGGCGGTTACGGGTGTCGAGATAGAGCACCCGAACCCGTTCGTGCTTGAGGTGGGCCATGTCGATGGTCAGGTAATCGATCAGCGCCTGCCAGCTGGCCAGGATGGGTTGTTCGGACAGTTCGGCCCGCGCCAGCCGGCGTGCCCCCAGGGCGACGATCTTCAGGGCGGCCGCGCTGGTTTCCCCCATGCCCGGATGATTGGCCAGTGCTGCCGGATCGGCATTGAACACCCCGGCCAGCCCGCCGAACCGCGTGAGCAGGCTCTTGGCCAGCGGCTTCACATCCTTGCGGGGGATGGCGGTCATCAGCAGGTATTCGATCACCTCGTGATCGCCCAGCGCCTCGGCCCCGCCAGACAGCAGGCGGGCGCGCAACCGGGCACGGTGGCCGTGGCCGTCGTGCTGGCTGGCCGCTGTTGCTGAGGTTGGCGCTTCGTCGGCCACGCGGTCTCCCTTTGCCGATGCTGCATTGCCTTTCGCGGCGCGAGGGCGCAAGCAAGAACCATGTCCGAAGCAGAGGCAGAACCTACGGAAAAGGCGGTTGAAGCTGCCTCGGCCAAAAAATCGCGCCGGTTCCGTCGGCCTGTGGCCGGACTGGCTCTCATCCTTCTGGTTCTTCTGGGGCTGCTGTGGTGGCAGCGCGAGAATCTGGCGCACCGGATCATCGCCGGGCAGCTCGAAAGCTATGACTTGCCGGCCACCTATCAGCTGGAACAGGTCGGGCCGCTGCGGCAGGTACTTACCAGTGTCGTGGTTGGCGATCCGCGCCGGCCCGACTTTACCGCCGAGCGGATCGAGGTGCAGATCACGCCCGCCTTCGGGCTGCCGACGATTGGTGCGGTCACGCTGGTTCGGCCGCGGCTGTACGGAGCCCTCACCGATGGCAAGCTGTCATTCGGCAGCCTCGACACGGCCCTGTTTGCACCCCGCGCCGGGCCGCCGGGTCTGCCGGACCTGAACCTGCGCCTGATCGATGGCCGGGTCCGGATCGATAGCGACTACGGCCCGGTGGGGATCAAGGCCGATGGCAGGGGCAACCTGAGGTCGGGCTTTGCCGGTACGCTGGCAGCCATTGGCCCCGAGCTGCGGGCCGGGCAGTGCCAGTTGCGCCGGGTCAGCGCCTACGGACAGGTTGCGACCAGTGACGGCCAACCAGCCTTCAAGGGGCCGTTGCGATTTGCCGCACTGACTTGCCCGGACCTGGCGGTTCGCGATTTTGCCCTGGCGGCCGACTTTTCCGCAGCCGCTGACTTTGGCAGCCTGCGCGGCACCGGCAAACTTAGCGGCGGGCCGCTCGGATGGGCTGGCCAGCGCAGTGGCGGGCTGGGTGGCGAACTTGAGCTGACCTTGCGCGGCAACGATGCAACGGCCCGCTACCGGCTACAGGCGCAGCCCCTGTCAGGCCAGCTCGCTGCCCGCAATCTGGCGATCGAGGGGGTGGTGCGCAGCCGCGACAGCTTTGCGCGCATGGAAAGCGAAGGCACGCTGTCCGGCCTGGGGTTGCAGCCAGGGCCGGAGCTCGATCGCAGCCTTGCCCGGCTTGAGCGCGGTGCGGAAGGCACGCTCGCCGCGCCCCTCCTGGCCCAACTGCGCGCCGGTCTGAAGCGGGAAGGGGCGGGCAGCCGCCTGACGGCCAGTTATACGCTGCGTCGCAGTGGCGCGCTGACCAGCGTGATCCTGCCCGAGGCCGAATGGGTGGGCGCGTCGGGCCAAAGCCTCGCCGTGCTGTCGCGCGGGCAGCTCGCGCTTGGCGGCAAGGGCGGACTCCGGCTGTCCGGTAATTTCCGCACGGGCGGGACCGGCCTGCCGCGACTGTCCGGCCAGGTTGAGCGGCGCCCCGGCGGGGAGATCGAGGCGCGGCTGACCATGGCGGAATATCGCGCGCGCGATGCCAGCCTGTCCCTACCGCAATTGGTCGTGGTGCACCGATCATCGGGTGCGATCGGTTTTTCCGGGCGAGCACTGCTCAGCGGCGCATTGCCGGGCGGCCGGGTGACCGGGCTGGAACTGCCGATCGAGGGGACCTGGTCGGCAAGCGGGACGCTGGCGGCCTGGCGCAGCTGCACCCCGGTGCGGTTTCGCAGCCTGACCCTGGCCGAGCTGACGCTCGATGCGCGCAGCCTAACCCTCTGCCCCGGCCGTGGCGGCGCCATCCTGACCAGCAACGGGCGGGCAACCAGAGTTGCTGCGGGCGTGCCGGCTCTGGCGCTGTCGGGTAAGCTGGGTGCCACGCCGATCCGGCTGGCCAGCGGGGCAGTGGGGCTGGCCTGGCCGGGGTCTCTTGCTGCCAACAAGCTTGATGTCACGCTGGGTGACCCGGCGGAGCCGACGCGGTTTCAAGTTGAAACCCTGTCAGCCCGCCTCGGGCAGGATGTCACCGGCACTTTTGCGGGCGGTGAGGCGCGGCTGGCTGCGGTCCCGCTCGACATCGTCCGGGCGGCTGGGACCTGGGGCTATGCCGGGGGCAAGCTGACGCTGGGCGAGGGCGCCTTCCAGCTTGAGGATCGGCTGGTCGATGACCGGTTCGAGCCGCTGATCGCCCGCGATGCCAGCCTCACCCTGGCCGATAACCGGATCGCCGCAGTGGCGGTGCTGCGGCAGCCGAGCTCCGACCGGGTGATCACCGAAGCGACCATAGCGCACGACCTGTCCAGCGGGCGCGGCTCGGCAGACCTCTCCGTCGCAGGGCTGCTGTTCGATGACCAGCTCCAACCGACCGACCTCACCAATCTTGCGCTCGGCGTGATCGCCAATGCCGAAGGGACAGTCATTGGCAGCGGCCGGATTGACTGGAACGGCGATACGGTCACGTCCACCGGCCGCTTTGTGACGGACAAGTTCGATTTTGCCGCCGCCTTTGGTCCGGTCGAGGGCGTAAGCGGCGCGGTTGCATTCACGGACCTGATCGGCCTGGTCACGGCACCGGACCAGCGGCTCAAGATTGCCTCGATCAATCCCGGGATCGAGGTTTACGAAGGCGAGCTCAGCTTCCAGCTGGAGCCCGATGGTCTGCTGGTGGTCAATGGCGCGCAGTGGCCGTTCGTCGATGGCGAGCTTGAACTGCTGCCTACCCGGATGAAGCTGGGCGCGGCAGACCGGCGAAGTTTTACGCTTAAAGTCAATGGCGCCGATGCGGCCCAATTCGTCCAGCAGCTGGAGCTGTCCAACATTTCCGCGATTGGTATCTTCGACGGCGAATTGCCGCTGGTGTTCGACGAGAATGGGGGCCGGATCGAAGGCGGGCGGCTGGTCTCCCGCGCCCCGGGCGGCAATGTCTCCTACATCGGTGAGCTGACTTACGAGGACATGGGGGCAATGGCCAACTTCGCCTTCCAGTCGCTGCGCTCGCTCGATTTCCGGCGGATGGAGATCGGCCTCGGGGGTGATCTGGATGGCGAGATCTTCTCGCAGCTGAGGATCGATGGCGTAACCCAGGGTGAGGGTGCCAAACGCAATTTCATCACTCGCCAGATTGGGCGGCTGCCAATTCGTTTCAACATCAATATCCGGGCACCGTTCCAGGGCCTGCTTGGCTCGTTCCGGTCGCTTTACGATCCCAGCTATGTCCGTGATCCGCGCGATCTTGGCCTGATCGATGCCCTGGGCCGGCCGGTGGACCAACCCGCGCTGCGCAAACCGCTACCGCCCGACATTCAGCCTCCAGCAAGCAGGAATAGTCCATGAAGCCCCGGCAATTGACCAACCGCGCCCGGGCTGCGACAAGCCCCGCCATGGACCAAACCATGGAGGGGATCGTGCCGGGGAAACGGGGGTTGCGGCGATGGACCCTGCGGCCCATGGCCATGATGAAAGGCTCGATGCTGGCAGGTGTTGCCACGATGCTGAGCGGCTGCATTTCGGTGAACGCACCGGACAAGCCGATCGTCATCGAACTCAACATCAACATCAAGCAGGAGGTCGTCTATCGCCTCGCGGCCGATGCCGGGAACGCGATCAAGGATAATCCGGACATCTTCTGAGCGGGCCTTCGGACAAGGAATTTGGAATGACTGACATTGTCACCCGGACCAATCGCAGCATGTTTGCCAAGGCAGGCTGGGCGACGCTGGCGGTGCTTACGCTGGTTGTCCCGGCTTCCGCGCAGCAGCGCGATCCGGCCTATGCCGCCGCCCGCGCCAAAGGCCAGGTCGGTGAGAAGGTCGACGGCTACCTTGGCTTCCCGGTGGCCCCGAGCGCCGATTTGCGGCGCCTCGCCGATGACATCAATATCAAGCGCAAGGCAGTTTACGCCGAACGTGCCGAGGCCAATGGCGTGACGATTGAGGAATATGCCTTCACCGCCGGCTGTCAGGCGATTTCGCGCACTGTTCCGGGCGAAAAGTACCAGGCCCCCGATGGCCGCTCGTGGCTGACCCGCGGGGAGGACGAACCCGAGCGCGACCCGCGCTGTCCCTAAACCTGTCTAATCTTCCGGGGCCTGCCGTGCCGCAACGCAGCAGGCCCGGTTGACTTGCTCCGCGCGGCTACCTAAAGGGGCCGCGCGTCCGGTTTCCCGCGCTTGCGGGGCGCTGGAATGCAAGCATTTTTCACGCCGGAGTTGTCCTTTCGGGCACCGCAAAAGCAGGGCTGGCCTTTGTCCGATTCGCGCGAACCCAGCGACGGGGGAGACCTCGATCGCCGTATCGCCGAAGCAGAGGCTCGCCATCGCCGTGGTGTTTCGAGTGCCGAAGGTCGCGCAGAATCGCGGGGCTGGGCAGTGGGGATCGAATTCGTCGGGACCGTGCTGGTCGCCACCTTCATCGGTTGGTCGATCGATAACTGGTCCGGATGGAATACGGGTCCCTGGGGGATGATCGTGATGCTGATCCTCGGCTTTTCCGCCGGGGTCCGCCGCGCGATGCAGACTTCGGCGCAGTTCGACAGTGATCCTGGCAACGATTCCGCCAAAGATCGGGAAAATTGAGGGAATTTTCATGGCCGGCCCGATGGAGCAGTTCCAAGTCAAGACCATCCAACCGCTGGAGTTGGCTGGTTACGACGTGTCGTTCACCAATAGCTCGCTGTGGATGACGATTGCCCTGGGCGTGGTTGCCGTGTTCCTGTTTGTCGGCACGGCACGGCCGCAGCTGGTCCCCGGCCGGTGGCAGGCAGCGACTGAGTATCTCTACGATTTCGTTCGCAAAATGCTGGATGAAAACGTTGGTCCGGAAGGGCGCAAGTACACGCCGCTGATTTTCTCAATCTTCATTTTCGTGCTGGCCTGCAACCTGCTCGGCATGGTGCCGTGGGTCGGCTCGTTCACGCCGACCAGCCACATCTCGGTGACGATCGGCCTGGCCATGCTGGTGTTCATCACCGTGTGCATCGTCGGCTTTGCTCGCCACGGCCTGCACTTCTTCAGCCTGTTTTGGCCGAAGGATGCCGGGATCGCGCTTGGTTCCTTCGTGTTCATCATCGAATTCGTCAGTTTCCTGTCGCGCCCGTTCACCCTGGCGATCCGACTGTTCGCCAACATGACCGCTGGTCACGTGCTGATGAAGGTGTTTGGCACGTTCGTCGTTTCGCTCGGCTCGTTTGGCGCGCTGCCTTATGTGTTCGGGATCCTGCCGCTGGGCGTCACCATCGCGCTGACCGCGCTTGAGGTGCTGATCGCTGTGGTTCAGGCCTATGTTTTCGCCCTGCTCGCCTCGCTCTACCTGAACGATGCGGTCAATCTTCACTAAAGTTCTAATACAACTTGTTTTCTGACTGAAAGGTAACGGAAATGGACGTCGCTTCGGCTAAGGTTATCGGTGCTGGTCTGGCTGCCATCGGTGCGGGTCTCGCCGCCATCGGCGTGGGCGCGATCTTCGGCAACTACCTCAACAGCGCGCTGCGCAATCCGGAAGCGGACGCCAAGATGGGCGGCCGCCTGATCTTCGGTTTCGCCGTGACGGAAGCTCTGGGTCTGATCGCGGCGGTCGTCGCGCTCGCGCTGGCCTTCGGCTAATTCCGCTGGGTCGGCCGGGCAATCCGGCCGACCGCCATCCTTACGGCTCTTGAGGCAGGGACACGATGCCCCAGTTCGACTTTGCCAATGTCTTCACGCCCCAGTTGTTCTGGCTGGCGGTGCTGTTCATCGTCCTTTACTTCGGCGTGGTCCGTCTGACCCTGCCCAGGCTGGGTGCGGTGATGGCGCAGCGTGAAGACAAGATCGCGGGTGATCTGAGCACGGCCCGTGCCGCCAAGGAAACGGCCGATACGGTTAGCAGCGCATACCAGGCCGAGCTGGCCACGACGCGCGATGCTGCCCGGGCCGCTATCGCTGAGGCCAAGGCCAGTGCGGCCAAGGCCAGCGAGGCCCGCCTCGCGGAGGCCGGTGCCAAGACCGAAGCTGAACTGGCTGCTGCCGAAACCCGCATTGCCAAGGCCGTGACCAAGGCTGAAGCGGCGCTCCGCGACGTTTCAGCCGAAGGTGCTCAGGCCATTGTCACCCGGCTGACCGGAGTCGAGCCCAAGCTTGACGCCGCCCGCGCCCAGGTTGACGCGCAACTCGGCCGCTGAGGAGAACCAGATCATGATGTTCCAGCTCCTCGCCGAAGCCGCCGCGCACGGTGAACACCACGAACCGACCCTGCTGGGCCTGACCGGCGAAGGCTGGGTCTACGTCGGGGTGACGCTGTTCTTCCTGATCGCGATCTTCGGTGCCAAAGCGCACAAGCAGGTGCTGAGTGCACTGGACCAGCAGATTGCCGATACGCGCAAGTCGCTGGATGAAGCTGCCGCGATCCGTGCTGAGGCCGAGAAGGTCCTGGCCGACGCCAAGGCGCAGCAGGCCGCCAGCGCCAAGGACGCCAAGGCGCTGCTCGATCACGCCAAGGAAGAGGCCAAGGCGATTGTTGCCAAGGCTGAAGCCGACACGGTTGCCCTTGTCGCCCGGCGCGAAAAGATGGCGCAGGACAAGATCGGCGCCGCCGAGCGTGCTGCGGTTGAAGCGCTCAAGGCCCGGGCCGCTGCGGCTGCGACTGGTGCCGCACGTGAACTGATTGCCGCCAATCATAACGCCAAGGCTGACAAGGGTCTGGTGGATGAGGCGATTGCCGGGCTCTGACCGGCACCACGAGTTGGAGAGGGGAAGGGCGGCCAACGTGCCGCCCTTTTCCGTTTGGGCACGCGGACCGGGTCAGGGCTCCAGCACAACCTTGCCGACGATCTGCCGGGCGGCCATCGCCGCATAGGCTTCACGCCAGCGTTCGAGCGGCAGCGTGCGGTCAATGTGCGGACTGAGCCTGCCGTCGGCAGCCAGCGTTGCCACTGCCTCACGAATGGCCTTGCCGCGATCGGGGAAGCGACGGGCATATTCGCCGGCGCGAACACCGACGACCGAGAAGCCCTTGATCAAGGGAATGTTGGTCGAGATTTCGGCGATCCGTCCGCCCGCAAAGCCGATGACGAGCAGCTTGCCGCCAAAGGCCACGCAGCGGGTGCTTTCATCGAACACGTCCCCGCCGACTGGATCGTAGACCAGGTCGCACAGCGCGCCGCCGGTCAGTTCGGACACGGTCTCGCGGAAGCGTCCTTCCGCTACTATCACGGCATCGGCGTCGCTCGCCGCTTTTAGCCGTACGACCTTGTCGGGCGATCCGGTCGTAGCGATCACGTGGGCGCCAAGCCGCTTGGCCAGTTCAACGGCGGCAAGGCCGACTCCGCCGCTGGCACCATGCACCAGCACCCATTGTCCGGCCTTCAGTCCGCCGATTTCGACCAGGGCAGTATAGGCGGTACCATAGGCGGCCCCCAGCGCGGCAGCGGCGGGAAAACCGATGCCGTGCGGCATATGCGTCACGGCACGGGCCGGAACCGCGGCATATTCGGCAAAGCCGCCAGTCTTGTTGCCACCATAGACCGGATCACCCGGTGCAAAGCCGCTATCCGCATCGGCCTCTACCACTTCGCCGGCGAATTCCAGTCCGGCGACGAAGGGTATCTCTGGCTTGAACTGGTATTCGCCCCGGGTCATCAGCAGGTCGGGAAAATTGAGCGAGGCGGCCCGCACCCGCACCAGCACTTCGCCCGGTCTACGTTGAGGGATCGGGAGATCGACCAGCGCGCAGCCGGACAGGTCGGGCGAGAGGGTTTGGACCTGCAGCGCCTTCATGGCGTCAGAAATTGTCCTTCGCCGCGCGCAGGGCGGCAAAGGTTGCGGCAGGGCCGCCTCCGCCCCAGCGGGCCTGCATGGCAATGTCATCCGCGCGCAGGAAAGGATTGGTGGTTAGTTCGCGCGCCAGCGGGGTGGGCACGGTCGGCTGGCCTTCTGCCCGGACCTTGGTGATCAGGGCGACATAGTCCTGCAGCGCGGCATTCTCCGGATCGACATGGAGGGCAAAGCGGGCGTTGCTCTCGGTATACTCGTGGGCGCAGTAAAGCAGCGTTTCGGGCGGCAGGGCCTTGATCCGCTGCAGGCTGGCCCAGAACTGTTCGGCTTGCCCTTCGAACATCCGTCCGCAGCCCAGCGCAAAGACGGCATCGCCAACGAAGGCCACGCCCGCTGCTGGCAGGTGATAGGCGATATGGCCGTTGGTATGCCCGGAAACGTCGATGACCTGGGCGACGTAGTCACCCAGTTTGACCGTATCGCCGTGCCCCACCACCCGGTCCGGCATGGCTATCCGCTCGACTTCGGCCGGTGCCACGACCGTGCAGCCGGTAGCGGCCTTGATGGCCTGATTGCCGCCGGCATGATCCGGGTGCCAGTGCGTGTTCCAGATTTGGGTGATCTGCCAGCCCTTGTGCCCGGCCTCCCGCAAGTAGGCTTCGGCATCGGGCGTATCGATGCAGGCGGTTTCGCCGCTGGCAGGGTCGTGGATCAGAAAACCGTAGTTGTCCGACAGGCAGGGGAATTGGTGGATCTCAAGCATGGGACGATACTACGCCGCATTGTGCCAAAGCAAAAGCCCGCCCGGATCATTCCGGACGGGCCTTTGTTGGTTAGCCTGATGGCTGGGAAGGAGGCTTAGTCCTTCTTGGCCTTCAGCGCGGCGCCCAGGATGTCGCCCAGCGAAGCGCCGGCATCGGACGAACCGTACTGTTCCACGGCTTCCTTCTCTTCGGCGAGCTGACGCGCCTTGACCGAGAAGTTCGGCTTCTTCGAACGATCGAAGCCGGTGACCATCGCATCGAGCTTCTGGCCAACCTGGAAGCGGTCCGGACGCTGCTCGTCGCGGTCACGGCCGAGGTCGCTGCGCTTGATGAAGCCGGTCGCACCATCGTCGCCAGCCTGAACTTCGAGGCCACCATCGCGGACTTCGAGGACGGTGACGGTGACAACGTCGTTCTTCTTCAGGCCCGAGGACGCGGCAGCAACGCCGGCCGCCGGAGCGCCCTTTTCGAGCTGCTTCATGCCGAGCGAAATGCGCTCCTTTTCGACATCGACGTCAAGCACGATGGCCGAAACCTGCTCACCCTTGCGGTGCAGGGCCAGCGCGTCTTCACCCGAGATGCCCCAGGCGATGTCCGACATGTGGACCATGCCGTCGACGTCGCCATCGAGGCCGATGAACAGGCCGAATTCGGTGGCGTTCTTGACTTCGCCTTCCACGGTCGAACCGACCGGGTGCTTTTCGGCGAAGGCTTCCCAGGGGTTCTGCTGGGCCTGCTTGAGGCCAAGCGAGATGCGGCGCTTGTCGCTGTCAACTTCCAGCACCATGACGTCGACTTCCTGCGAGGTCGAAACGATCTTGCCGGGATGGACGTTCTTCTTGGTCCAGGACATTTCCGAAACGTGGACCAGGCCTTCGATGCCGGCTTCCAGCTCCACGAAGGCGCCATATTCGGTGATGTTGGTGACGGTGCCGCGCAGCTTGGCGCCAACCGGGTACTTGGCGATGACGCCTTCCCATGGATCGCTTTCCAGCTGCTTCATGCCCAGGCTGATGCGCTGGGTGTCCTGGTTGATGCGGATGATCTGCACCTTCACGGTGTCACCGATATTGATGACTTCGTTGGGGTGGTTGACCCGCTTGTAGCTCATGTCGGTGACGTGGAGCAGGCCGTCGATGCCGCCCAGGTCAACGAAGGCGCCGTAATCGGTGATGTTCTTGACGACACCATCGATGATCTGGCCTTCCGACAGGTTGAGGATCAGGCCCGAGCGCTGTTCGGCGCGAGTTTCTTCCAGGACGGCGCGGCGCGAGACCACGATGTTGCCGCGGCGGCGATCCATCTTCAGGATCTGGAACGGCTGCGGCACATCCATCAGCGGCTGCACGTCGCGGACCGGGCGGATGTCGACCTGGCTGCCGGGCAGGAAGGCAACGGCGCCATTGAGGTCGACCGTGAAACCGCCCTTCACGCGGCCGAAGATCACGCCTTCAACGCGCTTGCCTTCGCCGAATTCTTCTTCGAGCTTGTCCCAGGCGGCTTCGCGGCGGGCGCGGTCGCGGCTGAGCATGGCTTCGCCATCGGCGTTCTCAACGCGGTCAACGAAGACTTCGACTTCGTCACCGACCTTGAGGCCGTGGGGCTGGCCGGGCATGGCGAATTCGCGCAGCGGCACGCGGCCTTCGCTCTTCAGGCCAACGTCGATGACGGCCTTGTCGCCTTCGATTGCGGTGATGGTGCCCTTGACGACGCGACCTTCAAAGCCACCGTCGGCGGCGCCGCCGAGCGATTCGTCAAGCAGCGCGGCAAAATCGTCGCGCGTGGGGTTGGCAGTAGATGCCATATGGAGTGTTCCTACACTGATGTTTCCGGCCAAGCGGTTGTATCCGCTGGTCTTTTCTCCGCCGCGGCACCATTGCCGCCCTCCCGGGCAGGGAGAGTTTTCAGCGGGCCAAAAGGGCCGATCCGTCACAGGGGCCGCATGCCGCCTGCAACATCCCTGAGGGCCGGGGCCCGGCGGGACTGGCGGCGCTTAGGCGCGGCCCTTTACGAAAGCAAGGTTTTTCGCCGGTTTGCGGTGCAATCAGATCGCCTGCTTGTGGCCGGGAGCCTTGAGCGTGACGATGTAGGCAGACAGGTCGCGCACCTGACTGCGATCAATCCGGAAGTTCATCGCATCGGGATAGTTGTGCGCATCGCGCAGGTAACCGCGCAGCGTCGCTGAAGTCAGCCCTTCGCGGTTGGCAATATCATCGAACGAAGGCGCTTCGGGATTGGGCGAGGAATCGTACGGCTTAATCGCATGGCAGGTCGCGCAGCGGGCCTGGGCAATGGCCAGACCGCGCTTGGCGCTGGTCGACAGGACAGGTTCGCGCGGGGTCTTGGTCGCTGATGAAACGGTCGCGGCTGTCGATACAGCGGCAAGGGCGATGGCGATCAGGGCAAAGTGGCGCATGGCCATGGGCTATACCGCCAGGGCGACACGGGCAACCCGCTAGCGATGGAATGATCAGCCGCAGCGCTGCTCGGCAAGGGCGATCGCCGCAGCGATTGCTGCTTCCCGGCCGAGATCGCTGGTATCGAGCAGCACGGCATCGGGTGCCGCCACCAGCGGGGCTTCGGCGCGGGTCCGGTCGCGCTCGTCGCGCGCGGCGAGGTCGGCGGCGATGTCCGCCAGGGCGACCGCGCGGCCCTGGGCCTGCATTTCCCTGAAGCGCCGCTCGGCGCGGGCAGGGACCGAAGCGACGACGAACAGCTTAACCTCGGCCTCGGGTGCGATCACCGTGCCGATATCGCGCCCGTCGAGCACCGCGCCGCCCGGTTGCAGGGCAAAGGCGCGCTGGCGCTCGAACAGCGCCTGGCGCACTGCCGGGTGGACGGACACGCGGCTGGCCAGCCCGCCGCTGGCCTCGCTGCGCAGTTCGGGATCGTCGAGCAGGACAACGGGAAAGCCGCAGGCAACCAAGGCATCGGCCGAATCGTCCGGATTGCCGCCATTCAGCGCGCATTGCCGGCCCACCGCGCGATAGAGCAGGCCGGTATCAAGGTGCGGCAGGCCGAAATGCGCTGCCAGCGCCTTGGCAATCGTGCCCTTGCCCGAGGCGGTAGGTCCATCGACAGCGATGATCATTTTTCGCGCTCGTTTACGCGATCGCCGTGGGCGCTCGGGCTCGACACATTGACGAACCAGACATCGGCGTCGCTTCGATTCAGCACCTGATGCCATTGCCCGGGGCCGATCTCGAGCCCGTCTCCGGGTTGCAATTCGTGGGTTTGCCCTTCCACTTCGATAGTCAGCATTCCTTGTGTGACCTGGAAGAACTGGCGCGCTTTCACATGATGATGACGATGCTCAGCCGTGCCCGGTGGCATGCGTTCTTCAATCACCAGCAATTCTGGCTGGTTGACGAAGACCCACCCATCGCAACCTTTGCCCCACTTGTAGTGATATGCGGTATCGCGGTTGGAAATCATCGGGCCACTTCTTTCATCAATGCCTCGAACGCCGGAAAGCTGGTCGCGATGGGGCGGGTATCGTCTACTTCCACCCCGGCGCGACTGGCCAGCCCCGCCACGGCCATGCTCATGGCGATGCGATGATCGAGATGCGTGGCGATGGCTTCGCCGGTGCCAGGGAGTGGATCGCCCCCCGTGCCTTCGATCACCAAGCCATCTTCGGTCTCGCGCACCGGCACCCCGGCGGCAGTGAGGGCGGTGGCCATCACTGTAATGCGGTCCGATTCCTTCACGCGAAGCTCCTCAAGGCCCGAGGTGACCGTGGTTCCTTCCGCCAGGGCAGCGGCCACGAACAAGGCCGGAAACTCGTCGATCATGCTCGGCGCAATGGCTGGATCGATTTCAATGCCCTTCAGGGCGGAATGCCTGACCAAGAGGTCAGCCACCGGCTCGCCGCCAACCTCGCGGCGGTTCACTTCCTCGATGCTGCCGCCCATCTGGCGCAGTACTTCGATAATCCCCGCGCGTGTGGAATTGAGGCCGACATTCTGGATCGTCAGTTCGCTGCCCGGCACTACCAGCGCGGCAACGATGAAGAAGGCGGCGGAAGAGGGGTCGCCCGGAACCTCGATGGTCTGGGGCTTCAGCTCGGCCTCGCCGACCAGGCGAATCACTCGCGTGCCATTGGCTTCGATCTCGACCGAAAGGTCTGCCCCAAAGCCGCGCAGCATGCGTTCTGAGTGGTCGCGGGTCGGCACGGGCTCAATCACTGTGGTGATCCCCGGCGTGTTGAGACCAGCCAGCAGGACGGCGCTTTTCACCTGGGCGCTGGCCACCGGAAGGCGGTATTCGATCGGCACGGCAGGGAGGGCACCGCGCATGGTCAGCGGCAGGCGGCCCCCCTCGGAGGCATCGAATACGGCGCCCATCAGGCTGAGCGGATCGATCACCCGGCCCATCGGCCGCTTCGACAGGCTGGCATCGCCAATAAAGGTCGCGGTAAGCGGATGGCTGGCCACCAGCCCCATCAACAATCGCGTGGAAGTGCCGGAATTGCCCATGTCGAGCGGGGCCTGGGGCTGTAGTAGCGCGCCGACACCCACGCCGTGAACCGACCATTCGCCAGCTGCGATCCGCTCAACCGAAGCGCCCATGGCCCGCATCGCCGCTCCCGTGGAGAGTACGTCCTCACCCTCCAGCAGGCCGGTCACCCGGGTTTCGCCAACGGCCAGGGCGCCCAGCATGATCGAGCGGTGGCTAATCGACTTGTCCCCCGGAACCCGGATCGTGCCACGCAGGGGGCCGGTCGGCAGGAAGCGGCGCGGCGTGGGCTGGGCGGAATCGGCGTCAGACACTTTTGGGCTTTCCGAGGCGCTTGGGACAGCGGCGCTTTGACAGGCGCGCCGTGCTATGGCAAGGCGCGCGCCGCGCTGGAGCAGGCGTAGCTCCTCTCCAATACGTATGAAGAGTTTCCGCCGGTCGCCAAGGCAGCCGGCAGCACCTGAGGAATTGAAATGGTCAAGGCTGAATGGGGCGCCAAGCATGGCTGCCCGAAGTGCGGCACCCGCTTTTACGATCTGGGCAAGGATGACCCGGTGACCTGCATCGAATGCGGCTATGCCTGGCATCCCGATCCGGTGCTCAAGTCGAAGCAGCCGATTCCCTATGAAGAAGTTCAGAAGGAAAAGGTTGAAGTGGTCGAGGATGTCGACCTGGCCGATGCCGATCTGGACATCGACGAGGACGGCGATTCGCCCGATAATGACGTCGACCTGGGCGGTGACGATGACCTTGGAGTGGGCGTCGGCGACGACGACGGCGACGAGAATTAATCGACGCAAAAACGCTCTTGCCAAGAGCGGGAGCCGCCACTAGAGGGGCGGCCTCGCTCGCAAGCCGGGCGGGAAATGACGCATCCCCCAGGGTGTGTCGGATGATGGTCAAGGGGCCTTAGCTCAGCTGGGAGAGCGCCTGCATGGCATGCAGGAGGTCAGCGGTTCGATCCCGCTAGGCTCCACCATCGTTCGGAAGTTTGAGTATTTGAGCGGCAAGCTGGTCGGCGAGGTTTCGCCCACCGGCTTTTTTCGCGTTTCGAGGTTGATGAGCGAATGTTCGACAGTCTTTCAGACCGGCTAGGCAGCGTCTTTGACAAGCTGCGTGGGCGCGGTGCGCTGAACGAGGCAGATGTTCGCGAAGCCATGCGCGAAGTGCGCATCGCCCTGCTCGAGGCTGACGTTGCGCTTCCCGTTGTCCGTCGCTTTATCGATTCGGTTACCGAACAGGCAGTTGGCCAGTCGGTCCTGAAGTCGGTCACTCCGGGGCAGCAGGTCGTCAAGATCGTCAACGATGCCCTGGTCGAGATGCTCGGCGGCGATGACGTTCCCGGCCTCGATCTCAATGCCGCGCCGCCGGTTGTGATCATGATGGTCGGCCTGCAGG
>Ga0315901_10002881_pt1 | contig 23006 bp, 16 predicted proteins | sample LakEriMetagenome_10_FD_203761 | JGI IMG/M metagenome (GOLD analysis project Ga0315901, IMG submission 203761) | Freshwater fungal communities from buoy surface, Lake Erie, Ohio, United States - Buoy 2 MA116 | ecosystem: Environmental > Aquatic > Freshwater > Lake | place: USA: Lake Erie, Ohio... | reverse complement strand
GTATTTTAAGAATAGAATAATAATTTAAAGATACAAAAAATTTTTATAAAAATGAATGAGGAGATAAAAGATTGTAAAAATACATTATTAAATACATTTCAAAATATAATTGACCAAGACGATTTGAATAAACTTTTAAATGTATGTAAGAGTAGATTTTATGAAAAAGATATAACATATCAAAATAAATTAGCTGTGTATAAAGAAGGTAAAATTGGAATTGTATTAGATTTTAATAATTTTAAGCATCCAAATCATAATGCTTCTAGAGAAATATGTAGTGGAAAAGATATAACAAGTTTATTCAATGAATCTTCTCATTGTGAAGAAGCGAAAAGACAATTATTATCTTATGCTATTGGATACTTAATTCCGAAAAAGTAATATTAAAATTTAAATAAAAATATTTTATTAATAAAATATTTTTATAAGGAATGATTATAGGATTATCAGGTAATATAGGTTCTGGAAAAGATACAATAGCAAATTATTTAGTAGAAAAATATAATTTTAGAAAAATAAGTTTTGCTTCAAAATTAAAGGATATTGTTGCTATATTATACGATTGGGATCGTATAATGTTAGAGGGAAATACACCTGAAAGTAGAGAATGGAGAGAACGAGATGATGAATATTGGAAAATTAGTCCTCGTAAAGCGTTAATGTATGTAGGAACAAAAATATTTAGAAAACATTTTGGAGAAGATGTATGGGTAAATATAGTAAGAAAAGAGATTTCTAAATTGAGAGGGAATGTTGTGATAACAGATTGTAGATATAAAAATGAGGAAAAAATGATAAAAGATGTGGGAGGAGTATTGATTTATGTAGATAAGGATAATAAGGAGCAAGAATATGAGATGAAGAGTATAGATTATGATATTTGTATAGAAAATAATTCAACAAAAGAAAAATTATATAATGAAGTGGATAGTTTAATTTTGAAGTTGAAATAAACTGAAATATTTAAAGAAATATTCTTTAATATAAAAATGGAGTTTGAAGAGTTGGTAATCCTGAGTCAAGCTCAGGTAAATGAGCTGAAGAAAATTCAGTTAGAAAGTATAAATCAGACGCAAGAATTAATAGTAAAGAATTTGTTTAATGAGATTCAATTAAATAATTTTTGTGAAAAGTTATTAACAAGATGGACTACTATTAATACAAAGATGGATACATTTATATCAAATAATTTTGTAGATGAAGATTTTCAAGATTTTAAGGATAGTGTTATAGAAGCATTTAAAGTATTTAAAATATTAGAAAAGCCGAAACCTCGGATTATTGAGTTTATTGAAGAAACAACTGAAAAATCAATTGAAGTAAAGAATGAAAAATCAATTGAAGAAAATGATAAGTCAGAATTACCGGACCCTGGAGTCGAATTAAAAAAGAAAAAAATATATAATAAATTTTATTATGTAGATACTAAAAATAATGTATATGAGCATAAGAAAACGAAAACAAATATAGGGACTGATATACAATATAAAAAAATAGGAAAACTTGTAAATAAAGAATTAATATATAATTAAAAGAGAACTAGAAGTTTTTGTAATTCATATAAACTGATTTTAATTAAAGTTTATTAAGAACTTTAATTAAAAATGTCTTTCTGGTTTTCGGGTACCAGCCCTTGCGATACTGTATTTAATTGCAAAGATTTGCTTGTTAATATTTTTGAGTTTTTCGATATAAAAGAAATAAAAATTCTTAGATTAGTTAATAAGAGTTTTTATTTAGCTTCAGATAAATATAGAGAAGAGCTTAAATTTTTTTGTGAGAAATGCGAAGATTGGTATATTGATTACGAATCTTATTTTGAATATACAAGACTGAATGATATACATAAAAGAATATATGAAGAGTATATAAGAGATGTTATTATTAAAGAGTTTGATAAATATTTATGTAAGTGTTGTCGTTCAAGATGTAGTAATTGTTTGACTGTAAAAAATAGAAGAAATTTAAAATATAATACAAATGAATTATCTTATTGGTATGGAAATTATGTGTGTAGAGGAGGTTGTGAAAAGAAGTGTGATAAATGTAATAAACAAATTAAGAATAAATTATGCCGACATTTTCCTAAATATGAAATACATGAGGATTTTTTATCAATAGAAACTTCTAAAGATTTTCTTGAAGATAGAATCAAAAATAGCAAAGAAAAGAAGGATAAATCTTTTGTGTTATCTATGATAGAAGAAAATGATGTAGTTTGTGAAAAATGTTTGAGGAATTATAATATTTATGGAAATGAATATTAGGGAAAAAAATTTTTTTCCGATCAGTTTATAATAAAAATTAAAATTAAATTTAAAATAATATATTAATTTTTAATATATTATTCAATGAATACAAATGACATTTATAAAGCGAGTTCCCAAGTAGCATTATCTGTTATACTTTTAAAATTTTTGCATAAAAAAAAGCAATCATATTTTCAAATGGCTAAATTATATACGTTATTTAATATGGGGAATGATAAGTTGATAGATCATTTTCCTCTTGAAAATTCTAAAGACAAAAATATAAGAAGATATTATAAAAAGGCGATGGGAATACCAGAAACTATTTTTGATGCAAATTTAGATTTATCAGATTTAACTAAGTCACAGATCTCCGAATTATCAAAATGGGCATCTAGTTATAGAGAATAAATAATTTAAAAAACTGATTTATAATATAAATTATGAATAATATTAACTAAAATTAAATATTTTAAATAAAAAATAAATGAATAAAGTGTATGAGTTAGTAGAAGCATGTTCTTATCGAAGGCGAAGCTTTATCAAAACAAAAAGTAATTTAGAAATTAAGATAGGTTTTTATCACGGAGCGTTTATAGTTTCGCATAAACGTTTTGAAAATATTCTTAGTTATGGTGAAAATATGTCTGATATAAGGTTAAATAAAACAATTCACGCTGAGGAAAAAGCTATTTTAAATTTACCTTGTTTAGAAAAGAAGAAAAATTTAAAGAAAGTTGATATTATAGTTGTGAGGACGACAAAACATGGGTGTCTTGGATTGTCAAAGCCATGTTATCATTGTTTAATAATTATGAATAGTTTAATTAAAGAAAAAGGATATGTTATTCAACATGTATATTATACAGATGAAAATAGAGAAGTAGAGCAAACAACAATAAATAGATTATTTGATGAAGAAATTCATATATCAAAGTATTATAGAAATAAAAAATCAAGAATGAATTAAATGTAAAAAAATGTAAATTAAGAACCGGAAGACCGCGTTAAACTATAGTTGAAGAAATTAACTGAATTTTTAATTAATCTATTTATAAGATTAATTAAAATGGATATTTGTAATGATGAAAAAATTCATAAATGTTGTATGAAACATTGTTTAGATGGAAATCTATTACATTTTTCTCAAACAAGAATGCTTAGTCGTCCATCAGCTACACTTATGGAAAATTTCAATCAATCTGAATGGTCTATAGATGGAATAACTATGGCATCAAAAGTTGGACATTTAGAATGTATGAAACTTTTATTTAATTATTATAAAGTTAAACCTCAAATTAAATCTAGATTAATAGAATTTTGTAGCTATACAAATATAGAATGTTATAAATGGGTATTAGAAACTTTTAACTGTACAGTTAAAAGTAATCAATTAGCATATTCCATATATGGAAAAAATATTGAATGTTTTAAATATATATATGATAAATTAAGGAGGACCCTTGGTTCTCCAAAAGATAATTTTTCTAATCCAGGGTTAGGTAATTCATACATACAAGTTCAAAAATTTGGATTACAATATATGGATATTTTTGATTGGGAACTTGAATATATTAGAAAAGATTATCCTGATGTATTTTGTGATGCAGATGAATTAAAATTTATAGATAGTGAAATTGACATGTTTGATTTTATCCTTGATAAGGATAATATAAACGTATATACTTATGCTATATGTTTTCGTTTTCCACGAATTCAAGAGTTTATAATTAATAGTTATGACATAATAGATAGAGAATGTTTAACAATTGTATATAAGTTATATAAACAAATTTGTTTAGTTATGAAAGAAAAAACACTAGAAGTATTAAAAGAGAATACAAATATTGCTCGAGATGTTATAGATTATGTTATAAAAGAATATTTGTAAAAACTGACTTTTTTTTATTTTTTAAGAGAGAAGTATATTTATTTTTTAAGAGAGAAGTATATTTATTTTAAAAAAATAAAAAAATATTTTATATTAATAAATAAAAATGGATAACGAAAATCGTAAAAAAACAGTCATCATGAACTTTCTTTATATGAAAGCTTCAGACAAGATTAATTTGCCTTATAACTTTGATACTATCTCTACCATCCTAAGAGATAATCATAATATATTTATTACAAGAGACAACGCGACTCTTCTTTATTTAAAAGATTGTTTAAATGAGTTCAATGAAAATATTGATGATATTGATATGTATATTGCTCAAAAATATCCTGCTTCGTCCCTTATTAAACCAAAAAAGAAGATTGAGATTGATAGTTCTGCTTCTGAAGACGAATCTGAAGATGATTCTAAATCAGTCGAGAAGAAAACTGTCAAAAAGACTCGAGCTCCTAGAAAACAAGCAGAGAAGAAAGTTTATGATAAGGAAGGACAGCGTTATGATACTCCTTCAAAAGAAGATTCTTCTAGAATGTATTATGAATCATTATATGCAGAAAATCCAGATAGCGAGATGGCCACAAAATGGTTGATTGAAAGAGGTATTTCTCTTGAAGAAGCCTCTCAAAATTGGGTTGAGCCAACATTTGAAGCTATTGAAAAGATGGTAGAAGAAGAGGCAGTATATCCAATAACTAAACAACTTAAGAAGGAGATAAATAATTTTTTTAATTTGTCTCGTATTCCACATGATGAAATAACTCCAAAACAAATTAGACAATATCTTGAGAAGGTATTTAATAAAGATTTGAAAGATCGCAAAGATGAAATCAATGATATGAGTATAGAAATTCTTGAGAAGTATATGAATAAAGAGAAAAAGAAAGAAAAAAAAGAAGAAGATTCAGATGAAGATTCAGATGAGGAGGAAAAGAAGGTAAGAAAGACAAAAACATCATCTGAAAAGTTGAAGGGACAATTAATAGGAAAAGTTCCAAAGTTAAAAGAACTTACAAAGGAAGAAAAGGAAGAATATTATCAAAAGATTAAATTAGAAGATGAACTTTTTGATATAAATCAGAGATTATATTTTTTACAAGGACAATATCACTTAAACTATAATAGTATGGAAAGTTTAATACCACAAATGAATGGTGAAGAAATAAAAAACTTGAAAAATAAAATAAATCTTATTGTTCAACGTATTAAGGAAGTTAAACAAGAAAGACAAAAAATTCTTACTAAGTTAGAAGATTATCCAATTGTTCTTGCTTTTGAAACAAATGAAAAAGTTAAAAAACCAACTCAAGTATCTAAAATTGCTAAAGAATTCCAAAAAATACAAAAACTTGATGAAACTGATATTCTTACTGAAAAAGAAAAAACTTTTATTAAAGAACAAAGAAAATTAGCTAAAGAACAAGTCGAAGAAGAGATCATGATTGATGATAAAGAAGTTTATATAAAGAATAGAAATCAAAGAAGTGAAGAAAAGATGATTATGAATAAAGCTAATTACTATAACAGAAAGAATTTGCCTTATTATGCTTTTTTATCAAACTTTGTTCTTTCTCCTGTAATGCTTGCTGAAGATCCATATTTTGAAAAAATATATAAACAATATCCTGATTTGTCTATAGAATTTAGATCTGATTTTAAGAGATTAACAACTGAGCAAAAGTATGATTTTGTAAAAATGATATTTGATAATAAATCTCTAAGTGAAATTCATGAAGGAATTCAATCAACTGAAGCAATATATAATGGATATATACCAGAAGTTTTACAAAAATATGTTGTTGAAAATCCTGTAGATTGTGAGAATGTTAAAAGAATTATAGATGATGAATTGACCTATAATACTATGCATTATTTTAAGACTATTTCTTCAAATCAAACTAAACCAGAAGAAGTTGTAAAAATTGTTATTAATTTATTGAAGGGTAAAACAAGATGTGAGTTTGATAGCATTTTAGAAAACTATACACAAAGTTTAGTATCTGAAATAACAAAGAGTGTTTTGGATTACAACCAATTTATGTCAAATGTTCATAAGTATCAGTATGATAAACAGGAAGAATATGTATCAAAAGATGAATATTTGTCTTCTCTTGATGAGGAAGATCAACATTTAATACAAAGATTATATTTAGCAGTAAGAGTTCCAGTTCCTATAGAGTATGAGGAAGATGTTAGTTATAAATATAAGCCATTGGAAGGACAGAGTATTTTATTTGCAGTAGATGGTAAGTATTCTGAGATTTTGACAGATTTGGCAAAGACATTTAATAATGAATATAATCGTAAAAAGATTTATGAAGTTATTGAAATTATTGAGAATACAATTGGAAATAAAAAGTTGAATAAAGACGAGAGAAAGCAACTTGAATTGGATGCTATTAATGAAGAGATCAAAGAAGGAAATATCAAACCAAATATTGGTAAATTTTTAACAAATTTTATAGAGTTGTATGGAAGTGTTGATTATATTCCTAAAGCAAAAGGAACAAGTGGTAAATACTTAAAGACTCATACAATGTTTAAATTTGAGAATGTAGATGATTTGCCACCATTCCTTAGAGAGAGTGCTTATCATCGTCTTCGCGATGCGATGATACAAATTGATATCAAGAAAGCTGAATATATTAATAAGCAGAAAGAGCAAAATAGTATTTTAGCCCAGATTCAATATGAGCTTATAAAATCCGAAATAAACAATCCTCGTTTGATAGAGTTGATTAATAGTTTGGATATTAAGCAGGAGATAAAGGCAAAGATTCTTTATTTTATAGAAAAGAGAGAATGGAATAATATTTATATTATTCTTGAGCAAGCACATCCAGGAAGAATAAAGAAAGTTTATGATCCATTGGTATATCTTGGTATTCAAAGAAATAATCGTATGATGAAGAATAGAATGATGTCAGATCAGATTACAAAGTTAGAAGACGGTCTTCCATCTATGTCAGAAGGATTAAAGAAATGTTTGGAGTTACAAGCATTACATCCATGGATAAAGACAGGAAAAGAAGCAAGATATTTTATAGCAGATGTAAATAATCAGAGTAAATTTGATTTGGATGAAGATCAGCAACTTTTATTTGGAAAGAAAGTAGATGATGAAATTCTTGAAGATAAAAATTATTATATTCCAACAAATTTATTTTGGAAAAAATATTGTACTGATAATTTTATTTATACAAAAGGTCCAACAATGTGTAATCTTGAATATATCTTAAAAACATATACTTCAAATTCTGAACAAAAATACGTGTTAGGTCTTTTTGATCCAGAAAAACAAAAAGAATTACAATATAAACTTCGTGTATCAGAATCTGACGAGGAGAAAGATAAGATTAAAGAACAATTGGTAAATACCTATAAAATCTTTACAGAGGAAGATTATAAGAAACAATGTGAATGGATAGAGAACAATACTATAAATTATGGAAATTATCTTAAGGTTATAGCATTAGATTTGAATAGACATAGAGAAGTTCGTGATGCTGTTCGTTCATCAACACTTGAAATTATTAAAAAGATTCTTAATGATTTGTATATTAATAAAAATATAACATCAAAAACAGATCAGATAGTAAACAGAGAAGCATTTGAGTTGGAAAAAGCAATTTACGAATCAACATTAGATTCAAGTGGTAGTAAAAAACCAATTTATGTTTATTATAAGATTTTGAATAACTTTGTAATTTTTATGGATGCAAATTCTCCACTTTATAATTATAGTGATTATTTTAGAACTTTATTTATTACAACATATATGAAGAACTACAAGACATTGATAAATCTTTCAATATTAGAAAAGATGCCTGAGATTTATTTGTTGCCAAATAAGAAAGAATTTATGTCTATGTATCTAAAATATATTAATAATTTGATAGAGAAGAGTATTCGTTCTGTAATGAGTACTTTTGATAATACAGTTAGCAAGCCAACTCGTCCAGAAAATTCATATCCAGATTTTAAGAAATTTTTAAATATTATTGTTGGTAAGGATGAACTTGAAAAATATAAAAACATCTGTGAAAATTATGAACAAGTATCTAATCCCTATGTTATGTTAAAACAATCTAATGGTAATATGTATTGTTTAAGTCAAGAACAAGTAGCTAATATTATAAACGGAAGAAATGAAGATATCTCTGATATTCCTCTTGAAATAAGAGAGAAGGCTGAACAATTATTAGTTATTGACGAAAGTGAAAAAGACATGTTTACTCGTATTAATATAATGAGAGTAGAAGCAGCACGTTTGGCAAAAGAATATTTTGGTGAGTTAAATTATTTGCAATTTTTCGAGTCTCTTTTTGGAAAAGAAGAATTGGATTATAGTTTGATAGATAACATTGTTTCTCGAGTTGAGCAATACATGAATATAGAGATGAATGAAAAAGAAAGAGAGTTGTTTGTTCAACAATTATTTGCTGAGTCACATAAACAGTTATTGCATACAGTACAGATGCTTGTTGATAAATATTGGAATGATAATAAGTCAGTATTGAATGAACTTCTTGTAAAAGAAAGATTATCACGAGAGCAAAAATATGGTAATAATATTAAAAATCTTGTAGAAGATAGAATTGAGAGATTTGAAATCTTAAAGCCAATGTTTGAATTTATTGATAACAGTGTTCGTGTTGATGATGAAACAATATTTGATAGCGTTATTGATTATATTTCTCAATATAAAGTTGTAATGCCACCTGTAGAGAAAGAAAAAGCAACTGAAAGAGAAACTGTTAAATATTTAACTTCTAAGAATTGTCATTATTGTGCTTTATCTTTACAAGATAAGAATATATATAAAACATATGTATTGGGTGAAGTTAAAAGTGAGGATAGAGTAATTCCTACAACATATCCAGTAGAGTTTTGTGGAAGAGAATGTTTTAGAGCATTTGAGTATAGAGATGTATCACAAGATAAATTAGAAGGAATGAAGATATATGTTTTGATTGGAAAGTTGATAGAGCCATATGGTAATATTGAGTATATGAAGAAATATATTAAGAAGTTAGGTATTGTTATTCCAGAAGATGCAACATTTGGACAGATGTATGCAAGTTTATTAATCCATCCATCTTTTAATTTTGAAATATTAGATGCAAAGTATAAAGAGACAATTCTTGATTATCGTAAGGAAATTTTGCATAAGATTGCTGATTATTTTAAGATTGATAAAAAAAATACTCCTGAAGTTATTTTTACAGAACTTAAACGTGATCCAGAATTTTTCTCTATGTTTATAAATCGTGTTAAACTTATCGGAGAACCTATTACTGTTTATGAAAATATTCGCAGACAAACAGAGTTTAAATCATTCTCTCCAGGATGCGAAGTTGATGATACAATTATTCGTCAATATATTAATGATAGAGCTGAGAGAAGCGCGGATTACCAGTCCCAAGGACTGGATTCCATTAAAGATTTTAGTTTTGATATTTTCTTTAGTAATTTCTTTAAGAATTTCAGAGAATGTTCTTATCTTACAAAGAGTATTAAAGAAGTTTCAATTGCTAGAGGAATGCAAGAAGGTCTTTTACAATTATCTGAAGCTTTCTTTTTGAATCAAACTCAGGATATTGATACACTTGTTGATTTAATTGCTTCTGAGATGGAAAGAGGAAAATATAATCTTTATTTAACTAAAGGATTCGAAGAAGAAGAAGCAGATAGAAAAGCTCGTTCTGATGTAAAGAGAAGTAAGATAAAAGAAGGATTAGCTATAAAAGCAGATATGTTTAGTAAGATGACAACTAAAGAAAGAATAGAAGGATCAACTCCAGAAGAAAAATTACAAACATTAATATCAAAGTATAATGATGTTTATATAGAGAGAAAGAATATTGGAAAACAAATAGATTCAAGATTTTTGATGGATGATGTTATAAATAAGTTGGGAATAGTATTAGAGACATCAAATGTTTCAGTAGATACATATAAGTCTCTTGTACATAAAGTAGCAACTATTTTTATTGAAAAGATAGTATCATTGATTCAGCAAAGAGAAATGGGTGAGAATAGACCACTTTTAGGTCGAAGAAAGAAACTCTCTAAATTGTCTGAGATAGACTCTCTATCTGTTGAGATAGAAAACTTAATGAATCAAGTTAATTCAAATATGGAAGTTATTGACAATAATAAGAGTAAGATAGAAGAGAATAAAGAAAAGATAAATGATTATTCTACAGTTAAAATGAAGAAAGATAAACTTATTCCAAAGTTCCAAGAGCTTGTTGATAAGTTAGAGGTAGAAAATAACACTTTACAAAGTGAAATAGATGCTTTAGAGTTGGATAATAATGTTTTGAAAGAAACAGTAGAACAAAAAGAGGCAGAAATAAAAGAAAAGAAATCTACCGAGACCCGGAATACCAAAGAAAGTTCTGAGAAATCAGAAAAGAAATCAGAAAAGAAACTTACTGAAAGAGAAAAGAGAAAACTTGCAGCAAATCAACCAACTAAGACTGAAGAAAATAATATTGAAAAAGCTGTTAAAGCTGTTATGACATCAGATGAAGTTAAACAAATATTATTAGAAAAACTTCAAGATTATATGAAGATATTCCCTGAAACTCAAGCTGAAAAGTTAGAGAAACGAGTAAAGACTTCTGATATTCTTGCTAAGAAAGCTATAAGCGATAGAAAAGCAAGTGTTAAGATAGTTGATTATTCATCTAAATCTTTTGTTGTTATTGGAGATTTGACTGATATTAAAGCAGAATTAAAGAATCTTGGAGGAAAAGTAAATGAAAAGTTAGATATAAACGGTGATATTAAACAAGGTGTTGTATTCCCCACAGCAACAAGACAAGTAGTTGAAGAATTTATTAATGAATATAAATCAGAACCTGTTATTATAGAAGAAATAGAAAAAATAGAAGAAAAAGAAGAGAAACCATATATATATGAAGATGAAGAAGTAGAAGAAATAGAAAGAATAGAACCAGAAGAAGAAGTTAAAACACTTGGAGAAGAAGAATTTGAAAATGTAAGATATGAATTAGGAGAAGAAGAAGGATACGGAGAAGCTTTAGAGTATAATCCAGAGGATGAAGATGAGGAGAATAAAGAAGATTATGAGTATGGTGAAGAGCAGTCGGATGATGAAGGATTTTTCTAAAGACATAGGGTCTTTAACTAAATTAAATAAATTAGACTAAAAAATTTTATAAATAAATTTATAAAATTTTAATTTATATTTTTATATAATAATATAAAATGAGTGAAAAATATCATACACAATTTTTACTTGATGATTTTTTTCCTTTATATGTGAAAGAAACTGATAAGAATGATTTTTATACAAATTCTTCAAACGAAGAGAATTTATTTTATAATTCTGTTATGATGAAAAGCGAATTTGGAGAACTTCGACCTTATTATGGAGAACCTAAACCTAAAAAAGGTGAATTTTTAAGACATCAAGAATTTATGAGCCGCTTTATGTCTCCTTACACTCCTTATGATAAAATGCTTGTTTTCCAGGGTCTCGGAACCGGTAAAACATTTACATTGGCAGCAGTTTCTGAGCTCTCTAAAAAAATTAAAACTAATGAACTTTCTAGAAATAAAATTATAATTCTTGTTCGTAATCCTAACCTTAGAAATAACATGGTTGCTGAAATAGCTAACGCATTTGGATATGCTCCTTCAAAAGAAGAAATAGAAGAAGAAAGTTTATCTGATAAAGCAATTGCTACAAGAATTAATAAAAGAATTGGTGTAAATTATCAAGTAGAAACTTTTACAACTTTTGTAAATCAAATTAAACTTATGAGTGATGAACAAATTAAAGAAGATTATTCAAATTGTTATATATTAATTGATGAAGCACATAATCTTCGTACTCAATCTTCAGGTAAAAAAGATGATAGAAAAAATTACGAACAAATTCATAGACTTTTACATTTAGTATTAGGATGTAAAATATTATTATTAACAGCAACTCCAATGAGAGATAAACCAAGTGAAATTTGTAGTCTTTTAAATTTACTACTTCCACTAAAAAAACAACTTGATAGAAAAAATTTTAATGAAAATTATTTTGATGAAAAACAATTCAAAGAAAATAAAAAAGCTGAATTTAAAAATTATGTAAAAGGTATTGTCAGTTATCTTAGAAGTTCTACTAGTGATGTTCAAGTTGAATATGCTGGAGACATTGACAAATCAAGTGATATGCAATTTACAAAAACAGCTAGACTACAAATGAGTGATTTTCAAAGTAATATTTATAAAGAAGCTTTTCTTAAAGATAAGCCAAATGATGAAGGTGCTGAAATAGATATAGATGAAGAAGATTTTGAAAAAAGTGGAGGAGATTCAGGAATTTGGTTAAATAGTAGACAAGCAGCAATGTTTGTGTTTCCAGATGGAACTTATGGAATACAAAAAGTTGAAAAAAGAAAAAAACAATCTGGAAAACCAAAAATTACTATTGAAACTGATTCTGAATCTTCTTCGTCTGAAGAGGAAGAAAAAGAAGATGTAAAAGAACCTTGGTTGTATGAAGAAGAAAAAATATACAAACCAAGTTCTAGATTGATAAGATATTTTCATGCTAAAGGAAATTCAAAAAAAGATATGTTAGAACAATTAAAGAAATATTCAGCAAAGTTTTATTTTGTAATTAAAGAGATTCTTAAAAATCCTCGTGAAAAGTTTTTCGTCTATTCTAATATTGTCTCAGGAGGTGGCGCTTTACTTTTTGGTGCTATTCTTGAAATTTTTGGATTAAAACACGTTGAACCTGCTTCTAACTCTATTGATACTTTATCACAATCAGATAGATATATGGTTTTAACAGGATCGACATTATCTTCAGCTCAAACTGATGTTTTAGTGAATAGAGTTTTTAACGATCCTAGAAACAAGTATGGAGAGTATATAAGAGTTATTGTAGGAAGTCATGTTGTAGGAGAAGGTTTAAGTTTTAAGCATATAAGAAAAATGTGTGTATTAACACCTTTCTGGAATTCACCAACAACAGATCAAGCAATTGGAAGAGCAATTCGTTCTTTTTCACATAATGATTTACCACAAGATCAACAAAACGTAGTAGTATATAGAATAGCAGCAATTCCTTTACCGATAGAAAATGTTCAATCAATTGATATGCTTATGTATAAAGTAAGTGAAGATAAAGATATAAAGATAAAACAAGTTGAAAGATTATTAAAAGAAAGTGCGGTAGATTGTGCATTAAATAGAGAGAGAAATATAATCTCAACAGATAAGCCATTTTCAAAAGAGTGTGATTATTTAGAAGAATGTAATTATAGATGTGAATTTGTAGATGATAAATATTATTCAGTAGATTGGGTTGGAGAGAGAGTACAGGATACGTATAATTTGTATTATGCAAGAGAGGAGATAAATAAAGTAAAGATAATAGTAAAAGAAGCATTTAGTATGAAATTTACATATGATTTTGAAGATTTATATGAAATGATATTAACACAAATTATCGATTTATCGCCAATTGTATTGGCAAGAGCATTAAATGAAATTATAACATATAATAATCCAATTATAAATAGATTTGGATTTGAAACATATTTACGTGAAGATAGAAATTTATTTTTCTTAATTGATGATCCATTTTCACCATCGCTTTATACAAGTGCTTATTATACAGCGAATCCAGAGCCAGATGAGGGATTTCAATCATTTGAAGAGATAATTATAAATTATCAGTATGATAAGATAGAGAGAATATTAGATATTATAATTAGAAATCAAAGAAAGACAAATTTATTAGATAAAATATTTACAAATTTATCATTACATTTAACACAACAAATAGTAGAAATCTTTTTGTTAGCATATTTTAATAAATCAATAAAGAATAAAACATTACAAGAATATATTTATCAAAAGTATGGAAGTTTTATATCAAAGATAGATGATGATATCTTTTTAGTTATAGATACAGATAATATTAAAGTATTGGAACAACAAGATGAGGGTTTTGAGTGGGTAGATGTATCAGAAGAAATTAAAGAAAAGTTAGAAAAGCAAAAGAAGACAAAATTAGCAGAGTTAGAAAAGACAGATTGGGGTTATTTTGGATATTTATTCCAAGATAAAGGAAAAGAACGATTTACAATTCGTATTGTAGGAGATTATTCTGAAAAGAAAGAAGGCGGAGTAGATAAGAGAACAGAAAGAGAGGGATTGACATGTGGAACAGGAAAATTATCATTAAAGGGATTAATACCAATGGGATATGATTTGATAGAAAAGGCTGTAAGATTTAATAAATTACCCCCAAATTTTAAGAGTTCAAAATCAAAAACATATACAACAGATGAAATAATGAGTAGAGAATATTTTAAGAAATACTTAGAGAATGTTATTTTATTGAATACAATGAGTAGTTATTTGGATAGATTATCACAACAAGATATAAATAATTTATCAAAGATGTGTTATAATGCTTTTTCATCATTTAAGAAGACAGAGCAAAAATTATTAAAAGATTTAGTGAATGAAAATACGAAAAAATTAAATGATAGTACTAAAATAATAGAGTTTATAAAGAAAGCACCAAGAGATTCTTTATTAGAACATATAGGTACAGATGCTTCATCATCTTATGAAATTATTAAAAATTTTAAAGAAAATCCTTTAATAAGAGGAATAATAAGAGATAATATAGAAAAGTTACCGCAGAGTTCTAAAGATAATTTAGGAGCTTTAATTTCGGATAAGACAGGAGTAGCAATATGCGCTATTCTTAAAGATTGGTTTAAAGAGAACAAATTACTTATAGAGGGAATAAAATAAAAAAAATCATTTTCATTAATTGAGTTTTTAAAAAAAATATTGCTATAAAGTATCTATATTAATGACAATCAATTCAAATTCAATGACCGAGACATTATATCAATATAAGCCATCTGACTATAATTTTTCTATTACTGATTTATGGTGTTATAATCCATCTGTTAGATCTGATGTCTTTATTGCAAAAGAAAATATTTCCGACAATTCTCATATTATCTCCAGTTCATGTTCAAATAATGATATACTTCCGGTTTTCGAGTCCCAGCCCTCATGTGAAATCCCTTTAAAAGAAGAGAAAAGACAAATAAGAAGTGGTGTTATATTTATGATTGAAAATAGTGATGTTGAAAAAGTTAAGTTCTTAGTAGTAAAAGGTCAAAGAAAAAATGGAAATGAAGGAATTTGGAGTCTTCCTAAAGGAAGAGCTTCTTATGAAGGTGAAAATCCTGAAATATGCGCTATTCGTGAAGTTTATGAAGAAACAGGTATAAAATTATCAACTTTATCAGGACTTCCAATGTTTAAAATATCTCATAATATATATTATAAGTATATAACAACTGAGAATGAATTTTCAAATTTTCATATACAGGATGTTTCAGAGGTAGAGAAAGTAGAATGGAAAACAATAGCAGAACTTAGAAATTTGAATTGTAATAAAGACTTACGTTCAATATTATTATATCCTACAAAAAATTTTACATATCATAAATGTTTATTTTTATGAGGGTTGAGAAAACCTAAAAATAAATAATTTTAATTAATTTATTTCATTGTGAAATAAATTAATTGTTTAATTATATTCATTTAATCCAGAGTTTAGCTCTGGTAATTAATTAAAATTTAATTCTCTTTGTAATTGAATAGCAAGCTCGCGATCTTCACGTTCTTGTCTTTCTCTTTCATCTTCAGATTCATCTTCATCTTCAGAAACATAATTACCGGACTCAGGATTCGGATAAATAACTTGTGAATTATTTATTTGTTCTTGAACAGGTAATTGCTGATTATGTAAATGTTGATTATGATTAGAATCAGATTGAATTCTTCTTTCGCTATTTGATAAAAGTCTATGAACTTTTAATTGGGAAGTTCTTCCCAATCTTAAAGCTCTTCCTAAAATTTGAGTTTCAATAGCATTACTACTGAGTTGATGATATAAAATAATATCTGTAGTTTCAGGGAGATTAATACCAGTACCATCACTTCGAGCATTTAAAAATAAAACTTTTGTAAGACCATTTTTATAATCACGAATATGTTTTTGTTTAGTGTCAGCTGTTCCTTTCACTTCGCTCCAAGTAATGTGATTTTCATTTAAAATTGAAGTGATATTATCAAAAGTACTAGAATATTCACTAAATAATAAAAATTTTCCTTCAGGATTAGATTTTATAATATCAACAACAGTTTCTGGTTTTGGCTTTGGTTTTTCAATTTGTTCTTTCTCTTCTTTCTCTTCTTTTTCTTCTTTCTCATTATCTTCATGAGTTGATGAAGAAACGATCATTTTTCCAAGATCAATAAAACTTCTACAAAAAGGACATTTTTTAGTTGATTTATATAAATTTTTAATACACTCACTACAAATAATATATTTACAACAATCAGTAAGAACTTTGTCTTTTCCTTCAAATTCATCGCAACAAATAGGACATTCTTCTTTTTCACTTTCTTGTAATTTATTTTTAAGATTTTGTAAAGATTTTTCAGCTTTTTCTAATTTCTCTGTAATTTCTTTAATTTTATCTTCATTTTCTATAGTTGTATAATAGACAATAGATGCTTTGAGTTCTGTTATAGTTTTTTCTTCTTTTTCTATAACAATATCAGAAATTGATTTATTTTCTTTATGACCTCCTAACGCAGCAATTGCTCCAGAAATATTATCTGCTGCTAACATTCTTTGAACTTCTGGTGTTAAGTGATTCATAAGATTGTTTAAATCTCGGATATAACATTGATAATATTTATTTATAACTTCTGCTTGTTGATAAGAACGAGCAAGATCTTCTTCACTATTTTTTATATTAATAAAATTAGTAGGAACACTTGATAAAATATTCATCATCATATTTACTGATCTTCTAGACTGATTTCTTCTGTAAGGAATATCATTACTACACTGAACAGTTGCAGATATGACCCAATAATTTAAAGCATAAAGTTCCTCGAGTCTTCCATATATTTGTACTTCATCAAAAATTATTCTTCTAAAACAATAACCTTGATAATTGAGTATGTTTATACCTTTTCTTGAAGCGTTTGTATTTATATAAAAAGTTAGTTTTTTCCAAAAATCATTATAACGATTATAAGTTATAAGAACAAGATCAACTTTATTTATCCATTCATCAATATTTTCAAAATCAATATTTTTATATATAACTTTGAAAGTTAAATTTGAATGTTTTAACTCGTTTATCCATTGATTATAAACAGAAGAACCAATAACAATAATATTTAATGGAAAGAAAATAAAAGTACTAGCATAACTTTTTTTATATGAAAAATAATATGTTTCTCCCGAAGAAGAAGGAAGTTCTATATTAATAAACTCAAGTCCATCTTTTTTATAAACTTTATTTATATCTTTTTCAGTTCCAACCATTGCTGCATCAGTTTGTTTTCTTCTAGATAAAAAAGAAACAGTTGTAAGAGTTTTTCCGCTTCCAACTTTATCTGATAAAATACCAACTCTAGAAGAAAATTCTATTTTACGATTTCCAGCATATCTGTCATGATAAGAAACTTCTTGAGAAGAATTATCTTCAAGATTTTCCATTTTTAAAACACTATTTTCTTGATGTTTATATAAAGGAATATCAATACCCCATTCATTCAATTCTTTTTCATCATCTTCAAATATAATAGAAGGTCTTGGTTTTGGTTTTTCTTTTTTTGGTTGAACTTTTCTTTTTCTTTTTTTAACAAGTTTTCCTTTTTTATTTACATAATATTCTGCTGGTTCACATTTTTCTTCTTCTTCATCACTTTCTTCATCAGAACTTAAATATTCATAAATTTTTGGTGGCATCTTTATACAATGTATATATTAAATAAATATATTCTTTTAAATCAGTTAATAGGGTATTTAAAGCTCTAAAGAACCATTACTTTTTTTATATGAACATCAATAAACTGATTTTTTTATAAAATTTACAAAAATATTAAAAATGATAAAGATTAATTTATTTGAAGATTGTGATATAAAAACATTAGAAGATTTAGAAAATTTAGTTTCCTTAAAAGTTCCAGAATTTGCTTGTAAAAACGGAAATCTAGATCTTGTTCATAAACTTATTTTACATGGTTATCCAATATCTAAAAAATGCTGGTATGAAGCCGCATTACATAATCGTCTTGATATAATTCAATATGCTTTACAAAATGGTTTTCATAATATGTTTGACGAAAGTGTTTTTAAAGCATCTATAGAGGGAGGAAATATGAATATAATATCGTATTTAATTGAAAATTTTCCAGAGTTTAAAAGAAAAGATAGAGGAGATTATATTGATGTAGCTTTAGAAAAAGGAAATTTATATTTAGTAGATTGGTTGCTTTTACAAGGATTTAATTTAGGAAGATATTCTATTGGAGCTGCAAAAAAAGCAAAAAATAATTTAGATTGTATTAACTTTATTTTAGGAGAATATTATAAAACAAATAATTTAGAAAGAATTAACCAGTTCAAAGGAGGATTATTTATGTTTCTTACTGAACCAAATTTAAAAATTGATTTTAATTTTTATAGAAATATTAAAAGATTATTTGAGGATGAAGAATTAAATAAATATTATAATTCGGGTAAATATATTAACTAAAAATATAGTTTAATAAATTTGATAATCTTAAAGCAGCTTTTCCTATTTGAATTTCAACTATATTTATAACATTATTATAATAATTTTCTGATAATTTAAAATCATTTTTTATTTTTGTTTTATCAACATTTAGATAACTATATTCACAAGCATTAACTATACTTTCTTCTCCCCATAAACTACTACAATTTATGCATTTATTCCAATTATTCATATCTTTATATATAATATTATTTAAAATATATTCTTGCCAAAGAATAGAACTATTTTTAAAATCTTCGTAAAGTCTTCTTTCTATTATACCACTGTCCCATATTGAATGTAAATTTGTTCTTTTATTAAAAAAATGTCCTGTTATATCATTTCCTCCTCTATCTCCAATAAAACCACAATGCAAAGGTTGATGTATATCTCCTACAAAATGAATTAAAAACTTTAGACTATCTATATCATTATACTTTATAAGACGTTTTGTATAATTTTGAATAGCATCATCTACACAAAAAGTAGGACCTTCTGTTTCATCATAACAGTCTCTTTCTCTTATATAATCACATTTCCAATCAGGAGTATTTATAAAATGAAGAGGAGCAGACCATTTAAATTCTGGTAAAGTTCTTATTTCATCAGCCCAATTAGCTGCATTACTCATACTTCCATTATATTTATAAGAAAGAAGATTTGAAACTTGATAATTTGCTTTTTCAGTTAAAAGTTGTTGAGCAATATTCCCAATACTTGAATGACCAATTGGTCCCCATTGAATAGAATTAACTATAAAAACTATATTTAGTAATAAACTTGTAAAAAATCTCATTTATTTTTATTATAATTATATAATAAAAATTTTTTTAATTTAACAATGTAAATTATTAATTTTATTTATAAATTCATTATTCTTTTTAATATTAATTAATGCTTCATGAACACACTCTTTTATATCTCTAACATTATAAACTCTTTGTGGTTGTAATACATTATTACTTCTTTTTGCTTTTAATAATCCATCTAAATCTTTCTCTTCAATATATTCACAAGTATGATTTGGATCAACAATTTCTCTATACATATCTAAAATTTCTTTATGACTTATAGGATTTTGATTAACCATATTATAAGTTCCTACGATTCCATTGATTGTCAGTCCTATCATAATAGGAATAATATCAGGCAGGTAAGTCATAGAATTTGGCATGTCATAAATGTATTTAAATTTTGAAATTTTTGTTATAAAATTTTTCTCATGTGTAATATCAACAATTGGCATCCTAATTCTAAAATTAATTACTGTATTAGGAAATAATTTCATTAAATTATCAGTATATCCTTTTACAATACTATATGAACTTTGAAAAAAGTCAGGTATATCTTTCTCTGTATAGATATAATCATTCTCTCTTGTGTTTCTAGAAAAAATACACCCTGTTCCTAAATAAGCTAAAGGAACTCCATATCTTTTACACAAGATAGCTAATAACATAGGAGCATATAAATTATCATTAATATTTTCTTTAAGATTATTTTCAAGATAATCAATATTAGGAATATAATTTCCATCTTTATCAGTACCAGATGTTCTTCCTATTGTGCAAAAGACGCGATTAGCTCGAGAAATTTCATATGCTAACTGTTCTTCATTTTTAACATCTACACGAGTGTCAGATAGTTCAAGAACGTGATCTGGATATAAACGTTTCCAATATTCAACTATTTGACTGCCTATAAAACCACGATGTCCATAAAAAAGAATTTTCATGTTTATATAATAATTAATCTTATATTTAATTATTATATTTATTTAAGTTATTTAATCTATAAATTCTAATTCTACTTCTTTAATCTTATTTAAATTCTCTTCTATAAACTCTCGTCCATACTTAGACCCCCAAGTTCTTAATACCATATTATTCCATTCTAATGCTGCTTCTTCTATTGTTGAAAATACAGTTGAATATATTCTTTTTCCTTCAAAACTAACTCCAGCTCTCCATTTTTTTTCCTTTTTATGAATTCCGCGATATCCTGTTGAATTTTTACTTATTTTATTAAAAGAATTTTGTTCACAATTTATCATTCTTAAGTTATCTAGTCTATTATCTAATTTTTTATATTTTTCACATTTACCTTTATAATGGTCTATTACCATATTATCTGGAATTGGTAAATTATTATTTTTATATTTCTCATATAAATATCTATGTAATTGTATTGTTTTTTTTATATTTCCACAAATACTATTATCATTATTTAAATACCAACTACATAATGATATTAATTCGTGCCATAATTCTTTATCTACTAAACATTTTTCAATCCTTTCTTTATTTTTTACTTCTATATAAGCTATTCCTTCTTCATTATATGTAATAGGTAAGTTGTATATTTTTTCTTTTTTTAATTGTTCAATTTCTTTTAATTTTTTATCTCTATTTTCTATTGCTTCTTCTACTGTTTTAAAAGTTATATTATATTTAATATTTAATTCTCTATTTTTTATTTGAACTTCATATTTATTATATTTTGTTTTAATTATATTTGTAGGAAGTTGTCTTCCTTCTTTTTTTATATAATTATCTTTAATAGTTTGTTTTTCTTCATCTGTATATTTAAAATTTAATCTATCTCCGCATTCAGGATGTACAATTAAATATTCATCATATTTTCTTGCTGCCTTTTCTTCTGTATCAAAACTTCCTAAATAAATAATGCTATACTGAGATTGCCATTTTTTATTTTCTTTATGCCAAGATACACCATTATAATTATTTTTACTTTCTCTATTTTGACAATTTTTTTTATGTGTAATTTCTCTTAAATTTTCTCTCCTATTATCTAAACTATTTCCATTAATATGATCTATTACATATCCTTTAGGAGATTTATAATTAATATCTTCATTTCCAAATATAAAAATATGTAATCCTCTTATTTTTCCTTTGTACTTTAAATTAACATAGTATTTATTATCATTATTTTTTTTAAATAAATTTATATTACACTTATTATTATTTATAAAATCGTAAATATCATCATCTACAAGAGTAGTATAAAAATTTCCATCATCTTTTTTATACTTACTTAAAATTGTAATTTCTTTCATTTTTATATTTATTTTATAAAGTAAAAATAAATATAAATCAGTTTATTAAATTCTTTGTTAGATAAATCTTATATTTTTAATATTAGTATTTTAAATATTAGAATATATAATATTATAAATAAAAATGAGTGAAAATGAATATAAAGCTAAAAATATATTAGTATCTGGAGGTTGTGGTTTCATAGCAAGTAACTTTATTAATTACATGTTAGATAATTATCCTGATATTTTTATTTTAAATATTGACAAAATGAGTTATTGTTCAAATGTAAAAAATATTAAAGAAGAGTATAGAAATGATTCAAAGAGATATAAATTAGAAATTTCAGATATTAATAATAAAAATTTAGTTCTTTTATGTTTAAAACATTATTCTATTGACACAATTGTTCATTTTGCAGCGGAATCGAGCGTTGACAACAGTTTTGGAAATAGCTTAGAATTCACTTTTTCAAATGTCTTAGGAACACATACTCTATTAGAATGTGCAAGAGTTTATGGAAATATTCAACGTTTTATTCATATTTCTACTGATGAAGTATTTGGAGAAGTTGATATTGACCATGAAGGATGTACTGAGAAATCTCTTTTAAATCCTACAAATCCATATGCTGCTACAAAAGCTGGAGCTGAATTTATAGTAAAGAGTTATTATCATTCTTTTAAACTCCCTGTTATTATAACAAGGGGAAACAACGTCTTTGGTCCTTGTCAGTATCCAGAGAAGCTGATTCCTCGTTTTATAACAAAATTATTAAAAGGAGAAAAATGTCCTGTTCAAGGATCAGGAATGTCAAGAAGAAACTTTATTTATGTAGAAGATGTAGCAAAGGCTGTAGATATGATATTAAGAAGAGGAGAGATTAATAATATATATAATATAGGAAGTAAAGATGAATATAATGTAATAGAGATATTAAAAATTTTAATGGATAGAATGTATATAGATAAAAATATAGAAGAAGTAAGTGAATATGTTGAAGATAGAATTTTTAACGATTTTAGGTATGCTATACAAACAGAAAAGTTAGAAAGTTTGGGATGGAAGAAAGAAACTGATTTTTTTGAAGGAATTAATAAAACAATATCATATTACAAATCTCAAGGATTTGATTAATGATTGA
>Ga0315901_10002877_pt1 | contig 23024 bp, 14 predicted proteins | sample LakEriMetagenome_10_FD_203761 | JGI IMG/M metagenome (GOLD analysis project Ga0315901, IMG submission 203761) | Freshwater fungal communities from buoy surface, Lake Erie, Ohio, United States - Buoy 2 MA116 | ecosystem: Environmental > Aquatic > Freshwater > Lake | place: USA: Lake Erie, Ohio... | reverse complement strand
GACAGTGTCATGCAAAATGCACGAGTCTGGTGTCGTGCCAGACAAAAAATGGAATCAGGCAGCGCAATCGAAAGTCAATTAATTCCAATCCAACGACACGGACGCCTGATATTCTGTCACTCGACTCTCAAAGAAATTTTTCTCTTTGGGGAGATCCATAATTTCATTCATCCATGGAAACGGAGTGTCGTCCATTCCAAACAGAGGCTCCAGTCCAACTGACTCCAAGCGCCGGTCAGCAATGTAACGAATATAGACAGAGAACTGTTCTTTGCTCATTCCAATGATATCTCGAGGCAAACAATCAGCTACAAATGCGTCTTCCAGTTCAACAACTTGACCAATATTAGCACGTACAGTTTCCTTCACATCATCGGTCCAGGTTTCGGGATTTTCGACAATGTACTGATTGATCAGCTTGGTCCCAAAGCGACAATGCAATGATTCATCCCTGACGATGTATTCCAGCTGTTCTGCTGTTCCAACCATCAGATTGCGTCGTTTGAAGTTGAGCAACAAGACAAAGGCGCTATAAAATTGCATTCCTTCCATACCGAGATAATAAGCGCAAAGGTTTTCCAAAAAGACCTTTTTGCCACTCAGTGAGTCGGTCGAAAAGGCTGGGTTCATCACTCCATTCAGGAATGAGGACTGAAAATCATGCTTGTCTTTTATGGTGCCAAAGCGTTTGAACTCTGAAAAAACTTCTTTTTGATCCATCGACAGTGACTCAACAATGTGAGCATAGGACCAAGAATGGATACTCTCCTGGAAGGCCTGACCGCACAGATACTGGCGAACCTCGGGGTTCGTCAGATGGCGATACAGCGACATGACAATATTATCCCCAACAAGGACATCAGTATTGGCAAAAAAACTAAGAATTTTCTTAATCAGATGACGCTCATCAGCCGTCAAAAAGCCAGAGTTTTTCCACTGCTGAATATCTGACGCCATGGAAATTTCCTGCGGCAGCCAGTGATTTTTGCACAAATTCTTAAATTCATCCCAAGCCCACGGATATTCAAAAGGCATCAGCTGAGTTTGCGTTGCATTCAGTAACATAGGGTCTTACTCCTTAGAAATTAAAAATCGTTCGCACTGCCGATGCTTATTGACAACTTTCGCAATCAGGATTTTCGATCGAGCAGGCTTTCACACCAGAAGACGCATCGGACGTGAGTGAGGTTTTTGAGCCCATCCCTTCGGCTGCGCCCGAGGATGCACCGTTAGCAGAAATGCTTGACGCATTAATACTTGACTTCTCAACACCTGACGCAGCCTTTGTGCGCAAATAATAAGTCGTCTTCAAACCACAATGCCATGCATAGCGGTACATCTCATCCAAGCGACGGCCCGATGGAGCCCCCAAATACAGGTTCAAACTTTGGGCCTGATCAATATACACCTGACGCACAGCCGCACAGCGAATGAGTTGTTCGGGTTCGATGTCAAAGGCCGTTTGATACAGTTCCTTAAGCTTCTGCGGAATATCAAAATTCTGGATGGAGCCATCGGCACGTTTAAGTTCACGCGCCATCTGCGCATTCCACAAATTTAGACCCTTAAGATCATCAATCAGGTACTCATTAATGACCGTGTAATCCCCACCCAGATTAGTCTTGACGAATAAATTTTTGTAGCTGGGTTCAATCGATTGCGTACATCCGGCAATGTTCGAAATCGTTGCCGTAGGTGCAATCGCCATGCACAAACTGTTGCGCATTCCAGCTTTCACCTTGTCGCGAAGAGGGTCCCACGAAAACCGGCTGGGAAAACCTTCTTTGCTCAGCACATCTGCTGCAAAGACAGTGTCATTGCTGCTTGTTGAATAAAAAGCTGGAACCTCTGGCGTCCGAACATGGCTTCCCATCTCTTTGACTGTGTCGAGCGGAACACGTCCTTGAGACCACGAGGAACCCTCAAAAGACTGGTAGCATCCTCGTTCCGCAGCCAAATCTGCCGACGCCTCGACGGCATGGTAGCTGATCGCTTCCATGATCTGGGCAGAGAGCATGACAGCCCCCGGCGAACTATAGGGGATGCGCTTCATGTAAAGAACATCCTGAAAACCCATCAAACCAAACCCTACCGGACGATGACGCTCGTTGGCGCGTTTGGCAGATTCAATCGGATAAAAGTTCTCGGTGATTACATTATCCAGCATGCGCATGGCAGACCGAACTGTAGTTCGGAGAGTTTCATAGGGATTTGGTTGCTGAAAAATAGCCTTCAAATTGACCGAGCCAATGTTACAAACGGCCGTCTCCTCACCATTCGTATTGAGCGTAATCTCGGTACAAAGGTTACTGGAATGAACAACTCCCGTGTGACGCTGAGAGCTACGCAAGTTGCAAGGGTCTTTGAACGTGATCCACGGATGACCGGTTTCAAATAGCATCGTTAACATTTTGCGCCACAGAGTCACCGCTGAAACTGTCTTAAAGTTCTTGATTTCACCGTTGCGCGCCTTGGCCTCATAGGATTCATAGCGAGCCTTGAAATCCGCACCAAAACTCTCGTGCAAATCAGGCGTTTCGCTCGGGCAGAACAACGTCCAATCGGCGTTTGCTTCTACTCTTTCGAGAAACAAATCGGGGACCCAGTTGGCGGTGTTCATGTCATGCGTGCGACGGCGTTCATCCCCGGTGTTTTTACGCAACTCGAGGAAATCCTCGATGTCCAAATGCCACGTCTCCAGATACGCGCAAACCGCTCCCTTGCGTTTACCACCCTGATTCACAGCAATTGTTGATGAGTCCTGAACCTTAATGAATGGAATGACACCTTGGGAACGGCCATTGGTGCCTTTGATCCATGAACCACTCGCTCGAATGGGCGTCCAATCGTTGCCAAGGCCGCCGGCGAATTTTGAAAGCAGGGCGTTGTCTGAGTACTGCCGATAAATATCCACCAAGTCATCTTGAACGGTTGTTAAAAAACAGCTCGACATTTGCGAACGCGCGGTCCCCGAATTGAACAGCGTCGGCGTACTGGGAACATACAAGAGCTGAGAAATCACATGATAGAACTCAGCTGCGCGTGCAGTCGCCTGCTGACTGTCCTTTTCAGCCAGAGCAACTCCCATCGCCACGCGCATCCAAAAATGCTGAATATCCTCGTAACGACCACCCTCTTTGTGAAGGAGATAGCGGTCATAGAGCGTATGTGCGCCGAGATAATCAAGAAGATAGGTCCGCTCGGGTCTGATTTCTTTTTGGAGGGACTCCAGATTTAGTTCAGCAATCCGCGGAGACATGTGGCCTTGCTCAATTGCAAAAGACACGTACTGACGCAGCGACGGACGCGGCTTTTCGGTCTCCGGAAGGTTCATCGGCTGAGGGTCATGCGCCAACTTGAGCGTTGCAAAAGTTTCGAGGCGAAGCTTCTCAGCCAGCACCGATGCAGCAAGGAACGAATACTCTTTTCCCATCTCAATTTTTGGTCGGAGGTCGAGAATGAGATTCTCGAGCGAGCCGCTCAAATTGAGGTTGGATAGATCAAGAGATTGATTCTGGACGCGAGGGTGAAAAGGGTGAAAAACGACGTTCGCCATGTGTTGCTCCTTGCAGGCGGTTGGGTCTTCCCGAAAGACAACAAAGGACGCCTTATGTTCGCGGGTCTGAGTCACCTCACACCCGACATCTGTTCAGCGTTAACCATTTGTCGGCTCACATATAGTGGTACCGTAGCCGAAAAAACACTGTCAATAGCGTGGGAAGATTTTCCTTACCTCGAATTTTTAATTGACTGAATGGACAAGGAATTTTCACAAAACTATCAATAAAAGAAAAATCAGCTTATCTTGCATGCTTAAATAGCTAAAAACTTGCTGCATAAAGATAAAGCACAAACTGCTTCATTGTCGGACATATTGAAAGTCCCTGAATGTCTAAAATGCTCCACTCTAAAACAGAACAGTATCGCCTGAAGATCCTGATGGTCACCTCTTGACTCAAGCCCAATCTACGGCCATGCCCCAGCAACTCTCACTTTTGCAAAGGTCATTGAAGCATGATCCACCACTGGGACTTTTTTGGTGTCGACGCAAAAAAAACGGCCGAGCATTTTCTGGAGCACTACAAAGAATTCGCGCAGCGTCTCTCTATTGCGACATCGGACTTTGGCTTTTTGAGTGCATCAGAACAACACGTCTGCCTTTGGATATCCATCACAGACACGACGCAGTCGTCACACGTTGAAAAAAAATTGAGGCCTCGTCGCACTCTCGACGAGGCTGAGCATCAGCAACTGTTGCAGCGTGTTACCGATGCACTGCGTTCGCCTCCGGAGCAATAACTTTCATCTGGTCAAGCAAGTTTTTTGTATCCGCGTGCTGGTAAACTCCTCTGAGTAAGCCCAGCGGAATATATTTGAGTGCATCAATCAGCAAAGCCTTGCTCGCACTGGGCAAAGGATTTCCGTGGTCAAATGCCGTGGTGAGTTCGGTGACTAAATCAGAATTTTTATCCTGAAGACGACAATCGGATCCGGGCGCTTCGCAAATATCCTTGATCGCATCCAACCCCATTCCCACCAACACCAGCGATGATGTCACAATGGACTTTCCTTGTCTGAGACTCCGAAGCGCAATACGTATCATCTCGACCTGAGCTTTGGCCTTGGATATCGATTCTGTCCGCGTAGACTCGTTGAGAAATGGCTCCAGCACTTGATTCAAATAGGAAGCGACTCCGAATCCATTCACTTGGAACAACAGCCCGCGCTTTATTGCGATGTTGACCTCCGTGGTTTTAAAAATCCCGCTGTAAGTCGAAGTGCTAAAGACATTCCATCCACCGCGCACGGGTTGCCACCCCTGCTCTAAACCTCCTGTGGGCGCATGAATCGCCACATCATGAAAGCGCGTCAGCATTTTACTTTCAAGGAACTCTATCTTTGCAAGAACCGGGTTTGTCGAAACCGCACGACCTGATAGCGCAAAGTCGACCAGTCGTACCTTCAACGCCGTTTCATTCCACTCCGGTTTCATAGGTGCGTCACGGTCGTTATTTAAAACCTGGTAGACGCAACGCGAGCGTTTAAAAGTTGAAAACATTTTCTTTGCGACACCGTTCCGTCGATGAAGAGGAAGTCCCGCCTCAATGACTGGCAGGCCAACCTTCAATCCTTCTGTGCAGGTGCGATGGAGCAAAGCAGAATAGCTTGGAGAGGCCAAGGCAAGACCCAAAACACCCAAGCCCAAACTGGACTGCATAACCATTCCCGGCGCCTGAATCACGAGGGTTAAACATTCACCCGGATTGAGTCCTTCGCAAAAATTAGGCTGCACCTGCGGCTCAAAAAGCGTATCATCTGATTTGATGTTTGAAATATTCTCATGACTCAGAGGCAACTCATGTGAGGCAGCGACGTGCGCGATATCGGGCTCCACTGAAACACGTGAGGGCTCACTCAATGGCTCCTCGCCAGATGGCGAATTGGACACAGTATTATCACCAACCAGTGCAATCGGCTCACGATGCGCCTGCCCATTGAGGCCGCAGGCGATCGGACTGGAAACAAGAAACAAAGAACCAAAGCACATCAGAGTCAGAACAGAGTATTTGTGATTCATATGCATACGCAGCTCTTTAAAAAAGCCGTTGATGCGTTGAGGAGACTTATTTGAGTTAAGATTTGGAGCCATAGAGTAATCTCCCAGATTCAGTTCCTCGTTTTCACTTTCGATTAATCGGCAAAGAAGCACCTATCCGCGCGATCAGTAGCAAAATGGATGCCAGCAATAATTTATTGAGGAAAACCCTCTGCACCGACTGATTACCGCCAGCACAGTCAAAAACAGCACAGACCACGAAACCTGTCGAAGGTTTTGACAATGACTTTTTATTATACATTCCTTTAATTAATAAGGTTTTTTAATTTTTTTTATCGACAACAGCACCATCGAATGATAGCTACGTCTCCTTCGCCGTCGTTGTGCCGAGCAACAATGGATGAATCTTAAAAATTCGGACGCGAGGAGTCAGTGATGAAAGTCAAACTCAAGATGCTACCTCCTTCACTTTTGTTTCTCGCCTCTGGACTTGTCTTCGGTTGTGGGTCATCGCCCACCCACCAGTCTGCGCAAACATCAACTGCTCAACTCCCACAAACGCCTTCTGTGTTTTTACTCGCTGCAAAGATCACAAAGACAACCTCTGACCTCAAATCAGTCATCTTTTCTCATGCAAATCCAGAGATGCCCGGACTAAGCAGTGCATTTTATCTCGATGCCTCTTCTACGGACGTCCAATATCCTGGACTCGTTGTATCGCAGCCAAGCGACGATTTTACGGTGGTTGCGCAAACGACCGATGGACAACTGATTGCCTGTCAGCAGGCGTACAAACAATCCCCAAGAAACAAGCAACCACAGACAGAAGCTTTGGATCTATCTCTGAGCTACGATTGTCAGGGACGCAGTCTACAATTCAATCTCAATTCACAGCCATTCACTGCATCTCAATATGCTCGTATTCTGCAGGAACGCGCACTCTTGCAGGGCGCAAGCATCCAGTTGACCCACACACAAAATCCTGATCATCTGCTCGAACTCACACTCCGTGAGCAGACCATCGTGCTTTCAGAAAAAGGCGATGTAATGCCGACACTGCTGAAAAAAACGTTCCCTGCAGAAGAGCTGCGCTCATTCATTCGAGGTCAACGCTCAATCAATATACCGAGATGTTCGACACTCTCTTGTGCAAAAGAACCCGCAGCACTCACGTTGAAAATAGAAGGTGACGGACAACTCATGGCTGGAAGCGACTTTCGGCATTCTGCGTCCGATAGTTTAAGGGTCTCCAGCTATAATGTGGAAAACTTCTGGGATGACGTCGCTAACAATAGCAAGGCCTACGATGATTTTTCAGCAGCTTCTTCCAATTGGTACAGCGATAATTTTGCATTTAAAAAGGCCCGTCGCATCCGCGAGGCAATTCTGGCTGCGGGCGCCCCTGATGTGATCGGCATCCAGGAAGTGGAAAGTGCCGGAAACAAGAGCCGCTCACTGGAAACATTGAAGCCACTCCTCGCATCGCTGGGCTACAGCTACTTCGCGCTCGGCCAGCAGGCTGAAGACAATCCCACAGCTGTCACTACCGCGTTCATCAGCAAATATCCTCTGATTGAAAACACACGCATTGATTTCAGGTATGAACCGAGCTCTTTGGCTGAAAATGAAAAGGCAGATTTCATCAGTGCATCCCGCGATCCTCAACGCGTGACAGTCGCGCTTCCTGAAGGCGTCGCGTTGACACTGCTCAACAGTCACTGGAAGAGCAAGCGCGATAAATCTCCTCAGAGTGATGACATGCGTCGTGCCATGGGGCAATTATTGCGTGCACATGTCGAAGCTTTACGCGAGAAAAGTCAACAGGATCTGAAGTTAATCGTTCTCGGGGACTTCAACGCAGATTATCGCGAACCGACTGTCAGAGAGGGACTCAAACTTTCGCCTTCCTTGAGTGCCGCTCGAATTCAAAACGGCAGTCTTCTTAATCTCTGGCAAACACGCACTGCTGCCAAACAGGGAAGCTATCCGCATGACTCGGAATTGATGGCTATCGACAATATGGTTGTCACGCAGGCTCTTCTTTCAAGGAGTTCACTGGTGGTCAACAGTGAACTCCGAGTCATTGGCGAGTTTGGTCTTGCACGAGCAGTACTGCTGAATGGGGACAATCTTCCTCTTCGTTCCCAACTCCACCAAATCAAGAATGGCAACGGTCAATTGCAGACCTTTCACAAAGATGTTGGCTTCTCCGATCATCTTCCTCTGGTCGTGGAACTCAAACGCTCACTCAACCGCAGTCAATCGATCGCGGCACGGCTTTTTGATTCAACTATTGAGGGTCAATCGACTCTCTCACTTCCTTACGCACCGATCCCAAACAGTGAATGCTCGAATGCCGAGACTCTCAGTGTCGATTCCAAAAGTCTGAGCGAACATTTGCTTGCCGCGCAACGGGGCGATTGTGTGCTCATCAATTCACGGTTGACACTCCGACAGTCAGGTCTTTTTAATGTTGCATTTGATCTTCCAGAGACTCTTTCAACGGGGCAAGACGCAGCGATTAAAGCCAGCGAAAGAATCGTCATCATTAGCGCCGATCGAGGCTTTGGGAGCAATAAAAACTGGCTGCGCAACACTCTTCAGCGCAGTGCAGGAAAGACAGTCACCCGCCTTCACGGACGCGTAGGTGTCATCAACGGAGTCAAAGCCATTTTCATCAGCGAACCGTCTCGGGATCTTATTTTCGAATAATTGTTTAGGAACTTTTTCTGCGGAGTGTCGGCACGATATACGCCACAGGAGACTGACTTGTGCAACATCCATTGCTAACAGCAGAACTGATTGAATCACTTGTACGTGACCTGGTGATCCGTCACAGCGCCGAAATTATATTTCTTTATGGTTCATATGCGCGCGACGACGCCAATCCCGAAAGCGATATCGACTTTGTTTGTATTCGTTCAGATGGAGAGCCCGACACCGATGCTCGACTTTGGAATGGCTTCATGTTGGATGGTTGGATTTACAATCGCACGGAACTTGAAACGCCCGAAAAATTTCTTCATCTGAGCGAAGCCAAACTGCTCCTTGATAAGGATAATTTTGGGCGCGTCTTTCTTGATGAACTCTCCGTGATCGCAGACAAGCAGATTGAACCTCTGTCGCCCGCAGGTTGTCATCACCTCGAATTCTGGTGCAAAAAGATGCTCAGACGTGCACGGCGCGGTGATGCAGAGGGACACTTCCGGCGGGTTTGGTTACAAAATGATTTGCTCCCTCTTTATTTTCAGGTCCGGGCTCTCCGGTATCAAGGTCCCAAACTGGCGATGAGGCATTTAAAAAGTATCGATGAAGAATCGTACCAAACCTTTATTGCAGCCATCGAACCTGCCGCCTCACTAGAGGCCATCGAAGCGTTTGTCGAACGTATCTTTGGAACTCAAGATCCTGCCTTAAAGGGCTCCCATAGCTTCACCGCCCCGCCTCGCTCGCAGGCTCCTCAACCCCAGATGGTTTCTCAATCCGCGGCTCACCGCCATCAAACACCAGCAACCGGGCTTCTCCCTCCAAAATTGTCGACAGATTCACCGGCCGGTTCCAAATCTTAAAGAGGCTGCTCATTGTTTCCATGGCCCAATCGACCTTCAAATCTTTACCCTGATGCTTGTGTGAAAGAAGCAGTTCACCGCGATTGCGAAAGTTTCCGTCAACAACCTCAATCACTGGTTGACCAAAATTTGTGAGCGCATCGAGCAGCTCCTTTTTGATGGCAGGAAAATCCCTATCATGAATAACGGCTTGTCCTGTGCGTCGATCAGCAGCCCACGTAAAGAGCTTGGCCTCTTCGCAAAAATCTTCATCCAAAAACTCGTCAATAAAAGTGATGTCATTGTGAAATTTTCGGACTTCAAAAAGCTTTTGACGCCCCTGATTATAATGTGTGTTCCAAGATTTCCGAATCGCCGGATCATCACAGAGCATGTAGTCAATCCCAAAACGTCCCTTGTTCCAGCGATTCTCAATATGGCGCATCAACTCCACACCGACTTTATAAGGATTGAGCCGCATGCCGGAAGTTGCCGTGACACCTGCGTAATGATCGCAATAATCAATAACTTCAGAGTCATTAAGAACAAATTCAGTCATCAACTTTGAGTGCCAGTAAACCGCCCACCCTTCGTTCATGATCTTGGTCTGTCCCTGCGGCGCAAAGTAATAAGCCTCTTCACGCACGATCGACAACACATCACGTTGCCAACTGGATAAAGGGGCATGGTCGATCAGAAATTGAAGCACATCACGCCGCGGAGATTCAGGAAAGCGCTTTTCGCGCTCAAATTCCTTGGCAATCTTTTCTTGCTGCTGCTTTAAATAGCTTTCCGGATTGATGTAGCCCTCCATATAACTGCGCTGTGTGGGCAGCTTTGGAATCGGACGTTTATCCGGAGGGAGCGTTTCATCGGGATCTCGGAGTGTCTTAGGTTCACGGCGAATGTGCGGAGCATGCTGGTCGATCAAATTTTCGAGGGTCAGGCAGGTGTCAATAAATGACTCAACTTCATCATGGCCGATCTCTTCAATATAGCGCCGCACACGACTGCCATGATTCGCCATTTCATCCAACATTTTTCTGTTGGTGTGCTGAAAACAATAATTATTTTTAAAGAAATCACAGTGCCCATAAACATGGGCAATCACCGTTTTCTGATCAACCAGCGAGTTACTCTTTAAAAGATATGCATAACAAGGATCATTGTTAATGACCATTTCATAAATCAGGCTCAACCCATATTCATAACTCTTTGATAAATGCTCGTACTCCATCCCAAACCGCCAATGCGGATAACGGGTCGGAAAACCACCATATGCGGCAATTTCGCTCATCTGCTGGTAGTCGACCATTTCAAAGATCACTGGAAAGAAATCAAGACCCAGCTCGCGGCATTGAGATTCAATCTCACGGACGATCTTTTTCAATTCCGGAGTCAGTTCGCTCGTCAATCGCGGATCCATCACCATGATTACTTTCCTTTGCCTAAAAAGACCTTTAAAGCGTTCATGATGCCATCACGGTCTTTGATCTGGTGAATAACAACCTTCTCCTGAGAATCACCAAAATGCTTTTCAAGATCTTTCAAAAACTGACCACTGCCGTATCGACTTTCTACCTGTCCATAGCTGAATAAGTTGGCAGCCGGCAGCAAAACATTGTCTAGAAGCAGCATGCACTCATTGGTGTCGTTGCCGCTCCAGTTATCACCGTCTGAAAAATGAAAAAGATAAACATTCCATTCATCCAGCGGGTAATCATCCTTTATGATTTTCTCACACAACTTGTAGGCACTCGAAATCAAGGTACCGCCGCTTTCCTTTGTATGATAAAAGGTCTGCTCATCCACCTCGCGCGCAACTGCATCATGAATAATAAAACGTGTCTCAATGTTGTCATAGTTCCTTTTAAGCCACGTATCCAGCCAGAAGGCCGTTAAACGAACAATCTCCTTTTGCTCGTCTCCCATCGAACCGGACACGTCCATCATATAAATGATCACCGCGCTGGCCTCAGGGTTTTCCTCAATTTTAAAACTGCGGTAGCGTTTGTCTTCTTTGATAGGAATGACCGAAGGACGCTCAGGACAATAATTATCTGAAGCAATTTGCCTTTTGAGTGCTTCTTTATACGTGCGTTTAAAATTACGAAGGCCTTCAGGTCCTGTCTTCAACACCCCATGATATTTAAACTTGCGTGACTTGACGTTTTTTTTGCCCTTATCTTCGATGCGCGGAAGCTGTAATTCCTCACCCAAAATATCGGCTAATTCCTCGAGCGTCACATCAACTTCCAGTCCATGGTCTCCAGGGTTTTGGCCAGCTTCGCCTTCACCCGGTTGAGGTTGACCTTGATTGAGCGGATCTCCCGGCTGGCCGTTCCCCTGCCCCACACCCTGCTGCTGGTTTCCACCAAATTGAAAGCGCGGCAAATCAATGCGTGGCAAAGGAATTGTGACTTGCTTGTTGCCCTGACGGCCAATCAGTTCGCCGGATGAAATGAAGCGTTTGAGGTTATCTTTAATCCGCCCGCGTACTATTCGTCGAAAGCGGTTGACATCGGTTTCCATCTTCATCTTGAAAACTCCTCACGCGCAAAGCACATCAAGGCCATCAGGGAACACGCTCAATCAGTTCGAACTGCGCTTGACATCGCCGCGTGCAAAAATACTCGCAACAAAATGCAAGGCATCATTGGAACAGATATCACAGTAACCATAGTTCTTGATCAGCCTGTTTTTTACGACATCGATCTTCGCCTGAGTTTCTTTGTCTACAACGTTCGATACCAAGCTGGTCAGCTTGATGGTATCCTTTTGATCTTCGAACAGCTTTAGCTCCAACGCTTTATGGAGCCGTTCGTTGGTCTTGTAATCAAAAGTCTTTCCTTCCAATGCCAACGCACCTATGTAGTTCATAATCTCGCGACGGAAATCATCCTTGCGGCTTTCAGGAATATCGATTTTTTCTTCGATGCTTCTCATCAGGCGCTCATCAGGCTCCTCACTCTGTCCGGTATATTTATTCCGGACACGTTCCTTCTGAGTGTACGCCTTGACGTTATCAATGTAGTTTCCGCACAATTTAGCAATCGCTTCCTCATCGGCAGAAATGGCCCGCTGAACCTCGTTTTTCACGATATCTTCATATTCCTGCTTCACGACTGCCAAGAGTTCGCGATAGCGCTTTTTAGTTTCTTCATCGCGAATCAAAGAGTGGTTTTTTAATCCGCCTTCGAGCTCGTTGAGGACTATAAACGGATTGATACAACCATTACCTCGATCATCAACGAGCGCATTGGAGATCTTATCCTGAATATAGCGAGGCGAAATTCCATCAAGACCTTCACGCATCGCTTCCTTACGCAGCTCTTTGATATTGTCTTCGGTGTAGCCCGGAAGGGTCTTGCCATCGTACAACTTAAGCTTTTGCATGACGGTCAAGTTGGCTTTCTTGGGTTCTTCCAGTCGGGTCAAAATCGCCCACATCGAGGCCGTTTCAATCGTATGCGGTGCCACGTGGATATGAGGAACGCTCTCCGGATTAAAATCCTTCCGGTAAATCTTTGTCTCTTCCTTGAGCTTGGTGATGTAGGGAACATCAATTTTGACCGTTCGGTCACGCAAGGCTTCCATAAACTCATTGTTTTGAAGCTTACGATACTCGGGTTCATTGGTGTGTCCGACGATCACTTCGTCGATATCTGTCTGTGCGAACTTCTTGGGCTTGATGCGATGCTCCTGCGAGGCACCGAGCAAGTCATAAAGGAACGCCACATCCAGCTTGAGCATTTCGACAAACTCAACCATCCCACGGTTCGAAATATTAAACTCACCGTCAAAGTTGAATGCACGTGGATCAGAATCGGAACCATATTCGGCAATTTTTCTGTAATTCAAATCACCAGTCAGCTCTGTTGAATCCTGATTCTTTTCATCTTTGGGCTGGAAAGTGCCGATTCCAACTCGGTCTTTTTCAGAGAGCAAAAGACGGCGCACGCGGATATGCTGACGCACCATACGTTCCCAGTCACCACCGTAATGTTTCATCAGTTCATTAAACACAAAACGGCAGGCTGGATCGATATTTCCTTCGACAAAGATCTTTTGATCAAAGGATTTTCCTTTGTTCAAATGACTTAAAACTTTTGCACGCGCATCTTCAGGAATCAATCTCAACGGCTCCTCGTGCATCGGGCATGCCATGATGTCTTCCATGTTGAGACGCTCTTTGAGATTAATCCAGTCGTACGTATAAAGTGCGCCCTCAGGCTGAAAGGAATACCACTCAAGACCCTTTTTTAGCAGACGTGCGATGGTTGATTTCGCCGAGCCAACAGGTCCGTGCAGGAGCAACACGCGTTTCTCTGGACCATAGCGCAAACTTGCTGCCTTAAAAAAATTCACAAGCTTGACGAGATGAACGTCCAATCCAAAAACTGCATCCTTGCCACCATTCAGAGGATCATCAAAAAACTTGTAATGTACGAGCTTCTTTTTATGTTCGACGTATTCATACGTTCCAAAGTGCATAATCATGTCATGCACGCGTTGGAATGCTGTCCGGCAGACGCGCGGATTTTTCTCGACGATGTCGAGGTAATCCGCAAAGCTACCTTGCCAGTTGAGCTCATTGTGATGCGTTGGGCTATATGCTTCTCGGACAATATCGTAAATCTTATGAGACTGCTGCATGGCTCCTCCAGCTGAACGATCACACCCCCGGCACCGCACCGGCCTGTCTGGTACAGGTAAAATCGAGTTCGGATGTTTTAAGAGTAACCATGCAAAATCAGGAGGTCAAACGTTCGCACATCCGTCCCGACTGCAGCGCCAGAATATCCACCCTACGCATCGTCCGGCTGGCTCAAAGTTGGTAAAGACTTTCAATCTCGGTGCGCCGTGTTTCGTTAATTTTCAGCCTGTTCAAACTTCCGCTCGGAAGCTTTTCTCCTAGAGATTCCTGAAATGGTTTTTCAAGAACCAAAAATTTCTTGATAGTTGCATGACGAGGAAGAGTTTCATTCACATTTCCAATATGCTGCTGAATCAGATCACGAATTTTTTCCGGTGCCAATCGAAATTCCGCCTGCGCATCAGCCGATAAAACAATCAAAGCTGCCAAGTAAGGCATCTTATCACCGACAATACAGACTTCGTGAACTTCCTTGGTTTCACGCAATAGTTGTTCCAGGCGCAACGGAGAAATCGTCGCTCCACCGGCCGTCACAAACAAATGCCGACGACGACCAATAATTTTAAATCCAAAAGGAGTCATCTGCGCCATATCTCCCGTCTCCTGCCAACGCCCATTCGAAGCAAACGCAGGATGATTCAGGCGATACTCAAGAGCAGAGTTTTGACCCAGACGAAAGGATACATGCGAGAGCGGATGCCCTATGAGATTCAAGTGCGGGGAATGAAATGTATTAGCCGAAAGCAAGCCAGCTGCTGCTGTAACACCATAACTTTCAACAACAGGAATCCCCATTTGCCCAAGCAACTCAACATGCGCCTCACGCGCAGGAGCCAATCCGTGAATAACCATCTGCAAATCCGCAAGAGCGGAACGTACAAAATCTTTTCCAATCGCATTACGACTAGCCCACAACAACAGTCGCGTTGCGGCATCAAAAACAGTTTCAGGTAACTTCAGCGCACGACCTGATTTGAGCAAATCACGTGCGCGTTCCAAGCGGTTTCCGACCGCCACACGAGGTCTGAAGCCCGGTGCATGCAACTGTTCATTCACATGCGCCGCAAGCTTCTCCAGCTCATATGGACTAGCCAAAATGACCGTCGGTCGAAGGATTCGCAAATGGAACTCAAACTCTCCGCCCAATTGTGGAAATCCAACTACACCATTTTTCAAAAGTGTACATAAACGTGACAGATGAGCGAACGGGTTAGACAACGGAAGAATTTCCAGCGACTTCCAAAACAATTGCGGCGGCATATTTAGATGCAGCAAAAGATGATTGGCAGTTACAACCAGAGCATCCAATGACAGCGTTTCCGGTTTTTGAAATCCATCGTGTCCAAACGAAATAAAATCAAAGCAACCGATGCGCTTTGGAATTTTTCCAAAAACTTCAGGTAGAGCTCCTGTCTGTCGCTTGGCATCTCTGAGCTCATCAGCAATCTTATGCCAGCGGAACAAGGTCACAGCCGCCGGTTCTTCACTCGTATCACGCACATTCCAATGAACGGTTGACAAGTCAAAGACAGCCGTCTCTAAATCCTTCAGCTGAACAGCATAACCCGCAATGTCGGTCGCAATCGCGACACAACCAAAATATTCCAAACACCATCGAATATCTGTTACGGATGCGTGCAAGGGCATAAACATAACATCATAGCCGGCAAGAACCGCCGCTAATCCCGATACCCATGACGTGTAACTGTTATGAGTTTGAAAGAGGATTGCCGGGCCACGGTGTGTGCCTGCGCTCCGGCTCTTGTGCTCCACATCAACCAACGCGCTTTCCCACTGGCGCACCGCCCGACCAAGATGCGCCAAAAAATCACGTCCTGATAATTGATTCCAGGTTCCTTCAGCATACATGCGTGCGATGACTTGCTCAGTCCGCACACATTGCCGCATGAGTAAATTTAAAAATTGCTGGTTAGAACGAAAGAGCTCAGCAAGTTGCTCATCCGGCGGAAAAACTCGCTCAATCGATTTTGTCATAGTTAGATCTCACGCATTTGCTAAACGGCGAGTTTAGGAGAAGGGCCTTTGAGGACAATCATGTTGCGGGCAAGATCAAAATAACTTCTTTTTGCATCAACCTGCAGAGCATCATCAAATTCAGGAAAGTACCCCGTGAGCTGACGGCCATACGTGCATCCCGTATCTAAACCGACACAAATTGGACGTCCTGACGGAAGGGTCTTTCTAAACAACCCTTGCTTGGCATCATGCCCAAATACAACTAGCTCAGGACCTTTATGCAACTCATGCCAACGAAACTTGTCCGCGACATCAGGTCGAGGACGCACATGCGTATGCGGAACCGCTAGCTCAGGCGCAGAAGATTTTGCAGCAGCCGATTTTTGCAACTTTTGCTCCGCCTCAGCGAGCATTTCCGCGCGATAGCCTGAAGGGACCAGTAACAACTTGGTTCTTGTCTGAGGATCTTCCCAACGGACATAACGAGCGGTCAGTAAAAGACGCTCGGGAGTCGACGCAAGCCCGGCCACAGGGTCAATACCCGCATGAACGATGATCATCGGATACTCGCTCTCCCAACCTTTACGTTCGCGGACAGGTTTCACGGTTGTCTGCAAGGCGTGAGGTAACTGATTAACAAAATCAAACAATGCACGCCGGTGATGACGAACCAGGTGAAGCGTTTGCTGCGTATGCTCAGGCAATGACTGCAGACCACGGCGTTGAGCCTGAACCATCGCTGCCCACAACGCCCAATCGTGATTGCCTTTAATACACGTCGCATTGAACTCATGAATTAAATCAAAAACACCGACCGGATCGGGCCCCTTGGTAAACAGGTCACCTACGAGCACCAATTGAAACTCAGACATTCGCTGTTTAGCTTTGAGCAAAAGTTCGCGCAGTTCCTTAGCACATCCATGCACATCCCCAACAACAAACAAGGGCAAACGCTCGCCTGATGGAGGCAGTTGCTTGATAATGATATTTCGGGACGTCTCTTGCACGGGGCACCTGCTCAGCCAAATCGAAGAACACACTTCTATGGTAACAGGTCCCCCCCCTCGTCGGCAATGCGTCGATCAGGGGAGCGTCAGAAGAGAGAGAGGACACGTAAAGAGTGATTAGATGACTTAGCGACTTTTGCGGACGAATTCCTTAATGATGACGCTGCGAAGAATTTCACTGGTTCCACCGCCAATTTCCAACAACTTGGCATCACGCATCAAACGCTCAACCGGAAACTCGCGGATATAGCCATAGCCACCCAAAACCTGAATGGCATCCAGTGCAACCTTGGTCGCCATTTCAGAGGCAAAGACTTTGGCAGCTGCCGCCTCTTGGTTTGCACGCCGTCCTTCATCAATCACCTGCGCTGCCTCATAAACCAAAGCCCGCGCAGCACGGTAGCCAATGTACATATTGCTGAGTTTTTCGCTCACAGCCTGAAAATTCACGATTGGTTCGCCGAACTGACTCCGTTCTTGCGAATATTTCAGGGAGTGATCCAAACAAGCGCGGGCAATCCCCAAGCTCATGGCAGCAAGCCCGACACGTTCAATGTCCAAGTTCTTCATCATATGCTTGACGCACATTCCTTCTTCACCCACCCGGTTTTGAACGGGCACACGGCAGTTGCGGAAAATTAGTTCGCCGGTTGGACTTGAGCGCATGCCCATCTTCGACAATTTTTTACTCACGGTGAATCCCGGAAATCCACTTTCAACAATAAAGGTCGACAAATCCTGACGACCCTCACCGGTCCGTGCATAGACGAGGAACACGTCACCAATAGGGCCATTGGTGATAAACATTTTTGTTCCATTCAGGACATAGTGATCACCTTCACGCACGGCACGTGTCACCAATCCAACAGCATCCGAACCCGCACCTGGTTCGGTCATCGCCATTCCACCCACCAGCTCACCGGTTGCACAACGCGGCAGGTATCTTTCACATTGTTCCTGTGAGCCATTTTGAGCCAAGTTGTGAACAAACAAGAGGCTGTGAGCAAGATAAGATAAACAGGTTCCAGGTTCTGCGTAACTGAGCTCTTCCATGACGGAGACCATGGCTTTGGCACCCAAATTAACACCGCCAAACTCCTCAGGAATGGTGATACCCAGAATTCCCAAGTCACCCAGCCGCTTGAAAATTCCCGGTGCCAAGCGTTCCTCTCTGTCAAGTTCATCCGCATGCGGTGCAAGTTCTTTGCTCGCAAACGCGCGGACAGTTTCTGTGAGTTCCTTCATTTCTTGAGAAAAGTCGTTCTTCATATTCATTCTCCTGTCGGCTCAGTCCGACCTCATTACTCGAACTCTGTGATTTCTGCCAAAACATCCGGCCCCGCCAGTGTCATTCCCGCACTCACGCGCACACCAACGATTTGGCCTGCGCGAGGGGATCGGATTTCCAACTGCATTTTCATGGACTCAAGGACGAACAACAAGTCCCCTTCAGAGACTCTATCGCCATCTATGACACGAACCTCAAGAACTTTGCCCGCCATAGGTGCCCTCAGCAGGGTATCCGCCGCGCCGTCCTGTGCCGCAACCTCCCACTGAGCCCGTGTATCATCGGGCCAATCCAAGGTGAGCGTCTCTCCAAACAATGTGATTTGAAGGTGTTGTCCGCGCGGACGAGACAACCAACAGAGGACGTCAATATCAGCAGCAGAGCCTAATTTTGCACTTTCCGAGGCAACGCGCAGGGATTGTGGGCTCTGTTCCAAACATTCACGACTCAGTCCAGCCAAGACCTGCTGCAGGCCCCGGCCCCCCAGACGATATTGGTGAGCGGAGCCTGCAGGAACGATCTCCAGGGCAAAGTATTCGCGCTCTGCTCCCACAGCCAAGCATTCATTGATTGCAAGCAAGCGGCTGTTCCGCATCATTTCCGCGCTTGATTCGCTTGAATGAATGGAATGACCTGAATAACTTGGAGAACTCGATGTTCGCAGCGCCGCAAAGCGAGCTCCAATCTCGGCTGAGGGTTGCGACAATCCAAAGACGCCGGCGCATGCGTCTGGCCGACGCTCAGAAAACGTTGATCGTTTCAAACTCAAAACTCGCTCAGAGCCAGCGTTCTGCAGTGCGAATGCCAGACACCGACGAATTTCATAACGGTGAAAAAACTCAGCCAATGTATCAGGAATGAAAGATGACGTAAGCGTTTGGAGATTATCACCGATCCACGCCGTCGAAACCGCGCCGGATATGTAATCAGAGTGACGGGAAATCTTATTCAAAAAGGACACGTTGGTCGTGCAACCATGCACCACCGTTGACTCCAAGGCACTCGACAATAATTCGCATGCCGCAGCCCGCGTCGGCGCATGGACAATGACTTTGGAGATCATGGAATCAAAACGATCATTCACCCGACCACCTTCGCGCACGCCGGAATCTACGCGCACACCTGCGCCCTCTGCCTCTTGATAAACAACCAACGGCCCGGGCGTAGGCAGAAAGCCCGCCCGTGGATCTTCCGCCAACAAGCGTGCCTCAATTGCAACTCCACGCGGTTCCGGCAGTGAAAAAACATCCGGCCGTGGCAAAGATCGTGGCCAGTGCCCCAAGGCTAAGTCAAACTGTGCCTGAACAAGATCCACACCATAAACGAGCTCTGTGACTGGATGCTCAACTTGCAATCGGGTGTTCATCTCGAGAAAGTAAAACTCGCCTTTTGAGGTTAAAAGAAACTCAACAGTGCCTGCGCCACGGTATTGAGTTTCAGCAACCAGCGCCAAAGACGCACGCCCCATCTGTTCTCGCAACGCAGCATCAACAACTGAACTCGGCGCTTCTTCCATGACTTTTTGATGGCGCCTTTGCAGGGAACACTCCCGCTCACCCAAAAAGACTCCCCCACCGCGTCCATCGCCAAAAACCTGGATCTCGACGTGACGAGGTGCCAACAAATAACGCTCAACGAAGACCGTCGGATCGTTAAAGCTTGCTTGTGCTTCCTGCGACGCGCGTTTCACAGCATCCGAAAGTTCGGCAATGTCGTTGACAACCCTCATCCCTCGGCCACCGCCGCCACCACTGGCTTTCACCAGATAGGGTGCAACGATTCCACGTTTTTCAAGTGCATCTGCCCATTGCTGCACAGGCAATGACTGCAATTCAGCACTCATGAGCGCCTCGAGTGTCGGCACCCCACAGCGACGCGCAAAAGCCTTGGCCGATTCTTTGCCACCCATTGCACGCATGTTGGCAGACGTTGGTCCAATGAACGCGATTCCTGCGTCTTCTACAAGCTGGGCAAATTCAGAATTCTCGGATAAAAAACCGTAACCAGGATGAATCAAATCCGCACGCCATCGTCGTGCCTCTTGCACAATGGCACTGCCGTTCAAAAAACTATCCACTTCAAGAACAGCATCCGCTTCCAATCGAACAGGTGCGTCGCGATCGTCCGCTGTTGAGATCACTGCAACCACCCAACCGTAGTTCCGTGCAGCACGCAACACTCGACGCGCAATTTCACCTCTGTTAGCAATCACAAGTCGTTTCATTGCGGCACTCCAAACGCATCAGGCGGCAGTTCGGCCGTCCATGCCGGAGATTGTTTTGCAAAAAACCGTTCAAGTCCATGTTGCCCCTCAGATGAACAACGGGCCATGGCGATGGATGTTGCTGTGAATTCAAATAATCCCGGATCCGGCAACGGATGGATTTTTCGCAAGAGCTCCTTAGTGCGACGCGCAGCATTGGGTCCTGCCTTCAAATGTTCGTTCACCACCGCCGTTAATTTTGCTTGGAAGATTTTTTGCGAGCGAATTTTTCCATTCATCGAGTCTGGATCATTTCGTTCTTTATTCTCGTCAGTGTCAACGATCACCGTCACAAGGCCAAGCTGCATTGCCTGCACAGCTGACAGTCTTTCTCCGGAGAGCATGAAAGGGGCTGCCCGACCTGCACCTAATTTTCTGACAATATAAGGACTAATAACTCCTGGAACAATTCCAAGACGAACTTCACTGGTCGCAAAAAACGACTGCGCCTCACACACGACAACGTCAGCACAACACACCAGACCAAATCCGCCACCAATGGCTGAACCACGCACCGCAGCGATCACAGTCGTCGGAAAACTCGCCAAACGATAAAAAAGTGTTGCAAGGACCCGCGCATCACGCAGGCTCTGAGGTTCACCGGATTGAGCTTGCTGCTTCATATAATTCAAATCTGCACCGGCACAAAAATGTTCGCCGGTCCCTTCAATAACCAGCACTCTCATCTTTGATTCATCGGTTGTCGCAGCCAATGCTGCCAGCACATCATTCAATTCGCTCATCATGTCTGCATTAAATGCATTACGAACGTCCGGACGATTTAAAATGAGTCGAACAACGCCCTGCCCTGCATGACGAACATGCAATGTTTCTCCTTCAAAATCCGCGCTGACATCGAGACCAGCTTTTTTACTCATGGCCGTTCATCCGCTGGTGAAAAATGAAAATTCAGTTCAGAAGGAGGCGCCTGATGATCCGCATCAATAGTCGATAACAGACTCAGAGGGATCTCCATTTCACATCTTAAAAGCGCCTGACTTAAGGTTTTGCCCTGAGCATCGATGCACAAACTCATGGTTCCACCTCCATCAAGAGTCTCCTCCAACAGAAAATTTAGAGCCCATAAATTGGGAACCAGATGGCGTGTCACTCGACCTTTGCAAAGGGTTGAAAACCATTGTTTGACAAGCTGATCGCTCACGTGATCTCGCAGCCACGCATAACATTCCGGCGAGCGACCAATAAGTCCGATGTTAGCCGTATCTCCTTTGTCTCCACTGCGAGCATGCGCAATCATCCATAAAGGCAGAGTTTTTGAGGGAGACTTTGAAAGTTGCTGCCACGACTGAGTATCACGCGCTGGTTCTGAAACTTCAGCACTGCCTCCTGTTTGAGGCCACGACAAATTCAAAGAACGATAGACTTCAGTCACTTCAACATTGTCAGGAAGACTCTGACCGACCCACACGTGAGCGGGGGCTACTTCTTGAGGAACAAGCGCAGGCCAATAGCTCACAACATCACTCAAGACCGGAGCTCCACCCGTCACAGCAACGCCCGAGGGCCCACTCAAAATGAGACTTGGCAAGATTTTTCGAAAGACCTGCAAAGTAGCTTTATCGTGAGATTGAGCGCCGAAACGAACAAGAATCTCTTTTGCGGGCAGACGCGGGCTTAAACCTCGATGTGTCGAGTCATCGCCAATGTACTCAGTCATTGTTTTACGACAAGCTGGAAGCCCTGCCTTGGCAAGTTCATTCGAAACTTTCTGCCAGAATATTTGCGAAAAGACTTCAGCTTTAGCCCGCGCATCAGGGCCTGATACAATAAGACTACCACTTGCTTTATAGCCGTCTGCATAAGCAAGACTCACCTTGAGCAAATCAGTCGGCGGACGCCCCTTGACTCCAAAAACTTTGACCCGATCGGTGCCGTCTGCTGCCAATTGAATTGTCGAAAAATCCGCAATCACGTCGGGAGTGATATAGCTTTGAGGATGACCCATTTCATATAAAAGCTGTTCACGCACTGTTTGCACCGAGACAAGCCCGCCCGATTGCGGATGCTTGGTCACCACAAAAGAACCATCCGAGGCACATTCAAGAATAGGAAAACCGATGTCGTCGAAATTTTTGACCTTCCGCCAGTCGGTAAAGTTTCCTCCGGTTGCCTGTGCACCACATTCGATGATGTGACCGGCGACAATTCCATGCGCAAGGCGATCATAATCTGCAGCGGACCATCCGAATTCGTGTATCATCGCCGCTAATGTAATGCCCGTGTCGGTCACACGTCCACAAATCACAATATCAGGATCTTGTTTTAGAGCCTCAACCACAGGCATCGCACCAAAATAAACATTGGCGCTTAACACCCGATCCAAAATTCCATCAAAGGATTCTCCTGTCTCCATATTGGCCAGTGCGCATCCGGGCTGCTTCACCAACTTGGACAGGTCATGGGCGATGTCGTCTCCTTCCACCAAGGCAACTCGCAACTCAACACCGACACGACGAGCCAATTCAAAAAGCGCCGAAGCACAGGCACGCGGATTTACCCCACCGGCATTTGTAATGATCCGAATGCCTCGCTCTTTGCAGGTTTTCAACAACGGAGCCAGTTGGCTGACAAAATCTCCGGCATAACCCATGTTCGGATCTTTCTGTCGTTGTTTTTGCAAAATGCTCATGGTGATTTCAGCAAGATAATCGATAGAGACATAATCAATCTTGAGTGGACCACAGACCTGTCGGCGCAGGGCGTAAG
>Ga0315901_10002875_pt1 | contig 23045 bp, 18 predicted proteins | sample LakEriMetagenome_10_FD_203761 | JGI IMG/M metagenome (GOLD analysis project Ga0315901, IMG submission 203761) | Freshwater fungal communities from buoy surface, Lake Erie, Ohio, United States - Buoy 2 MA116 | ecosystem: Environmental > Aquatic > Freshwater > Lake | place: USA: Lake Erie, Ohio... | reverse complement strand
AAAAACAAACTTAATCTTGCATGCGCGTTGCGTCGATTCACAGACACCTCCATGAATCTATGGAACGCGCCCGAACCTCACAATGAGCGAGCTGAATGCCTGGTTAGGTTCTATAAGACATCGTTGATCGTGACTTTAAGTTTTTTGTCTCATGCTCTCATCACATGAGACGTTACGATATCGAAGCTTTATTGCAACTATTAGGGCGCAGGAATGCAGTCACCGTCTTCATAACGGCACTGCCCACTGAATTCGCAGACGTATGCGCCCTTGGTATTGTGCTGGGCGCATGCATTGATCTTGTTTTTGTCTGTTGTGCTCAACAAATGAGTGAAGGTCACTAGCGTCGTATCTCCTTGTTTCACAATCTTATGGGTCAGTTGAGGTGGGATTTTTAAATTTAAATCAGGAGACGCAACGGTTCCTCCCAATGCCACACTCACATCAATACGATCAGCGCCGACTTCTTGTGGTGTCTTTTTGGGCTTCCAGGCGAATTTAACTTTTTGCTGCGCATACTTTAAAAAACTGTATCTATCAGAAACATCAGAGCCGCTTCGCAGAAGATTTCTCATCCCACTTCTGAATTCCTCAAGATACCCGGCAAGGACATAGGTTTTATCGATAATATTTCCAAGTTTAGTCGTCCAATAAGCAACGTCTGTTTCCTTAGCGAGACCAACAACGACTCTGATTTCGCCATAGGAGCCATCTTCACCATTCGAAGCTCTCTGACCGTTACGTCCATGTTCTCCATTCGTGCATCGATAGGATTCGTAGTGAGTCCCATTCAACCGCCATTCGTATCCGTCTCTTGCGGGGGGAGGTAATGGAGGGGTTGGAAAACGAGAAGCTGAAGAACATTCCTGCTCCCGACGATCATAAATGATCGTAGAGTCACCGATCTTTAGCAGTTGCCAATTGCAGATTGCGACCTGCCAGGTTGATTGAAGGCATTGACATCCGGGCGCACCGCGCCCTTCAAGAGAACGGCTTTGTCCAGCTCGCCCGCCAGGATTGACAATTGAAATGAATCGAAGGTTGCTCAGCTCAGCTTCATTGTTCAACTGGATGCGCACGTGTCCACCATGGCCGCCATTTCCACCTCTCGCTGCACGGCCCCCATGACCACCGGAAGCACCGATGAGGTTTTGTCGAATACCTGTCGGCTGATAGCAGTTAGAGGCCGGACTTCCGTCCTCAGCATATTGAAAACTATCTTCACCATTTTCACCGCGGAGCACGTACGATTGCGCTGTACCGTCGGCGAAAATTGAAACTCCTGAACCCGGCTGCCCATCCCGAGCCCGTAGAGCATCACGGCCGTCCAACCCTCGGATTCCGAAAGTTTCATTGGCCAAGGCACTTGTGACGGTCAAGACAGAGAGGAAAACAGTCATCATCCCTTTTGTGGTCATATATCTGGCTGATATTGCTAATCTTCTGCTATTCGCCTGCCTGCTTAACATCGCAATTCCTCCCAACCAAAACTACATTAATTTTTGTGTACACATTATTTTGAATACACTAAAATTACAAAATAGCAATCGTGAAATTTTGTGTCTTATTTTCAGTTATTTAGAGGTTTAAAGAGTGCTCGACGTCGAGTGGGAATGGCCATTCTTCTCGAACAACGGGCATTTTACGGTTTATCCGTCAGCGTTCAGAGGATGGCGTCAGTCGGCTGTATCAAGTCCTACAAAGATTGTTTCAACTCCCTCATGCACACGCACCTCTACAGTAAAGACCGTCAATGACACCACAGCGGGCCCGCTTTTGACTGCGCCATTTTGCGAGACATCAAAGACTGCCTTGTGAAAGGGACATACAATTTCTCTGGATTCCGGCTTCCACAGACCGCGTTCCAGCGGTTTGTCAGCATGCGAACAGTTATTTTCAAAAGCAAAAATTTTTCCTTCAGAGTCACGAGCCAGAAGAACAGCCACACCATCCGCCTGACACTTGATCATTCGACCATCTTCGAGACTTTGAACAGTAACCGTTGGAAAAAACTGAGTCATAAATGACTCGCCCCCTCACTCTAAAAATTTCATGAGAAGATCACGCAAGAATACGAGCCAATCCCTGTCGCAAGAGAAGAGCAGCCCAACTTTGTAAAATAGATTCTTGCGGCAAACAGGAAAGCCCATCAAAAATGAAGCCACTCACGATTTGCTCCTTGGCCTGCTGCTCGGTGAAGCCACGACTTTGAAGATAGTACATCTGCTTGGAATCCAGCTCACCTGTTGCACTGCCGTGCTTGCAGGCAACCTCATCAGGCAAAATTCTCAAACGAGGCATCGCGTCGATGCGCGCACGCTTACTCAACAAGAGATTCTTGTTCACTTGAGAAGCGACAGTCCCCGAGGCATCCCAATCGACATCAATCAAACCCTGAAAAATTGCTCGCCCACGTTGTCCGGCGATCATCTTGGCACGCAGGTGCGTTTGCGCCTTGGGTGCACTGTGCTCCTGAAGTGGTTCATAATCTACAACTGAATGACCACTCGCGAGGATTGCAGCCCCACACTGTGCCATTGCGCCTTCTGCCTCGGGCACGACATGGCTCATGACACGGAGAATTCCGGATGGAACAAAAACGGAAGCATCATGAAACTGAGCATGAGCCGCCAATTTGACGCTGCGCTCAATCAACATTGTGCTTTTGTAATCAGATTTTCCAGCACTCTGCGCCCAAAACTGATTCAAGCGAGCATCGCGTCCCACACGCAAGCTCACCCTGTGATGTGCAAAGCCACAATTCCCGTGCACAACTGCAACATCAGCGACAGCCTCATCAGCCAGCTCAATCGTTAAATTCGCATACGACTGGTTAAAAGCAGGCTCATTTTCAATCGCAATGACAACAATAGGAGCAATTCTTAAAAGAGGAATCTTCAGCAAAAATTGACTCGGAGCACAGAGCTGCAAGCGCTCGGTTAGGGCAGTAGCGATAGGACTCCCACGCATTAGAGTCTCAGGCCGCGCTGGACGAGAAGCCAGCTCTAATTGCCTGACTGACTCATCTGCCTCAGCACACGATGAAACTGTTAACGCGCCATTATTGAGCTCCAGAAGGACTAATTGAGCAGCGAGATTCTTATCTGCCTGTTCATCGTCTGCGGCTAAAATCTCGCCTGCAGACACGCCCAAAATGCGGCTCAATGATTCACACATTTGCTCAAGTGCAACTGTTTTGAATTGAATCTTGTACGGCGCAGCTGCCAAATGCGAACCAAGGACCGTCTGACCGAAGTTATTCACAACATCTTCAGGGGGAATAAAAAACAAAGAAGGCTCCGTCCGACGCCAGTTTTCTTCTGGGCTGTCAGGGAGCGGACTCAAACCAGAGATGCGTTCTCCGATCGACATCAAACGCGCCGACGGCACCGAACTTACCTGCACCTTTGCATTCGACGTTCTCATCCCACGCCTCCGTCCATTTCCATTTCAATCAAACGATTCAACTCAACGGCATATTCCATTGGAAGTTCCTTAACGAACTCTTCAATAAACCCATTTACGACCATCAATGTCGCCTGCCGCTCGCTAAACCCACGACTCGTCAGATAGTAAATCTGATCTTCACCGACTTTACTGACGCTCGCTTCATGACCGACGTCTACTCCTTCACGCTCCTCAATTTCCATTGTTGGATATGTATCCGAGCGCGAATTTCGATCCATCAACAGAGCATCACACTGAACCTTGCTCTTACAACCAACCATTCCCTTGGGAATTTTCACCAAACCGCGATAAGTCGTAACGCCTCCGCTCTTGGAAATCGATTTGGAAGTTACAACGCTCGTCGTGTTGGGCGCAGCATGAACAATTTTTGAACCTGCGTCCTGATGCATTCCGCTTCCTGCAAACGCCACGGAGAGTATTTCACCGCGCGCCCGGGGGCCCATCAAATAAACCGCCGGATACTTCATCGTCAGCTTGGAGCCGATATTCCCGTCGACCCATTCAACAACCGCATCCTCGTAGGCATATGCGCGCTTAGTCACCAGATTGAAAATATTTTTCGACCAGTTTTGGATCGTCGTGTAACGAATTTTGGCGCCTTTGAGGGCAATCAACTCAACAACAGCACTGTGGAGAGAGTCAGAGCGATAAACGGGTGCTGTGCATCCTTCGATGTAATGAACACTGGAGTCTTCATCAGCGATGATCAATGTGCGTTCAAATTGTCCCATATTCTCAGTGTTGATTCTGAAATATGCCTGCAGCGGAATATCGACTTTAACTCCCTTGGGAATGTAGATGAAACTACCTCCTGACCAAACGGCCGTGTTCAACGCAGCAAACTTGTTATCTTCTGAGGGAATAACAGTTCCAAAATACTTTTGGACAATCTCCGGATACTGACGCAGGCCCGTATCCATATCGAAAAACAACACGCCCTGATCTTCAAGACGTTTTTGCATGCTGTGATAGACAACTTCGGATTCAAACTGAGCCGATACTCCTGCCAAAAATTTTCGCTCAGCCTCGGGAATCCCGAGTCGCTCAAAAGTATCTTTGATTTCGGTGGGAACTTCATCCCAGCTGGTCCCAACTCGCTCGGTAGGACGAACAAAGTAATGGATATTTGAGAAATCGATCTCATTGAGAGCCTGGGTATCACCCCAGGTTGGCATTGGCTTGCTGTTAAAAATTTCAAAAGCCTTCAGACGGCGTTCCAGCATCCACTCCGGCTCTCGTTTAAATTTAGAAATTTCGACCACGATATCGCGAGTCAGGCCCTCTTTTGATTTTGCGGCCTTGAACACATAATTTTCGGGGACATGAAAGCCATATTTGTAATCGTCAAACTCGGCCTGCGGCTTTGTTTCGTTGAGAGTCTCGCTCATCTCAAACTCCTTTGACACTATAAACTCATCTGTGTCTTCTTCAGACGCCCACCGCTGTGTTCGCCGTCTGACGAACCCAGTCATAACCTTCGCGCTCAAGCGCTTGGACAATTGTCATGTCACCGCTTCGGGTAATTTTACCATCCAAAACCACGTGAACCCTGTCTGGATTCACAAAATTAAGCAGCCGCTGATAGTGAGTGATAATGACAAACGCCGTGCGATCGGTTTCACGGATTTTTTTAATAGCCTCAGCAACTGTTTTTTGAGCATCGACATCCACGCCTGAATCAATTTCATCCAGAATGGCAAGCTTGGGTTGCAGCAAGGCTAGCTGAAGCATCTCAAGGCGCTTCATTTCTCCGCCAGAAAACCCCTCATTTAGATAACGACTCAATGCAGAGCGATCGATATTCAGAAAATCCATTTTCTCGCGGACAATTTTTCTAAACTCAGCAACGCTGACCTGTACGTTATGACGCATACAATACAAATTGCGCAAATACTCCGAGACGCGCAAACCTGGAATGGCAACAGGATACTGAAACGCAAGAAACAAACCTGCTTTTGCGCGTTCAGCTGGGCTCGCTTCTGTCAGGTCAACGCCATCAAGATAGATTTTCCCTGCTGTGAGCTGGTACGATTTATGCCCCATCAAAACATGGCCCATCGTGGATTTTCCAACGCCGTTGGGTCCCATGATGACATGAATTTCCCCAGCTGGGACCTCAAGGTCTATACCCTTAAGAATTTCCTTTTCACCCACGTTTGCCCGTAAACCTTTGACTTCCAACATATCATCACTCCGTCGTCACAATTTTATTCAGCTTGCGGGGCTTTGCTCCGCAAGGTTCATTAAGCTTACATGCCGCTGAATCCAGACGCTGAAATCCACGTTCATCAAAATTTTCATTCAACATTAATTCAAGAGTCTTCCAGGCGAGCGCAGCGCACTTGATACGCACAGGAAACTGACTCACCCCTTGAAGCGCTTCAAAGTCTTCCTCAAGTTCATCCTCGCTTCTGCGCGCACTACGTCCCGTATAAATAGCTTCGACTTTTTCAATCTGAATGCGGGCTTCACTTACGGTTTTATTGTTCACGGCTTCGCACATCATACTGGTGCTCGCCTGACTGATGCTGCATCCTTGTCCTTCGAAACTCACCTTGATGCGCGGCTCTGTTCCCGTCATGCCCGAATTTTCAATCTGGCAAAACAGCGTGATCTGATCGCCACAGAGAGGGTTGCGTCCCTCCAAACAAAATTGACAGCCTTCGACCCGGCCCCGACAGCGCGGCCGTTTGAAGTGCTCGACGATGATTTCTTGGTAGAGAGCTCCAAGATTCGGACTTTCTGAATTATTTACAGAGACTTGAGTCATACCAAACACCACCCGAGAAATATCCGGTTTACACCCAAATTTCCCTGAAGATTCTGGATACTTGGGCTGCTTTTGAGGCATTAGCACAGCCAAATCACCGATGCGATGACTTTGGTCATTAAACGGGTAGATATAAAAATTTATAGAATTAATTCAAGAAATAAATTGCGTTTTTTATAGCTTCAACAGCCTGTTCAACATCATCCTCATCAGAATAGGCAGCAAAACTTGCCCTGACCAAGGCATCAACCCCCAATAATCTCGCCAACGGCCATGCACAATGATGACCTGCCCGCATAGCCACGTTGCTCGCATCAAGTATTGTCGCAAGGTCATGAGCATGGATGGATTCATGACGAAAAGAGACGATCGTCTCCTGCCCGCTGCCCGGATAAAAAGTCTGAATGCCACGGATACCCGCAATGCGCTCCGCAAAAATCCCCGCCAGTCGGGCTGAGTGATCATGGATCCGAGAACGACCGACCTCTTCAACCCACGCGATGGCCCGTGCAAGTCCTATCACTTCCGTGGTCGGAGGTGTGCCAGCTTCAAACTTACTCACGCCACTGGCCCACGTCGATTCATCCAAGGTCACCGCACTAATCATCCCGCCCCCAGTCAAGAGCGGCGGCAGAGACTCAAGTAAATCAGAACGGGCTGCAAGAACTCCGACACCAGTTGGGCCGTAAAGTTTGTGACCACTAAAAGCAATTGCATCGACCCCCCAGTCAAAAGGGTTCCCCTCGATGCAAGAAATACTTTGGGCGCAATCGAGTATCACAAGCGCACCCACTTTCTTGGCTAAAGCTGCAATCTGAGCGACAGGATTCACCTGCCCAAGCACATTGCCCACATGCGCCAACGCGACCACAGCAGTGTTAGCCGTAATTAGTTTTTCAGCCGCATTTAAATCAAGGCGAAGCTCTGTACCGCGCTGACCCACAAGCGGTATATATGCCAATTCGCAATCTGCATGCAGAGCGGCCTGCTGCCAAGGAACAAAATTTGCATGATGCTCAATAGCAGGAATGACAATCCGACTGGCCGGAGTCAACCGCGTGGCAGCAATTCCCAAAGAAAGAATATTCAGCGATTCGGTGGTTCCGCGCGTGAAGACAATCTGTGATGGCTTAACGTTTTTGCCTATAAAACTTGCTACCTGAGCACGCGCCGATTCATATTTTTCGCTGGCCCTTATTGAAAGCTGATAAGCGCCACGGTGAACAGAGCCGTAATCATGAGCGAGAAAATAACTCATCGCATCTATTACACACTGCGGCTTTTGACTGGAGACGGCAGAATCTAAAAAGCAGAGAGGCACAGACGCGCCATTCGGTGCGGCGCGTTGATTGTTTCTGAAAATAGGAAATTCTTGGCGAATCTTTTGTCCGAGTTCCTTCATACGTACTCCGTCTTCACGACCGGCTCACGAATGGAACGGACAGCCATGATCGTTCAGGTGACCACGCACCGTATCCATTTCTAGGAGCCTTGGGCAAGACCAACAACAGATTTCAACATTGCCGACCCTTGCGAGCTGTTTTTGGGTCGTGATTCCATCAAGTCAACGGGGTCGAGTCCTTTTGCAACGATGCGACTTTCAGCCTCACTCAGCATTTTTGCTAACGAACACTTCTTGAGCTGCCCTTCAACAGCTTCACTGACGGCCTTCCACGCGGGTTCAGTTATACACTCGGTGGCATAGGCGAGGTTCGTTTCGGGGCTATATCCATGAACCGTGTAAGGCTCATCCTCAACTGAGTTCATTACATCCCATACAGAAATTTCTTCGGGTTCAAGTGCCAGATGATACCCACCTTCGCGACCGCGGAGACTTTGGATGAGACCGCTGTTCCGCAAACGCAACAAAATTTGATCCATGTAATCTGTTGGAATCCCTTGGCGGGCTGCAATATGCCGACGCTGCACAGGTCCCACGCGGTGATGGTAGGCGATGTCCATCAAAGCCTTCAAACCAAACCGAGTTTTCGCAGTAATATTCATACCGTGCCTCCTTCATCCCCTTCTTCCCAGGCGTCACAGAGTTCGCACTGAGCTGTACAACTTAAAGTTGTACAAAGACCCTACCCGATGCTTCATCGGTCAGCAAGAACAGATTTAACCTTACTGCGGGCAAAACTTTCTTATCGGACTAAGATGCCGCAAATCTCAGAAAATTAAACATATTATTTCAGACTGTTACAGAGTGATTGCGAGGGATTCTCGTGTACTCTTGTGAATGATCGTCAAGATTTCTGCTCTGAATAATCGAGTCAAATGATCCGAATCATCTGCAGGACGTGCTCTAAACAACAGCGATTGTTCAACCAAGTCCCTCAGGGCTGTTCGTCAGCCTCTTTGGAGTCCTATGAAGCTGTACAACAAGCGCACCCAAAGAATGCGCAACAAAAGGCATTCCCGCTTGATGCGCAAGACCAACCTTGCATGGGTATCGCCTCTCGCACATCAAGTGGCTCAGCAATCCGACCTTTTTGCACGATTGATCGCCTCCCTCATGGTGATTTTATTGAAGGATCGAGATTTTGCTGAACGTTCGTTGAAAAGCTGGGGACAGGATGTCCTTGATCCCGCAGTTTGGACTCAACTAGGTGGCGAAATTGTTTGGGAAAAAATTAAACAAAGATTTGAAAATCTATCACATCACTGGGCCACCAAGGACCCGTCGTTCATTGAATCAGAAGCTTTTGTTAACGATAATATCAGCCCGATCATTGCGGCCATCGCCAGAGCGATCGAGACAAATCCTCAATTGATTCACATGCTGCTTCACATCGATATATTGACGCGCGAGCTAGGCATTCACGGCCATCAGCTAACTAAACTACTCCGTTTATTGCCAGTCATCTCTGGACGTGCGACCGCTGTCTTCCCAGAAATTCGTGAACAATGCTTCAAAGCTTGGTTTCGCCTGTCGCAAGATGATCGATTAGCATTGGCTCAATTCGCAGAGCTTTTGCTCAAAGAAGTCTTCAATCAATTCGCTCTGCCGCGATTGGAAGGACTTCTTGCACAGGATCCGAGAGGAAAGGTTGTCCTGCCTTTTGTGCAAGATATTCTTAAACTGGTTCCGCCGGATGCAAGTTTGAATATTCTAATTTCGACCATCTGCACTCCCAGACCACAGCTGACCGTCAATCGTTTCTTATCAATCGCGATACAGGAAATGGGTGGTCTTTTTGTCAAGACAACTCAAATCTTGTCAGAAATGTGCCCACCGAGTTTGGCCAAAGAGCTGCGCAGTTCACAGGATGCATCAACGGGGGTTTTTCCCAGTGTTGAAAAATCATTCTCATATTTCATGCAAGTATTGAATTATCCAGAGGTCAAAGAACAGTGGGAAACGTACATCGAGATCGATCCTGTTCCTGCACCCCATTTTGCAGCTGCAAGCGTCGGTGCGATTTACGAGTTAAAACTCAACGAGGCAGGTCAAGAAAAATACAAAGCAAAAACACTTCTCGTCAAAGTTCAACGTCCCGGCTTAAATGAACTCCTCGAGACACAAGCAACTCAACTCAAAGACATCGCACTTCACATTCAACGGTCTATCGAAAGTGACCAGTCAATAGGTGCCACTCTGAGGGAAGAACTCAGAGGACTCTGTGATGCTCTGCTACGAGGCATCAATCATTACTATGAGCAGTGCGCGGCTGAGCTCGATTTTAGAAGAGAACAAGAAAATGCGGATACCATTCGTCAAGCTTTGTGCCTGCATGGGAAAAATGAAAAAGTGATGGTGCCACGCTACTTTCAAACAGGGCGACAATTTTTAATAATGGAAAGAATGCCTGGGATCAAAATCACACGTAGCGTGCAGACAAAGTATTTAGCTCGAAGGGAAATCGCTGATCGGCTGATCAGCACATATCTGAGCCTTTTGTTTGAACACGGAATTGTCTGGGCAGACCCACATCCTGGCAATATACTCCTCGATGACAGCACGCTGATGTTATCAATGATTGACTTAAATCCATGTTTCATCTGGAAAGAAAATGTCCGCGAGAAATTTAAGTCGATGCTCTACCGATTGCTTCTTCGTGACGTTGGCGGTGTGTTGGACTCACTTTATTCTGTTGTGACCAATCCTGACGCGCTCAACAACAACAAACTCTTTGATGAACTCAGTCTGCTCATGAGTGCTGAAGAATACCGCCATGGAACCGCTCATTACATGGCAGATTTTATCCGAATTCTTGCAGAAAACAGCGTCGATATGAAGATTGAGGTGCAAGCAGCACTGCGAGGCCTCACCCAACTAGCCATCACCGCGACTGCTATTTCAGCAAGAAACTCTTTTGCACTGGAAATAAGAAAATATTTTGGTCTTCGGGACATATTCAATACTATTTTCGACGTCGGAATTTTTCGCGTTTTCAGGGTTGCAACTGCAATCGTTTTCCACCATATCCAGCGCACTCCCGAATTGGAAATCGGACCCACACTCGATGAACGCGACATTCAAATGCTCTCTTGGCGTTTGAGAGAACTCAGAAAAGCCGGCGTTTGCGAAATTCGCTTTCGCAGGGTCTCTCCGGAGGAACATGCAAATTTGCACTTAACACCTGACGGTGCCGCTCTGATGGTCTCTTCAGATCTGCAGCTTGTCGTTTTGGACGGAGTCCGACCGGCGCGCGTGCGGTACATCATTGAATTGCCATCCTCCACTTGGCTAAAGGAACGACAGGAATTCGTGAAACTCACATCACTGGCGCGAAACTTCACGATTATCGAATGTCTTGAACAGTTCAGACGTAAATCGTTGGATGACTACTGGCGCACCGTCGAAGCTTGGAGAAAGCCGGCTCATCAAAGAACAGTCAATGAGGTCAGTCTCATTGGCGAGGTGCGAGTTGCCGCGCGCAGACTTTTGCAGCTGCGATTTGCGCATCTATGGGATCACCCGCTGTCAGGATTAGGACGACACCCGAGACTCTTGTGGCGCATGCTTCTGGCGTCAGAATTCCGCAGGGAATCAGCCGAGCAAAAATTCGTAAAAGTCGCTGCAAAGACGAAAGCTCAACTGCCAGTTGGATTGTTGACGGTTGGAACAGTGCATCGCGTGCAGATACTTCTTTGGGAGGGACTCCTGAGACTCATCCGCTGGAAATTATCCAAATACAGATATTCGATGAGCCTTTTGCCAATTCGGATTGATGAACTTGAATCAATTATTCTTCACCATCTCGGCCGTTCGAGCTCAAACACTCAAAATCAACGACATAACCCTCATGACGCCTCACGTTAAAAACACCATTTTCAAGAAAAAGATATTGACCTTTGACACCGTGAACAGCAGATTTCACCTCAGGTAACTTATCTAAATTAATCGATGATATTTTTTCAGGCATCTCCGACCAGAGCGGAAACTCTATTTCGACCGTTCTTGCTTCCAATAGCAGGTTGATAGAATCGGCTGTTGGAGAGTTTTGCGGGATCGCTATCTTCAATCCACCAGACTCTTTCTCTTTCAAGCCAGCTGTCAACATCTCCAATGCTTGCAAACGAACTGCGTTGAATTCCTGATGTGTTGGCCTGTCATTGCCGGTTCTTAACATTTTGAGCCAATGACTTTTGTCGGCAAACTTCTGTGTCAGAAATGCCTCCAAAACTCCCGCTTGATGACGAGAACCGACATCAGCAAGAAGAACGGCCATTGTCGCTCCCTGATCGATCCAACGCGTTGGAATTTGATGCTGGCGGGTGATGCCAACCTTAAATTTATCGGTAAAAGACAAATAGAGGTAATGCTTCTGGTAGCAAAAGCTTTCTCCCCACGCTGGCTCTCGGCAAGTCCCTTGCATATAGTGACAACCGACTGGATTAAGAACACATCGATCCGCTTGCGCCGAATTTTGAAGACACGGATAACAATAACCATCAAAAAGTTTTTTAACCGGTTTACCACAGGTCGTGCACTCAAAACGTCCAGCATGAAGCAAATGGATGCGCGAATGCGGACTCAAAGCATGCCCTTGCAGGGCATAGCTGACACGCAGTCTTAAAGCCTCGCTGTCGTTCAAATAGCCTCTTTCAAGAGCGTTTGATAGATCTTTCAAATCAACGACAGACGAAGTTGACACGTGTGCCGCCATTTTCGAGAGCGTCAGAATTTCGACCAACGTCCCCTCCTTGCTTCCGATTAAAATGTATTATTTCGTGTACTTATAAAAACCAATGAGTCAATAAAACAGACATTGCCCGAGTTTTTGGCCCAAGGAAAGTTTCCCGTTGCACCGAAGTCGGTAAAGTGGGACATGACGTCCCCAGACTCAATTCTCCCTTTGGGGGCTGGCCCCGATTCCAAGTGGGACAAATGATTTGGCAAAACAATGTTAGGAGAGGTCTAGTGACTGTGCAATTAAGGCGACCTGAACGGAACTCTCGTCTCGCATGCCTCACACTTTCGGTGAGCTTGTTGGGGGCCGTGGCTTGTCAATCGCTCACAGGCACCAAGCCAAATACCTCGACTTTCTTGTCATTGGACGCCGGACAATTGAGCCGCCGTGAGCAAAGCGAAATCGGTGTCGGTCCATCGGCTAAAATTAAGACAGCAGTTTTACGTGAGCAACTGAAAGAAGAACAATCGCAACTGCAAGATCGTCAAAATCAAATTTCCAAGATTGCATCTATCAATTCAAATGCAGTGTCACCGCAATCACCAACTACCATTATCAATCAAGCGTCTGTTGATGGCGAAGACCACAATTCGGACGAAGAAGATTCGGATGATGATTCTGATATTGCTGCTCTCGTTGAAGAAAATGAAAAAGACGCCGACAAGGAAATTTTAGATGCGGATTCCGCGCGCAGTCCCGAAGAAGTGGCTGAACTTCTTCAATACACCGGGATTGAAGGACACTTCGCTCTTTGCGAAGGCAGCATTTACATGCAGGAATGGCAGCGCATCTTTGAAAACCAATTTATTTCTCAAAGCAAAAATCGCTTCAAAAAAACTTCGCACTTGAAAAAGGCACTGGAAGACGCGCGGTCTGAAGAGTACACGAAACTTCTTTTGCCGGCTCTGTCTAATTTCGATTTCGACTATCCAGTCATTATCAATGAAGACGTCATCAAGTGGATTCAATACTTTCAGACGCGCGGCAGAAAAGCTTTTGTCACTTGGCTGAGACGTGCAGAAGACGTCATTCCGCAAGCAGTGCCCGTTCTTGAGAAATTTGGCCTGCCTGCAGATTTGATTTATCTCGCTATGATCGAATCAGGCTTCAATAACAAGGCAACATCTTCAGCAAGAGCTGCGGGAACATGGCAATTTATGCGAGCAACAGGCCGTAATTTTGGACTGAAGCTGAATGACTATGTTGACGAACGACGTGATCCGGAGAAAGCATCGGTTGCAGCAGCAAAGTATCTCACCTACCTCTACACGCTCTTTGGGGATTGGCATTTGGCAACCGCAAGCTATAATGCCGGCGAAGGTCGAGTCTCTCGTGCCATGCGTGGCCAAGCTGAGTCTTCGTTTTTCGCTCTCTCTAAAGCACGCCGACTGCCCAATGAAACACGCAATTACGTTCCTAAATTAATGGCAGCAATGATTATTTCGAAAAACCCATCGCGGTTTGGCTTCGATGTCGCAGAGGGCAGCCGAGCCCTTCGAACGAGTGGTTTGGCCCTCACCAAGTCTGTCCGCGTGTCTGATGTTGCTGCTGCAGCAGGCGTTGATTTAAAAGTTCTTGAAAATATCAATCCAGAACTCAGACTCGGAGTGACTCCTCCCGGCACCGATGACGCACCTTATATTTTGAGAGTTCCTGAAAGCGCATATGCAACAGCCTTTGCTGCCGTTGATTCATTGCCACAGGCAACACGCTCATATCAGGTCACAGCGCGTGTCAAACGAAGAGAGACTGTGCACCAATTCGCGCGCCGATACGGCATCTCTCTGGCAACACTCTTGAACGCGAATCCAAATATTCGTGCCAACGCCCGGTTGTCCAAGGGACAGAGTGTTATGATTCCAGTGGCACTTGGCAGTGGTCAATATGAGCGGCTCACCTACGAAGACAAATCACCCAGAAAAAAAAACCGCGCCATCGCAAAAAAATCTCGCGCCGCTAAGCTAAAAATCGCATCCCGTGCTGGATCAAAAGCCAGGCGGTAAGCCAATTCTTCTAAATTTTTTGCTGTTATACGCTTACGGGAAATCCCAAGAAATCTGGTCGATGAGCGAAAGGTCTTTATCCAACGAGAAGGTTGGTAGATAAACCATTGAGATATTTTGTTCATCAGAAAAGAAAAAACTTTTCAGCACGTAAAATCTAAAACTGCTTCCAGCAGAAAACATCTTTTACACCAAGCTGAAGGGATGAACAGCAATGGCATCGGCAAGTCGCTGATATTCGCTGATTCTATTGTATGCTTGTGCAGAGATTCGAAAATACATTTTATCTTCGAAGCAAAGAACCGGAACTTCAACTTGGTGCTCTCGCAACAGCCATTCAGACATTTCACGGGCCAAAGCGGCAGACGGACGAATGAGAGGAAGCAAAGGCCACGGAACTGTAAGCATGGCAAACAGCCGCTCATCGTTTGCGACTTGATCTGGATCCAGTTTCAAATCAGAAATCAGAAGATTTTTGGCATCCAGCAAAAGGCGACGACGGTTTCCCAAAAGTAAATCCCAACCCAGAGCGGCATTGAAATCCAATGCCGCGCCCCTTGGAGCACACACCCACTTGTGGAGGTTGCCCGTGTAGAAGTCGGGATCCAATGTCTCGAGATCCAGTTGCAGATAACCAGGGGCATGTGCACCATCAATCAAAACTTGCACGCTCTGCGCTCGCGCAACGTTGATGTTCCGCTCCAACGGGAATGTCAAAGCCGTAGGTGATGACACATGATCGCAAATCAAAAGTCTCGTTCTTTCGTTCAACTGCTCTTGGAAAGCCTCTACAATCAAATCATCCGACGTCATTGGCCAGGGAATCCGAGCGTCTCGAATCACAACTCGATGACGAGCGGCAAGATTTGAGAGGCCCTGACGCACCCAACCATATCCATGGCTATGAAACACGATTTCATCCCCAGGAGTCCACTCAATCGATGAGAGCACTGCACCAATCCCTGAAGTGGCTTTTGGCACAAACGCAAGAGATTCCGGAGCTACATTCAACCAAGTCGCCAAACGACGTCTCTCTTGCATAAGTCTTGAGGGCAGATGCCGTGCCAGAAAATTCGCTGGATTGCTTTCAATCTCATTTATGACACGAGACCTATGCTGCTGGACGGGCAGCGGAACAGCCCCATATGAGCCGTGGTTTAAAAAGGCAACCGACGGATCAAGCGCCCAAAGATCACGAATTTTCTGCTCACCACAGACCCAATTCAATTTAAACCCCTTCTACCACCTGATGTATGCGACGATGAAATGTATCAAGACCCGCGGCTATCAAAGTGCGTGATGGCATGCATGACGGAGAAACCAGAATAAAAGAAATTTGACTCAGACCATCATCCAAGTGATGCTGACTTTAGATTTTTTTATTCTGCAATGCTGCACTTCCTCGATAATCCGAGGGCAATACTCCGACTTGCGATCGAAAAGCCTCAATGAATCTTGATAAAGAACCAAATCCACTTTCGAAAGCGACATCCGTCACACTTAATTGAGTATCTCGGAGAAGACGACAAGCTTCATGCACGCGGTATCTTATGAGCATCTGTTTAGGAGTCACCCCTAAGTGCTGAGAAAAAAGGCGGGATAAATTCCGTGATGACGTTCCCGCAGCAGCAGCGAGATCATCAACTGATAATTCCTCTGTGAAGCGCAATGCCAATGTGTCGAGAGCTCTTTTTGTTGCAGCGTCCAAAGTCGAGTCATGCGCGCGACCATCAATTTCGGCATGATGGCTGACAGCCTCACTGATAATTGAAACGATGGCATCAATAAGTGCAGAATCTGATAAACCTTGCTTTTTAGTCATCAGAAAAAAAGATAATTCCTTGATCAATTGGTGAGTCGGAAAAAGTGTGGCAGCTCGTGAAGTGCCCTTCCATTTTTTCCAGAGCTTCTCATCAAACAAAAGAATGAGCCTTTCGCCGAGCTCACCTCCACCCCCTAAAAACGAGTGTTGTGTTCCTAGTGGCAGCCAAAACATTTCGCTCGGTGTGACCTGCCACGTCTTGCCGACAAGACTAATCTCACAGTGACCCTGCAGCGGAATGAGAACCTCATGACAATCATGGACATGTTCATGAACAAACAAATTCGGTTGATTTTGATGAATCAAAGTCAACCCTTCGAACTCTCTGCAAACATCACCGCCACGCCTCATGTTGCACTACCTCACAGGTCATCAATCAATATGGAAGAAGAGCAAGAGAAGTTCGGCGTCAAAAAATGTCCCCTGTTTGAGATGGTTTCATGACGTGGAACGTCTTTCGCGTATATTATCAGAAGACCCACTATTCTAAAAAGCAACCTCAACTTAAGCAAAGAGCTAAAAATGTCTTTGTTGTCTGAGAAACCTTATTGCGTCTTTGGCCTATGGCTTTCTTTTTTTTCAAATTTTTCTTTCGAATTTGCACATGCAGATACCACGAATCTTGGAACAGGGGCTCCCTCATTTGATGCCTTTGTCTCCGCCGGAGCTATTTCCTCAGTCGCACGCGATGCTGGTGGAGTCTTTATAAACCCTGCATCCCTGACATTGACAAATGCCTCGCTCATGTCTCATTCCCTTGTTGGATATTCCAATTTCTCCTTTGAGAAAATTAAAGCTGAGAATTCCTGGTCGTCGCTAGGATTGATATATAAGCCGACAATCAATAATGGACGTTTTTTGGTTGCCGGTGGATATTATAATCCAGATGGTGTTGAACTCGACCAGGGCATTTCAATTGATTCAGAATCGTTGCCATCAACCACTGTTTGGCATTCGAGCATGAAAATGCAAGATTTTTCTCGGCGCGGAGGCTTGGCTCTATCATTGATTCAATCGCCGAGAACGCAATGGGGAGTTGCGTTGGTTTTGCCTACGGACGCTTCGCTGAGAGGAATGTTCTCGACTTGACCATGCCCGAGAGGGGGCGGTTTATTCAACTCATCGCGGGCATGAGGTCATATTTCTTGTGATTATTCCTTCAACGGGCGTTCTGCAATTGAGCGACTAATCCATAAGCCCCGTAGGTGATCATATAGGCAAGAGCATAATCTGGAAATTCAAGCTCAAATGCTTTCGTGAGCTCAATATAGCCGGCCTGTGGATTAGTCTTTAAGAGTTCTTTATGTGACTGTATAAATCTTCCAACAATTGACTCGGCTTTTTCGAGATACTCAATTTGAGTGTTCAAGGCTTCCTGCGCACCCACCACGCCGCCGCGACCACCGTAAATCATTGTCCCACGCTTTCCGAATTCATTCCTGAGCTGAACAAGGAGACGCCTCCATTCGGCCAGATGGGGCACAGCTTTGCCATCTTTGATTGCCCCTTCAAGCCATGCATGAGCCTTGTAATGAACAAGATCGCCAACAACGAGAGCCTTGTGTTCAGCAATATAAGCGACTGTTTGATTCGCAGAAACGCCCGGTTGTCCCAATTCCCGAAGAACAACTTGTGAACCATCGGATGTCTTGAGGGTCAGGTTCCTTTCAAAGATAACATCTGGCTTTGTGAGTGCCGGATAGCTGTCTTCCGTGAACATCTTCGCAATATTGACGAAGAAATACTTCTTGTAGGTATGAGTTCCAACAAGAGAACTCGACGTAGCCTGAGAGGCCACAATCTTCGCACCATTTTCGCGAAAGACGCCTGCACCATTGAATTTATCTGGATTTGGATGGGTGATCACAAGGTGTGTGATTGGGTTCTTTGTTTTTGTGCGCAGAAATTCAATCGCCTTCTGAGCAGCATCACGGGTGAACTGCGCATCAAAAGCGATCACTTCCTTCCCGGAATCGAAAAACGTTGTCTTTGTATTGAAGCCACTTTGATCGCTTTCAAACACATAGAGAGACGATTTGACATCATCTTTACTTGGTTGGTTCTTCAGCACTTCTGAGTGTTCACTTCTTGATACACAGGCAGCCGAAAGTCCTGCTGAGAAAATGAACAAATGACGCAAAAACATCTTCATGTTATACCTCCCTGAGTTTGAACCACTTAGTCATCGCAACATGAATGACCTCGTTGTGTACAACCTAAACCGGATGCTCAATTTTCACTTCCCGTATTCGGACATGCGCTTTCGATTTTTGGACATTTGAAAAGGCCAAGAAAATCAGTCGGTAAATAGACCTTGCAGCCATCTGCATCATTGCATAGGCAATTACAAAGCCGAGAAATGGAACAATATGACAATGAGTCTATAGGCTTTAAGAAACTTGCAGGGACTGGCATCAGTGAAGATGAAAGATCCAACTCACCTCACGAACGCTTCTGCAACAAGAATCGTACCCAACTTTTCAACTATCATGCGGATATTTTTGTTCGGCTCAAAAAATTACAGGAGAGCGCAACCATTTCATTTGCTGTCGATGGCCTCGATCTAAAGTATGATATGGACGTCAGAATTCTTCCCTGCCGCAGACGGTAAGTTCTGACTATCAAAAACACACTTCAGGGCAGCTATTCTGCTCATGCGATCGTGAGGACCTATCATTTATGGATTGGCTTTACCTTGTTCTCGCTGGAATCTTTGAAGTGGGCTGGCCTGTGGGAATAAAGTTGGCACAGACAGGATACCACAAGCCCACTTTCATTGCGTTTTCGGTCATTTGTCTGTCCGCCAGTGGCTGGCTACTTTGGCTTGCTCAAAAGACGATTGCAATCGGAACAGCCTATGCTGTTTGGACCGGAATTGGAGCTGCGGGCACTTTTTTGATTGGGCTGTTCTTCTTCAATGATCCGAATTCTCTGTTGCGGTGGGCGGGAATCGCGCTGATCATTGGAGGAGTGACACTTCTTAAACTCGGAAGTACATAATCGCAAAACTCAAGATTAATTTTTGAATAGATGCGCAGCAGAGCAAGATTTGCCGACTGCGTCAAAAGTGACAGTGAATGTGAATAGAGCGGATCGATTGGTGTCAATTTCTCAGAAAAAATTCCTTTTGTTCAGACTCGTGATTCTAAGCGCCTTGGTCTTTTGCAAGCACGCTATTTAGGATGTATAATTTTGATAAATAAAAAAGACTTTATGGAAAGCATTAAACATGGTTGGCAAAATTGCCCTCAAGACACTTGCGTGCACACTTTTTCTTTTCACGTTGTTAATGGCAGGTGTGGCGCGGGCTGAAAAGATTACGGCTTCTGATCTTAGCGTTCTGTGGCCACTTAAGGCATCTGCTGACAAGGATCCGGTTTTTATGAAGACCGGAGATGGATTCTGCAATGCAATGTCATTAAGCGATGGCTCAATTTTTCCCCAAAAGTCTTTCGAACGATTCGCCGAGATCGCATTTAATTCTTCGCAAAATGAGTGTCGGCGAGATGCGGGCTTGGAAGATCAATTCTTCTTTGTGCCGAATGAAGAGGTTTTGCGGCAAGATATTCACCTCGCACTTGTCAAGGGACTTGCACCCACGGCTTGTAACTTTGGCGCATGGAAAGTGACCGGTCTACGGTTCGATCCATGCCGCCCATCGAGAGCTCGAGACAATTCAAGTCCCGCACAATGTAATGACGTATTGCGACTTGTCGCACAGCCCTTTGAAAAGCAGACGAACGGCTTGTGGGCTGTCCGTGATTTCACCATTCATCTTGTGTATCTCATCAAAGACCTTCCCGCCTTTATGGCGGACCTCAAAAAAACTGCGTCAATCGCGCGGCAGGTTGAAGCCGCTGAACCATGGGAGCCTGAATGGGACGCGAAATCGCATGTTTTGAGGCCCCACCACGCACTGAGAAACGAACTCAATACCTGCAATGCCCCGTTTTCCTCAGCCCTCAAAAACTTTACGAAGAAGTGGGCAGTGCAAAGTAGTCTCATAATGGTCGCTTGGATGACCAGCTCTATGGGTGTGAAGGAATGGACGTTTGGTCAGGTCTCCGTCAGTGGAAACGGCGACCTCTTTGAGGCAAGTAAAATTTCCGACCGGAAATTTTCAAATTTCAGCGATTCGCTTTTGCAAGCAGGAAAAACTGCTACCTCCGCTGGTGTTACAAATCCTTCCGATGCAAATCTCGCTCGGCAATTGGCAATTGCAGGCATGCCCGAATTACCACCTTCCCAAAATTCTGTATCAATCCGCACTGCACACATTGATGCAGTGCAAAAAGTCTTGAATCCAACCAAAACCTCTCAATCGCAGATTGATTGTGTGGCCTGTCATCTTGCCCCGCAAATTCTCGACCGAATTCGTGCATTGTACAAAACACCCGCAGCTGTTGGTTCCGGAGAATTCAAGGCAAGCATTTGGCCTGGATTCCAACGTGAGCCCCGTTCATTTTCTCAATTGAGAAATTTTGGATACGGCCCGCAATTTCATATTGCCGTCAACCGGCGCACGATCAACGAAACTGAAGATGTCTTCAATATTATTTCTCAGGGTTTAGTTAAATGAGGAGACGCGGTATGCGATTTTCAATTTTTATGTTGCTTTTAATCGCAGTGTCATCATGCAAACAAAGAACCTACAATTCTCAAGTCACGAACGTGTCAGTTGTAAAGAATATTGCAACAATCGACTGGGCATGCTCGGGCACGGGAAAACAACATCCAGCCGGGCAGAATTCTCAGGAGGAGTATTGTGAGTGGACTCGCCGACCCATTCCGTTTTCAGGAAATGGTCGCAGAGTACTCGATGGACAGGCGGTCGCTGTGAAACTTCAGAATGCCTGTGTGTTCACAACATCATTTGATCAGACCAGGACATTCTTTCTGACCAAGAACGTGATCGACCAGGACAAAAGTCAATACAACCCCTTTTGGGCGACCCAGTTTAATTCCTATGCATATCTCGTGGGTGGCCGTGAGCCCGATTCCGGTATTGAGCGGAGAGGTATCATTCAACATTGTATGGGCGGGGAATCTTGCTTTGCACCCAACTGCATTCCGGATCGGGCCTCAGACCCGCAAATCTGCAGAACACTGAACCAGCTGGGCACCCGCGGATGCAAGGTCGACATCAACTTCGAAGCTGCTCCGGTCATCTCGGCTCAAAAAGTGCCGGCACGACGTCATGGAGATCGAGTGATAAAGCCGCAGCTTTCGGTTCGGCCAACAATCGCCCCTCAGTGTTGGTTTGTTGATGATCCGAGCATCGGGAGCAACCTTGTGAGTGCCACAGGACAACCCTATCAGGCAGAACAACAGCGAACCCTTGTTGCCTGCGATGCGACTGCTCTTGGCATCAATAATTGTGATGCCATTGCTCCAGACCTCGCCGCGGTTGTGACTTTGAAGGTCTCAAATGAACAATGCCTGACTTCCAGTCAGTCTGGAGATACAAATAAAAATTCCGGTCAGCCTCTCTTCGGCGAGGTGGGAGTTTACTGTCGGATTATCACGGGAGATGGTCCGGCGAATGTTCGCTCTGAGAATAATTCGTACAGCGCAATCGTGACTAAACTCAATCCAGGATTCGAAGTGTACATCCGCGGTTTCAAAATTAATGATGACAATGGCGTGAAGAAGAAATGGGCCAGCGTTCAGTTTGAAAAAGACGGCAGGAAATATGGTGCAGGCGATGGAGTGCCTGCATTTATTCATGAAAGTCAGTTCGAGAAACAGTGCCGGAAATAGTTTTTAACTGTTGACTCGAAAATATTTGTTCGCCGGGCTTCGCACTCTGTGTCTGTCCACAGCCGTGGAACTGGACAACTTGTCTGACGCAGCGGAGGCGCGTGATACCAGCAGAGCAAACTAGCTATTTCTGGTGATCTACTCGAGCAGCACGTTGTTGGTGAATCGAATGCCCGCAATCAGTATGAACAGCTTGACTAAGGGCTATGCCATTTGCAGACTAAATCTGGTGTTGAAGTTGCTCTTATCGTTAAACGCCCTTAAAGACAGCCGCACTTGTTGCGATAAAATCGACACGTTTGTTTCCAAAGACAACATACGCTCACGTCAACTTCTCTCATCTAATTTTTCAGATTCAGATTTTTTCCTTCTCTTCCGCGACCTCAAGCCACAAAAGTTTGGCCAGATAAGGACCATTCATTGGCGTAACACAGTCCGATAAAATTAAGAGTCCTATCAAAATACGACGACCTGCCACCGTTCCATGAGGAGATCATCTTTAGCTCAAATTCTGATTCGAATCGTTACACAGCGCGTGGCCTGCGGATGAAGACATTGAGTTGGCGTCGGACGCGTGCGTTAGGGCCAGTGTTATGCTCTCAAAGCGGATTTATTCATGAGCCGATAAGTTCCACCCCACTTGCTCATGGCCCCTCCCCGTTTCTTGGCAGGAGACACGTCTAAACCTGATGTATGACGTAGTCACTTGGAAGATAACCCACCGACATCTTTGATTGTTAATCCCATTTTATTAATTAGCCATTCATTTTTAGCCCCACATCCCGATAGTCAATTTAAAGGGCAAGAAGACTTGGAGGGCTCGATGAGAAGCCGTCTGGTGCAAAAGACGCATCCCGGATGCATTCTCGTGAGAGCGATGAGCTGGCTCATTGCTATGTGTTTAGTTTTATCAGGATGCACACGCATTGCGAGTGTAGAATATGATGAACAAATGCTGCTGGAATACCTGAACAAGAAAAAGGGCCTCAAAACCAAAGATGAAGGCCCTGTTGCTATCTCCGAAATTGAACCACAGCTCACTAACGAAGATTCACCCTTAAACGTTACATTTGAAATCAAAAAGA
>Ga0315901_10002872_pt1 | contig 23060 bp, 23 predicted proteins | sample LakEriMetagenome_10_FD_203761 | JGI IMG/M metagenome (GOLD analysis project Ga0315901, IMG submission 203761) | Freshwater fungal communities from buoy surface, Lake Erie, Ohio, United States - Buoy 2 MA116 | ecosystem: Environmental > Aquatic > Freshwater > Lake | place: USA: Lake Erie, Ohio... | reverse complement strand
GAGGTCATGGTGCGACGCTGGCGCGCAATTGCAGGCGTGTCAAAGCCGGTCACGCTGCAAATGTGACGAGAATTTTAACCGCTGTCGCGCTATACCACCTTTTCACCCGCCCCCCTGTCCGGAAACACCGATGATCCGTATACTCCTGGCCGAAGACGAAGACGCGATGCGCACCTACCTGGCGCGCGCGCTGGAGAACGCCGGCTACGAGGTCATCGCGGTCGATCGTGGCACGGCGGCCCTGCCATTGCTCGAGACCGAGCATTTCGACCTGCTGCTGTCGGACATCGTCATGCCGGAAATGGACGGGATCGAGTTGGCCCAGCGCTGCGCCGAAATCAGCCCGGCCACCAAAGTGATGTTCATCACCGGCTTTGCCGCTGTTACGCTGAAGGCCAGCCGCGAGGCGCCGCAGGCCAAGATGCTGTCCAAGCCGTTCCACCTGCGCGACCTGGTGCTTGAGGTTGAACGGATGTTCGACAATCCGAGCTTCGCGCAAATCTGAATTTTCGCGCCATTGGCGGCTTGCATCGCGGCAAGTCCCCGGCTAATGGCGCTTCCCTGCCCGGGGCGACGGCCCCGGGTGGAACCGAATGGTGCCGGGCGTATAGCTCAGTGGTAGAGCACTATGTTGACATCGTAGGGGTCGCAAGTTCAATCCTTGCTACGCCCACCATTCGCTAAAAAGGCCCCGGTTTCCCGGGGCCTTTTGCGTTTTGTGGCTGATGATGGGGCTTACTTGCCCTTCCAGTTCGGCTTGCGCTTTTCGGCAAAGGCAGCCGCGCCTTCGCGGGCGTCTTCGCTGACGAAGATCGGGGCGATGTAGCTGGCCTGCTTCTGCCACATCTCTTCATCACTCCACGAATGCGAATCGCGGATGATTGCCTTGGAGGCGATCAGCGCCAGCGGGCCGTTGGCAGCCACCGCCGCAGCCAGTTCGAGCGCGGCGGGCAGGGCCGGGCCTTCGACCACCCGATTGACGAAGCCCAGTTCGTAAGCCCGGGCCGCATCGATGAAGTCGCCCGTCAGAGCCAGTTCCATGGCGATCCGCGGCGGAATCTGGCGTGGCAGTTTGATCAGACCGCCGGCAGCAGCAGCAAGACCGCGCTTGGCTTCGGGAATGCCGAACTTTGAGGCCGAGCTGGCCACGATCAGATCGCACGACAGCGCCAGCTCCATTCCGCCAGCCAGGGCAAAGCCGTCCACCGCGGCGATCACCGGCTTCTTCGGCGTCCATTCGCTCAGGCCACCAAAGCCGCGACCTTCGATGCTCGGCCGTTCGCCCCGCAGGAAGCCCTTGAGGTCCATCCCTGAGCAGAAGGTCCCGCCCGCGCCGGTCAGCACGGCGCAGCGCAGATCATCCTCAGCCTCAAGCCGGTCCATTGCCGCGCTGATGCCTTCGGCCTGGGCCTTGTTCATGGCATTCTTGGCTTCGGGCCGGTTCATCGTGACAATCAGCACGCCATCGCGCACTTCGGTAAGGACTTCGGGGGCTTCGCTCATGATTCTGGTCCTCTCGGCAGGTGTTTAACCGGACGATTAAAGCGCCAATGCCGCAAGGTCCAGCCCTTACTTGCACCACGCGCCGCCTCTGCTAAGGGAGCGCCTGATTTTCCGCTAACTCCCCAGTGAAAGACACGCACGCGATGGCCAAGATCAAGGTAACGAACCCCGTCGTCGAAATGGACGGCGATGAGATGACCCGCATCATCTGGCAGTGGATCCGCGAACGGCTGATCCTGCCGTACCTCGATATCGATCTGAAGTATTACGATCTCTCGGTCGAGAAGCGTGACGAAACCAACGACCAGATCACCGTCGATGCTGCCAATGCCACCAAGCAGTATGGTGTGGCTGTGAAGTGCGCGACCATCACGCCGGATGAAGCCCGCGTCGAAGAGTTCAAGCTCAAGAAGATGTGGAAGAGCCCCAACGGCACGATCCGCAACATCTTAGGCGGCGTGGTGTTCCGCGAGCCGATCGTGATCCAGAACGTGCCGCGGCTGATCCCAGGCTGGACCGACCCGATCGTTGTAGGCCGTCACGCTTTTGGTGACCAGTACCGCGCCACCGACACGCTGATCCCCGGCCCCGGCACCCTGCGCCTGGTCTTCGATGGCGACAACGGCGAAACCATTGACCTCGAAGTGTTCAAGTTCCCCAGCTCGGGCGTTGCCATGGCAATGTACAATCTGGACGATTCGATCCGCGACTTCGCCCGCGCCAGCCTGAACTATGGCCTGTCGCTTGGCTGGCCGGTATACCTTTCGACTAAGAATACGATCCTCAAGGCCTATGACGGCCGCTTCAAGGACCTGTTCCAGGAAGTCTTCGAGAACGAAGGCTTTGCTGAGAAGTTCAAGGAAGCCGGGATCGTTTACGAACACCGCCTGATCGACGACATGGTCGCTTCTGCGCTCAAGTGGTCGGGCAAGTTCGTCTGGGCCTGCAAGAACTATGACGGTGACGTCCAGTCCGATCAGGTGGCCCAGGGCTTCGGCTCGCTTGGCCTGATGACCTCGGTGCTGATGACCCCGGATGGTTCGTGCGTCGAGGCCGAAGCCGCCCACGGCACCGTCACCCGCCACTATCGCCAGCACCAGCAGGGCAAGGCGACCAGCACCAACCCGATCGCCAGCATCTTTGCCTGGACCCGGGGCCTGATGCACCGCGGCAAGTTCGACAACACGCCCGATGTCGTGAAGTTCGCCGAAACGCTGGAGCGGGTCTGCATCGAAACCGTCGAAAGCGGCAAGATGACCAAGGACCTCGCGATCCTGATCGGTCCGGATCAGCCCTGGCTGACCACCGAAGGGTTCTTCGAGGCGATCGTCGAGAACCTCGAAAAGGAAATGAAGGCCTGGGCCTGATCCCCTTCGCCTAGTGACCGGAAGAACGGCCCCCTGCCCGCAAGGTCAGGGGGCTTTCTTTTGCGCACCGCCTGCCGCTAAGGGTGGGGCATGGCCGGACCGACCGAACTCACTTCGCCCGCAGTTGCCGATGCCCTGGTAATCCTGGGTGCGGCCGGGCTGGTGATCCCGGTCTTTGCGCGTTTTAGGATTACACCGATCATCGGTTTCATCCTGGTCGGGTTGATGCTCGGGCCCTTCGGACTGGGCCACCTGGCGCAGTATGCACCCTGGCTGGATTACCTGACGATCTCTGATCCCGCAGTGCTGACCCCCTTCGCCGAGATAGGGATTATCCTGCTGCTATTTTCGATCGGGCTTGAGCTGTCGTTCAACCGACTGTGGGCCATGCGGCGGCTGGTTTTTGGTTTGGGCGGGCTGGAGCTGGTGATCAGCGCGCTGCTGGTCGGCAGCGCGCTGGTCCTGCTAGGTAATTCGGGGCCGACCGCGCTGGCGCTGGGCCTGGCCCTCGCGCTGTCCTCAACCGCACTGGTGCTGCGCATCACCGATAGCCGCACCCCGGTGGGCAGGGCGGCGCTGGCCATGCTGCTGTTCGAGGATATCGCCCTCATTCCGATCATCTTCCTGCTAGGCGCGCTGGGTCGGGGCGGTGCGGCCCAGGACAGCGCGGCGCTGGTCACCACATTGTGGCAGGGCGCGCTGGTGGTAGCTGCGCTGCTGGTGTTGGGTCGCCTGCTGCTGCCGCGCCTGTTTGCCCAGGCCGCCCGCACCAAGAGCCCGGAGCTGTTCCTGGCCGCGACCCTGCTGGTGGTGATCGGATCAGCGCTGGCGACGGCGGCGGTCGGACTGTCGCCTATCGTCGGCGCGCTGATCGCCGGGTTGCTGATTGCCGAAACCGATTACCACGCCGAGGTCGAGCGGATCACCGATCCGTTTAAGGGTCTGGCCCTGGGGGTGTTCCTGATCACCATCGGCATGAGCCTGGACCTCGCCATGATCGGCCAGCAATGGGCGACGATCGCCATCGCTGTGGTATCGGTGCTGGCGATCAAGGCAGCGGTTACCGCAGTGCTGCTGCGGGCCATGGGCGCGCGCCCCGGCACGGCCACCGAAACCGGCATACTGATGTCCAGCCCGTCGGAAACAACCCTGATCGTGCTCGCCACGGCCAGCGCGGTGCAACTGATCAACGCCGAGGCTGCGCAATTCTGGCAGACGGTCACCGCGATCGGGCTTACCATCACCCCTGCGCTCGCATGGCTGGGCAAGCGGTTGGGCCGCCGGGTCGATGCAAGCCGGCCAGTGATCGATCTGACTTCAGACGAAACCCCGCGCGCCATCGTGGTCGGCATGGGCCGCGTTGGACGGCTGGTCGCGGATATGCTTGCCCGCCATGATAAGCCCTATGTCGCCATCGACGGGGACCCCGATATCGTCAGCGCGGCCAGCGCCGATGGCTATCCGGTGCTGTTCGGCGATGCTGGCTGGGACCAGACCCTGCACCGCCTGGGCATCGAACAGGCACCGGCGATCATCCTGACCATGGACGAACCGGTCGCGGTCCAGCGCCTGGTGCGCAAGCTACGCGGACTACACCCGCAGTTGACGATCATCGCCCGGGCCCGCGATGTCGGCCACGCCGCCCTGCTCTATCGCGCCGGGGTCAGCCATGCCGTGCCGGAAACCCTCGAAGCATCGCTCCAGCTGTCCGAGGCCGTGCTGGTAGACCTTGGTGTGCCGATGGGCCCGGTGATCGCCTCGATCCATGAAAAGCGCGACGAGTTCCGCCAGCAGATCATGGACGAAGGTGAACTGGAACAGGCACCCAGCTTGCGCACCGGGACCCTGCGCGAATACCGTGGTGGGGAATCCGCCAAGGACTGACCCCTTCATGACCAGCCACTTCCGCCTGGCGCTTACCCTTGCCGCGCTGGGCGGCGATTGCCGACGGGGGCAAGCCCCGCGCGGCCTATTTCGGCGGCGGCTGGGGCGTGGCCTTTGACCGGCCCGGCCTGCGCAGCGCCTTTGGCATTGCGGGGACCGGAGTGAACGATGCGGGCAAGTGGTCCCATGCGGAGCGGACCCGGCGGCTGAGCCTGCAATGGCCGCTGGTCAAGCAATTGCAGTTCGGACGGCTGCCGGCGGTTGCTGGCTACGGCCTTGAGGGCGGCAAGCCCTTTCCGGCCGACAACCTGGAAGGAGCCAACGAATCAACCCTGGCCTATGTCTATGTCGACGGGCAGAACTGCCCGTACAACGTCTGGAGCAACCTGGGCCGAGCGCACCTCGAAACGCTGCTGAACAGCCTGTTCGTGATGCCGAAAACAGCGCAGCAGCGTCGGCGCTGACGGGTCAGTCCGCCAGCACGCCCTTCACCGCCGCGATCGCTTCCGCTGCCTTGCTGCCATCCGGGCCGCCGCCCTGGGCCATGTCCGCCCGGCCGCCGCCGCCCTTGCCGCCCAGCGCCTCAACCCCAGCGCGAACCAGATCAACCGCGCTGACCTTGCTGGTCAGGTCCTCGGTCACGGCCGCGGCGATGCTGGCCTTGCCGTCGTTGACCGCAACGATCACAGCCACGCCTGATCCAAGCCGGGCCTTGGCCTGATCGAGTAGCCCCCGCAGTTCCTTGGGATCGAGCCCATCGAGGATCTGGCCGGAGAACTTCACCCCGCCCACGTCCTCCTCGGCGCTGGTCGCGGCGGCATTGCCACCACCCAACGCCAGCGCCTTCTTTGCTTCAGCCAGCTCGCGTTCCAGCTTGCGACGTTCGTCGAGCAGCGCGGCCACGCGGGCCTCGACCTCGTCAGGCGTGGTCCGCAGCACGGCGGCCGCGCCCTTCAGCGCGTCCTCGCGGCCTGCAAGGTAACTGAAGGCGCCCTCACCGGTCATCGCCTCGATCCGGCGCACGCCCGAGCTGACCGCGCTCTCGCTGACGATGCGGAACAGGCCGATATCGCCCGTGGCACGCACGTGGGTGCCGCCGCACAGTTCAACCGAGTAGGCATGGGCTTCCTTGACCCGGCCCATCGACAGCACGCGCACTTCCTCGCCATACTTTTCGCCGAACAGCGCCATGGCCCCGGCGGCGATCGCGTCTTCGGGCGACATCAGCCGGGTAACGACCGGCTCGTTAGCGCGGACTTCGGCATTCACCTCGGCCTCGATCACGGCGATGTCCTCGGCCGTCAGCGCGGTGGGGTGGGAGAAGTCGAAGCGCAGGCGATCGGCCGCAACCATTGAGCCCTTCTGAGTCACGTGGTCACCCAGGCGGCCCCGCAGCGCGGCATGGACCAGGTGCGTGGCCGAATGGTTGGCGCGGATCGCGTCGCGGCGAGCCACATCGATATCGAGCTTCACCACGTCGCCCACCTTGATGGTACCAGCCTCAACCGTGCCATTATGCGCGTGCAGGCGGCCAAGCGGCTTGGCCGTATCGGCTACGGCAATCCGCAGTCCATCGGCCCCGGCAATCGTGCCGCTGTCACCGGTCTGGCCGCCGCTTTCGCCATAGAATGGCGTCTGGTTGGTGATCACCGTCACCATGTCGCCCGTGCTGGCGGACTGAACCTCCGACCCGTCCTTGACCAGCGCGACGACCTGCGCCTCGCCCGTGGTGGCGGTATAGCCGGTGAACTCGGTCGCGCCGACGCGTTCGGCGATGTCGAACCACACTTCGGCATCGGCGGCCTGGCCCGAACCCTTCCACGCGGCGCGGGCGGCAGCCTTCTGCTGGGCCATCGCGGTGTCATAACCGGCGCGGTCGATCCCAATTCCGCGTGAACGCAGCGCATCCTCGGTCAGGTCATAGGGGAAACCGAAGGTGTCATAGAGCTTGAAGGCGGTTTCACCCGGCAGCTCGCCGCCCTTGCCAAGCCCGGCTGTGGCTTCGTCCAGCAGCTTGAGCCCGTTGGCCAGCGTGCGGCGGAACTGCACTTCCTCGCGCTGAAGGGTCTCCTCGATCAGCGGCTGGGCGCGGCCCAGTTCAGGATAGGCAGCGCCCATTTCCTGCACCAGCGCCGGGACCAGGCGATGCATCAGCGGTTCCTTCGCGCCCAGCAGGTGCGCATGACGCATGGCGCGGCGCATGATCCGGCGCAGCACATAGCCGCGCCCTTCGTTGCTGGGCAGCACGCCATCAGCCAGCAGGAAACTGGTCGAGCGCAGGTGATCGGCAATCACGCGATGGCTGGCGCGCTGGTCGCCCTCGGCCTTTACCCCGGTCAGGCCGACCGAGGCGGCGATCAGCGCCTTAAAGGTATCGGTATCGTAATTGTCGGGCACGCCCTGCATCACGGCGGCGATGCGTTCCAGCCCCATGCCGGTGTCGATGCTGGGCTTGGGCAGTTCACCGACAATCTCGTCCGCTGCCTGCTCGAACTGCATGAAGACCAGGTTCCATACCTCGACGAAGCGGTCGCCGTCCTCGTCCGGGCTGCCCGGGGGGCCGCCAAAGATATGATCACCGTGATCGTAGAAGATCTCGCTGCACGGTCCGCAGGGACCATCGGAGCCCATCGCCCAGAAGTTGTCCTTGGTCGGGATACGGATGATCCGCTCTTCGGGCAGGCCGGCAATCTTGCGCCACAGGCCGAACGCCTCATCATCGGTGTGATAGACGGTGGCCGTCAACCGGTCCGGGTTGAGGCCCCATTCCTTGGTCAGCAGGGTCCAGGCGTGGATGATCGCCTGTTCCTTGAAATAGTCGCCGAAGCTGAAATTCCCCAGCATTTCGAAGAAGGTGTGATGCCGCGCGGTATAGCCAACATTGTCGAGGTCGTTGTGCTTGCCCCCGGCGCGTACGCACTTCTGGCTGGAGGTCGCGCGCGGCACGGCGCGGGTCTCAAGGCCGGTGAACACGTTCTTGAACGGCACCATCCCCGCGTTGGTGAACATCAGGGTGGGATCGTTGTACGGAACCAGCGGCGCTGACTGCACCACCTCGTGCCCATGCGAGCCGAAGTATTCGAGGAAAGAGCGGCGGATATCGTTCGTCGAGGTCATAGCGCCTCGCCCCTAGGACAGCCGCGTTTTTCCGGCAAGCAGGAAGGCACGATCAGCGTATGCGGTGGCGCCGATCAGCCGAAGCGCTGACCAGCCAAGCGGCAGCCGGCATGGCCACCAGATTATCACTGCGGTACTGCTCCAGCCACGCGCGGACCTTTACTTCAGCCGTTTCCAGTGCTTCCCCATCCAGGCTGCGCAGATAGGGTGCCGCCGGACCGATCCAACGAAACAGGCCAAGCGCATCCTCGACTGGATCCTCGCCCATGCCCGCAACATAGGCAAAATCGGCCGGTTCCAGCTCGATCTCGTGCCACCCGGCCCCGGACAGGATCGCCTCAACATGACCGGGATCGGCAAAGGCAAAAGGCCCCGGGCCACGCGGATTGGCCGGTGGTGGCAGGTCAAGCGTCTGTGCCAGACCGGCAGCCCAGGCGTTCTCAGCCGGTGTGCGGAAGCACGAAAACAGCAGTTTGACCTGCTCCGTGCCTTGCGCCCGCAGATTGGCAAATGCAGCAACCGGATCGGCGAAGAACATAACCCCGTGGCGCGACACGATCAGATCTGCCGCAAATTCAGGGTTACGCCAGGTGCCGGCATCGGCCTCAACAAAGCTGGCGTTGGCCAGATCTGCGCCGCGCCCCTTGGCGACTTCGATCAGGTCCTGGGAGATATCGACCCCCAGAACCTGCGCATCGGGATGCTGACGCGCCAGCGCCAGCGACAGCTCCCCCGCCCCGCAGCCGATATCGAGCACGTTCTTCCCGATCAGCGGCGCGGCGCGGCCCAGCAACAGCTCGGTCAGCCCGGCAAAGGAGCGGTCAGTCAGCGCATAGTTCTGCGCCCAGCTGCGCCCGACTTGAGCGCGCCAATCCATTTCGGTGGTCATTGTGGCAGGCTAGGACTGCGCCGCGCTGGGTGCAAGACCCGGCTAGCGCAGGTTGCGCGCGGCCGTTGCGGCAAGCTCGCGTACCAGCTTGGCGGCGAGAATTGCCGTGCGATCGTTGCTGTCAAAGCGCGGGTTAAGCTCGACCACGTCGGCCCCAACGATCCGGGCAGTCTGGGCGTGGAGCACCGCAAGGACCTCGCGCATGCGCAGCCCGCCGGGTTCGGGGTGCGAGACGCCGGGGGCTTCGGACGGATCGATCCCGTCGAGATCAAGCGAGACGTAGAGCGGGCCATCCAGCACTGGCACCTTGCCCGGCGCAAAATCAGTCATCGGCACGATCTCCACCCCGAAACGCGCAGCCTGCTCACGGCAGTGGCGATTGAGCGTGCGGATGCCAACCTGGACCAAGCGGCGGCACAGCCCGGCCTCCATGATCCGGGCAAAGGGCGAAGCATGACTACGCGGATTGCCTTCGAAGAGGTCATAGAGATCGGGGTGAGCATCGAAGTGCAGGATCGAGACTGGACCGTGACGGGCGGTAATGGCTTCCACGACAGGAAAGGTCACGGCGTGATCGCCCCCCAGCAGGAGCGGCTTAGCACCGGCACCTAGCGTTGCGGTGACTGCTTCACGGATCAGGGCATCGTCGGTTGGCTTTTCAGTCAGCGGCAAGTCGCCTCGATCTTCAAGGAGAAAGTCCTGGCCGATCTCCTGACCGTCCTCGCAAGCAAGATTGCCACGATCTGACCACAGCGCTCGACGGATCGCCTCGGGCGCAGCAGCTGGGCCGCGCGCAAAAGAGGAATTGCAGTCGGTCGGCAGGCCGATCAGGTGGAACTTGGGTTTGGTCATAGCGCGCCTTGTTCCACCAACGTCGGCGGCTGTCGAGCAACGAAAAGACCGGCGCGGGGCCTGGGCAGGCACGCCGCGCCGGTCCTGTTTCGTGGAGGGCGCCCGAGGGGTGTCGGGGGACGCGGGCACCCTCCCCCTGGCTGCTTAGCAGCCAAGTACACGGTGATCAGATGTCGTCGTCTGCGTCCGGACCCGACATCATCTCCCCGGCAAGACCTTCGGTCTGGCCGCGGATCGCAGCCTCCAGCCGGTCGCAAACTTCAGGATTTTCCTTGAGGTAGGTTTTGGCATTTTCACGCCCCTGGCCGATCCGGATCGAATCGTAGGAGAACCAGGCGCCCGACTTCTCAACCATGCCGGCCTTGACGCCGAGGTCGAGAATTTCACCGATCTTCGAAATGCCCTCGCCATACATGATGTCGAATTCGACCTGCTTGAACGGGGGGGCCACCTTGTTCTTGACCACCTTTACGCGGGTGGTGTTGCCAACAATATCATCCCGGTCCTTGATCTGGCCGGTGCGGCGGATGTCGAGGCGGACCGAGGCATAGAACTTGAGCGCGTTGCCACCGGTGGTGGTTTCCGGATTACCGTACATCACCCCGATCTTCATGCGCAGCTGGTTGATGAAGATCACCATGCAGCGCGAACGGCTGATCGAACCGGTCAGCTTGCGCAGCGACTGGCTCATCAGGCGGGCTTGAAGGCCAACGTGACTATCGCCCATCTCGCCTTCGATTTCAGCCCGCGGGACCAGCGCCGCGACCGAATCAACCACCAGCACGTCGATCGCGTTCGAACGCACCAGCGTGTCGACGATTTCCAGCGCCTGTTCGCCGGTATCGGGCTGCGAGACGATCAGCTCGTCAATGTCGACCCCGAGCTTCTTGGCATAAACGGGATCAAGCGCGTGTTCGGCATCGACGAAAGCCGCCGTGCCCCCGTTCTTCTGCGCTTCGGCGATCACATGCAGCGCCAGCGTGGTCTTGCCCGAGCTTTCCGGACCATAGACCTCGATCACGCGGCCACGCGGCAGGCCGCCAATGCCGAGGGCGATATCCAAACCGAGCGATCCGGTGGAGATGGCTTCCACCTCCATCGTTTCCTTTGAGCCGAGCTTCATCGCGCTGCCCTTGCCGAACGCGCGATCAATCTGCGCCAGCGCCGCTTCGAGCGCCTTCTGACGGTCCATGGTATCCTTGCCTTCCTGAATCAGCTTGAGCTGTGCACCCATTGTTCGTCCCCTTGCCTAACCCGCCGACCGAGGAGGTCAACTGCGAGTCTTTGTATCGTGTTTGTTCCAATAGAACAAGGGGGGAACATGAACAAATTTAGAACAGGCTATTCCCTACCAGTTTTTGGTGATTTTCCGAGGATTGCCCTAAGCGTTGCGCCGATGCACCAATGCCAGCAAGGCAACGAGGCCCACAGTCGCGATCATAATGACGATCACCGCGACGTTGATTCCGCCCAGGGCCAGTTCCGTCCCGTCGCTGTGCCGCATCGTGCCCCCATAGACGGGGGCCAGGGCGAAGGCCGCCAGGAAGCTGACGCATGGCACCAATCCGAGCACGCAAGCCAGCAACCACTGCCCGCCGCGCCAGGCCAGCACGAAGCTGACTGCGCACAGCACACTGTTGCCGATGAGTTGCCAGACCTCGTGCAAGCGGGCGTGACCGGGCCAGTCCGGATTGAACACGTGGGTTGGCCCGATCTCCAGAATTGGGACCAGGATCGCAATTGGCGCCAGGCAAAGGGCAAGGAGCAGCAGACGCATTGGCACATCTCCATGAGCGAAATCCGGCGAAGCCGCCCACGAGGAATTGATTTTCCTGGTTGACGGTGTCAACTAATGCCATGGTACGGGTTCATCGCGACGCACACCTGGCCGAGCGACTGCTTGGCGCAGCGCAGTTCCTGCTCGACAGTGAGGGGATAGAAGGCGTTACGATCCGCGCTTGTGCCCGGCGGGCCGAAGTTTCCCATGCGGCCCCGGCCAAGCATTTCCCGGATCGCCGCAGCCTGCTGACGCGGCTGGCCGAACGCTGCATGGCTGACCTGGCCGAGGATGTTGCCAACCGTCTGGGCGAAAATCACGCCAGCCCCCACGCCGGGCTGGGCGCGATTGCCGATGCCACGGTCGGTTATGCCCTCGTCCACCCGCAGCGTTACCGGCTGATGTGGCGCACCGACCTGCTCGATTCGCAGGACCCCGCCCTGCAGCGCCAAACCAATCGGCTGTTCGGGCAGATCGAAGCGCTGGTCAGCAGTATCGAGCCGCCGCCTGGCACCACCCGCGAGACGCTGGTGATCGCCATCTGCTCGGCGATCCATGGTTATGTCTCAATGCGGATCGACCGCAATTTTCGCCCGGCCAGCGACGAGTCCATGCCCCGCCCCCGCCATTTCGCGCTGATCGACCTGCTGCTGGGTCCGGCCGAGGGATGAACGGACCCAGCCGCCTTCGTCAGCGAGACGCAGCTGGCTCGGGCACCTGGCCCTACTTAATGTCCTGCTTGACGGCGGCATTTAGCACCGCCCCCACCTTGTCGGTGATCTGCTGGACAGTGAACGGCTTTGGCAGGAATTCGACCCCGTCGATGTCGATCTCCTTGCGGAGCTGCTCCTCGGCATAGCCGGACATGAACAGCACCGGCAGTCCGGGGTGGCGCTGGCGGATAGCGCGGACCATGGCCGGGCCATCAAGCCCGGGCATGACAACGTCGGATACGATCAGGTCAAAGCCTTCGCCCGCTTCCACGCGTTCCAATCCCTCGTCGCCGTCGGCGGCGGTGGTTACCGTGTAGCCGGCGCGGGTCAGCGCGCGCTCGGCCACGGCACGGACCATGTCCTCGTCCTCGACCAGCAAAATGCGCCCACCGCCCGACCATTCGGTCGGCGCGCGAACCGGCGCGTCGGTGCTCCCACCGCTCGGCAGGGGGCCATTGTGGACCGGGAGATAAACGGTGAAGGTTGTGCCCCTCCCCACATCGCTGTCGGCGAAGATGAAGCCGCCTGATTGCTTGACGATCCCGTAAACGGTCGACAGCCCCAGGCCGGTCCCGCCAAGCGAACCGCCCCGGCCCTGTTCCTTGGTGGTGAAGAACGGCTCGAAGATCTTGCCCAGATGGTCCGGGGCAATGCCAGTGCCGGTATCGGTCACTTCCAGCGCGGTATAGTCAGCCTGCGGCATGATTGCGCTGCGCATCCCGCGCACGTCGGCGGCGCTGACCTTGCGCGTGGCCAGCGTGATCCGCCCACCGCCAATTTCCCCCTTGGCCAGCACGGCATCGCGGGCATTGACCACCAGGTTGACGATCACTTGCTCCAGCTGGCTGGGATCGGCGCGGACCGCCCCCAGATCGCGATCATGGGTGACGCTGAGCTTGACCTTTTCCCCGATCAGCCGCTTGAGCAGCGCCGAAACGTCCTGCACCACGTCCGGCAGCTGAAGAACTTCAGGGCGCAACGTCTGCTGGCGAGAGAAGGCGAGCAACTGGCGGGTCAGGCTGGCGGCGCGGTTGGAATTGGCCCGGATCTGCTGGATATCGTCATAATCGCTGTCACCCGGGGTATGGCGCAGCAGCATCAAATCGCAGGTGCCCAGGATCGCGGTCAGCACATTGTTGAAATCGTGCGCGACGCCGCCAGCCAGCTGCCCCACGGCCTGCATCTTGGTGGCCTGGGCGACCTGGCGTTTAAGCCGGGTCTCTTCGCTGCTGTCGGTCAGGCCCAGCAACACAGCTGCCTCGCCCAGCCCGCGCACTCCGGCGAGGCTCAGCGTCACCGGATCTTCCGGCTGGGTCTTAAGCCGCACCGCGATATCGCCCGCTGCGGCCGGCCCCTTGGCAAAGCGGCGGATGGCGTCAGAAACAGCCCCCTTGTCTTCCTGCACCACCAGGTCGGTCGGATAGGTCGGCGGCACATCGCCCTGACGACCGGCGGCGCGCATGAAGGCGGGGTTGGCGAATAGCAGCCGCCCATCGCGATCGGCCATGGCGAGGCCGAGCGGCAGGCTGCCAAGCAGCGCCTCAAGATGGGGCACGGCCGCCCCGCCCTCTACCGCGCCGCCGCCGATACCAACGCCGGCCTCGACCAGCAACATCAGCGAAGGCGTGTTGGCATAGTCCACTTCACCCGGCGCATCGGGATCGCGGACCGGCAGATAATACATGGTGAGCGGCGAACCGCGCCGGCCCTCACGAGCCCAGCTGACCTGATCGTGTTCGTCCTGGCGCAGGAAGCTGGTGAACTCCTGCCCGGTCAGCAACGCCGAGGGATCGCCGGTGGCACGCATCGCAAAGCCGGGGCTGGCAGCGCGGATCAGTCCGTCAGGATCGACAATCGCGGCGGCGATCCCGGCTACGGCCAGCGCCTTGCCCAGCTTGCCGTCAAGGTGCGGGACCAACGCGGCAACCGGATCGGGATTGGCCAGCGGCGCGATAGTCCAAACCAGATAATCGTCGCCACGACCCGCCCGCTGGACGCTGGCGCTCCACTGCCCGGAGGCATTCTCGATCAGATCAGCCCGACCGGCTCCGTCGCGCCAACCCGACCGGCCGGCCTTGGCCAGCCGTTCGAGCGAGGCATTGTCGACCGGCAGCCGCGGCGGAGCATGTCCGGCAGTGAACCAGCTTTCATAGGCTCGGTTGGCGCAAACCAGCCGTCCGGCCCGATCGGTGATCGCCAAGGCGCAATCCGGTCGCTCGATCGCGGCGACCGTCACCGACCAATCGGGTAAGGCATATTCCACCGGGCGTTCGGTCGGCGCCGAACGGTTCAGCAGCCAGGCAATCCCGCCCAGCGCAATCAGGCCACCGACAAAAACCGCAAGGACCAGCACATCGCCAGAAGCAAACCAGACCAGCACGAGGCTGATCGCCAGAGCAAGCCCTACTGCCAGCCGCTCACCCAGGCTGCCGGCCTGGCGGAGGCCGGGAGCACTCACGGCTGCCGTTGCCCCTGCCCCTGGCGGTCACGCAGCAACCGCTGCTGGGCAGCCCGGCGCCGGCGCCGGATCCGCGCATTCCAGGCAAAGGCAGCCACCAGGTAACCGATTGAGGCCGAGATGGTCGACACGATGAACAGCCCCAGCAGCATCGCCGGGGCTGCGTCGGAAAGCAGCCAGCCGCCCCACTGGCGCATCCCCGCACCGCTTTCATAAAGTGCATAGAACGTGTCCACATCAGCATGGAAGCCGAGCTTGTTCCCGAGCCAGATCGATCCCGCCAGGATCAGCGGTGTGGTTGCCGGGTTGGACAGAAAGGTCATCAGTGCGGCCAGCGGAATATTTCCGCGGCAGGGCACGCAGAGCAGCGCAGCGCCAACGATCTGAATTCCCGGAATCAAGGCGAAGATGCCGACCAGCAGCCCTACCGCCACCCCGCGCGGGACCGACCGGCGGGTAAAGCGCCACAACTCTGGCCGACGCGCGAAGGGCCTCACCCAGCGGTTGTGCTCCAGTTCCTCGCGGCGCGGCATGTTGCGCTTGGCCCAGCGGACAATGCGGGTCGAAAGATCGCTCATTTGTGTTCCCGCATAATCCGCGCTTGGTCCCGCTTCCAGTCGCGTTCCTTGATCGTAGAGCGTTTGTCCGCCACGTTCTTGCCCTTGGCCAGCGCCAGCTCGACCTTGGCCCGGCCGCGGCCGTTGAAATAGATCGAAAGCGGCACCAGCGTCATGCCCTTGCGTTCAACCGCCCCGGTGAAGCGGGCAATCTCGCGCTCATGCAGCAGCAGCTTCCGCGGGCGCTTGGGCACGTGGTTGAAGCGGTTGCCATGGCTGAATTCGGGCACGTTGGAATTGATCAGCCAGACTTCGCCATTTTTGACCTCGGCATAGGCCTCGGCGATCGAGCCTTCACCAAACCGCAGGCTCTTCACTTCGGTCCCGGTCAGGGCGATACCCGCCTCGGTCGTATCCTCGATAAAATAATCAAACCGCGCCCGCCGATTTTCGGCGACGACTTTCTTCTTGTCGAACTGGGCGTGGGTCGGGCGGGCCATGATGGGGGCCATGTAGGGGGGGTGGGCGAAAAAGGAAAGCCGCTCGGCGAAGACTGCGGCGGGCGGATCACGAACCGTCGCGAAGCGAGCTGGCGCGGCGCGCTGTGACGAAGACGGTCAATGAATTGGCGGCAAATGTCATCGCATGTGTCTTGCGCAGACAACACACCCCCGGCAGGACTGACCGGAAACCAAGTCAGAGGACCAGAATGACCCAGACCGATTCCGCCCTGCCCCCGGTTGCCATGTGGCGCATTCATGCGCTGCGGTTCCTGTTCCTGCTAATGGCCGTGGTCATGGGCACGGGGGTGTGGGGCCAGATGCTGTTCCAGCCCGAACCCTGGCCGTCCAGCCGCATCATCGCCAAGACGATGCTGGGCGCCCTGGCCGTGATGAGCCTGCTGGCCGTCCGCTATCCCTTGCAGCTGCTGCCGCTGATGGTTTTCGAGATCATCTGGAAGACCACCTTCATCCTGCTGTTCTTCGTCCCGGCCTGGCTGGCCGGCGCGGTGCCGCCCGATATGCAGATCCTGTTCTGGGAATGCATCGGCATTGTCGTGGCCTATTTCATCGTGCCCTGGCGCTACTTCTGGGTCCGCTATTTCAAACAGCCTGCGGAGCCGTGGCGCAAGGCGGGTTAGTCGCGCTTAGGCCAGCCCGGCGTGCGCCAGCGCGGCATCAACCGCGCGGCGCGCCTCGGCGCTGCAAGGAACCAGCGGCAAGCGGATTTCCTCGGACAGCCAGTCGCAAACCCGCGTCAGTGCATACTTGACCGGCCCCGGCGAGGCATCGGTAAACAGCGCCTGGTGGAGCGGAAACAGCCGTTCGTTGAGTTCGTGTGCCCTGGCCTTGTCCCCCGACAGGCTGGCGACCTGAAACTCTGCGCACAGGCGCGGCGCAACATTGGCGGTCACCGAAATGCAGCCAGTGCCGCCGCCCGCGTTGTAATGCAGTGCCATGTCGTCATTGCCGCACAGCTGAATGAAACCCGGCCCCAGCGCCAGCCGGTGCGCGGTCAGCCGGGTCATATCGCCGCTGGCGTCCTTGATCCCCACGACCCGGTCCGGAAACCGGCGAGCCAGTTCGATAACGGTTTCCGGCTTGATGTCGGTCACCGTGCGGCCCGGCACATTGTATAACACCATGGGCAGATCGACCCGCTCGGCCAGGTAGCTGAAATGAGCGAGCAGTCCGGCCTGGCTCGGGCGGTTGTAATATGGCGCGACCATCAGCGCCGCATCCGCCCCCAGCCCCTTGGCTTCCTGCAAGTGCCAGAGGGCAGTCTGAGTATCGTTGCTGCCGCAACCCGCGATCACCGGCACCCGGCCAGCCGCTGCCTCGACGCAGACGGCGAACAGGCGATGCTGCTCGTCATTGCCCAGTGTCGGTGCCTCGCCGGTAGTGCCGCAGGGAACCAGTGCGGACGAACCTTCGGCGATTTGCCAGTCAACAAGCCGGCGGAATGCCGCTTCATCCACAACTCCGCCCACAAATGGGGTAATCAGAGCCGGAATCGAGCCGGAAAACATGGACTTTATCCCTTCGCTTGGCCAATAGAACCGCTAAAGCAGCCCCATCGTTCAGGGCCTGATAAGGAGCCTTTGCCGAGAATGTCCAGCATGGTCCGCACCACATTTGCTTTGTTGCTGGCAAGCCTCGCTCTGGCCCCCACCTCCACACTGGCGCAAGACGGCGCCGACTGGGATCGCGCACGGGCGACACTGGCGTCGGCGCCAGCCGGGATCAAGGCCGATACGGTGGCGCGGTGGAAGCAGCTCACGGCCTCCGATCGCTTCCAATTTCAGGACTATGCCGGCTTCTTGCTGTCCTATCCCGGTTTTCCGGAAGAAACCAAGCTGCGCACCAGCGCCGAACGCGCGCTCGATTGGAGCCAGGCCGCGCCAGCCAGCATCGTCGCCTTTTTTGATCGCTTCCCGCCAATCACCAACGCGGCACGAGGCCGCTATGCGCTGGCGCTGCTGGACATGCGCCGGCCGCAGGTCACCGAAGTCGGCCGCGCCGCGTGGCGCGGCGGGCCGATGCCCGACACGGTCGAGGCAAACCTGTTCGCCCGGCTGGCGGGCATATTGACACCGGCCGATCACGACAGCCGGATGGACGCGCTGCTGTGGAGTGACGCAGCGGCTCAGGCCGAGCGCCAGATATTGTACGTATCGCCTGCGGCGCGGCCGGTCTTTCTGGCCCGGCTGGGGCTGGTCAACGGTCGCAATCCGCTGATCCAGGATCTCGATCCCACCGCTCCTGAAATGCGCGATGCCGGCTATGTGTACAACCATGTGCGCTTGCTGCGGGCGAGCAACAAGTCAGATGTTGCGGTCGCCGTCCTGGCCACGCGCCCACCGCTGGCTTCCCCCCCGCGCGAGGTGCGCCGCTGGCTGACCCAGCTGCTGACCATGGCACGCCGGGCCGATGCCGCGAGCGCGGTGCGGATCGCCGCCGGGGTCGACGATACCTTTGCCCCCGGCACCGATGTCAGCCGCGAATCCTTTCCGATCCGCGATGACTATACCTCATTGATGTGGCTGGGCGGGACCAAGGCGCTGAATGAGCTGCGTGACGGAACCCGCGCTGCCCCCCTGTTCTGGCGCTATGGCGCCGCGGCGCGCACGCCACAGACCCGCACCAAGGGCTTCTACTGGGCCGGCCGGGCCATGGCGCAGGCTGGCAACCTGGCCGAGGCCAATCGCTTTTTCGAAATGGCGGCAATCTATCCCGAGCAATTCTACGGCCAGCTTTCGCTGGAGCGGCTCGGCCGGCCGCTCCCCGCGTTTGACCGCAGTCCGCGCGCCGTACCGACCCAGGCCGAACGGCAAGCTTTCAACGCCCGGGCCCTGACCATGGCGGTGCGCGAAGTAGCCCGCGCCAGCGACTGGCCGACCGGCATCCGCTTCTTCCGCGAGATCGCCAACCAGGCCGAGAGCGAGACCGACCACGTGCTGGTGGCCGATCTGGCGCGCGAACTCGGCCGGCGCGATCTGGCCGTGATCCTGGCCCAAGCGGCTCATGTCGACGGTTTTGGCGAGTTTCATCGGACTGGCTATCCGCTTATGCCGGTTACACCCGGCGCCAACTGGACCATGGTCCACGCTATCACCCGGCAGGAAAGCCAGTTCGCCATGAACGCGGTGAGCCATGCCGGGGCACGCGGCCTGATGCAGCTGATGCCCGGTACGGCGCGCGAGCAGGCCGGCAAGCTGGGGTTGGTCTACGATCAGCAGGCGCTGATGACTGATGCCGCTTACAACATCACCCTGGGCGACGCCTATTTCCGCCGCATGCTAACCTACTACAACGGGTCCTACCCGCTTGCGGTGGCCGCTTACAACGCCGGCCCCGGCAACGTGAACCGGTTCCTGCGCAACAATGGCGATCCGCGCAATGGCGGGATCGACTGGGTGGAATGGATCGAGCGCATCCCGCTTTCGGAAACGCGCGGCTATGTTCAGCACGTGCTGGAAAACGCCGTGGTCTATGAAGCGATGCACCCGCAGCGCGCATTGATGCCCGGCCCCAACCCGCTCAGCCGCTTCCTTGGCAAGCGCACCCCGGGGTGATGCCATGAAGCCTGACGGACCGCCGATCACCCCGGCGGGGATGGCGGCGCTACGCGCCCGCTACGATCACCTGCTAGGCACCGAGCGCCCGGCCATCGTCGAGATCGTCAGCTGGGCCGCCGGCAATGGCGATCGCAGCGAAAACGGCGACTACCTCTATGGCCGCAAGCGGATGCGAGAGATTGATCGGGAACTGGCGCATCTCGCGCGGCGCATGAAAGCCTGCCGCGTGATCGATCCGGCGCGCCAGGAAGACCGCACCCGCGCCTGGTTTGGAGCCACTGTCACGATTGCCGATGAGGACGACAACCAGAGGACCCTCACCGTGGTGGGCGATGACGAACAGGATGCTTCTTCCGGCCTGATCGGCTGGTCTGCGCCGCTGGCCCGCGCACTGCGCGGTGCCGCCATCGGCGATCTGCGCCGGGTCCGCTTGCCCGGCGGGGAGAAGGAATGGGAAGTGCTGGCGATCAGCTATCCTGCAGCGTGATTGCTTGCTTTTTGAGCATTTAGCACCTATCTGTATGCCATCGCGGGAACACGTTAGTAAGCGCCCGCGGCTGAGAGACCTTGCGCTCCCGCTTACAGTGAGGAGCCCGTGATGGATCTCAACGCCCAATATACCCTTCACCAGAAAGCCCTGATGCTGGCCCAGGCCAGTAACTGCGGCGAGCACCGCCAGTCCTTGCGCCGGGAAGCGCGTGGGATTGCCGGGCGCATTGCGCGATTTCAACAGACTGTTGGCGCCGCGGCCGCCCGCGGCTGGGTGCTCGCATCATGAGCCGGGCCATGAACCTTTCGCTGACCGAGGACGAGGTCAGAACGGCGTGCGACAAAGCTGCCGTGCGGATCAGCGCCATCGAACCGCTGCCGGTGGTGGGCACCCACGTGGTCTGTGTCACCAGCGAGGGAGCCGAGCTGCTGCGACAGACGCTCGGCCAGCACTTGATCCTGACCAAGGTCAAGCGGTTTGCCTTTTACCGCGTGCCCAGTTCTTGGTGACACCCGGCCTTTCCTGAGCGCCTGCTTTCTGCAAATAAGCGGCGGCATGCTGACCCGGTTCGCCCTAGCCCTGGCCTTGCTGGCCTCTCCCGCCTTGGCGCGCGATAGCCTGGGCGTATTCGGTGAATGGGGCGCTTTCGTCGATCCGGCCCGGGGCCAGGCGGCCCCGCGCTGTTACGCCATAGCGATGGCTGCGCCGTCCACCCTCCAGCGTGATTACCAGCCCTATGCCAGCGTCGGCATTTGGCCGCGCCAGAATGTTCGCGGGCAGGTTCATTTCCGCCTGTCACGCAAACTCCAGCCCGGTGCACCGATCACCCTTGCACTAGGGCGCAGCCGTTTCACCCTGGTCGGCGGCGGGGGTGATGCCTGGGCCGCTGACAAGACGATGGACGCCGCGATCGTTGCCGCCATGCGCTCGGCTGCGGAAATGACGATTAATGCCCGCGGTGCTGACGGACGCGGCTTTTCCAACACCTGGTCCCTTGAAGGTGCGGCTTCGGCCATCGACGCGGCAGCAGTCGGCTGCGCCAGAATCCGCTAGCGCCTGCGCTAGCCAAAGCCGGCCAGTGCGCCTATATGCGCGCGCCATGGCCGATACAGCACTGATGTCGATCCCCGGGATGGTCGATCCCGTACCCACCCCGCGTGAGGTCACCCCGCGCGCCGATGGGCGTGTGGACCTGATTGGCCTGCCACGCGCCGAAATCGCCCGGCTGTTCGAGGCGGCCGGGCTTGATGCCAAGGCGGCCAAGCTGCGCTCGCGCCAGGTGTTCCACTGGCTCTACCATCGCGGTGTCACCGATTTTGAGGCGATGACCGACATTGCCAAGACCATGCGCCCGTGGCTGGCCGAACGCTTCGTGATCGGCCGCCCGGAAATCGTGCTCAGCCAGCATTCGGAAGACGGCACCCGCAAGTGGCTGCTGAAAACGGCGGACGGGCACGAATTCGAAATGGTCTTCATCCCCGATGCGGACCGCGGCACGCTGTGCGTCTCCAGCCAGGTCGGCTGCACGCTCAATTGCCGGTTCTGCCACACCGGGACGATGCGATTGGTCCGCAACCTCACCCCGGGCGAGATCGTTGGTCAGGTCATGCTGGCGCGCGATGCACTGGGCGAATGGCCCAAGGCCGGCGGAACCATGGCCGGTCTCGAAGATGACGAGGACGAAGGTTCGTACAGCGCCGATGGACGCCTGCTGACCAACATCGTAATGATGGGCATGGGTGAGCCGCTGTACAATTTCGACCACGTCCGCGATGCGCTGAAGCTGGTGATGGACGGCGATGGCCTGGCCCTGTCCAAGCGGCGCATCACGCTGTCCACTTCGGGTGTGGTGCCGATGATGGCCCGCTGCGGCGAGGAAATCGGCGTGAACCTGGCGGTTTCGCTGCACGCCGTCACCAAGGAAGTGCGCGACGAGATCGTGCCGATCAACCGCAAGTACGGGCTTGAAGACCTGCTCCAGGCCTGCGCCGACTATCCCGGCGCCTCCAATGCCCGGCGCATCACCTTCGAATACGTGATGCTGAAGGACAAGAACGACAGCGACGAAGACGCACGCGAGCTGGTGCGGCTGATCAAGCAGTACAAGCTGCCAGCCAAGGTCAACCTGATCCCGTTCAACCCTTGGCCCGGCGCGATTTACGAGTGCTCCACGCCCGAGCGGATCAAGCGCTTTGCCGAGATCGTCTTCCAGGCCGGGATCAGCGCGCCGGTACGCACACCGCGCGGGCGCGATATCGATGCCGCCTGCGGTCAGCTTAAGACTACCGCACAGAAGCTGAGCCGCGCAGAGCTGGACCGGCTGGCCGAAGAAAAGCAGGCCGCCCTTGGCTGAATAGTCGGTTCGCCGCATTGCAGCCACGGCTCGTCAAAGGGTGACATCCAGCGTTCAGCTTGACCGGTAGACAGTCCGCCTGGTCATTCGAACGAACAGGAGAAAGCCCATGTTCCGCAAGACCTTGATCGCAGCCACCCTTGCGACTGCCGCCCTGCCGACCGCCCAGGCTCTGGCCGATCCGCCGCGTTGGGCCCCGGCCCATGGCTGGCGCGCCAAGAATGGCGATATCGCCTATCGTCGCACCGACAACGGGATCCGCTACTGGCAGGGCGACGACGGCCGTTACTACTGCCGCCGCGGCGATGGCACGGTGGGGCTATTGGTCGGCGCGGCGCTCGGCGCGCTGGTTGGCCGCGCGGTCGATACCCGCGGCGAGCGGACCACCGGCACCATCCTCGGTGCCGCCGCTGGCGCCCTGATTGGCAACGAAATCGCCAAGGGCCCGACCCGCTGCCGTTAAGAGCCGCCAACTAACCTCTTTCACGAACCGGTCAGGTGTGCTTGGGGAAACTCATGCCCCCGGCCGTACTCATTACCGGCGCTGGCAAGCGCATCGGTGCCATGCTGGCCAGGGCCTTTGGCGCGGCCGGCTGGCACGTGGTGATCCATGTTCACCACTCCCCGGACGCCGCGCACGCACTGGCCGCGACACTTCCTTCCGCAGAGGTGGTCCAATGTGACCTGATGGATGGCGAGGCAGCGCTGGCCATGATCGCCAATGTAGCGGGGCGGCTGGATGATTGGCGGGTGCTGGTTAACTGCGCTGCCGTATTCCGCTATGACAATGCCGCAGCGATCGATCCCGGCGTCTTTGCCGAGGCGATCACCGTCAATGCCGAAACCCCGGCGCGCATGGCCCAGGCGTTTCTGGGCCAGGCCCACGCTAAAGGGGGCAAGCGGGTGATCCAGTTCCTTGACCAGAAGCTGCTCAACCCCAACCCCGATTTCTTCAGCTACACCATGGCCAAGCAGGCCTTCGCTTCCACGGTCGCGATGCTCGCCATGGCGCAGGACGATCC
>Ga0315901_10002868_pt1 | contig 23073 bp, 18 predicted proteins | sample LakEriMetagenome_10_FD_203761 | JGI IMG/M metagenome (GOLD analysis project Ga0315901, IMG submission 203761) | Freshwater fungal communities from buoy surface, Lake Erie, Ohio, United States - Buoy 2 MA116 | ecosystem: Environmental > Aquatic > Freshwater > Lake | place: USA: Lake Erie, Ohio... | reverse complement strand
TCTTACTCGGATCTGTGATTATGCGAGTTCCATCAAAGCGTAGATCTTCCCCAATTATCACTCCAACGTAATCAACTTCAAGGCCCTGGCATGTATGAATACATCCAACTTCATCTACTGACTCTGGTTCAATAATCCAATTATTTCCATACTCAGAGAGATTCCATTGGGCTTTATATCCCTCACTCTCAATTTTTATGTCAAATAAGCGAGGGTCTTTCTTGCTGATCCAATTCCAGCAGTATCCAGCTACGACGCGAGATTTGTTATTAACTTTATTTCTTCTCTTGATTTCATCATGAAGCTGTGTTGCGCTATCAAATACCTGAAAATCAAAGGAGCTCCTACTAAATAACTGGTTAGTCGTTTTGATTCCAAGTATTCCTTCGAGCCACTCAAGGTAATCATCTGATCCGCCGCAGCGAAATTGGGAGACCAATTCAAAATCCTGAACTTCTGCCCCTGCTTCGCTAGCAAATTTACGTATCGCTTCAATCTCACCAATATCAGACCAGGTAACCTTCTGAGCTTCATCGATAAAGAAAACTGAAGTCCCAGAAGAGGCAATGATTTCTTTTATCTGGTTTTCTCCTTCGTTCTTATAGAAACCAGATTTCTCAGAAAGGCGATGGGCTTCATCAACTATCAAAACGTCATAAGCATCTTTATCTGCGTCCTGAAAACCACCAGATCCCGTAAACATATGACGGAATGCATCCCCTGAAATTAGATCCTTCAATTTGCTCTCATAAACTTTTCGTGGAGCAGCATTAGGAGTTACATACCGAACATTTAGACGGTTCTGAGTAAGTGCGGCAAGGGCATTAATTGAAATTACTGACTTACCCGTTCCAGGCCCTCCCTTAACAATGATTACCTGTTTTCTCCCAGTTCCGCTCTTTTTTGCCGCCTCTAGGATCTTTTCATAAACAGTCTTCTGCTCATCAAGCAAGACAAACTCTTGAATCCCCTCGAGCATGTTGCCTACTGCATCCGCCAATCGTGGCGAGGGTCTGATTGGAGATTTGTCTATCTGTTTTAATATTGGAATTCCTTCGCCTTGTGCAATACGTTCTTTAATCATCTCGCTCAATTGAATGTGTTCACCTTTGATAAATACTCGTGATTTGGAAATTAACTCTTCATAAGCAGAGCCCCTAATCACACTCGTCTCCATGCAGTTGTGAAGATACGCGCACGATTTAACCGTGACTGCATTTGTATAAATAAACTCGTTATAGAACTCTAAGTGGCTTTGATAACTCCATGCTTGATAAGAAGGGTGCCGATCCTCTATCAACGCGCCCCCCATAAAGGTCAAAACATGGTTGGGGGTTGGGCTTTCTTGGACTTCCGTCCATTGTTTTAGTTCAACAATCAATACCTGAGGTTGACCTAACGAATCAACTCCAGCAATCATGAAGTCGATGCGAGATTTTCCAACATTTAATCTGTATTCGATTGCAATTCCGGCGTCATCAGGAATGGAATTATCCTTAACTACATGAAACATGGCATTCCCCAAGGAATTACGCCAAGAAATATACTCACTATTTTTAACATTCAAATTTAACTTTTCGAATACCGCTTTTTTTACAATATCCTCAATTTGAGGGGCGTCGAGCAGGAATTGCTCTTTTGTTGCCATATATGCCAACACACAGCAATACTACTGAGCGTGTATGACAACTACCTAGATGGCTACGGTAATAACATTTATGCATGGAGATAAGCCGAGATCTGCTTCTAATCGTTCATTTCATCGCCATGGCAGGCCTTCTTGGCGGCCTTCTTGCCTCCCAAGCAAAGCTCAATAAAGGAGTACTTCATTCAGCCCTTCTTGCTCTAGTAACAGGGTTAGGCCTAGTTGGAATTAGATACTCCCTAGTTGATAGCTATCCAGATCAATATGAAGAGATCAACCACAGCGTAGTAGGGATAAAACTAGTAATACTTATCTTTATCTTGGTTTTAGGCTACTTAAATGCAAAGAAGCAAGTCTTTCCAAAGAAATCATGGCTAGCTATGGTGGCGCTATCAGTGAGCAACATAGCTATAGCGGTGGTTTGGTAGGCAACAATAATAGTAACTCTTCACATACCACTAGTAACTTGAAACTACCGATGAGGGATTAGTACAAATCAACTATCGAATTCTAAATAGATTCAAGAGAAAGTATATTGTCACAACCTTTTGATATCGGGCATTCATAGTCAAAAGCTAAATTTAATATGCCTTAATTCGGTCAATTCTTAGACTGAGTACCTTCACTGTCGGTCTTAGTTACGTGCGACAACTTTCAAGAATTCTCATTCTAGAGATTAGATGTCAGTTAATGGTGTTACTCTTCGTTTATTGCATCTTGAATTTGATAACATTTATGACAACTTCCGTAAGAGTGCTTAGTTTAGAAAGGTCATCATTTGAGTAAAAGTAGTGCTCCATCAAAGCAAATGACTCTATCCTTTCTTGAAAAAACCAAAAAGATACTTAACCCCAATAGAAAACCTTCTGCCATAGGACTCTTTGCAGGATGCGGTGGATTAGATCTAGGTTTTAAGGAAGCAGGTTTCGAAATAGTTTATGCAAATGACTTAGATCCTGGCGTTCGAGAAACTTATGAATACAATTTAGGCAAAATTGAAATTGAGGATATCTCTAATCTTGATAAGTCTGCCTTGCCAGACTGCGATGTGCTTCTTGCAGGCATTCCGTGCCAACCATTCTCTAATGCTGGAAATAGAAATTCGACAAGGGACTACAGAGGTAATGTATTCAATGAAGTAATGTCAATTCTTAAGATCAAAAGACCTAAAGTCGTAATTTTTGAAAATGTTAGAGGATTCCTATCTTCAAAAGATAATAATGGGGAGCTGATGCCAGTTAGAATTAGTAAAGAGTTAAAGAAGGTGGGATTTAGGACTTTTTACAAACTATTAAATGCATCTGATTATGAGGTCCCTCAAAATCGTTACCGAGTTTTTATAATTGGAATTAGAAATGATATTGAATGTCACTATGAGTTTCCTGAACCGATTGACAGCCCACTGGATTTAACTGTCAATTCAGTATTGAGCCAACCTTTGCCAAAAGATGAGGAAGAGGAAATATGGGAGCTTTCGCCTCAATCAAAACAAATGGCTATTTTTATCCCTCCCGGAGGTTCCTGGAAAGATATACCTGATAAACATTTACCAACAAGACTAAAAATCATTAGAAAAAATATGCGTTTTTATCACTCACCTAATTTCTATCGAAGATTCGATATAAACGAAATTATGGGAACTATAACTGCAGCAGGAACTCCAGAGAACTCAGGGATACTGCACCCTTTTGAAAATAGGAGATATTCAGTGCGTGAAATTGCACGTTTTCAAACTTTTCCTGATTCATTTAAATTCATAGGAAACTCGATTCCAAAAAAGTATAAAATGATCGGAAATGCGGTTCCTGTAAAATTGGCTTATCACATTGGTAAGAGCATCATCGAGCAGATAGAGTTTACTTAATTTTTCGGCTCAGATAAATACAAAGTTGAAAACTACTTCAGCCAATCTATTGCTCGTTGGACTAGTGCGACATCATCATCAAATCTACCTATTCCAGTATTGCAACTTTCACAAAGATAGCCTCGGACTTTTCCATTCTTATGATTGTGGTCAAGGACAACTTTACTGTGTCCAACAATGGTAGTTTTTTTACATAAAGGACATGTGAATAGAGAGTAATCTTTGGGGCGCTTTTCTTCCCAGATCTTTCTCTCGTTTTTCGGAATTTGGACACCATCTTTCTTTTTTCTACATTCTTTACACGAAGGTCTGTTTGTTAGTACATTATTTTTTTTAAGGCGATTTCCTGAAAAATGCTTTTTTGTGTTCAAAAATCTATTGCAGCGATCACACACCTTGTGTTCAAACCTGTCGCCAACTTGTGAGATATCAAAAAATGTAACATCTACATGGCTAACATTGACTTTAAGATTTTCTCTTATGAATAAAACATATAAGGATTTGCTTTTATTTTCCAAAACTGACCCTACATCGAAAACTTTCAAGGCAGGTTCATTTTTAATCAATCTATTTAAATAGACGAAATCGCTCATATTCTTTAGTAAACCTTCTGATTCATCATTATTTTTTGTTGTTAGTTCTTAACTCAAATAATACTGCATTTGCTGATCAAAGAGGAATCAGTACTTCACTAAGGTTTTTATTGCAAGTTTGTAAAGTCACTTTTCTTAGGATTGAGTTTCTAGATGTTTTGAGGAATATAAGAGCTGTAAATCGCTTCAAGGCTGTACCAACTCAATAACTTTGACATCTTTATAGCTAGAGAACTTGTCTGGATAGCAGGTGAAAAGGATGAATTGTTGTTGATCTCCAAAATCTTTGAATACATTGTTCATTAGGGCAATACGGTTTGGGTCAGAGTGGGCGAACTCGTCATCCATTATTACCGGGAATGCCTCTTCAACTTGCACTATCTGAGTCAAGGCCAGCCTAATCAGAATGGCTAGCTGCTCTTTAGCTCCGGTAGAGAGATCTTTTATTGCAACTTCTGTCACACCAAGGCGACGACTAATAATTTCAAAAGAGTCTGAAACTTCAAAGTGCACATCTTCTCCGTAGTAAGACTTAGCAATCTCGTTTATGTATTTAGAGAAATCTTCTGAGTAGTCTTTCTCTGCCGCTGCCTTATGCTCATCTAGAGTCTCTAGCAGCAATTTTGCTGCTGCTGCTTCCCTATTTAGTCTTTCAAGGCACTTATTGATTTCTACAATTTTTTCTTGGCTTTCTTCAAGCTCTGTGTGCCAACCAAAGCGGGAAATCTCCTCGGCTCTTCCTTCTTTCTTTCCGACCTCCTGAGCCACTTGCTCAAGATCAGCGGTAGTCACCAGCGGCATAGTTATATCTTTATCCCAATTAGGTAGCGATGCTTTAATTGAATTGTTTCTATCGATTATCTCTTGTAATTCCTCAACCTTAGAGGCAGCAAGTAGCACTTCTAATTGCGCGCTCTTGCTCTCAAAGTTATTAAAAGCACGATTCAAAGCCTGCGCCTCTGAGAATTCGGAGCAGCCTAGCTTGGCTAGATTTGCTATATATCTCTTATGTCCATCCTCTAGTCCTTGAGCGCCTTTACCCTTAGTTTCAACATACTCAATTTCTAGAAGGTCTGCGATTGTGATTCTTAGAGGAGATTCGAGTTTCTGCTCTCTTTTTTCATCTTTTTCAAGGGTTACTGCTTCCCCATTAATCTCAATACTAGCTTTGTTAAGCGCTTTTAGGGTTATCGCATTAAGGGCCAGATACCTCTCAGAGAGGGCTCTGTCATCCTCAATACTCTCGTAGATCTCTGATGAGAAATTTGCGAGACCAGGATTTTCAGATTTTATTTTCTCAATTTCTGCAATTAAATCCGTGCGCTTTTTTTGCTCCTTGAGCGCTGTCACTAATTCTCTATTGGCATCTTGTGCTCGTTTACGGCTTTGTAAAACTTCGCGCGACTCTCGGTTATCCACGATAGCTACTTCAATTTCTGCTGCTTTAGAAATCTTATCCTTAAGACCAACGACATCGCTTTCTAAATCCTTGAGCTCTTCGCGTTTATCAGAGATTTCTTTGCCTCGAGAGTTATTACCTGAAGCTAGCTTGCCATCCTTAGGGGTCCACCACTTCAAATATTCAGCTTCGGCTCTTTCATAAAAACTTTCATCACTTCCTGCCTCGTCATCTACTACAGCAAGGCTTAGGTAGTGGCGCAGTGAATCTCTCTGTCCTTCTTGAAGATCACTTGAGATGAAGTTATCGAAATCTGCCTGGGCAACTTGAATCATCTTCCAGATTGTTTGGTCTAAATACTCAGTGAAAATTTTATCAATTACCTTATCGGCATCATTTCCAGATAGAGCTCTTTTCTCAGGCGAGATTAGTTCAACTTCGGTCTTCTTATCTTTGAGCCACTGCTTTTCAATTCTGTATATCTGGCCATTGACTTCAATCTCTGCTCCCATTAAAGGCCCGACATCTTTGCCATAAGGTTTGAGATCTTTGATGTCTTGAGAATTAGCCGTTGACTTGTATTGGAATAGGTAGTTAAGCACTTGAGCTAGTGTGGTTTTTCCTGATTCATTTGGAGCTGTAACTACATTTAGCCCTGTTGCGTCAAGATCAAGCACTAGGCGCTTAGTTATGCCCTTTACATTTTCTGCCCAGAGTTTATGTATTTTCACTTGTTACCTCCGGCAAATGCGGTAAGTAGCTTCAAGGCCTCTAAAGCAACATGACTATCTCTCTCATCACTCATAGCTCTATCTTTGAGCTCTTGATATGCAGCTAAGGCGTAGCCAGAGAGAGCTCCTGGGGCTTTTTCTTTTAATGGATCTGATTCAATTCGAGCACCGTTACTTGATTCTGAAACTTGAAAACCTGCAAGGATTTCGTTCTCCCACTCATCAAAGAGGTTACGCCTGCGCATATCAGTATCAAAATCAAGGATTGAATCAAGATAGATCTTTATTGCAGTCTTTGATGGACGTTTTACTGAGTCAACGAGTTTCTCTATCTCTTTAAGGTCCTCTGGCTTTCTTAGCTCATGCTGTTTAACTCCGGTGCCTAGACGTATAAATTCCCACTGCCCAACTTCAACCTCTTGGACTTTTGCTTTCTGCCCTTTATTGATTTCAACAGATAGAACATTGCGCTGTTTATCCTCAGCAAAACCAGTCGGCTCTGGAGCACCTGAGTACCAAACTAGATCTGTATCTCCAACGCTGGTGGTTGAGTGGCGATCTCCCATTGCAACGTAATGAATCTTTCCTTCACTTAGGGCTTTCTCAATTGGGGCTAGGGCAATTAAATCCTTGCGTCTTCCTGCTGGCATTATTTTGTCAATACTGCCGTGGCCAGCAACGATACGAATACCGTTGGTATCACCAAGTTTTTCAAGTTGTTCAGCGATTAAATCTTTCTCATCCTCCTTTCCTTCCAAAGGAGCGGCGACAATTTCAACTCCATCTAAACCAGGTATTGGGTTAATGCCTGCGCTCAATATATGGAGATTTTCAGGTTTATTTTCCAGGAAGCATCTACTAGAAAATATAAATTCTGTTCCATTCCATTCATGGTTACCAGCAAGAACATAGACCGGCTTTTCAATGCGTTCAATCTTCTTCAGCGTTTTCTTAACTAATGCATCAGCTATGCGAGGTGAATCAAACATATCGCCGCAGACCAAGACAAAGTCAATTCCATTTTTAGAATCTTTTGCATACTTTGCTATAGCTTCAATAACTTCAAATCGGTCAACTTCCATAAGCATGCGAGTTTGCTCCTTGAAGCCACGGAATGTCATGCCAATTTGCCAATCAGCTGTGTGTATAAATCGCATTAAACCCTCACCCTCGCTTTTACATCTTCCACATTATGCATTATTGACCATACTTGAGCCAAAGGCTTTGCAAACTGAGTGCCCCTTGTATTGGCAACTTCAGATTTAAAGTTCCTATAATCAATTCCGAACGCTTGCCTTGATATCCAGGCAACAAATTGATCTCTAGAAATGGCGATGCGATAGGGATAGTCAGCAACTGGTGTTGCCATAATTTTTGCCTCGCATTCCTTTGCTAACTCTTCTAGTGATTTTGAATCACGAGCTCGGACTTGGATAGCGCCATCCTTATAGACAGCGCTAACAAAGCCAGATGTTGTAAAGATCCACATAGCAATTCTCCCCTTTACGCCGCTTGATGTGAAGGTGAATCTGAGAGAAACGCCTGACTCTCAGAAATCAACCACTCCACATAATCTTCATTAAATAGGGCAATATCGGCTCGATTCTTGCGAATCAATCTAATGGCGCTCTCTGCATCAAGACCAGAGCGCATCAAGATCAACGCCGTTACTAGGCCAGAGCGATTAAGCCCGGCTTGGCAACGGACTAAAACTCGATCTCCAGCTTGCCATCTTTTATAGCCAAATCTCACTGCTTCTCTAAGGCGAGATAGGTCAATATCGGCGATGGCGGCATCTGGAACTCCATAGCGAAACTCCTGGACTTTCCAATCTGCCGGTCGTGCCCAGGCATACATAGTCACGATCGCATCGAAGGGAAGATCGTCACGACGTTGAAAACGTGGGGCGGGAACTTGGATGACATCATCATCACTGGTTCCTCCCATGAATAAGTTTGGTGCAATCTCTGAATAGAGAGTTCTTGGTTGGTATGGCATATATCTCCTTAGTTTGAGTAATCAGGGTTTGAGGATTCATCACTGCCCGATTCTGGGCGGATGTTTTTGGAACGGGTTTTGCGAGAAAGGGATTCACGCATACGTTTTGATGCGTATTCGACCTCTTCTGTTTCAGCAGTATTGGCAAGTTGATCCATTTCATTAGCTTCACCAAGTATTAGCGCAAGTGATTCTGCTGAGCGTTCGTCGATGACTTTAATCTGAGATGCATGACGTCGAAGATCTGCTGCAGTTCCCTTAAGTCGTTTGCTGGCAGTAGTTGCTTTGCCTTGAAGCATCTCTTCTGTGGCAAGTGCTTTCTCGCTCTGCGCCTGCAAGATCATTCGCTCTGCCTTAACAATTGGATCTTCAATTCGACCAGCAGCTTGATCTCCTGGCACAACATTGACATTGACTGGCATCGTGATGCTTATTTCATTACGCGCTGCAAGGTCTGTGTATTCAATTGTCACATCTGCGATTTTGCAGAGCCCCAGGCTTGCAATTCCTGGCACATCAACCATAATGATGAATCGACGATTTTCTTTGGCATATAGGTCGCCTAGTTGAACCACATAGTCAGGGCCATCCATCCAATATGGAAGACGCTGAAGAAGCTCAATTTTTGGCTGTCCCTTAGCCATTGCTGTGGGGCGAAAACGCAGCACTGCATTAACAATCGTCTTGTCTAAGAGGTCGCTAACTTCAGCAGCTATTGCTCCGACCGCCTCATCAATATCTGCAGCAAAGCGATGTGCTCCGCCGCCACCTTGAGCAATTGCTTCAAGGATTGTTTCGTCATAACCATTGCCAAGGCCGATAGAGGCTGAAGTGATGGCTTCTGTTGCTGACTTAGCAGCAACTTCCGAAAAGAAATTGGGACTTCTCTCACCAGAGTTTGCATGTCCATCACTGATTAGTAGAACAGTTATTCCACCTTCAAGTTTGGTTCTCCCTGCTTCGCGTAGAGCTAGAGTGAAGCCGGCAGATATGTCAGTAGAGCCACCAGTTCTGATGTTTCTAATCGCTTGTTTCAGATCCACCATGTTGTGATCTTTTAGTGGTCTTATTGGAACTGCGACTTTGGCGCTATCATCGAAAATTACAACTCCAAATGAATCGCTTTTATCTAATCGATCAACCAATCTAAGGATTGACTCTTTAGCGGCCTTTAATGGAGCTCCATCCATGGAGCCGCTAACATCTAAACAAATTTGAACACCTCGTGGTGGTCGCTCTTTGCTGTTAGCAGCTTCTGGAGCTGTTAAGTCAACCATTAAGGTGACCTTGTCTTCAGATTCGATAGCCAATATGTCGGTATCGAGAACTAACTTGGTATGCATAAATCTCCTTTAAGTTTAAAAACTACGTGGATTAATCAAGGGTCGGCCAAAGCCGAGCTGCGCAGTTGACGCAGAATTAATTGCAGATTTCTTGATCGATAGAGCCTGGATCGGCGGCCCTGCGAGTAGCGAGCTAGATCGCTGCCCCGGATGGCAAGGCAGAGGTGGCCTGAGAACTAATTTCAGCTCTAAACACTCGATGCCCCCATTTCTGAATCACTATTACTTTCCTACCTTGCTTAAAAGATTACTACTGGCTGCTGACATATCAGCCTCAGGTACTTGTTCTTCGCTCTGAGGTGACTTAACTTCATTAACCACCGTTTTAGTTATTGTTACGGTTCTAACAGTTACTGTCTGTTTAAACGTTGTATATGTAGGCATCTGATCCGTTCTCTAGTTTTTAGGCAATCTTGCGCTTAAGTGCTTTGCGCTTTGGATGGATATTGGTATCAAACTTGGTAGAAAGTTTGAAAATTGCTAGCTCGATGAATTCTTGAAAGTTGTAGGCCTTACATTCAATAGACCCAAATTCAACAATTCCTGGATCTTCAGTTGGCTCAAGACCTAACTCTTCTTCACGAACAGGATCCCAATCGTTGAGAATCAGAGAGAAATTACCTTGGTAGAAATAAGAGCCGGTAATTCCCTTTCCGAATTTTAGACTGTATTCGCGTGCAGCTTCCGGATACTCATACCACTGGGCTAGGTTCATTTCAGCGTTGTTCTCATCAAACATTGGCTCAAGATGAACTTCGTAATGATCATTGCAGTAGATTTCAATCCAGCGCTCTTCGCCTTTGCTATTGCTAATAACCGAGAAGTCGTAGTGCAGATTCTCTAGATTTGCAGCAACATCTATAAAGGCAGCGCTGCGATCTAACTCGCGAGCAGGGCCAACTTGATTAAAGAAGGCTTCATCGATGATTGCCTTATCGTTTTTATCAGCTGGCACGAGAAAACTCCTTTGCTGGGAAAGAATCGAATCGCTTGGCATATTCAGCCTCACCCAACTTGGTCAGGTGATACTGAGGGACGCTATGTTTGTAGCAGAGGTAATACCTGACCTCTTGTCGACGAGTTTGGCGACCTTCAAACTCAGCTAGCTTTCGACTAAATCGAGCTTGAGAGATGATTCGCTTACATTCTTCAATATCTCTAATGGCTTCCTTCTTGCACTCACTTTCTAGCTTCGCAAAAAAGCGGCTTTGGGGTTTATCCGCCTTGGCCCGAGCTGAAAATTTCCCGGGCTTGCTTCGCTTGGATCGATCTTTAACCCGAGCCAACCTGCGGCCGCCCAGTTCTAGGACGACTTCATTGCCATTTCTCATCGTTTTCCGTTCCTTTCTTTTCAGGGGCTTTAGCTTCGATTCTCAAAAAGTTAGCTATTTCCGCTGACATTTTGAGCTCTTTACTTTTTTTACCCCTTTTCTTCGGGAGACCTTCTCCAAAAGAAGTTATTGCGTTACCGGAAGTATACCACCTGTATAAATATTTACCAAATCTACCAAGACTTTGGGGTCGCATCTTTACGCTCAGTTGACCCTCCATAAACATTTCCTATATGCTCAACCCAATGACCACGTTTAAACTTCCCGCATCAGGTGAGGAATTGGCCTATGCCGCCAAGGAGTATGCGGGCCAAACCTACGAAAAGGTCCGGGATAGTCTGGAATGGCAATACCTGCCACGGGCCTTAGATGCGATCTGGTCAAACTCGCCCTTGCTTAAAGACCTTCGCAAGGCCGCTCCAAAGCCAGAGCTGGAGACACGGGAGATCTGCCACATCATCGTGACCTTCCCCGGTCTTACAGCTGTAGAGAGAATTCGAGAGGTACTCCTTGAGAGTCAATTAGTAAAGAACTCGGAGGGAGAATTTGAAACAGCGCAAGAAATTGCATCAGAGCTCTTTAATCTGACTATGCGCTATACCCGTGTTCAGAATCTTGCTCGCCACATTAGAACTGCAGTTAATAGCCACTTGAAGGTTTTGGGTATTGAAGTATCTCGCAGTGGCTCATCCTATGAAAACTCACTCTCTAAGTTGGATCTGAGCGGTATCCCAAGAGAGCGCGTTTTGTCCCTTAGGTCTGCAAATCTAAAGAGTATTTCTGATGTTAATGATTGGGCTGATGACGTTAACAGTCTTCTTAGCCTCTCCTCCAGCCGAGGAGTTCTAACAAGCAAGCGGCTTGAACAATCAATTAGACCCAGAAGTGAAATGGCGGCAAGTGCAATTAATACCTATCGGCTTCGCTTCAAGCAGGCATTGGCAGCAACGCTTGGTATTAAACTTGCAAGCGAGAGTTCTCGCATTGAAAAAACTTCAAATAAGACTATTGATGGTTTGTTGAGTGAACTGGACGAACTACCAAAGGATCCCTCTGAGCTATATCAGATGCTAATCAATTTGCGGCCAAAGAGAATCAGCCGGCCAGATATTCGTAGTGGTGAGTTTGTTTATGAGATAAAAACAAGTGCCAGCGACACTTCAAGAAAGAATCTATTGAAACATGTCTTTAACCTTGAAGGCAGAGAGGTTGTCATCATGGGCTCAAGGGGTGCCTTTACTGATGAAATGGTCACTGGGGTGATGAAAACTGTGAGTATTCAGTTATCGTTAAGTTCGGATTCAAGAGCCCTTCAAGCTGCTTTTGAGAGCCGAGGCCAAGTCTTGCGTGTAGAAATCGAACGGCCTAAGAAGTCTGACCATAAGCAATTGGCTGAGATATTCCGCCAATTAATCTGATTTTTACCCCCTTTCACCTACTTTTTTACCCCCTCATGTATCTGTGTGATTTTTACCCCTCTTTTTTACTTTTTACCCCCTCACTTCGCAAAGTTGTTTGTTGGGAACTAACAACTTTGCGATGTTGAAGTAATAACTTCTGATTCCTGATGACTTGAACGGCAATATTTCAAGATCTAATCTACGTAATTTGCTCCTGCACTGCCTATAGTAAACATGCAGCGAGTGAGGACTTTGATGAAATTCCTGAGTGTTGGGCCAACGATCTCTATCGAGGAATTGAAATCGATTATTTTGAGCATATGGGCTGCGAACTTTGCTGGGGCACTAACTCCCCAGAAACAATTGCACTTCAAGAGATCCGTGAAGAAGAGGCTTGAAAGTCGCAAAGAGCCAAGGAAAAGCCTTAGTTCCTCCCCGTCGATTATTTACATAAGGTTACAAATTTACCGAGCATAACCATGCCATCAACACTTGCTGGCTCCATGAAAGATAAGTTATTTGATCTGATTAAAAAACAGGCCCATTGAGCTCTAGAAACGGCAACATTTAGCCGATTGGGTGAGAGTAAAAACTCAATTCCCCTTGGTAGATCTTCTGCAGTTGAAGTAGCCATTGAGACAAAGACAATAGGAGCCTCTTGTCCTTGAAACTTATCAAAGGTACCTACCTTAATTTTAGAAAGTCCTGCACTTGTTAGTTTTGATTTAATGTTTTTTACTTGAGCGTTGTAGGCAGTAACTACCAATATGTCTGCCTCCGTTAGAGGGCGCGAATCTATCGGCTCTCCATCTTTGCCTGTATCAATCCAGCTTTTACCAAGCAACTGCTTAGCTCGGGCGATAATCTCAATTGCCTCTTCATCAGATCTTGTGGTGTTATCAAAATGTTCGATTCGAACAATGTGAAGACCTGGAGGGGTCTTTTCAAGACTTCGCTTTGAACATCTCTGATCTGACTGGAGGCGATCTTCATATTGCAGGCGTGAAACTGGTTTAGCTAGTAGTGGATGCAGGCGATAAGTGGTGTCTAGGAAATAACCCATATCTTCAGGCATGGTTTTATTCTCTTCAAGTAAGTGATGAAGCGATGATTCATTAACTGGCTCTGGATGTGAACCTTGAGATACCTGGGGAAGTTGCTGCGGATCACCTAGAAGAAGGGCGCACCTGGCGCAAGAAACTGCAGCAATTGTGTTTGCTAGAGCAAATTGCCCTGCTTCATCAACTACCACCAGATCAAGCCCTAGAGATCTGATATCTGGATTTGCAAAACCCCAAGCAGTAGCGCCAATTACATAGCCCGCTTGTTGATAGCTCGCCCAAGAGGCAACTTCTTCTTGGTGGTAGGGGGGAGGGTTTGTGGCCTTTTTGCAGTCTTTAGCCATAGGAATTGTTGGATCATATTTATGAATCGCGTTGAGCAGATTCTCAATTACTGCATGTGATTGGGCGACTACGCCAATTTTCCAACCATTTTCTTTGATGAGTTTTGCAATAACCCTAGCTCCAACATAGGTCTTTCCAGTTCCTGGCGGGCCTTGGACTGCGACATAACTATTATCGCTATCAAGCAGAGAATTGGTTATATCTTCAATGCCATCTGTGCTTTTTGCAAGTTTCTTTGAACGCTGTCTAGGGGCTCTTCGCAGTAGTAGATCTGCCCAGGCTTGGTTTGGAAATGGGGAGTGACCTGCATCCCTAGCTGAGATAACACTTCTTGCCAATTCATTTTTAATTACATCTGCAATTTTATCTGCCTTTATTGGACCTTCAGGTAGTAAAGCAATTGGAAGTTCATCCCATGAGGTTATTTTTGGGGAGCAAGTTTCATCTATTACAAGTTTGGACTCTTCTACTCGATCGATTGCTGCGCTATTTACACTTCTTTCAAAGCCTGCAATCTGAAGCATCTTCTCATGAATGATTTCATAAAGAAGATGTGGCCTATCCCCCTTTTCATACATATGGCGAAGATCCCCACTGGAATTGGATGTGATTTCAATGTATCTATGCATTGTTCTTTGATTTGGGGCTTGATCCCAACTTGATGTGCTAATTTCATCAAAGAGAAGAACATCGTCATATGCTTCAAGTTCATCCAATTCTTTCTCTGCCTTATCAAAGATATTCCACCAAGTCGGCTTATCTTCTCGGCGATGATAAGAAACAGCGGAGGCTAGAAGAGCTGCACCTTGTTGATTGGAATCTCTATCCTCTTTATTTGGCAAAACATCCTTGAGTAGCTCTACTTCCTCTGCTACTTGCTCAATTTCCTTTGCCTCTTTGGCAATCATTGGTAGAAGTTCAATGCCGTTATCTGCCGCTCGCTGGCGAAGCCAGCTGTCAAGACTATGTAGGGATCTGCAATCAACTTCGTTATAGTCGCGAATCTGCTGAAGTTTTTCCTTGAACGTTTTTTCATCGCCGTTTATTCGGGCAAGGGTGGCCAGGTTGAAGGCAATAACGCTCTCCATTGCCTCTTTTAGATCTTCATCGCGGTGTCCTGGATAAAAGACTTGCTCTATAGCTTTAATTGAAAGTGAATCAGTTGAGAATCTAAGGGATTTCTTTACTACTGATAGTAAATCAACAAATACTCCCTGCCTTTTTAGATCATCAACTTCATTTTCAAATAATCCATAGCTCTGAGAGAGGCGAAGAATGGTTGCTGGTTCATATGATGCATAGTGATAGATATGCATATCTGGGTATTTAGCTCTTCGCTTAACAACAAACTTGATAAATTCACTAAATGCTTCAGCTTCTTGATCTTTTGTGGGGGCATCGAAGGTTTTAAAGACCAACTTCCCATCTTCTTCTATGAGAAAACCAAACATATATTCAAGGCCAGCGCCATTATCTGAAAAAGGATCTCCCTCCATATCAAACCAAATATCACCTTTAGAGGATGCTGGAATAGCGGCCAGCTCATCAGGATTTTTAACTTCAAATATGGGGCTCTCTTTACCCTCGCCTTTAATCTGAATCTTTGCTTGTTCGCGCAGTTTCTCAAAGGTTTCCTTTGATACGACCTTCTTGAGTGATTTACGCTCCTCATCGCCTGCAACGCTCATCTGATCTATCGTTTTGATTCCGCCATCGATGAGAACCTGACGAGTAGTTGAGCGAATTCCATAGATTAAAGAAAGATCTCGATCTTTTTCTCGCCCTTGCGCGCAATGTTCCTTCCAGCGACATCTAGAGCAAGCCTCGCGTGGAGCTGCCCAATTGGGATCATTTATGGTCTTGTATTGAGTAATTCGGCCTCTAGCCCTTGATTCAAACTCTTCAGCTAAGTCGATTAGATCTGCAGTGTTTGCACTCCATGCTTCATCGCCTGCAAGCCAGAGATGAACTCTGGGAGGCATTGCCATTCCAAGTTTGATCATGGCCCAGGCATAAGAGGCTACTTGCAGAACTGCTGCGCGCTTGGCGATGCGGGCAGATTTAGCATCAACAGGTTCATAGACAAATCTTCCTTCTTTATCTTTTACTGGATTGTTATTGTCATCTTTAGTAAGAATTAAAAAGTCGGCATATCCCAGAAAGTCGCCAGTAAAAAGCGTTGCTTGATGGATTACCTCTACTCCAGCCTCAATAGCTTTAAGTGTTTCAGTAAGTGCGCCCTTTACTTTCTCAAAGTCTGGGCCAGGTTCAGGAATTGAGACTAAAAATCCAAGCTCTTTGTGTTTATCAACGAGTCTTTGCTCATGAGCTCGCCCATTATCAATAATTATTTGTAGCGTTGGATCGAGCTCTTCCTCTGGTTTTTCGATGAGCTTTGTCGCTGCTGCCCACTCGAGATTTAATCTATGACTACATTCCAGCTCACCTATTAGATCTCTTGGGGATAGGACCCAAGTTCCATCAATCAAACGCATGGCTTAACACTACCCATAAGAATTTACGAATGCACTAATAATTGTCACTTCTACAGCTTCCACTATCTAACGCTCATTTTCTAAAGCACTAAAAGGTAAAGCAGATTCTTGGGCTATTTTTACTAATCTAATTTTCTCATGACACTCACTAACAGCCCATACTTCGATAAATTGGACATTAAAAATAATTGAAGTTGTCCAAATTCAAACATATGATTCAACCTGTGAATCTTTTGAATGAAAACAAATGGTAAATCAATTCCATCGACCAGAATTAGGTCCCGATATAACCTTTGACACCTTCATGTTCATGACTGAGCTCATTCTCCTACAGTGGAAGCATTGTACTCCTGAATCAAAAATCCTTTTACTAAATAAGTATCTTAACTATTATGAGCAAGGCTCTATTCCTGCAGAATTTGATTTGGAGACCGAAGTAGAAAAGAAAGAATTTCAACTAATCAAAAAAGTTCTTTCATCATCTAAAAACTACAATAGAACTGAAATAGTTCATTATTGTAAGAATATAATTGACAATCAAACTTTTTACTCAGAATTGAGATCAAAGCTTACTGATTTTCGTATCAAATTGGCCAAGCTAAAAGCCAAATCCGAAGAATTCTCTCCACAGGCGTATGACGACGTTTTGCTAGAGCTGGAGGATGTTAATGTCAAGTTAAAGCAAATCAGATTAGCCAAGCTAAAAGCCAAATCCGAAGAATTCTCTCCACAGGCGTATGACGACGTTTTGCTAGAGCTGGAGGATTATAATGTCAAGTTAAAGCAAAAGGAAAACCAAAGGAAGGCTCAAAGAAAACAATTAGTTGATAAAACTACTGCCGAACTAAAAAGACAAATTTATTATAAGAACGACTCTGTGACCTTGCGGCTGGAGAACTATCTAGACTTTTGGTCGGATAAGAAATTAATCCCTAAATTTGAACCAAATGGAAAAATTGGAGAGTTTCTAGGAATTATTGTTAGAGGATTTGAAAACAATGAGCTTTACAAAACTGCAAATAAAATAAGGAATCACGAACGACTCATAAATGTCCTAAATTTATTTATAGGTAGTTACCCAGAATTACACAATCTGATTGAGTTATACAGAGATACTCTTGACCCAAAAATACAAATTGATCGATCCAAGGCTTACAATGTATTTAAACCATTCTGTCGAGATTTCGGTGAAAGAATTTTTTATGCTTCTTTTTTCCAGGATATAGAGAATACATTTCATATTAAGAAAGACATTGTCGCTGCTGTGATAAAAGCAATAGAGGAAGGATACGGCTATCCTGATAGCAGTCGAATTGGGCTAAGAATCAGGGAATGCTACTCATCAAAAAAGCCATCAGATAAACTGGAATCACTTTCCCGTAACGCTAAAATACATTTACTAAAAGATTTAGACTTCGATGGATATGGCAGAGTTCTTCAGAGCCTGTTAGTAGATAATGTATCCAAAAATGAAATTAGCACACAATTAAAGAACCATTTTAGTACTATTCAGATAGATCAAATATTGCTCCAGTTTTCTGCAATTGAAGGCGACGTCAAGGCTCAATTACAAATCTTAGAAAATAGGCAATGGATTGAGCATAACAAGCTTATTCGAGAATTGAGTAATGCTAAATATCAAGAGATAGTCAAATCTTTTTATCTTAAAAATAAAGATAATTTGCAGATAAGAGAAAAGTACGTAGAGTGCTCTTTACAAAGCGCTAGTTGGCCAGATGAATTGAGTGTCGAAGATTTACTAGCTTTATCACAAAACTCTAGGCTCAAATTATTGGCCTTAGCCATACGAGAAAAAATAGTGGACAAAATTTCACTTTTAGAGATAAATTTGAAAAAAGATACTAAGGATTTGGCTGATTCGCCAGAAGTCGAAAGGGCACTACGCCATTCTGCGAGTAGAGAATTTGTGCTTGAATTCCTAGAGCGTAACCCCACATCAAATGTTGAATTGCTTTTCTTTGCTGCGAAGAATCATAATTCGCAGAGTAATCTTTTTTTGAACAAATTAGAGGAAATTTATTCACAGGATCCCACTCCTGATACGGCAGAGAAGATACTCTCAGTTACTGGTGATTATTCATCGAGAGGCGATGACTTCTTGCATGATGCCTGTTCGGCTAGTTCAAGCAAAATATCTCAAATGGCATCTATAGAAATTGCATTTCGCAATTTCGTAAAAGGCGATTTACAAACTGCCAGAAAATACGTCGAGAGATACGCAAATTGGAATCTTGACTCTGCTCACTTGATGTACCAAATTGAACCAGAAAACATTGATTGGCTGAAGGCAATGGATTTAAATTTTAATGTTATTGACATGACCCGGATCAAGAACCAATTTAGTTTAGCGGGATTAGCTCCGGCCACTCAGTTAGACGATCCTCGTTACCATATTGGATTAATTGAAAAAGGAGATCAATTAAGAAGAGTAGTAAAGCGTCAAAGTAAATATCAGGTACCTGAAGACTGGATATGTCGAAAGAAAGCTTTTGCTAAATTGCATGGAGAGGAATCTAATTGCACATTTCATCCAATTGAACCCGATCAGTTAACTTCAACTGACTTTAAGTTAGAAGATGAAGCAAAAATTAACTTTGCAAGATTTAACCTGATTCAGTCGCAACAGTTCTTATTGGGCCCCGCACTTGAAATTTCAAAACAGCCCTATGAGTGGCAACTTGCTGCATTAAATTCTTGGGCAGAACACGGTAGGCATGGGGTGGTTGAAGCTGTCACAGGTTCTGGTAAATCTCAAGTAGGAACATTGGCTATTGCAGAAGCATTGAATGATAGTTATGCGGTTTTGGTAATTGTTCCAACACGAGCATTAGGTGATCAATGGATGACACAAAGTCTAGGAAATTTTCGAAAGCGAAGAATTCTGAACCGATTAGGGAATTCAACAAGCCGAGATCCATTGGCTCCATACTCTCAGGGAGCCCGACCAGGCTATGTCACAGTTGCAGTCATGAGTGCTGAATTGGAGTCGGATATTGATGCTTGGATTTCAAATGGAATGACCGATACGCGATTGATGTTAGTAGCCGATGAAGTACATCATCTTGGCGGTGGAAGCTATCAAAAACTATTAAATCCAAGTTTTGAGAGACGAATGGGCTTAACAGCAACCCTTTCGCGCGATGAGTATGACAACAGTAGATTAAAAAACTACTTTTCCGGAGATCCAGTATATAAATATGATTTCACGAGGGCAATTTCCGAAAAGGTTATTGTGCCATTTACATTGATAGCGCTAGGGGTAAGAAATCCTGAGCACTACAACCAACCGTATCGAATTATTGAGGCGAAGTTACGCAAAAGTAGGGAAAACCTGCAAAATAAGCTTGGTTCAAATTTGAGATTAAAATTGCCCGTTTCAGAGCTTTACGAATATGCACGCCGAATCTTAGACGACAAAAACAGTCTACGAGATGATATTAATGTTGCTAAAGACTATATTTCGATTCAAGATGAATTTGATACATTTTTAGAAAAATCTGGTCTCATGAATGCTGATGGTGCAATTCTAGTTGCAGCACCACTCATAGCAAAATTTGGAAAGACTGCTATTTTTGCAGATTTCAGAGATACTTCTAAAAACGTTATCGCGACTCTAAGTACAAAAAAAATTGATTGTGAATTTATTCAAGGTGACACGGTTTACTCTGAAAGAACAGACATTCTTGAAAGATTAAGCAAAGGTGAAATTCATGCTGTAGTTTCACCGCGGGTCTTGGACGAGGGAATAGATATACAAAATCTAACAATTGGATTATTCGCCGGACGCATTCGTAGTAGACGCGTACTGACACAACGCTTGGGAAGAATTCTGCGTAAGCATCCTGAAAAGTCTGTTGCCGTTGCAATTCTTATGTATGTTGTAGGTTCACTCGACGACCCTACGCGTAAAGGTAATGAGAGGCTTGAGGAAAGTGAATTTGACTTTGTGGGTAGAAATGCACTTGGTGAAATAAAAAACTTTGTTATTGGAGAAGATAATGATGACTTCTCTAAATTTGTTGAAACACTTGATACTCGTCCAGTAGACCCTGAAATTAAGAGTCGAGTCGAATCACTGAGCTAGGTGTCGACTTAACAACTAAAAATGTTTATCAAGAAAATGCGCTGTAAGACTTTTCTGAAATCCAGTGCTCGATTTGGGTTCGCCCCGATCTCAGCCTTAAGAGCGTGTCACCTCTCCACGCCCAAGGTTTCTTGGGTGAGTAATTCAGGCTGCAGAAAGCCTTATTGGCCAAATTCATTTAGGGATGACCTAAAGCTGAATAACTTTCGCCTTTCTGGGATGGGAGGAACGAGGATAGGCGCCATAGAACAAATGTACTAATATCCTCCTCCCCCTGAGCGGGGGGATGGGCTTTGGGGCAGTGCAGCGGCCTGGGGTGAAAGGAAGTGGATATGGAAAGTGATGGACTTATTTGTCCAGAGAAAGAAGAAGAAATCTGGGAAGTTATAAATCAATTAGAGGGCGCAGAAAAAGGTCGAGCTTATTTTGAACTAAGTAACTTTGCTTATGCTCGTGGGCAGTTTCATAGATCTCTATCACTTGCTGAAATGGCGCGAGATTTGTTTATTGAATTACAGCAATGTTTTGAAGGCTTGGCTCACTCCCAGTCGTCTATGGCCTATAGCTGTTTTGCTCTTAAAGATATTGGTCGGGCAATTGATGAGATGAAGATTGCTGTTAAGTACTTTGAAGAATATGCAGTATCTGGTGAGCTTGATGTGCGACGCTGCTTAATTAACTGGCTCCAAGAACAAGGCCGCTTTGAAGAATCTTTTGAATACATCGAAGAAAATCTCAAACATGTAATTTATGAAGATCAGATTTTTGATGCCTGTTTAGAATATAACAAGTATGCCTTTGGTCTTGCTCAGCTACATAAAGAAGAAAAAGCAATTGAGTATTACAAAATTGCTAAGGAAAAGTTTAAGGACTTGAAAGATGTTGAGCGAGTTGCTGATGCTGATTTCTCTATTGGGCGCTGCTATAACCAGAGTAATAATCCACTTGATGCTGAGGTTCATCTAAATAGAGCTCTGCAAGTCTATGAAGCAGCAAACCTCTTTGATGATATTGCCAGAACTAGAGCCCAGCTTGGCCGAAGCATGCTGCTACAGAATCGCTATGAAGAAGCGCTAGGACACTTTGAAGCATCCAGAAAGATCATTTTGGGTGACGATAACATTGATTATCGAGCGCTATTTTTGGTGCAGAAGAATATGATTAAGGCTATGCGCGGAGTTGGTTGGGATATTGAGGCCAGCGTTATTGAGCGCAGAAATGCCATTATTAATGAGGTTTTAGAGTTAGACACTGCTGATGCGTAAGTTGCTATCTCTTCTTCTAACTTTCCTTCTAGTTTCCTGCTCAAGCCCTGAAGTAGCTACTCAAGAGGAAGAAAGCCAGAGCGATGATTTCAAATTAACTTTAGTAGAAGATATTGAAGGAATAGAGCCTTCTGAGGTGCTTTCATTTATATGCGAACTTGTAATGGCAAAGCCTACAGAGGCCACTCCATATTGCGCTGATTTTGGTGTAGCAATATTAGATATTGAGTGGAGCACTTGGCAGGCTAGTGGCGCGACTGGAAAGGGAACGTACAGAGCCAATGACTGTGATCCCAATTGCGCCGAAGGGACTATTTATTCAACTCCAGTAGATGTAAGACTTGATAATTTATATACCGATGGTAGTAGATACTTTCTCAGGGACTTAACTTTTACCTCAGAAAAACCTTTGCCACTTTCGGGTGAATACAGTGGTGGCTGGGATGTTGCTGACTTCTATATTGAAGTTCCAGATATGCGAAGTGATAATTAATTTTCGATAGTGTATTCTTTACCCAGGTCAACGAGATCAGACGCTCTAGCCCTTTAGCTAGTCTGACGCCAACCGAGCTCCGTGCGCGGTGGTCCTAAAGGAAGACCGGCCCAGTTGAAAGCCTTCTGGGAATGCGCGGATCTCAAAGAAAATATGAGGTCCAGATAAGGACCGGTTATGTCTATTGGTTATCAAGATACAAGCGTCTCTGCTGAACTTCTTGCAGAGTGCGAAGAAGAGAAGCAACAAGCCACAGGATGGGGCAAATATGCCAAGTTCAAGGTTTGGCTGCATTATGCAAATCTAGATAGATGGCAGAGACAGGGCCATCACTTTCACTATCTAACAGGTGTTAGTGACAAGAAAGAGAAATTGATCTGTACTTGCGGGCTATTTCTAGACGAAAGCGATGAGATAGAGGCAGAGGCAATAGATAGCTCTGTTGCCCTTAAAGCTTCTGATCTTGAGCTTGACCGAATTCAGATCACAAAAGGTCATCGAAGCCTCGATGAGTTCAAATCTTTGAGCTGTGCTCTATTGGTCAACTTTGTTTGGAAATCTGAAATAGGAGACTACTTATGGACAGCCTTCTGCCAGGAGTGCGGCGATATTGTCGTTGAGCTTAGGAATGAAGAGGCAAAAGCTTTTGTTAATAGCCATAACCAGAAGCACTTAGGCCAGCTATGAGTAGTACTGACCTACGTCATGCCAATGTTATTTGCCAACTTCCAAGCCTTTACTACCAGGCTTACTGCGCCTGTGGTTGGAGCTCAACGATCTCCTTCTATGAGGAGGTTGACCTGCTTCGGGCGATGCATGCCCACGCTGTGGTCAGCTTTCTGGGCTATGAGTAGAGGGGGAAATGTCAGTGGGCTCTCCTATAGTTTTAATAAAAAGATGATGAAGGGGGTTGATAGCTATAGATAATAAAGAGACAGAGGATCAAGAACTCTGGAAGCAATTACCAAATACTGAAGGTGAAGAGCGAGCGGAATTACTAATTCA
>Ga0315901_10002865_pt1 | contig 23086 bp, 12 predicted proteins | sample LakEriMetagenome_10_FD_203761 | JGI IMG/M metagenome (GOLD analysis project Ga0315901, IMG submission 203761) | Freshwater fungal communities from buoy surface, Lake Erie, Ohio, United States - Buoy 2 MA116 | ecosystem: Environmental > Aquatic > Freshwater > Lake | place: USA: Lake Erie, Ohio... | reverse complement strand
GTACAAGTGCGGAACATCCTCATTGGTTGCAAATTAAAATACATGTGAATAGCTCCAATCCATTAATAGGAGCAACCGGATTAGGTAATGCTAGTGGCACGTTCGTTCCTCCTGAAGTGAATCAAGGTGCCATGGATGTGTCTAGTCGCGCTACTCAAGCACGAGTGCAGGCTGCTGCTTATGGGACAGGCGCAGCTAATAGTTTAGGAAGTTTCAGTATTGCCGGCAAATTGTTAGGAGGCGCTGCTGGTGTAGCTGCCGGATTAGCTATTGGAGGATTATCAACTCCTACTACCTATACAACATTAAATTCCGTGATTGCATTAGGCTTACAAGAAGCCCCAACTGCCGATTATGCTACTGTATGGGAATCACAAGATTTAGGAGAATTTCTATCTCAAGGAGATATAAGTCCATTGAGTATTGGTAGTGAATTTATTCGTGGTAATGCTGGGTTAAAAGGAGCTTTAGGGCAAGCCTCAGGGTTGAATAATGCTGGTGCTGCAATGGAAAAAGCCAGAGGTGCCATACGGAATCCTTATAAAGAACAGTTGTTTAAACAAGTAGAATTTCGTACATTCAATTTTAACTTCAACTTTCTTCCAGATAGTCAAGCTGAAGCCATGAATTTAATCAACATGTATCGTACTTTACGTGCAAGCATGTTACCGGCGCGTTCTAAAGATGGTTTCTATCTAGTGTATCCTGCTCAATACTCATTAACATACATGTATAAGCAATCTCGAAATGTTGCAGTACCTGCAATTGGAACTTGCATCATGACGGGCTTAACTGCTAAATATGGCGGTACTGACTTTGTAACATTCCAAAATACACCAGGTGTACCTGCCGAATTCTCATTATCTATGAAGTTTAAAGAAATCATACCTATTACTGCTGACCAAGTAATTGGAGGAGGATTGTAATGTTTGAACAATTTCCTGTGTTACTTGCTCCTATTGAGTATGTTACAACTGTTAAAACACAATTACAAGGAACTATACAGGTTTCTTCTGGATCAAAAACAGTAACAGGTACTGGAACAAAATTCATTGTAGAATTACCTTCAGTTGGTAATCAATTATTTGTGACCGTATCTGGTGTGAAAACAAGTATCGGTTATGTGGCACGCATTATTAATGATACTACACTACAATTAGAAGAAGCCTGTCCTATTGCTGTATCAGCGGGTACACCATGTATCGCTCATGTATACAGACCTGGTTATAAAATGGCACCCAATGGATTTTTATATCCAGAAGGTGCCACGCCGAAAACTATAGTAGATTTTTTTCGTCGTGTCAAAGTATCAGAACGATATATCACCACTATAGGTGCATTAGTTCCATATACAATTGAAGATGGTGAAACACCCGAGTTGGTATCACAAAAATTCTATGATACACCTTTCTATCATTGGACTATATTAATGGCTAACGACATTACAAATCCGAGAGAAGAATGGCCAATCACTGAAAAACAATTAATGAATAGAATTGAATTGTTGTATCCAGGAAGCAACTATTGGGATTTATATGAATATCGAAATGCCTCTACTGGGTATGTTGAAGAACATGATCCTGCTGCTATTTTAAGCGGAGAACAAATTGCAATCTCTATATATGATTATGAGTTTGAAAAAAATGAAGAGAAACGTAACATCAAGGTTATTCAACCTATATTCATCAATGAATTCATAAGAAATTTCTATAACGAATTGATTACATAATATGTCAGAACAAATAAAACCAGGATCCATCTTTGTTGATGAATTTATGCTCTTCACTGATAAAGGTGAAGAGTTTGATTTAAAAACATTTATTGTTTCCATTTCTATATTTGAAGATTTATTTTCCAATGTATTATCTGGAATGGCTATCATCACAGACAATTTAAACTTGGTTGGAACTATTCCTATTGTTGGGCGTGAAATCATTAATGTACGCGCCCGTGTCCCAGGATTTCAAAATTGTCAGATTAACCGAGCGTTTTTCATTTATAGTGTTCAAAATAGAGCGGCAACATCTCAGGATCGTCAACAAACCTACGAGATACATTTCATCTCACTTGAAGGCATGGTTGATAACATCACGTTCGTATCTAAAAAATACAACGGACCTACTGATGAAATTGCTGAAAAAATATTCAATGAATATTTGCGTCTCCCTAGAATTTGGAGTAAAGAATATCCTTTCCCAATAGGTCTTTCCAAGAATAACAACTTATTGAATCCAGAATGGTACCCACAAGTACCTCAAAAGAATTTAAATCAGTTAAGTATTGGTGGTGGAAGACCCTTCAAATCTAAAGTATCTTGGGTTGTCCCCATGTGGACACCTTTCAAGGCAATTAACTGGTTAGCCAACAGGTCTATTGACGGTTCAACAGAAGGTCCCAATGTTTTATGCTGGGAATCATCTCAAGGATTTTATTTTGCTAGCATGGATACAATATTTGAGAATCAAAAAGATGTGAAGAATAGAAAAAATTTCTATTATGGGTTAGATGATGCTGGCATTGAAGTGATACAAAAAAGTCAAGGAGGAACTAATGCCTTGGCTAAAGGATATGAAAAAGTTGAAGATGTAGTTATTCCTATGGTCTCAGATGTTTTGAAAAGTCAAGATTATGGACACATGGCATCGAACATGCATGTATTAGATATTGCTGTAAAAGATTATAAAGAATACATCTTCGATTATGCCAGTAACTTTGATACATTCAATCATTTAGATGGCGATAAACCAGCTTTTAATGTAAATCAAATTCGCAATATCTATTCATATAGAACATTTCGTACTGCACATAAAAAATTATTTAATGATTATGAAGAACCTAATTATGATAAGTGGGTACTCCAACGTAATAGTTTAATGTTTGATTTAAGTAATCTACGGATAGAAATTACTGTTCCAGGATTTTTTAATACTGAGGCAGGAGAAGTTGTGAATTTCTATTATCCGAGAATGACAGAAAAAGGCGGCGGCATGGAAATAAAAGATTTAATTGATCCTTATTTGTCTGGGTCTTATGTTGTGGTGGCAGCTCGTCACATTATCGGTGAGGATAAATATCGCATGAAATTAGAATTAGTGAAGGAATCTCTTTCGACGAGTTTGGTATAAATGAATAACTTATATGGAAATGGTGGATTTTATTGGTTTATGGGTGTCGTAGAAGATAGACAAGACCCAGAATTTCTTGGGCGTTGTCGTTTACGAATTGCGGGTTATCATACATCGGATAAAACTATTTTGAAAACTGAAGATTTACCTTGGGCCATGCCTTTGTTGCCTATGACATCAGCATCCATGTCAGGTGTGGGAAACGCGCCAGTTGGACCTGTTGAAGGCACCTGGGTATTTGGATTTTTCATGGATGGTGAAGAAGCACAAATCCCTATCATGTTAGGTACCTACCCTGGTAAATCTCTACCTTTGAATTTACTAACTCTAGTATCTCAACTCATGGCAGCACTGACAGCACCTTTGACAACACCTGCCAAAGGATTGACAGCAACTGCTATTCCTACATTAGATATTTTACAACGTGATTATGACCGGGAAACTGAACAATTAGCAAATCAAGTAACTATAGAAGGTGGCGATAATGTCTGACACACGGTTTATTATTAATGAAGTTCGTAGAGTTCTTCCAAATGTATCAGCATTAAGCCTATCAATTTTAATTGATTCATCTCCCACATTAAAAGGAATTATTGAAAGTCAATCAAAAACTATTCGTCGATATGCTAAACAAAATAATGTAGGTACTATTCAAGACGCAGAAGAAACTGTCACACTTATCACTAATGATGGCAAAGAATTAGTTGTTCCCATTTCTCAAGCTAACGAAGTAGCTGCACAATATGGAATAACACCAATTGTTTCTGTAGAAGGCACAGGTACTGGCACAGGTGCAGGAACCACAGGTACCAGCACAACTGAAAGTTTAGAAAATATTCTATCACAAATTTTTATTACACCAGAACAAGTACAAGCCATTCTGCAAGAAGTAGAGATATCTCAAAATCAAAATATAGACAAAGAAAGTATAGCACAAACATTGCAAGGTGTACGTAATAATCCATATTTTATTACACCTGAAGAAGCTGCGATAGCTAAACAGTATAATAATTTTGAAGAAATTACTTTTTATGAAAATAGCTTACTTGCAACACCTGAAGGAGAAATTTTCATTGATCCTGAAACAGGTGCTGCTATTTTAGCACCTACACCCAATGTTGTGAAAGAAGCGCCACCAACAAGCCCAGAAGGATATATTGGTGATTTAACACCAGAAGATGTAGAAGTGATGTTGACTATTCTTGCTGATGAAGTGCGGGAAGAATTAGAATATCAGGGATATACTCCTTCAACAGAAACTATCACAGACGAAGGTAAGATAGGTAAATATGGGTTAACTATTGAAGAATTAGTGGGTGTAGGTGTCGTTACACAAAATGCTATAGATGACTGGGAAGCTATACCGGAAATTGCTCGCGGCGATTATGCATTTGACGCAGTAAAATTAGGATTGATAAGTGAAGAACAGTACAATCAAATCCCGGTTTCCATTCGGTCAGCATTACATTGGTATGTAATGACGAATAAACGATATTGGTTAGAGAAGTTGATTGGTCCAGAAAACATGATGAAAGTTGATAAGATTCAACGTTTGTTGGCTTATCGTCACATGTTGAAAAATTGGAAAACAACATTTCGATTTTTCATGCTACAAAAAATTTTTGAAAAAGCACAAATTGCTGGTTATCTAATCGCGCAAAAGCTATTCGGTAAAAAAATCAGTCAGTTATTTGGTCTTGGGCCACGTTTTGCAAGTATCATAGGAAAAACTGCAATAGATGTGTTTGATAGAGCCACCCGAGGCGTATTGGCAACACAAAACATGTCTCCGCGTCCAACAGACATTAAAAAAATTGATGCGGCAGCTAAAACAGTTCCACCGGTTACTCCAAAGCCTCCGGCATCAGGAAGAAAATTTGAAGAATTTCCAACCATTTCTGAACAACCTAGTAATACACCAGTACGTAAAATTCCAAAGAATCAAGGATTTTATGATCCTAACAATGTGTATCCTCGTGTAAAAAGAATTGCAGAGCCTGATACCAATCGTTTAGCTAGACATCAAAAAATTCAAAACACCATTGTTGCTACAAAAGAAAAAAATCGCATCACAGATATTCCGGTAGCTCGACGCTCAGCTCCAGTCAAATGGAGTGAACCTAAATCGCCGTATAATGCCAAGTACCCATACAATCACGTTCGTGAATCTGAGTCAGGACATATCATAGAAGAAGATGATACACCGAACAATGAACGACTACACTGGTATCACCGTGAGGGTACTTATCATGAAATTGATAGAAATGGTACTTCTGTTCGTCGTATTGTGGGTGATGGTTATGAAGTATATGAGCGCGATGGTAACATCTATGTAGGAGGAAGATGTAACATCACTGTGGAAGGTAATTGCAACCTATATGTGAAAACACATGCCAACGTTCAGGTGGATGGTGATTTGATTGCTGATGTACATCGCAATATGATATTCCACGTGGCTAAAAATATTGATATGTCAGCAGGAGAAAGTATCAATATTCGTGCAAAACAATTCATTAATATTGAGTCGAAAGGAGAAAATATTAATATCAAAGCTCCTAAGACGGTCAGTATGACTGGTCGAGTTGTGAATGTCCGCGGTAATCAAATTTTGAAACTGTCAGGCGAGCTGAAAGCATCATTGTCATCTCCTAATGGTCAAGCACTATTACTATCTGGCGCCGCTGCTGTTGTTGTAAATGGTCCTGGACTTTCTATATTACCAGCTCCCGGTTTTGCAGCTAAGACGCTTGCTACTGCTAATCGAGCACAACAAGCCGGGTCAACTACTAATGGTGAACCTGTAAAAGAAAAGAATCCTAAAGAACCTAAACACCCACCTCTAGTTCTTGAAAGTCGTGTTGATACGTTTTCTGAGGCATTATCAACTTTAGCTGAAAACGCAGATGAAAATCAAAATGAAATTGCTGCTTTGAAAAAGAAGGGTGTAGATGAGGGATTAGTAACTCCAGAAGATTTAAATCGCCCACTAACTCCAGGTGCGTCAGATGCTTCCCCTCCGCCTGCAAGTCAACCTGCTAAAGTGGCAGCATGTAACTTGATTTATGGAGAAAGTAACTTTCCCCCTTCATATAGACTATCAGCCAATGTCACACTTGGCATGTTGAAAGGTGTCAATATTAATAATCAACATGGGTTATCTAAACAAGACATTATTTGTAATTTAAAACAATTGTCAGAAAATGTCATAGAACCAGTATTTACCATGTTGGGTAAATCACGAGTACTTATCACATCCGGTTATAGATATCCGGGATATAATACTGGTTCAATGAGACCTGCTGTTGGCATATCATTTCACGAGCAAGGGCTTGGCGTTGATATGTGTTTTCTAAACACACCATTTTCCAAATATTACGATATTGCTTCACAGTTCAAGCAGGGTATCCAGTATGATAAACTGTTATTAGAATATCGTTTAGGTACTGTTCGTGGAGTCACAACTTATAAGCCATGGATTCATATCCAATGGCAGCAACCAGATATTAACATGGCTAATGGAAGAAAGGGGGGACGTGCGCGCTTAGAGGCTTTCACCATGAAAAACGACGCTCGTGTGTCTCCCACTGGAACATTAGTAAATCTACTCTCAGATTCTACTTTACAGTACTAAGAAACCATATAAATAATATTCATGACGACACCAACACGTTTATATAAAGATATCGACTTGTCACTCGCTAAAACTACATCAAATGATGTGGCTAAGCGTGTGGATGTGAACGCTGTGAAACAATCCATAAAAAATCTGTTGTTAACTCGCCCAGGCGAACGTCCCTTTCAGCCATTGTTGGGGAGTGAATTATATCGTATTTTGTTTGAACCTATGGATGTAGTTACAGTAGAGTTGATGAAAGGTGTTATCACGGATTGTATTGGAAATTATGAACCTCGTGTAAAATTGCAAGAAGTAGCTGTAAATCCCAAGTATGATGAAAATTATTATGACATTTCGTTGTATTTTTATGTTGTAGGTATAGCAACACCTGTGACATATAATCTTACCCTTCAGAGACTCCGATAATGGCAGACCTTAGAGTTACAGAACTTGATTTTGCACAAATCAAGGAAAATCTTATCAACTATCTGAAAAGTCAGACAGAATTTTCTGATTATAACTTTGCTGGTTCAGGATTAAATACATTAATTGATATTTTAGCATATAACACACATTATAATGCTGTGTTAGCACATTTACAAACAAATGAAATGTTCATTGATACCGCTATTAAACGGTCATCAATTGTTTCTATTGCCAAAACATTAGGATACACACCGCGGTCTGTGGCAGGCGCAAAAGCTAAAGTGAGTGTGAATGTGGAACCCAGTGTTTCTTATACCGGTACATCATTAACTATACCTCAGTATACAAAATTTTCTACAAAAGTTAACGACAGAAACTACACCTTTATGACTTTGGATAGTCATACTGCATCTAAAATTTCTAATGAATTTTATTTTAATAATATAGAAATCATTGAAGGTGCCTATATTCTTCAGCAAACATCTATTAATGTTGATAATGTTTCTGGTCCTATAAAAATTAAAAACAATAATATTGATTTAGCTACATTGAATGTTACTATTCAAAATAGTATCAGTGATTTAACAACCACTGCATTTGATAGAACAACGACTATCATTGATATTAAGCCTACAAGTAATGTCTATTGGGTTGAAGAAGGTGCAGATGGATATTATCATTTAATATTCGGTGATGATATCATTGGTAAAAAATTAACTGCTGGAAATATTGTGAATATCACCTATGTTGCATCAAAAGGTGCTGAGGCTAATGGTGCTCAAACATTCACATGTTCTGTTAACTTAGCAGGCGCATCACCTGTGACTACTTTAATTTCTGCTTCGTCAGGTGGTTCTAACCGTGAAACTCCTGACAGCATTCGATTTAATGCACCAAAATTTAACGCTACAAGAAATCGCGCCGTCACTGTAGAAGATTACAAGACTTTGATTTTTTCTAGTTTTGACAAAGCCAAATCAGTTGCTGTGTGGGGCGGAGAAGATAACATTCCCCCCATTTATGGCAAAGTGTTTGTGTCAATTGATCCAAAAGATGGATATCTTGTTACTCAGAGTGACAAAGATTTTCTTATCAACAATGTATTGAAGCCGCGTAGTGTATTATCCATTTTACATGAATTTGTTGATCCAGTATATCTTCATGTTGGTATGAATGTGAAAATCAATTATAATCCTCGTATAACTCCTTTTACTGGAGCACAAATTGAGGATATTGTAGCACAAACTATTCAAGAATATTTTGAAAATGAATTGTCTACATTAGATAAACGATTCTATTATTCACGACTAATTAACAAAATACAAACATCTCATAGTGCTATTCTTGGATCTTTGATAGACATGCGTTTACAAAGACGTATTGTCCCGATTTTAAATACTCATGAAAACCTAAAGTTTTATTTCACAACTCCGATAGAACCTAATTCATTAAAGAGTACATATTTCACAACAAGTATTGGTAATAAGACATTCCAAGCTTACATACAAGATTTTCCAAACGAAACGCCGCCTTCAAGAGCAGGCACAGGAACATTGAAACTGATTAATCGGGATGATAATTCAGTAATTGTTCCAAATTATGGAACTGTATACTATGGTTCTTCTGCTCTGGTAAACATCACAGATTTCTATGTTACATCGGTATCTGGTGCCGATATTAGATTTAACGCCCTACCACAGGAGTTAGGCAAAGACTTAAACCCTACCATTGTTCGAACTACAGCTATTTCAACCGAGGCAGTTTATCCATTCCCTGCTCAAAATATTATCATCACGTTGGATAATAGTGAAACCAATGCTGGAATAGGAACCACCGTAGGATTAAAAGTCACCGCCGTTCCCAGTGAAATCTAATGTCTGATTTAAAGAATAAACTGTCGCATTTAATTGAAGGGCAAATCCCTGATTACTTGCGGGATTCTTATCCTCAGTTTGCGACTTTCATCAAAAAATATTATGAATTTCTTGAACAAAGCCATGAAGCCAACTATCTTCTTTTAAATAGTGATAAATGGTCAGATGTTGATTTAACCTTAGACATGTTTGTGGAGAAGATGCGTGAACAACATGCATATGATATTTCCACGAATGCTTTACTAGAAAGAAAACGTCTAATTAAGTTTATCAATCAATACTACGAAGCTAAGGGTAGTGAAAACGCGGCAGAATTATTCTTCCGCATGATGTATAATGATAATGCTTCAGTAAAATATCCTGGCGATTATGTTCTTCGAGCATCAGACGGCAAGTGGATTGTAAAGAAAACTGTTAAAATTGATACAGATTATCTTCAAATAAATCCAGTATCTTTTAACTTAAAACCAGCCGCTACAGCACAAAGTGCGTCGTTATCATTATTCAATTTAAAAGATAAACAAATTTATTTAAAATATAACACTATTGATAACGATGGATTACAAACATTCTCCATTCCTATCATATGTTTAACAGTTGAACGAAATGTTAATAATTCAGACATTTATCAATTAGAAATTGACTTGGCTCGTGGAACTAGTATAGAAGATTTAAATAAACTTCTATCAACTACCCCATATATGGAAACCGTATGGGTAACGGCTTTTGATGATGGAACTGAATACACTTACGGATTTCTTTCACAACAATTAATTGGATATAATATTCTTGAGGGCGGAGAAAACTTTCGTCGTCGTGATACATTTGAAGTAGAAGTATCAGAATCACTATTATATCCTATTCCAGGACAAGAAGTTAATAATGGTTTAGTTCGTGTTAACAGCATCACAAATCGTGATTATGGTCAATTTTTTGCTGAAGATTACGCTCCATTATACGGTATCAGTGATACTCAAGGTATTATTAATGGATTATCCATTTTAAATACGGGCTATCGCTTTGATATCACAGGTGACTATTTTGCTGAAGCATATACCGATATAGATGACTACACCACCTATAAGACATTTGAACGGACTTTAGTAAATCCCCGTGGCTCCACAGATGCTCTTGTAGAATTTGATGTTGGATATATCTATCAACGTCCTGGCATGTGGATAGACAATTCAGGGTTCTTGTCGGACATGAATAAATTGCAAGATAATTACTATTATCAAGCATTCTCTTATGTCATTCAAACAACAGCTATTCCGTATCATAAATGGGAACATTTATATAAGTTAAGTGCACATCCAGCCGGATTTAAAGTATTCGGTGAATTGTTAGTGGAGCATACAGTAAACTTCACACCAGTTGATATTGAAAGTGCAACATACTATACTGAAATGTTTATTGATGGTGTATTCCCAATTGATGATGTTGTCATTCACTTCTATCAGGCTAATATAGAAAACGTTCACATCACAAATAGCTACGCGCCGGGTGTATGGGTGATTGATGAAAATGGAGATGAGGTATTTGAACCATATTTCAGTGAAATCTACAATACGGGAGATGCAACCACTTGGTTATTAGAAAAACCAATAGATAACGAAGTAGTTTCAGATGACACTGATTATACATTCGATATTGAAAAGAATATTTTAGGAATAACTAATGTTGAATTCTCGGATACTATAGAGAAGGATATTGATGTTCTATACACAGATGATTATGATGCAGATGATGCGTTTGACCGCGTAGTAGATTACAATCGTGAGTTTACAGAAATAGAAATTCTTACAGACACACATGTTTTTGACGTAACTAAATCATTAGATGACAATAGTGTTTCTGATGATGTATTTGACCGTGTAGTAGATTACATCCGTGAGTTTACAGAAGTTGAATTTTTAAGTGATTCCATTTCTAAAGATGTGGAAAAATCTGTTATAGAAAATAATGGTTATAATATAAATGGTTATTTTTCTGAAGAATATGCTCAATATGTTGGTGTAATAGTTACAGAGGATTTGTTACCTGAAGTCACTAGAATAGTTGATGCATTTGATGAGATAGTTTCGGTTGATGAGTCTTATATTTCAGTAGATGTACCTAATATTGAAGATGTGAATGTCGGTGAAGTTGTAGAAAGCACCTATGTTAAGAATACAGTAGAAGATGTATTCGCTTTAGATACATTTGAAAAAGATATAGAACTTCATACCATAATTGAAAATGTTAGTATTTTGGAAACCAGTAACATTTCATATACTATAGAAAATAACGAAAATAACATAATTTCTGATGTTATAGAAAATGAAATAGGGAAAAATATTTCAGAAATTGTGTTATATGATGACGAAACAATTTCTTTTGCTTTTGATCCTAATATAACAGAAAATATCAGTAATGATGAAATAATAGTTCAAGATTTAAGTAAACCGATAGATGAAAGTGTTATCAACACTGAAATAGTTGAAAAAGAGTTTGAACGTAATTTCCTAGATTCTTCAAATATAATTGATAATTTTATAGTAGTTTCTACTGATATATCTTTGTCTGAAACGGTAGTAAAATTTGATGCTAATGCAAAACATTATTATAAACCTATTGATGGAAGTTACTATAACGAGCAGGCATATTTTTCTGAAGAATATGTTTACGATATATCAGAAAATCTAGTATCTGTTGATGATGAAAGATTCTTACAAAATTCTTTACAAAAGAATGAAAATATTATACTTACTGAAAACATCGTTTATCAAAAACAAAAAGCCATTTTAGAAAATTTATTGTATGGTGAGACTTTCTCATTTCAATATGAATTTAGCACCTTAGATAGTATCAATAACAGTGATGCGCTGTATCAAATGGTAAACAAGGCGCCGAATGAAACAGTAAATCTTGCTAACAGTGACACTGTTAATAGAACATTACAAACAAATTTTTCAGATTCTTCTGTATTAGTTGAAAATGTATCAAAATCTACGAATACAATTTTCACCGAAACTATAGTAAAATCTGATGCTAATGCAAAACATTATTATAAACCCATTGATGGAAGTTACTATAATGAACAAGGATATTTCTTTGAAGAATATGTTTACGATATATCACAAAATCTAGTATCTGTTGATGATGCTCCATCTATACAATACAGTCTAGAGGAAATTTCTGATGCATCTACTGTTTCTGATAGTAGTGTTCGTTCAATAAATCCAGCATTTTCTGAAACTGTCATTACTTCAACAGCAATACATTATCACAATTTACAAAATAATGATGAATTAAGTGATTTTGATGATAACAATCATGCTACGGATATTTTGGCGTCGTCCCTCAGCACAACTAAGACGGAAACAACAAATGTTACAGACGCCGTTATCATTACACTTGAAGGATACGTAGATACTGGTTATGTTGATGGAGGATACGTAGGAGATATACAAACATCTAGTTAACACCCATATAAATAATCATATAAATAATACAAAGTTTTAAACAACTTTTCACTTTCTAGGAGAAAACAATGGAAGAAACATTAAACGTTAAGGGCACCCTTCACATCGTCGTTCGTGATGAAAATGGTAACATCAAGGAAGAGCGTGAAGAAAAGAACTTGGTAGTTTCCACAGGTCTAAGCTACATTGCATCACGTATGGTAGGAAGTGCTGCTTCTGTAATGAGTCACATGGAAGTAGGTACTAACAGTGCTGCAGCCGCTCCAGCAGATACAGCACTTGGTTCTGCTGTAGCTAGCTCACGTACAGCATTAACATCATTCACAGCATCCGGCGCCGTTGCAACCGCGGTTTGTACTTTTGGTCCTGGTGTTGGCACAGGCGTGCTACGAGAAGCTGGTATTTTCAATGCTTCTTCAGGTGGTACAATGTTATGCCGTACAGTATTTGACATTGTAACCAAGGGTTCTGCTGACAGCATGACCATCACTTGGACCATTACTGTATCATAATCCTTAAATAATTAAAAAATGGCAACACTCATTCCTGCGGTCACGCGGCATGAGATTGCACGGTCTATTTACCGTGACATCATCTCAGGCCGCGATAATTTCTATGTGTTTGCTGGTAAGTCTTTCGGTGATCCGGATTCTCCAGCAGACACCAGAAACTTTTTAGCTGATGTTCATAAGAACATTCTGTTAGCTAAAAAGATTGTTTCCGGTCCTAATGATATCGTGTATATGATTAGACGGATAGATTGGACCGCAGGAACAGTGTATGTCGAGTATGAAGATGATGTAGATTTAGATGGAGAAGATTTCTATGTCATGACTGATGAATATAAAATTTACAAATGTTTAAACAATAATAATGGCGCACCTTCAACTGTAAAACCTACTAATACAGATCCAGCTCCAACTGCTACACTAGCATTAGGTGACAATTATATTTGGAAGTTTATGTATCAAGTTCCTGTTTTAGACCGAATTAAATTTTTAAATAGCGACTATATACCAGTTCGTAATGTGTCCGATGGTGTGAATTTTGATGTGAACGGTGTTATTGATTCTGTTCGTATTGAAGCTGCGGGATCAGGGTACATTACACCCTATCTAGTAATTCAAGGTGACGGTTCAGAACCCAAGTTTATAACATTTAATGCTGCAACAGCTATTAATACTGCGGATAGCTATATTAATTTTGTTGGTCATACTTTTGAAACTGGTGACCAGGTGTTGTATAATACGGGAGGGGGGACATCTCCCACAGGATTGACTAACAATACTGTGTATTATGCAATCAAAATTAATGCTAATACTTTACGTTTAGCAACAAGTTTATTTAATGCGGAATCTGGGACTTATGTTACAATAACAGCCGTAGGATCAGGAACTTCTCACAAATTATCTTCTACTGGAACAATAGCTACCGTAAGTACTAACGGTTCAGGTGGAATAACTAACATTAATATAACAAACTCTATGCGTGGTTATACTCATGCAAGAGCCATTATGTATGACTCTCATACTAATCCAGCAGACTATAATCCTTCAGTGGAAGGTAGTGAATTTTATTCTGGAACTGTCACCGCGATTTATAATGATTTAACTGTCACAGGAATTGGTACAGCTTTCACAGATGAATTAAATGTAGGATGGACTTTAGTTGATTTAGACAACAATATTATTGGTGTCATACAATCTATAACAAGTGACACTGAATTAGAATTAGTAACATACCCAGAAAAGAATATAACCAACCAAGCCTATACAGCATTTGCAGGCGGCGGGTTTCGCGGAACTGTATTGTTAGAACCAGAAACAGCCAACCCAATAAACCAAGAAGTTGTGAATCAAACCATTCACGGCGCCATTTATAAAGTGGACATAGATAATCCAGGCGCTGGATATTCCGCGCCTACTATTACTGCAATAGGAGATGGTGAAGGAGCAGTTTTCACGGTTGATCCAGTAACACAAGTATCTGGCGGTACTATTACAGGAGTTAATATAGATCCACCGGGACAAAATTATAACCACATTCGCTTAGTGGTTTCTGGGATAAATACCACACAAGCCGTATTAACTGCACATGTAGGACCACAAGGGGGTCATGGATCTAATATTGCTAAAGAATTATATGCTAGAACTTTGTGTATCAATTCCATTCTAGACACATCTAATCCAGATTTGTTTGAAGGAAATGATTATCGACAGGTGGGCATCGTGAAAAATCCAAAATTATACAATAAAACACAAGATACTGATATTGGGTATTTCACTTCTGCTACTGGTACTGCGGCTTTCGTGATTACTGTACCAGAATCAGAGTACACAGAATATAATGCAGATAATGAAATTGAAACTTCTTCAGGTGGTATATATAAAGTTGTATCGAAGATATTTGAAGAAGCTACTAACAAATATAAAGTGTATTTGTTGTATTTGGAAGGAAATGAAACATTCACTTCGTCCACAACTATGACGAATAATACAACTAGTGCAATAAATCTAACATGCACAGAGGTTGCACCACCAGAATTTGATAAAAATACAGGAACTATAATTTATGTAAATAATATATCTCCTGTGACACGTAACTATGAACAAACTGAATCAGTAAAACTTTTCCTTAATTTTTAAATAACGACCATGGCACTTAATCTCGGAACATCACCATATTATGACGACTTTGACATAGAGAAGAATTTTCATAGAATTCTTTTTAAGCCCGGTTATGCCGTCCAGGCAAGAGAATTAACACAACTACAAACCATCCTTCAAAATCAAATTGAACGCTTCGGCAATCATATATTCAAGGATGGTTCAGTCGTATTAGGTTGTGCAGAAACATTTCAATTCTCTGTGCCATATGTGAAAATTAAAGATGAAAATTCAGCTGGTGTGACTATTACAGCAGCTAATTATGCTACTTATCAAACAAGTTTAGTTGGTGCAACTATTAGTAATGAGGCAGGAGTAAATGCTAAAATTTTATTAGTAGAATTTGATCCTGTTTCAGAACAAAAAGTATTATATTTGAATTATCAAACAGCTTCTGCTGATGGCGCATCAACAGAATTTTTAGCGGATGATGTTTTAACTGTGGTGGATGTAAGTAACAACACGTTATCATCTCGTTTTGTAGCAAAATCTTCATTGCCTACTGGTTTTGGATCTCTGTATACAATTGCGGACGGAATTGTTTATGCGGAAGGTAACTTTATTCGCCATGTGGAAACTACCAAAGTACTAGATTATTTTTCAAGCACACCTTCTAAAAATGTAGGGTTCAGAATTGTTTCTGAAACTGTGACATCTGAAGATGATGTAAGTTTACTAGATCCTGCTGCAGGATCGTACAACTACTCAGCTCCTGGCGCCGACAGATATAAACTTTCAACACAACTAGAAAGTAATTCCCTTAGTACAGTTCCAGACGAAGGATTTCATCTATTGTTTGTTGTGGATACCGGTGAGATTAAACGTGCATATAATAAGCCACAATATGCGGAATTACAAAAAGTTTTAGCACAAAGAACGTTTGATGAGTCAGGTAATTACACAGTTCGCGGTTTAAATGTTGTAGTGAGAGAACATTTAAAAACTGCAAATAATAATGGACGCTACACTTCAGGTGATTCATCTAAATTATTATATGGTATTGAACCTGGAAAAGCCTATGTGGAAGGATATGATGCAGAATTAAAATCTACAGAATATCTTCCTATATCCAAGGCAACTGACACATTACTTTTAGAAGAAAAAATCATCAGTTCTACATATGGCAACTATGTCTATGTGAAAGATGTTTCGGGTGACTGGAATATCGGAGATACAAATTTAGTTGTTAATTTGAAAGCCGGCGGTCTATTAGGAACTACAATGGCCACTGCTCGCGTACAATTATTAAGACATCACATGGGACCCCCGGGCACTGGTCCTACCTCTTATTACAAGTTATATTTGTATGAAATTACGCCAGCAAGTACCTACACGATAGATGACCTAGGACCAGTAGATACTATCACTGATGGTTCTTTAAATGATGCTACTGTTGCTATAACACCAGGAGATTCTTTAGGCACAGGTATTATCCAAACAGGGTTTACTACACATGAATCCAGTTATAATACATTGTTATTTTCAACACCTGTGCGTGCTGTAGAACATTATGAAGATGACACAGATTATTTCTTTTGGAAAAAACTAGGTGACACCTACTCCGGCACCATCTCGAATCCCAATAGAATAGACCTTTCATTAAGCGGTACCGGCATAACATTTACTACTAGTGTTGCGCCTTCTGGTCCTGAAAATATTGCAAGACATTTCCTTGTAGTAAATAATACCACAGGTAATATTTTAGCAGTTACTGATATACCGACTAGCACTTCAGATTACCAATTAGGTAATGCAAATTTATTATTCTCCGCGCCAATTACTGGCAATCACACAGTATATGCTTATGTAAAACAAACCAACGGGGCTCCTGTCGGGCTAACATTAACAAATTCCATTTTGCGCTCAAATTTACAAACGTTTACCGGACCATCGTTTGATAACTTAGAGGCAAACAAAATATATCTTGGTGTATCATACGCATTTGATGTGGAAGCTGTATACATGGCAGACCATACTTCAACATGGCCAGCAACTTACGCATTAGTTACTACAGACGCTAATTGGACAGATGTTACTGAAGATTTTAACCTAGTTATCAATCAAGATGATAATGTGTTTAGAACATCATATCTTGAATATACAGGTGCTTCAACTTTATCACAAAAGAAGATTGTTGTGAAGTTCAGAAACTTCTTGCGCGATTCTAGTTTTGGATATATTAACAAAAACTCTTATGCCTCAGCATTGATTGATTTTGATCCATTGAATCCAGACACAGGAAAACAAATATACACATATCAGCTACCTTTACACACATCTAAAAATACTGGAATCACCTATGATTTACGGGATGCTATAGATTTCCGTCCTGCGATGCAAAATCGCAGTAATTATAGTGGATCTGCATACGGTGTATCAGAAATAGTTGACGGAGAAAATGTACCAGTAACAACAATTGATGTGTCCACAGGAGCAGGCGGTCTTGTTATACCAGATCCTGATAGCGTGATTACTACGTCATTCACTGTGAATCTTCCACGGCAGGATAAAGTAGTTTTAACTAAAGATGGTGAATTCAAAGTAATTACAGGAATATCTGCATTATATCCAAAAGTACCAGCAGATGCAGCTGATTCCATGACTTTAGCAACTATTGAATTGGCACCGTATCCCTCTATGTCAACCTACGCTTCTCGTGTATACGAAAGAGAGGATTATGCATCTGTAATTCGTTTGGCAGACAATCGTAGATTCACTATGCGTGATATTGGTAATTTGGAGCAACGTGTAAATCGCTTAGAATACTATACAGCATTATCCATCATGGAAAATAAAGTGGCTAACATGTTTATTGCAGATAGTGTTGGCGACGCTATGGTTAAAAAAGGTATATTAGTTGATGGATTTGATGGTCATGATGTAGGCAACGTGTTTGATACCAATTATAATGTTGCAATAGATGTTAAAAATAAAGAAATGCGCGCACCTATTTCCATCGAAGATGTGAACTTCCAAGTTGTTTCTGGAGGGCATCAGCAAGGGTCATTAGTATTAAATGGCATAGCTCATACCCATGTCAACTTCATTAATAACTCAGCTGCATCTAAAGGTAGAGTGTGCGGCAACTCTCTGTTACGAAACTATAAATCTGGTAATTTATACCTAGACCCGCAACAAGATATGTGGTTGGATGAAAACATTCGTCCTGACGTACAGTTAAATTACAACAATACTAATGATGGTTGGATGTATGATAACACCCCCTTTAATATTCATTGGAACAGTTGGTTAAATAACTGGCAAGGTATAGACACAGAATACCTATCACCTGTGATTAATAGCGTGAATGGAATTCTAGGCGCACGTAGCTACAATCAATCTACAAAATTTGTGTCAGATGTCACTCGCTCAGCTATTACGGCTATGCGTTTACCTGAACACAACATTCGTGTGGTTGGAAATAAATTATTAGACATTTCTGTGGTTCCGTATATCCGGGAACAAGTCATCACATTTATCGCAACAGAATTGAAGCCTAACACCATCGTGAAAGCATATTTTGATGGTGAAGATGTGTCAGAAAATTGTCGATATTTCACATTACCAACAGGTGTAACAAAAGACACTATCAAAAATTTAAAAGCTGCGTTATTAGCTTCCAAGTATGAAGCAACAGCTTCCAACTATGGTGATGACTTAATTGTTAATAGCAATGGTTTATTAGTAGGACAATTTTTAATACCCGCTAATAAATTCCGCACAGGTAGTAAAATATTTAAACTTGAAGATGTGGCATCCACTACACTAGCTGCCACACAATTTCAAAATTCTGGTTTAGCTAACTTTAATGAGGGATCTATTTTTTCCACTAGATTTACAGATTTCCGTCAGGACAGTTTAACTAGTGCACAAAACAAAGTAGTTGAAAGATTAATTGTCAGCAATCCTTCTTCATTTGATGCTTCATCGTATGGCGATCCAATGGCCCAGACCTTCATAGTTGAAGGAGAAACCCATGGAGCGTTTATAACAAAGTTGGATTTGTATTTCCGAACAAAGTCTGCAACCAAGGCCTTCACAGTTCAAATTCGTGAAGTGGTGAATGGATATCCCGGAGATAAAATATTACCTTTCAGCACAAAAACATTACCTTCTAGCTCTATTAATACAAGCGAAACTGCTTCAGTTGCAACCACATTTACATTTGAATCTCCAGTATTTTTGAAAAATAATACTGAATATTCATTGGTGTTGTTACCTGAAAATAATGATCCTGATTATCAAGTTTGGGTTTCTGAATTAGGTCAAAGAAAAATTGGTTCATCGGAAACCATAACACAACAGCCATATGTTGGCGTGCTTTTTGTTCCAAACAATAACACAATATGGTCAGCATTAGAAACTGAAGATTTGAAGTTTACTTTGTATAAGGGTGAATTTACAACGGCTGATACCATCATCTCAATGAAATCTGATCCTATTGATTACATCACATTTAGTTCTTCTGGTGAACATGTACTAGCACCAGGTGATGTAGTAAAAGTATATGATGATACTCAATCATCTATATATGGAACTGTAAGTATATCAGGAAATGTTGTATCTGGCGAACCTCTTGAGGCCCCTATCACAACATTCACAACACAAACTGCGGTTGGTGATAGATTACGTGTATTGATAACTAACGTTTCTGGTACAATTTCTGTCACAGGAACTTCAGTCGCCGGCGTCGGCACTTCATTTAATACTCAACTTCAAGTTGGTGATATCCTATATAAAACGGATAATACTGTTATAGGTAAAGTTGCATCTATTACAGATGAAAATAATTTGACACTTGAAACTGCTGGACCAACTGTATCTGCTGAAAATTATAAAGTGAGAAAAATTTTAGGTGTAGTGAAGGATGTAGTCAGTAATAATTCATTGATTTTAGAAGAGCCGTATACCTTCTCTGCTCCACTTGGAAACTATACCATATATAAAGATGGGACTTCTGGCGTGGGCGTTGTACAAGAGGTACAAGATAATACAGCTAAAATTTACATCACTTCTGGGTTCTTGGCATCAGGAAACAGTTTCCAAGTTAGAACTGCTGTTACGGGTGATACTAGTCCAACAAAATACACTGTGAATAGTATTGATACTAGAATTGTAACTACATTGGTTCCAAATTTTAGTTCTTTGGAACTAGATCCTGCAACATCTGTTACATTGAAATATAAGTTGAAAGATGCTTTAGGCATGCAACAAGCAGTATTTACAACATGTAAAAATGGTGATACCATTGAGTTGGAGCAACCATACACAGTGTTTTCATACTCATCGCCTAGTTATGGTGAGCATATCACGGGAACACCTGCCATTTCTATGCAGGCAGTGCTACACACAGATTCATCATCCTTGACACCGGTGTTAGACACTAGAAAGTTATCATTGTTAGCAGTTGGTAATCTTATCAATTATAATGGTGCATCTGAAGCTATTGCTCAATATGTAACACGTGCAGTAACCATGTCTGGAAATAGTAATGAATTACCAGATGATTTACGTGTGTTCATGGACATTAAAATGCCAGAAAATTGTAGTGTTCGAGTATTTGCTAAACTACAAAATAATGTCGATGACGGGTTGTTTGAAGATGTACCTGAAATTGAAATGACGGAACATGCACCTCTGATTATTAATAGAACAGAATTCCAAGAATACATGTATTCATTACCTTCAATTGTTGCTGATTATTTCAAATTTGCTATTCGTGTGGAATTATATTCTGGAAATAGTTCATCAACATTAGATGTTAGTAAAACTCCCCTTATTAAAAACTTTAGAGCCGTGGCATTGATATAATGGAAGCCCCATTCGTCCGAGACCAGAATTCTAAAGCCCTTATAAATACTGACGTATCATCCATTACCGCTCGACGCCAGCAAAAGCGACAAGCACAGCAGGTTTCTGAGCTACAAAAAGAAATATCTGAAGTCAAAAATGACTTATTAGAAATAAAACAACTTCTTCAATCAATTCTGTCCAACCGAGGATAATATATGGCTACATTAAATCTACGCCAAACTGCTGCTGTTAACGCTGGCGAAACCAATCAAAACCGTCCATTAACTAACGCTGAAGTTGATGCCAATTTTATCAACTTGAATAGTGACAAATTAGAAAAGACTGGCGGAACATTAACAGGACTTTTAACATTACGTGCAGGTGCAGCCGGAACTAACGGTGCACCACTTCGTTTTCAAAGTGGTATAAGTTTAGCTACCCCAGTTACAGGCGCCATGGAATTCGATGGTACTAATTTATACTTTACACCATTAGGAACACGAAAGACTGTAGCTTTTACAGATGGTAACATCACAGGTAATGCAGCAACTGCATCCGCATGGCAAACAGCTAGAACAGTCACTTTAACAGGCGATGTCACTGGATCTGCAACATTTAATGGTTCCACGGATTTTTCCATCGCCACAACTATATCAGCAGATGCCACGGTATTAGGAACAGATACTACAGGTAACTATGTAGCTAGTATCACGAACGGTAGCTTCATGACTGGAGGTAATGGTGGCTCAGAAGGAGCCGCTCTTACATTGGCTGTAGACGCTACAAGTGCCAACACAGCTTCTAAGGTTGTGGCTCGTGATGCCTCGGGTAATTTCAGTGCTGGTACTATCACAGCATCTCTTTCAGGTAACGCATCAACAGCTACTGCATGGCAAACAGCTAGAACATTAACATTAACCGGTGATGTGACAGGTACTTCAGCATCATTTGACGGTTCAGGCAATATCACTATTGCCACTACTATTTCAGGTGATGCCACAGTTTTAGGCACAGACACCACAGGTAACTATGTAGCTAGTATCACCAACGGTAGCTATATTACTGGCGGTAACGGTGGTTCTGAAGGCGCTGCCTTAACTATTGCGGTAGACGCTACAAGTGCCAACACAGCTTCTAAGGTTGTGGCTCGTGACGCCTCAGGTAATTTTGCAGCAGGTACTATTACTGCCAGTTTATCAGGTAACGCATCAACAGTTACGAACGGTGTATACACTGTCGGTGACCAATCTATTTCTGGTATCAAAACTTTTAACTCAACTATTATTGGTAACATTGCTGGTAATGCCACAACAGCAACAACATTACAAACAGGTAGAAATATTCAAGGTGTATCCTTCAACGGATCAGGTGATATCACAGTAGTTACAGCAGGTACTGGCGTTTCAGTTTCAGGTACTTCAGTGAGTATTGGACAAGCAGTCGCTACAACAAGCGATGTGCAATTCAATAATGCCCGTGTTTATTCATTGGGAGCAGGCCTTGCAGCACCTAATATTGACGGTCGTATTGAAGCTAAACAAGATGTTGTAGCTTATGCATCGTCCGATGAACGCTTAAAGAAAGATATTCATAACATCCCAGAAGCTCTTGAGAAAGTATTAAAATTGAACGGTGTTCTTTTTACTTGGGATGAAGAAAAGAAAGATGTTCATGGTTATACAGGACAAGACACAGGTGTGATTGCTCAACAAGTGGCAGCAGTTCTTCCTGAAGTTGTTATAACTCGTGAAGATGGTTTCATGGCGGTTAAATATGAAAAGATGATGGGATTATTAATTGAAGCCATTAAAGAATTAGATGCAAAAGTAAGTGCATGCACTTGTAACAAGTAAGGGAGAATAAATCATGGCATGTAATGATTGCACACAATTTCAAATATACTGTTGTGACGGAGAGTGTTCAGTGGAGCCTTGCAGTACTCTCGCTCCAGATCCTCCAACTGTAACAGATCCTCCAGCAACGGATCCTCCGTCACCTCCAACTGTAACAGATCCTCCAGCAACGGATCCTCCGTCACCTCCAACTGTAACAGATCCTCCAGCAACGGATCCTCCGTCACCTCCAACTGTAACAGATCCTCCAGCAACGGATCCTCCGTCAC